>ERZ1699256.31-NODE-31-length-39625-cov-5.528001_pt1 | contig 39625 bp, 19 predicted proteins | sample MGYA00581530_ERZ1699256 | MGnify/ENA primary metagenome ERZ1699256 (study PRJEB42319, sample SAMD00040337) | human oral metagenome | material: saliva | host: Homo sapiens | study: EMG produced TPA metagenomics assembly of PRJDB4115 data set (Metgenomic analysis of...
CTTCAACAAGTGCTTCAGAGTCCGCAAGTACCAGTGCATCGATGAGCGCTTCAACCAGCGCCAGCGAATCAGCAAGTACGTCAGCATCCATGAGCGCTTCAACAAGTGCGAGCGAATCCGCAAGTACGTCCGCGTCGATGAGTGCCTCAACGAGTGCTAGCGAATCGGCAAGTACCAGTGCGTCGATGAGTGCTTCAACAAGTGCTTCAGAGTCCGCAAGTACCAGTGCATCGATGAGCGCTTCAACCAGCGCCAGCGAATCAGCAAGTACGTCAGCATCCATGAGCGCTTCAACAAGTGCGAGCGAATCCGCAAGTACATCAGCTTCCATGAGTGCTTCAACAAGTGCATCTGAATCAGCCAGCACTTCAGCATCGCAAAGTGCCTCAACTAGCGCATCAGAATCGGCAAGTACCTCGGCCTCAATGAGTGCCTCAACGAGTGCTAGCGAATCCGCAAGTACCAGTGCGTCGATGAGTGCTTCAACAAGTGCTTCAGAGTCCGCAAGTACCAGTGCATCGATGAGCGCTTCAACCAGCGCCAGCGAATCAGCAAGTACGTCGGCATCCATGAGTGCTTCAACAAGTGCTTCAGAGTCAGCAAGTACTTCAGCATCCATGAGTGCCTCAACAAGTGCCAGTGAATCGGCAAGTACTTCAGCGTCACAGAGCGCCTCAACAAGTGCGTCAGAATCCGCAAGTACGTCAGCGTCACAGAGTGCTTCAACAAGTGCATCAGAATCAGCAAGTACGTCAGCGTCCATGAGCGCTTCAACCAGCGCCAGTGAATCCGCAAGTACCAGTGCTTCCATGAGTGCATCAACAAGTGCGAGTGAGTCAGCAAGTACCAGTGCGTCGATGAGCGCTTCAACGAGTGCATCAGAGTCAGCAAGTACGTCGGCCTCAATGAGTGCATCGACAAGTGCGAGCGAATCCGCAAGTACCAGTGCGTCGATGAGTGCCTCAACGAGTGCGTCAGAATCAGCAAGTACGTCAGCGTCCATGAGCGCTTCACAAAGTGCCTCAACCAGCGCCTCAGAGTCAGCAAGTACGTCAGCGTCCATGAGCGCTTCACAAAGTGCCTCAACCAGCGCCTCAGAGTCAGCAAGTACGTCAGCATCGCAAAGCGCCTCAACCAGCGCCAGCGAATCGGCAAGTACGTCGGCTTCCATGAGCGCTTCAACGAGTGCGTCTGAATCCGCAAGTACGTCAGCGTCAATGAGTGCATCAACAAGTGCGAGTGAGTCTGCAAGTACGTCGGCATCAAGCTCAGTTATCACAAGTATGGGAGAACCTGCGATCCACTCCCTTGACAGTGTTGATATTAATAGTGTTATTGTTTCTGATTCGATTAGTGTGTCAGTATCGGCCTCGATTTCTCTATCAGTAAGTGCTTCAACTTCAGCAAGTATCAGTGCGTCACAGAGTGCCTCATCCAGCGCTAGTGAATCGGCAAGTACAAGTGCATCACAAAGTGCATCAACAAGTGCATCAGAATCCGCAAGTACTTCAGCGTCACAGAGTGCCTCAACGAGTGCAAGTATCTCTGCATCTCAAAGTGTGTCAATCAGTGCTAGTGATTCATCACCTACGTCTGTAGCTAGTGCTTCAAGCTCTGAAAGTATGTCTCCTAAGGATCATACTGAAGCCAAACAACTTCCGAAGACTGGAGAAACTGAATCGTCGTTAGCTACACTCTTCGGTGCCTTAGCGACGGCAACTGGTCTTGCCTTTCTTGCCAAACGGAAGAAAGATGAAGAAGAGGACGAAGATTATTAGTATTTTAGGATTGTAATAGTCTTTACAATGCTCAGATAAGCACAGTAAAAAACACCTTCATGTTAGATATGCAGTCTAGCTAGGAGGTGTTTTTTGATTTGGAGATGTTGTGAAAGTTTCAAAAACAAACAGCAACAATAAAAAGGAGGTCAGCTTTAACTGACCTCCTAATTTAGTATTACATTTTACCTGGATGAGCGACGTTGTTGCTCTGTTAGAATGACTTCAAATAACAAGTTTCCAACCAAATTGAACATCTAATGCGAACGCAGATTTTCACGTTTTTTGGGGCATCATAGACAAAAATCATGTGATCACTGATTTTAGAAAGTAGGTGATTGCCTAAAGTAGTAATAGTTAAGACAGTTGCCCCATGTCTTTTGGCTTGTAAGATACTGTTATTGACATCCTTGCTTTTTCCACCGAGTGAGAAGACGATAATGACGTCCTGAGGTGTCACAATAACTTTAATACGTTCAATACTGAATTGTTCAAAATAATCGTTGGTCCAAATGTTGATCAGTTTCAATTTGCGGCTGAAGTCGGTCATAGGCATGTAACTAGATCCCACGCCGATACAGAAAATACGTCTAGCCTCAAGAATCTTATCTGCAAAGCTTTGGAAATCTTGCTCTGAGAGGATGGATAAGGTATGTTCGAACTCGACGTGGAGTTGTTCTTTGAGTTGTTCAAAGGAGTTATGTTCTAATTTGGCTTGATTCTTCTTAAGTTCTTTTGATAAACGCAGGTCATACCGTAGTTCATTATAGGTCTGGTAACCTAGTTTCTTGCAAGCACGGATAACAGTAGAAGAAGAAATAAAGAGTTCATTGGCAATAGCCTTGAGGGTAATATTTTCAACCTCTTCCTGACGCATGAGATAATCTATAACTTCCTCTTACAGCTCAGTAAGTAGTGAATGGCTTAGATAGTTAGAATTTATTTTCAGTATGAGAAATTATCCTAAAAAAGACATCATCTCTACAGCCTGATATATTGCTTAAGTTAGTGTTTTTAAGTGTTTCAAGAGGAGAAGTCTTAAGAATCTGGTCTTTTTCCATTAGATTCTCTTGGATTAAGGTTAAAAGCAAAAAAGCTTATCAAGAATAATTCTAAATAGCTATAGTTTCCCAATTCTCTTTCCCTCAACGATAAAAAATGAATATTTTATATTTCTAAATACTCATCAAAAACTAATATTATTAAAACAACAAAAGGACTTTTCTAAAAAATATGAAAATTTATCGAATCTTATTGAAAAAAAGCTTTCAATGATTTAGAATGAAGCTATAAATGGGAAAAAGGAGTCTTTTTATTATGGACAAAAAAGTACATTATAAAATGCACAAAGTTAAGAAACAATGGGTAACCATCGCAGTTACAGGGATGTCGCTCGGTGCAGTCTCAGCGGTTTCTTTAGGAACTAACGACGGTGTCGTTCAGGCCGACGAACACACGGATGCTACTGTAGCCATCCCCGATATTACTGTTGATACGGGTACTGTATCTAACGATACAACGGCTGCTCAGGATCCAACTACAGCAGTTGCAGCGACAAACGATGTCGCAACTGACCAAGCAACTCCAACAGCAACTTTCGATTTGACAACTGATACAACAAATACAGTTGCAGCGAATGCTGTTGATACGGTAGCGACTGTCGGTACTGATCGTGCGGCAACTACAAACGATACAACAGCAACCAATGATACAGCTGTTGATACAACAAATAACAATACTACAACTGACACAACAACAGTTACTGATCGCGCAGCGACAACTGAACGTCGTGCGACTGGTGCTCGCCGTGGTCCTACAGGAGGCCGTCGTGCTACCCCAGTTAACGGCAATACAAATAATGCCAACAATACTGTCACAGTAGTAAATAACGACCTTCCAGCAACTAATAATGTCGTAACTGATGGTCCAAGCCACATCAAAACTATTAATGGAAAACAATACTACGTTGAAGATGATGGCACTATTCGTAAGAACTATGTTCTTGAACGTATCGGTGGAAGCCAATACTTTAACGCTGAAACTGGTGAATTGTCTAACCAAAAAGAATACCGTTTCGATAAGAACGGTGGAACAGGTTCATCAGCTGACAGCACAAACACAAACGTTACTGTAAATGGTGATAAAAATGCCTTTTACGGTACAACTGATAAAGATATCGAACTTGTTGATGGTTACTTCACTGCCAACACATGGTACCGTCCAAAAGAAATCTTGAAAGATGGTAAAGAGTGGACTGCCTCAACTGAAAATGACAAACGTCCATTGCTTACAGTTTGGTGGCCAAGCAAGGCTATCCAAGCGAGCTACCTCAACTACATGAAGGAGCAAGGTCTCGGTACCAATCAGACCTATACGTCATTCAGCTCACAAACCCAAATGGACCAAGCAGCACTTGAAGTTCAAAAGCGTATTGAAGAACGTATTGCGCGTGAAGGTAACACTGACTGGTTGCGTACAACTATCAAAAATTTCGTGAAGACCCAACCAGGTTGGAATTCAACTTCTGAAAACCTTGATAATAATGACCACTTGCAAGGTGGTGCCCTTCTCTATAACAACGATAGTCGTACAAGCCATGCTAACTCAGATTATCGTCTTTTGAACCGCACACCAACTAGTCAAACAGGTAAACACAATCCTAAGTATACTAAGGATACAAGTAACGGTGGTTTCGAGTTCTTGTTGGCAAATGATATTGACAACTCAAATCCAGCGGTTCAGGCTGAGCAGTTGAACTGGCTCCACTACATCATGAACATCGGTACTATTACTGGTGGTTCTGAAGATGAAAACTTCGATGGTGTTCGTGTCGATGCCGTGGATAATGTCAATGCTGACCTTCTCCAAATTGCTTCAGATTATTTCAAAGCTAAATATGGTGCTGATCAAAGTCAAGATCAAGCCATTAAACACTTGTCTATCTTGGAAGCATGGTCTCACAACGATGCCTATTACAATGAAGACACTAAAGGTGCCCAATTGCCAATGGATGACCCTATGCACTTAGCATTGGTATATTCACTCTTGCGTCCAATTGGTAACCGCTCAGGGGTTGAACCACTCATTTCAAATAGTTTGAATGACCGTTCTGAAAGTGGTAAAAACTCTAAACGCATGGCTAACTACGCCTTTGTTCGTGCTCACGATTCAGAGGTACAATCAATCATTGGTCAAATCATCAAAAATGAAATCAACCCTCAATCAACAGGGAATACCTTCACGCTTGATGAAATGAAGAAAGCCTTTGAAATCTACAACAAAGACATGCGTAGTGCTAACAAGCAATACACACAATATAACATCCCATCAGCATATGCCTTGATGCTTACGCATAAGGACACTGTGCCACGTGTTTACTATGGAGACATGTACACAGATGATGGTCAATATATGGCTCAAAAATCACCATATTATGATGCTATCGAAACCCTCTTGAAAGGCCGTATCCGCTATGCAGCCGGTGGTCAAGATATGAAGGTTAACTACATCGGTTATGGTAATACTAATGGTTGGGATGCTGCAGGTGTCTTGACATCTGTACGTTATGGTACAGGGGCTAACAGTGCTTCTGATACTGGTACGGCAGAGACACGTAACCAAGGTATGGCAGTTATCGTTTCAAACCAACCTGCCCTTCGTTTGACAAGCAACTTGACAATTAACATGGGTGCGGCTCACCGTAACCAAGCTTATCGTCCATTGCTTTTGACAACAAACGATGGTGTGGCTACTTACTTGAATGACAGCGATGCTAACGGTATTGTTAAATACACTGATGGCAACGGTAATTTGACATTTAGTGCAAATGAAATTCGTGGTATCCGTAACCCTCAAGTTGATGGTTACCTTGCCGTTTGGGTACCAGTAGGTGCTTCTGAAAATCAAGACGTGCGTGTAGCACCAAGTAAAGAAAAGAACAGCAGTGGTTTGGTTTACGAATCAAATGCTGCCCTTGATTCACAAGTTATCTACGAAGGTTTCTCTAACTTCCAAGACTTCGTTCAAAATCCATCACAATACACTAATAAGAAGATTGCTGAAAATGCAAACCTCTTCAAATCATGGGGTATCACATCATTCGAATTTGCACCACAGTACGTTTCAAGTGATGACGGTAGCTTCCTTGACTCAGTAATCCAAAATGGTTATGCCTTTACAGACCGTTATGATATTGGTATGAGTAAGGACAATAAGTACGGTTCATTGGCTGACTTGAAAGCAGCTCTTAAATCACTCCACGCTGTAGGTATCTCAGCGATTGCTGACTGGGTTCCAGACCAAATCTACAACCTTCCAGGTGATGAAGTGGTTACTGCAACTCGTGTTAATAACTATGGTGAAACTAAAGATGGTGCAATCATCGATCATAGCCTCTACGCTGCTAAAACACGTACCTTTGGTAATGACTACCAAGGTAAATATGGTGGTGCCTTCCTTGATGAATTGAAACGTCTCTACCCACAAATTTTTGACCGCGTTCAAATCTCTACTGGTAAACGCATGACAACTGATGAGAAGATTACAAAGTGGTCTGCTAAATACATGAATGGTACTAACATTCTTGACCGTGGCTCAGAGTACGTACTTAAGAATGGCCTCAACGGTTACTACGGTACAAATGGCGGTAAGGTTAGCCTTCCAAAAGTAGTAGGAAGCAACCAATCAACAAATGGAGATAATCAAAATGGTGACGGCAGTGGTAAGTTTGAAAAACGTCTCTTCTCTGTAAGATACCGTTATAACAATGGCCAATATGCTAAGAATGCCTTCATCAAAGATAACGACGGAAATGTTTACTACTTTGATAACTCAGGTCGTATGGCAGTCGGAGAAAAGACTATCGATGGTAAACAATATTTCTTCCTCGCTAATGGTGTGCAATTGCGTGATGGTTACCGTCAAAACCGTAGAGGTCAAGTATTCTACTACGACCAAAACGGTGTCTTGAATGCAAACGGTAAACAAGATCCAAAACCAGATAACAACAATAACAATACATCAGGCCGCAACCAATTCGTACAAATTGGTAATAACGTTTGGGCATACTACGATGGTAATGGTAAACGTGTGACAGGTCACCAAAACATCAATGGTCAAGAACTCTTCTTCGATAACAATGGTGTCCAAGTTAAAGGGCGCACTGTTAACGAGAATGGGGCTATCCGTTACTATGATGCCAACTCAGGTGAGATGGCTCGTAACCGATTCGCAGAAATCGAACCAGGTGTTTGGGCTTACTTCAATAATGATGGTACAGCTGTAAAAGGTTCACAAAACATCAATGGTCAAGACCTCTACTTTGATCAAAATGGCCGTCAGGTCAAAGGTGCTTTGGCAAACGTAGATGGTAACCTTCGTTACTATGATGTAAACTCAGGAGAGCTTTACCGTAACCAATTCCATGAAATCGATGGTAGCTGGTATTACTTCGATGGTAATGGTAATGCTGTCAAAGGTATGGTTACCATCAACGGTCAAAACCTTCTCTTTGATAATAATGGTAAACAAATCAAAGGTCATTTGGTTCGTGTGAACGGTATTGTTCGTTACTATGATCCAAATTCAGGTGAAATGGCTGTTAATCGCTGGGTTGAGGTGAGTCCAGGATGGTGGGTTTACTTTGACGGTGAAGGCCGAGGTCAAATTTAATCGTTTCTAAACTGTATGAACCGAGACAGTAGTCTCGGTTTTTATGGCATGTTTGGATTTCGTTAAGGATTTGGTGATGACTGAAACTAGTGATTTTAAAACTATTTTGAGTTAGTCATAATAGTCTGACAGTGGTCGTTACATCTGCAATCCCTTGAATAAGTCATCATGCAAAAAAAGTTATTAATTATTTACAACTTAATACGTGAAAGTTGAGAAACTAGGGAGTCTCATTAAATGGTTCCAATCTATTGATGAAGCATCAAAGTCATTCTATACTAAAAGCAATGCTAGTTAACTCTTAGCATTTCATAGTTGAGGGCCAGGCACAGACTTTTTCTGTGCCATTCTCTTAGGTTCTTTCCTTATAATCTAAGGTAAGGTTCTAGCCTTTCAAAGATGAGAAGTAGTTGTGATAGTTTATAGTGTATTTCTTAAGAGAGTGTCTTTAGGTAGAAAAAACTCCATTAAAGATTCGTCATTTATCATATCGGTGTAATCTCATTTTGATGTCACTTTCATAAAACATTTGATAGATATTACACATTAAAACGCTATTTTTTCACTTGGGGGTTAAAATGATTAAAGTTCTTACACCTTACTTGTAAAAATTCGATTCTCGTATTATAGTATATATAAGAGATATCAAAAAATTTAATTTTTTGATAAAAGCTTGTTAGCTTCTCTGAGGGAAAATGAAATCTTAATAGAAAAGATTTCCATGAGAACTTGGCAAGTATAGGATTTTATTTCTCATAAAAAGAAGAAAGGGGGAGTATTTTTGAGAGCCTATAGGGAAGATGCGACTGAAGCAGCAGCAAGAACTGCCGAAAAGCATGTCGCACACGGATCAGGGAATACTGATTTAGTTGATACTATAGATCTTTCTAAATTATTGACTAGACCAAAACGTCACTCTGACCACCGTGCCCCCTCTCCATTAGATTTTGCTAGAGCTGATGAAGCTCTCTTTGATAATCATGCTCAATCGGAAACCGTGAGGATCCCATCTAAGCAAGAGATTATTTTTCAAGGAGCGGATTCGCAAACTCCAGATTCTGAAGTCATGGAAAAACATGTCTTTACGGGAACTAGAGATAGGAAGACTGGTTTAATCGAATGGGACAAGGACAGTTATACCTATCCTAAGATACCGGTACCAGTTGTCCAGGGCTATTTCGCTGACCAAAAGGAAGCGGGTTTTAACGTTGTCACACCCTATGTGCCAACGGTAACGGAACATGTGACCTATAGGAAATTGGGACGCATTATCCCTGTGACAGAAGATGGGGAATATATTCCAGGTGCTTTGACTAAGCAGTATAACAATAACAAAAAAGATCCACGAAAGGCGGGTGAGACAGCAACACCAGCTGTTCAAGATTATATGACAGATATTAAAAGTGTAGTACCGAACAAACCAGGAGGGGATACTCCGGTTGTGTATCGTAAAATTTTCAAGAAAGCCAGCATCACTTATATTGATGAAACTACCGGTGCTTACTTGGTTAGTGACCAGTTGACCGGTGAATTGGGTGAAGCGATTGAATACGGAACAGCAACACGTATCAAGACTTTCAAGGACATGGGATATGACTTGATTCAGGACGAATTCCCTAAAGACGCCATTTTTGATGATAAGGATATTGATGATCAAGAGTGGTTTGTCCTCTTGCAACACGATGTTGCCAAGGTAGGGCCTGACCATGAACAAGTCCCAGATACTCCAATCAATCCTAATAATCCAGATGGACCTAAGTGGCCATCTAAGTATGCTTACGAGAAAGAAGTAAGCTTCACAGTCTTTTACAAGAGTACAGATGGCAATGCGGATTTGCCAGATGCCGATGTGCAAAAGGCTTATTGGGTCCGTACCCTTACCTTTGACAAGGTCACAGGTGAGCTTGTTGACGAGACAGAATGGTCACCAAACAAGACCAAGTATTATGACATCTATGCACCAGTTGTTTTAGGCTATTTTGCAGATAGAGTAGAAGTTAAAGGTAGAGAGGTTACTGAAGATAACATCGAAGAAACCATTACCTACGTTCCACTTGGTAAGATTATTCCTATTGATGCGAATGGACGCTTGATTCCAAACGTTCCAACGCCAACCTTCAACAACGATGCCAATAACCCAACTAAGGTTAGTGAGACACTTGTTCCTCACATTCCGGGTTACCGTCCAATGCAACAAAGTGTCATGCCTGAGAGCTTGACAGACGATATTCTTGTTGAGTACGCTCCAATCCTTGAAGATGTAACGCAACCAACCTTGCAAACTGTCTTCTTCAAAGGTGCTGGAGAAGCAACACCGTCTGTTAATATTCAGTCTGACTTTACCTTCACTGGTAAATACAACCAAGCAGAAGACACTTACACTTGGGATCAAGACAGCCATACCTATGCTAAGGTTAATGTCCCAGTTATCGAAGGTTACTATGCGGACAAGGCTGTGGCTGGTATGCAGGTTGTTACACCTGATAAACCAGAAGCCACAGACAGTGTTGTCTATAAAGAACTCGGTAAGATTATCCCTGTTGATACCTTTGGTAATCCAATCGCGGATGCAGAACCAGTTCATTATGCTAATGATCCTCAAGATGCTACGCAAGTTATTGAAACACCAGCACCACAAGTTGCTGGCTACCAAGCTGAAAGTGAATTGGTATTGCCAATTGACCTCAGCATGGACCAAACCTTGGTTTACGAACCAATCTTAGATGATATCACTCAAGATACGAAACAAACGGTTACCTTCCAAGGTGCAGGCTACAAAGATCCAGTTATCAACATTCAAGATAGCTTCAGCTTCCACGGTAAGTTTAACCAAGTGGAACAAACAAGCACTTGGGATCAAGACAGCTTCACTTATGATGTTGTAGAAGTTCCAGTAGTTGAAGGCTTCTATGCAGATAAACGTCAAGCTGGTGGACTTGAAGTTCGACCAGACCTTCCAGAAGTGGAAGATACAGTTACTTACACAGAACTTGGTAAGATTATTCCAGTAGATGAGTATGGTACACCAATCGAAAATGCACCTACTCCAAGCTACAACAACGATCCTGAAGATCCAACCATGGCTATGGAAACAGTCGTTCCAGATGTTCTTGGTTACATTTCTGAAAAGGCCTTTATTACTCCAGAACACCCAGGTCAAGATACCAACGTGGTTTATGCTAAGGATGAGCAAAAAGCTATTATCCTTTACATGAATGAGCTTGATAAGTCAGAATTGACTCGTGATGTTGTTGTCGGAAGCTCAGGTGAGAAGATTGACTACTCTACTGATGAACAAATCGCAAACTTGCTCAAACAAGGTTATGAACTTGTCAACGATGGTTATGCAGAAGCCTTTGACCACACTTACAATGGTGACTCTGACTTTGACCAAGTCTTCGAAGTGGTTCTTCGTGAACGTTTGGTTCTCATCGACCCAGATATGCCAGCACCAGTTGCAGGTGAAGTCGTAGATCCAAACGATGTGAATAGCCCAGTTTGGCCAAATAGCGTAGAGATGCTTGAAAACCGTGCCGATGTGACACGTACCATCCAGTATGTCTTCGAAGAAGGTGGCTTGGCTAGCGACGACTACGTTGAAGTTCTTGATTTCAAACGTTTGGCTAATGTTAACCTTGTGACAGGTGCTATCAATTATGAAGCATGGTCAAGTACTCAAGCTGGCTTCTCAGCTGTTCCTTCACCAGAGGTTGTCGGATTTACACCAGACCGTATGGAAGTCGCTGAAATGACAGAGGTTTCTGTGGAAACTCCTGAAATCATGGAAGTGGTTACTTACCTCAAGGATGCTCAGAAAGCTACAGTCACTTATGTTGACGGTACAACACGTAAGAAACTTGAAGTGGTTGACTTGCTTGGTAAATCAGGCGAAGTGATTGAATACTCTACAATCGAACGTATCAAGTACTATAGCGACCGTGGTTATACCCTTCTTGCAGATGGCTTCACAAACGGTGTGATCTTTGATGGCGATTCACATGTTGACCAAAACTTCATGGTTACCCTTCGTCATGGTACCGTTCAAGTAGGTCCAGATAACATCCAAGAAGCTGGTACACCAATCAACCCAGCAAATCCTGATGGTGCCAAATGGCCAGAACGCGAAAGCTACATCAAAGACGTAACCTTCACAGTTCTCTACACATCTAGCGATGGACAAGCAGAACTTCCTGCCAATAACATCCAAACTGCTCAATGGACACGTAGCTTGACTATTGATAAGGTTACAGGTGAAGAGCTTGGTTCAAGCTACTGGACTTCAAATAAAGGTCAGTTTGAAACAGTCATCACTCCTGAAGTAGAAGGCTATAGCGCTGATAAGGATAAGGTTGAAGGTAAGACAGTAGGTCAACGTAACCTTGAAGAAACCGTTGTTTATATCCCATTAACAGGCGATATTAACGGTAAACCTAAGGAAGACAAGGCAGACGATATCATTGTTGAAGAGATCCAAGACCTAGAAGTTCTCGACCAAGTCGAAGAGCAAGTGGAAGCTCATGATGGACCAGTCACTTATGGACCAGGCGATGACTTTGAAGCACCTGTTTCAAGTCAAGCTGAGGGTAAAGGCTCTAAACACAAGATGCCAATTAATCTCTCAAATGAGGAAGAAGCAAGCAAAGGTAAGATTGAAGAAACCATCAATATCGCAGGCTTCACCGTATCGGTAACAGGTCTAGGACTTGGCCGCAACGGACGTAAAAAGAAAAATAAAAAAGATCACAAAGATCAAAAGGACAAATAATATAAAGCCCTGAATGACTCAGGCATGCCCAGACAGAAAGAAAATCTCAAGTTGCTTAGTGCACTTGGGATTTTTTTGTGGATTACCTAACCGAGGTCTGTGGAAACTAAGTATTTTAAACGTAAAAGAAGGTGTCGAACATACGCTGGTATTGATAAAAGTGATGATAAAAACTATAATCTAGTTACAAGAGCTATGTACTAAAATGCTCATTCCATTGTTGTTAATGACTAGTTTTTCAACTTGTCGCTTATTTTAAAAAAGAGGTACTATGTCTATTTCGTTTACTTATTGTGGCGTTGCATGTGGCGTCATCTCCATTGGTAATCAATTTCATATCGGAATTGATCCTGACTTGTCTCCTAAAGGAACTTTAGTTCAGTTTAAAGGATTTGTCTCCGAGAAACAAACTGATGTTCATAAGGATGAGTCTCTTCTTAGCAAAGTTGATGTATGGTTAATTACTCATGGGCATCAAGATCATTTGGATGATGTAGGAAGAGATTATCTGAAAGGAAAAAACGTCATTTCTCCTAATAGGAAAATTTTAGATGGGGTGCCATGCTTAAATAATAGTGTTTTAAGATGGGGAGAAGAACAAGCATTTCAAGTCGCTGACTATTGTATCACCATAAAAGCATTACCGGCTCATCATGCCAGTAATTACATCATGCGAAAGATAGTTGGTAAGGTAAATGGCTATCAACTAACAATCACCAGTTCGTCAGAAACTAAAGTCATTTATTTTACCGGTGATACTGTTTTGTACCCAGACTTAACCCGAAATGTCCCTAAAAATATAGATGCTATTTTTGCTAATTTAGGTGCTGTAAAATCAGGTTCTTTTGGTGGACCATTTACCATGAACTTAAAAATGTTAAACCGAATGAATGATCTCCTTCAACCTAAAAGGATTTATCCCATTCATATTGATGATTATAGTCATTACAAGACAACTAAAAATGAAGTTGAAACAGCAGGTTATAGGGTTTTAGCTGTTGGTGAGACCATCGATATATAATTAAGTAGAATAAAGACTTTACATACTTTTGTATGGGAGTCTCACTTGTGGTAACATCACTTCTATACTACAATATAGAAGAAGAAACAAAAAAGGAGTATGCCATGCCAACTGAATATGAAAAGATGATAGCGGGTGACTTTTATAAACCAAGCGATCCTGAGTTACGTGCTCTAGCGGCCAGCTCAAGAGAAAAACAATGGGCCTTCAATGCTGAACATGACCGCCTCAAGAGGGCAGAGATTGTCAAATCTTGGTTTGGTTCGACTGGTGAAAATGTTGCCATGAATCCTCAGTTAGTTACGGATTACGGTGTTAATATCCATATTGGTGAAAATTTCTATTCCAACTGGAATTTGACTATGCTGGATATCTGTCCTATCACGATTGGTGACAATGCCATGATTGGCCCTAATTGTCAGTTTTTGACGCCCTTGCATCCGCTTGATCCAACCGAGCGTAATTCAGGCATTGAATATGGTGCTCCAATTACGATCGGTGATAATTTCTGGGCCGGTGGAGGCGTGACTATCCTCCCAGGAGTGACCTTAGGGGATAATGTAGTTGCTGGAGCAGGAGCCGTGGTAACCAAGTCCTTCGGTGACAATGTGGTTCTAGGTGGGAATCCGGCGCGTGTGATTAAGGAAATTCCTGTAAAGAAAGACTAAATATAGCAACTCAAGGATTCTAGGTCCTTGAGTTTTCTATTTTTTGAAAGAATCTATTGACTTGAGCTAATAATTCTTCTATACTGCTAGTTAGCTAACAATATAGTTAAGGAGTCATTTTTTTGGACCATTTTGGACGCTTGTTAAAACAAGCCAATAACAATATGATGCGTCATTTTGACCAGTTTGCTAGGCAATATGATTTGACTGGAAATCAGATGGCTGTCATTGATTTTATAACCAATCATGCGGATCAAGAAGTCTTTCAACGGGACATTGAGCACGAATTTGAGATTCAGCGTTCGACAACGACAGTGCTCTTACAGCGAATGGAGAAGAAAGGCTTAATTGAACGCCACACATCTTCAAAAGATGCTAGGCAAAAGGCGGTCGTTTTAACGGATAAAGCCCTTAATATCGCTTCTGCCTGTCAATCTTATCTTCGAAAAGAGGAAGAAGAGTTTACCCAGCAGTTTTCAGCTAAAGAGAGAGAAGTCTTTCTCAAAATCTTACAACACTACCGCAATATTTAAGTTTATCTAGGAGGAATAAATACTTATGTTAGAAGATAAAATCTCCACCAAGGTCCTGTGTGCCATCTTTGCGACAGGAATCCTTTCATTTTGTGGAGTAGCTGGTGAAACAGCTATGAACATCACCTTTCCTGTATTGATGAAGGCATTCTCAGTCAATACGTCAACCGTACAGTGGGTTACAACCATTTATCTCCTAGTGGTCGCTTGTGTGGTTCCCCTATCTGCCTATCTCAAGCGCTCGTTTAAGATGAAAACCATCTTTCTGGTCGCCAACCTATTGTCTATTTTAGGTGTTCTCATCGACTTTATAGCCCCTAGTTTCGGCTTTGTTGTTTTGGGACGATTGGTTCAAGGGATGGGTGTTGGTTTTGCCCTACCTCTCATGTTTAACATCATTTTGGAGCAGGTACCAAGTCGTAAGATTGGTCTCATGATGGGAGTTGGGACACTGATTACAGCCGTTGCTCCAGCCATTGGACCGACTGTTGGTGGTCTCTTGACAGCACACTTTGGTTGGCGTTCTATCTTCCTCGTCCAGTTTCCTATTCTCTTGGCTTCACTGATTGCAGGGATTCGCTCAATTGAGCAAAAGAGTGAGGTGCAACGTGAATCTTTAGATTTCCTCAGTCTACTAGCTACTATCTTTCTTTTCTTGGGTTTGATTTTAGGTCTTCATGGGGTTGCTGACCATGCTTTCGTTAGTTTCTCAGTTCTTGGTTGGCTTTTGATTGGTATCTTAGGTCTTGTCGTTTTGATTTGGCGTTCAACAACATTGGACAAGCCTATTATCAATCTCTCCATTTTGAAAAATCGTAAACTGACAGGTCATATCATCGCTTTCTTCTCTTTCCAATTGGGATCCCTTGCGATGAGTTTTCTCTTGCCAAACTATGTGCAATTGGTTAACCACTCGAATACAACTTCTGCAGCTTTAATGTTGCTTCCAGGTGCTATTATCGGTGCAGGATTCGCTCCATTCTCAGGTATCATTTTAGATAAGATGGGAGCACGTAAACCGATTCTTATTGGGGCTACCCTTATCGTACTCGCTCAGTTGTTATTTAGCTTGTTTGGTCTCTCTCTTTCCAATACGTTGATCCTCGTCTTTTACATGATTTTCATGACGGGGCTTGGCGTTTCCTTTGGTAATGTCATGACCAATGGACAGAAACAACTGTCGCTAGATCAACGTGCTGATGCCAATGCCATCTTTAACACGCTCCAACAATTTGCAGGAGCAGTGGGAACAACGTTAGCCTCTCTAATTGTTGCTATGAGTCAAGCTAATCACAAGATTGACTTTGCACAAGCAACGGCTCAAGGTAGTCGAAATGGCTTTATGGTCTTATTTGCTCTAGCCATTTTCCAACTCCTTGTCTTAGTTAGCGTTGTCAAAAAGAATGATTAATAACAAGTTTGAAGCAAAGGAAACATGCTTTCCCTTGCTTTTTCTTTTCTTAAATGAAATACTAATCTTACTGCAAATTTTAGTGTTACTTTAAGATTTATGACTTATAATAACCTTAAAAAATGAAACAGTCTTCGATGAAGATACTAGAAAGAAGGGAAGGACCATGTCTTTACTTAAGAAAATTCATCCTGACCAGCCGCTCAAGGAACTGAGATGGTTTGATATCGGTATTGTTACGCTGATTATGTTTGGTCAGTTTATTGTTCGTTCGACACAGATGTATTTGGCCAGTTTGTCTCCAAGCCTTTCCACAGCAATCAGTGAGACGTCAACAAATACAGCCAGTGAAGGAGCAGCTTACTCAAGCAATTTCACCTTGCAGATTATTCTCCTAGCCTTAGCGATTATTTATCTCTGGATACGCCATTTTGACTTTAAACAACTGCCAATCCGTCTAGAGTGGTCTGTTCTCTTTTGGGTGCCTTTTATTTTTGCTATCATGGGCTTATTTGCTGATATGGTAAGTACTTTGTCAGGACAATATAATTATTTTAGCCCTCAGGTTCTAGCCTTTATTAGCCCTATGGCTGTGATTGATAAGTTTATGACATTGTCACCTATGGCAATTGCTTATGGGTTGCTCAACGGTTTCTACGAGGAATTTTTCTTCCTAGGACTCTTGACCTCGGTTAAGGACAAGTATAAGTGGTTGGTCTTGCTCTTTTCAACCATTGTTCGTGTGTCTTTCCATACCTATCAGGGTATGCTATGGGCTCTGGTTATCGGGGTTGTCTTTGGTCTCCTCTATTATTTCCTTTATAAATATAAGGTTAAAAACTTGCTTCCATTTTTCCTCGTTCATGCCTTAGCAGATATGTTTGGCTCGAGCTTAATATATCTCTTGGTAAACTGGAATTATTAGTCAAATAACTCCCTTCGTTTAAGTACGAGGGGAGTTGTTTTACTCAATTAAGCCAAGAAAAACTCTAAACGACTAGCTAATTGTAATGATTATTAATTAGAGATTGGTTTGATTTTTATTAAAAATATGAGATAATAGATTTGGACTAATTTTAAAACAGCAATTTTAGAGGGAGACAATGATGTCAAAACGACTATTTTCGGATGAGCCGAATGCCCCCAAACCCCTTAAGGAGCTTTTCTGGGAAAATGCAGAAAAAGCTCGTATGGGGGAATTTTGGAAAGATAAAAAGAGTTACAGAGAGCTCTCAGAAGCCACGGGGATTCCGTCAGGAAGCCTTCGGATGCTCTTTATGAACAAGCCTAAGGGAAATATCCCAAAGATTGTAACTATTACTAATGGTCTGGCCAAGGTGACTGGGAAAAACATTACACTTGGAAAGCTCTTAGCTCGAGACAATCAGTATGAAGTTTTTGAGTTTCCAAGAGATCCTGATCAAGTCACCCAAAACTTGTGGCACAATATTCGCAAGAAGCTGGAAATCACGGAAGATATGGATGAGGGAGAAGTCAGAGAACGTATGACAGCATTTGTAGTCTCATCTGGTATGGCTCAAACCAACTATAACCTGATCAATCAAAAAGGAACGGTTTCGCTTGATACTTTGGAAAAATTTTCAAAAAGACTTAGAGTTGAGCCTTATGAATTGTTGGCTACCATCAGACGAAGGGAGATTATTGATAGGGATGACTTCCCTATTCCTAAGGAAAATGTTAGCGACTACCACATCGATATTGGTAAGCTCAATACTTTCATTAAGCTCCAACCCTACTCGCCCAACGGTCAAGAGGTAGCCTCTGCAGACTTAAGCCCACAGAATCTTTATCATTATTATTCAAAGGGAACTATCGGAGATATGCCCATAAAAACGGCCTATAAGTTTAAAAGACTTGTGGATATCTATGAAGCAGAATATGGTCCCCTTGAACCTTCAAGTCGAGTTTTAGATGTCAAGGAACTAGAAAGATTCCTTTATAGTGGTATGATTACTGGTTATGCCATTGCTAAGACAGGGTTGATGAATGCGACCAATGGAAATCTCTATATCAGGGGCAAACGTCCTATCGAATCCATGCAACTGGATCGTGCCTTCGGTCTCTATAAACACCTAAAAAGACTGAAAAAGGACCAATAAATTCTTTACCTAACAAAAAGCCAAAATCAGAATGCTGATTTTGGCTTTTTGTTTGTTTTTTTATCTGTAAGACTAGTAAGAATAATTTTAGTCAATTTTCGGACTTATTTTACAATTGTTTCGCACGTCCATTTTCATCAAAGTGATAAGTCACACCATTGATGGTACGTGTTTGGTTGGTTACGAGCTCACCAGAGTTTTCATCGTAATAACGAGTACCCTTGTAGTCTGTAACGAAATTGCCTTTAATTTGCTTACCTTGATAATCAAAGTAGAGGTGTTGACCATTGATGACTTGATCAAAGATAAGAGCCTTTCCATCGTTACCGAAGTAGTACCAATTGCCCTTCCAATTGAAGAATTGATTGGTTACAGCAGCCCCAGTCTCAGCGTCGAAGTAGTAGACAGGATTGTCATAGGGTGAACGGTTATAGTTGAAGAAACTATAAGGTTTCACCAGCTCTCCTTTAACTTGTTCGCCCATTCGGTATTTTGTTGCGACGGGATTACTGAAATAGTAGAGATTACCATCTATTTTGGCAAGTCCTAATACTTTATTTCCTTCATCATCTAGGTAGTACCAGTTACGTCCAGATTTAACAAAACCTCTTTGTCGTACAGCAGCCCCAGTCTCACTATCATAGTATGGTTCGTAACCGTAAGGTCCGAATTCTCCTCTTAAAACTTCCCCATATCCTGTAATAAAATAATCCTTACCGTCAATTTTTTTATAACCAGAACTTATCTTATTATCATCGTCAAGATAGTATAATTTACCACCAGCCTTTATAAATTGCTTACGAGGGGCTTCGTGACGAGCACCAGAGTCTTTATCGTAGTAGTAGCCTTCTGCGATTGCGTCTTTAGCTTGTACTCCATAAGAGTCAAAGTAAACGTGCACCCCATCAATGGTTTGTTCACCTTTAAGGATATTCCCCTCCGCATTAGCGTAGTACCAGTTTCCATTGTGGTTAAAGTATTGACCTTTTACAAGAGCTCCAGAATTTTTATCATAGTACTTAACTGGGCTAGTATAGGAGTTTGCTTTAACCGCATGCCCATTACTATCGGTAAATTCTCCTTTAATTTGATTGCCATAATATGGATCAAAGTGAACCTGTACCCCGTCGATGGTTTGATCGCCTTTAAGGATTTTTCCTTCTCCATTAAGATAGTACCAGTTATCGTTGATGTAAACGTAGCGATTGGTACCAAGGTCTATTTTAGCACCAGAATCTTTGTCGTAGAAGTAGCCGTCATTACCAAAGACACCTTTGGCTTGTTTACCATCATAAGGGTCAAAGTATACAGGAACATTGTTAATGGTTTGAGAACCTTTAAGCCGTTTACCGTCATTGCCTACGTAGTACCAGTCTTTGTCGACTTGGACATAACTATTGATTACGAGAGCACCAGTAGTACTGTTATAATATTTTTTGTTACTTGCGAAATTTCCCTTAACCTGAGCGCCAGTTTTTTCGTCAAAGAAGTATTCAATGTTGTCGATGACGGTCGCTCCTTTAATAGCCTTACTATCTGCTCCAATGAAGTAGGTCTTGTCATTAACGGTAACGAAACGATTAGTAACTAGATTTCCAGAGTCTTTATCGTGAAATTGATTTTTATAGTCAAAATCTCCTTTAACTTGTTTACCTCCATATTCAAAATAAACGTGAGCTCCATCAATAATGTGTTCACCGGTTAAAATTTTTCCATCGTTACCGACATAGTACCAATTGTCTCTGATTTGCACATAACGATTGGCACCAAGATCAACACGATTACCGTCCTGATCGTAAAAGTAACCATCATCGCCAAAATTGTCGAAAACTTGGCATCCCTCGTATTTATCAAAGTAGACTTGTTTACCATCAATTGTTTGAGGACCAGTTAACCGAACTCCTTGGTCGTTAACATAATAACGTTCATTTCTATGTCTGTAGGGGTTGTAGGCGATGATATATTGGTTAGTAGCTAGAGCACCAGTATCTTTATCATAATAGCGTTCATTATTGTCAGTACTATCTTTAACAAAATAGCCCTTAACTTGAACACCTCCTTGGTCGAAGTAAACCTTAACGCCATCGATGGTTTGTGGTCCCTTTAAAATAGCACCATCATTTCCAGCATAGTACCATTCCCCGTTTAATTCGAAATAGCAATTTGTTCCGAAATCCACTTGTTTTCCGTTTTCGTCGTAATAACGGTTATCAGAAGCAAATCTACCCTTAACTTGTTCACCATACTGATCAAAATAATACCACGCTCCATTAATTTCCTTGGGTCCGATTACTTTATTGCCATTTTCATCTAGGTAATAGGTGCTACTGTAACTATCAACGAATTTATTAGTAACAAGAGCACCAGAATCTTTGTCATAATAGTGACCGTCCCAGGTAAATTCCCCTTTAACCTGAACACCACCTTGATCGAAGTAAACCTTAACGCCATCAACAGTTTGTGGTCCAGTCAGGTCTTTACCGCTAGCATCCTTATAATGCCAGTATCCATACTTATCGCTGTAGTAATAACCACCAGTGACGTTTGTTTCCTTGTTCGAAGTTTCGTTAACTGAAGCTGTCTCACTGGCAGCTCGGTCTGTAGATACAGCTTCGCGTGTTTGGCCAGAGGCTGATTCTGAAGGAGCTTGGCTTTCACTTACAGTTGTTGAAGCTGTTTCACTGGTAGTTTCAGAGCTTGCAACAGAAGTTGTGGCTTGTTCTGAGTCATTTGTAGTGCTTTCAGTGCTAGCAACTTTTTCAGTAGTAGCAGGAGCTTCAACAACCTTAGTTTCTACGAGGTCTGCTGTGGTTTCTACATTGGCAGTGGTAGCAGCAGTCACATCAAGGTTTGATGCGTTGTCAGCTTTAGCTTCTTCAGCGAAGGCAGGCTTTGCGATGAAGGCAAAACCTGCAAGAGCAGTTGCACATGAGAATGCAATCAGACGTTTTTTGGACCTAGGTCCAGTAAAATTAGAATGTACTTTCATACTTTTTCCTCCTTTTTCCTAAGTCTTATTATAGCGCTATTTTAGAGACTTTCAAGGAAATATAAGAAATTTAGACAAAAATAAGAAAACGATTACATTATAAAGTGACTAACAAGGTAAATGTCACAATTTTAGTAGTCATAAGAGTTTAAAAAAATCCAGGACTTGAGTCCTGAATTTTAGGAGATTATGAAAAAGAAAAGTTTTAGAATGATTATAGTATATAGAGGAGATCCTAAAGTTTTCTTAAAGTAAGGGATACCTTAAACTTTAGTCGCATTACCATTTTCATCAAAATGATAAGTTACACCTTTGATAGTACGTGTTTGGTTGGTGACTAGTTCACCAGAGTTTTCATCGTAGTAGTGACCATCTGGTGCAAAAGCGCCTTTAACTTGTCTACCATGATTTGTATCGAAGTAAAGTTTTTGCCCATTAATTTGAACGGCACCGGTAGCTGCTGTACCATCACCGTAGAAATAGTGCCAAGCTCCTTCCGTAAAGACAAAGCGATTTTTGGCAGCCTTACCAAATTGATCGAAGTAGTAGATTTTACCATTGATGTAATTAATACTATCCTGCCACATGTCACCTAGTTGGGTGTATTTATAGGCACCTCCTTGACGGAAGTAATATAAATCACCATTGATTTCATGAAGTCCAAGGACTTTTTCACCTTTCTCGTCAAGATAGTAAGTTAAGCCTCTGTTATCTTTAACAAACCCAGCTTTGGTTACTTTGCGACCATTATCTTTATCGTAGTAGTACTCAGGCATATATACGCCATCTCGACCAAAATCACCTTTGGCTTGTACCCCTCGATAGTTGAAGAAGACATCTTGTCCATCGATATTTCGAGGTCCCTTGACTGGTTTACCATCTTTACCTACATAAAACCAATTACCCATGTATTCAACATAACGATTGGTTACAAGGTTTCCTGAATTAACATCGTAGAATGCGTATAAATCACCGTAAGAATTACCATAAGCCCCTTTGACCTGTTGACCGTTGTCACGGAAGAACACTTTTTGTCCATTGATAATTTGAGCTCCAGTAAGGTTGTCTCCATTTGCGTTTTTATAATACCAGTTTCCGTTATCATCACTATAATAACCATTTGGGTTAGGAGCATCCGTACCGACACCATTTTCATCAAATCGATAGGTCATACCATTAATTGTTAGAGTGGTGTTAGTGACGCGTGCTCCAGAATTAGGATCATAGTAGCGAAGAATACCATTGTCGAGAACAAGCTCTCCTTTAGCCTGACGACCATTGGCATAGAGGTAAACGATTTGACCATCTATATTGGCTTCACCATTCTGAGGACGAATAGCATTTCCATCTTCACCATAGTAGTACCAGCCATCATTTTCTTGGACATAGCGGTTTTTAACGGCTTGACCAGTAACTGAGTCAAAATAATAGCGACGTGTAATATTAATAGGAGTACCATAACCGTAAGAACGTGGTGAATTTTGACCTTCTTCTAGTAAAATACTGATTCCCTTTTGTAGGACGCCGGTATCAACAGGAGAGGCAGCTTCACGTGCTTTGAAATAGTAGATGTTACCATCAATTTCACGTATTCCTGTAAATTTAGAACCATCGTTCTTGATGTAGAAAGTTTGGCCTTTTTTATTCTGAACTAGACCTTCTTTTCGGACCCTTGCACCAGAGTTAGGGTCGTAATAGAAGGTTTGATCTGGATAACTATAAGATTCTCCACTAAAGTCACCTTTGATTTGAATACCATCATTATTAAAATAAACTTCTTGACCATTGATAGTTTGTTCGCCTGTTAGTGGTCGTCCAGTAGCATCTAAATAATACCAATTGCCCTTGTATTCTAGGTAACGATTGGTTTGAAGTTGACCAGAATTATCATCGAAATAACGACGTAGATCACCAGACCAATAGAAATCTGGCCCTTTAATTTGTTTACCATCTTCGCGGAAAGAGACACGTACACCATCAATGGTTTGGTCTCCAGTAAGGTTTTTACCGCTGGCATCTTTATAGTACCAGTTGCCTTGGTCATCACTATAGTACTGACCACCAGTGACGTTTGTTTCATTAGGTACTGAAGCAGTTTCACTGGCAGCTCGGTCTGTAGTTACAGCTTCTCGTGTTTGGCCTGTGGCCGATTTTGCAGGTGCTTGGCTTTCGCTTGCAGTTGTTAAAGCCATTTCACTTGCAGTTTCAGAGCTTGTAGCAGAAGTTGTAGCTTGTTCTGAAACATTTGTGGTACTTTCAGTGCTAGCTACATTTTCAGTAGTAGGAGGAGCTTCAACAACCTTTGTTTCTACGAGGTCTGCTGTAGTTTCCACATTGGCAGTGGTAGCAGCAGTCACATCAAGGTTTGATGAGTTTTCAGCTTTAGCTTCCTCAGCGAAGGCAGGTCTTGCTATGAGGGCAAAACCTGCAAGGGCAGTTGCACATGAGAATGCGATCAGACGTTTTTTGGACTTTTGTCCAGTAAAATTAGAATGTACTTTCATACTTTTTCCTCCATTTCCTAAGTTCTATTATAGCGCTATTTTAGAGAGTTTCAAGAAAAAATAAGAAATTTAGATAAAAATAAGAAAACGATTGCATAAAAAAGAGAGTGAATGGCAAATGTCACAATTTTAGCAGTCACAAGAGTTTAAAAAAACAAAAAAATCCAGAACCTATGCCCTGGATTTAGGAGATTATGAAAAAGAAAAGTTTTAGGATGGTTATAGTATATAAATTAAATCCTAAAGTTTTCTTAAAGTGGTAGAAATATTTTGTCTTTCCTTTTTAATTCACTTTCTCAGTAGCCACACCATTTTCATCGATGATATAAGTTTTGCCGTCTTTTTCGAGAGTGGTATTCGTCCACATAGCCCCACTGTCTTTGTCAAAGTAGTAAGTTTTACCATCAATCTCTACTAGGCTACCTTTGACTTGCTTACCATTTTTATCAAAGTAGAGTTGAACACCATCAATGGTTTGACGGCCTGTTAGGAGTTTGCCCTCTTTGTCGTAGTAGTACCAGTTCCAGAAATCATCGCGAACAAATTGGTTTTTAGCCGTAAATTCAGTCACTACTCCCTCATTATCAATTGTGTAGGTCTTATCATCGACTTTCAAAGTATCGTTAGTGAGGATAATAGTGGTGTACATACCAGCATATCTTTCTGTTCGATATGATTTTGTTAGACGATAGCGCTTGCCATCGATTTCTTTCCATGTAGGCTTATCAACACTTTTTACCTCAGGTTGGAAGTAGTGAAGGTGACCATCAGAGCCTCGTTGGATGCCCTCGAGGAGGACACCGTTTTTATCAGTTCCATAGATTCCAGAGAAACTAGGCCCGCCCCAAAATGTTTTTTTTGAAAAAAGGGCTCCAAAATAGTTTTTTTCTATTTTACTATCTGTGACTAGATAAAGTTTGCTGTCATAACCTATGATACCATCAAGAACTTGACCCTTTGAAGCAAAGATATATTCTTTTCCATCGATAATTTGTTTACCAGTTAAGACTTCGCCGTTAGCATTGGTACGGTAGGTAGAAGTGTTTGCATGGAACATTGAAGGAGTTTCAACAATGCCATATTTGTTCTTGACCAATTGTCCTTGGTAATCAAAAAGATAAATCTTCCCATCAATTGTGACAGTATCATTTTTAGCCAAAAGTCCATCAGGTTTGAAATAATAACGTTTACTGTCAATGGTATGCCATCCAATAAATGCAGCACCATCTTCGCCTAAGTAATTAGTATAAGTTGTATATTGAGGTTCTGTCCTATAGCCATTGAAAATTGAAGTGTGATGCCACTGATTCGTTAATAGAGAACCATCATTCTCATCGAATCGATAGTATTTTCCACCAATCTCTCGTTCTTGTCCTTTGACTTGTTTGCCATCTTTATCAAAATAAAGGATGACACCATCAACATTTTGCCAACCAGTCAATTTTTCACCGTTGGCAGTGTAGTAATACCAATCTTTTTGGTTGTCAGATTGGAAATGACCACCCGTCACGACCTGAGTAGGTAGTTGTGTTTTTTCGGTAAGGATACCATCGGCATCTGCTAAATAGGTTTTACCGTCTACTTCAATACTTGTATCAGTTACTTTACGTCCATTATCTTTATCGTAGTAGTAATCCTTGCCATCAATGGTTACCTTTTCACCCTTTGCTTGGATGCCATTGTTATGGAAGTAGAGGTTAAAGCTATCGATGGTTTGTGGGCCAGTTAGTTTGTGGCCCTCGCTGTCTAGGTAATACCAGTTACCTTGCTCATCAGAAGTGAATCTGCCACCTTGTGAAGGTGTTTCCTGTGAAGTAGTTACGTTATCGCTTGTTTCAGATGAGGTTTCAACACTTCTATCGGTTGTAGCTGTCTCACCAGATTGAGCGGCTTCAACCTTTTTATCAGTCTCGTTAGCAGGCTGTGTAGTAGTCGTTTCTGTAGGCTGACTAGTCGCATTAGTATATGCAGTGTCAGAAGATACTGCTTCACTAGAAGCTTTCTCAACAGTAGTGCTTGCTGGAGCTACTTCGGTTCTTGTAATGAGGCTAGCACTTGTCTCAAGATTGCTGTCAGAGACGACATTTTCAGGACTGGTAACGGCAGTCGTTTCAGGCTTGACTTCATCAGCTCCGACCTGTCCTAGTCCAATTAGTGAAGCCCCGATAGCCAAACTTGAGGCAGCGATTGTGATCCAATGTTTCTTAACTTTATGAAGTTTGAAACGAACTTTGTTTTCCATAATTTTCCCCCTTGTATGGTGACTTGGTAAATTCATGCTGTGACATTTAAAACAACATGAACACCAAAAATTAATTTACGATTATATTTTAATCCTATTTTCTAATAACTTCAATAGAAAACTCATACATACTCATAGTTTAAATTAATAGTGCAATAGAGACGTTTGAGAGAAGTAGATGTTTGCACAAAAAAATCCAGGACCTGAGCCCTGGATTTAGGAGATTATGAAAAAGAAAAGTTTTAGGATGGTTGTAGTATACAAAGCGATTCCTAAAGTTTTCTTAAAGTGGAAGAAATTTTTTTCTTTCCCCATTAATTCACTTTCTCAGTTGCCACACCATTTTCATCAATGACATAGGTTTTGCCATCTTTTTCAAGGGTTGCATTGGTTGTGATTGGAGAACCGTAAAGATGTTTCTCTAATGAAGTTGATTTTTCGAAGTGATAGAGCTTACCGTCAATTTCCTTCCAAGTTGGTTGGTAGTCAGAAATTACTCTTGGCTCAAGATAGCATAGGTAGCCTTTATCAGTGCGGTAGAATCCTGTTCGAACGATTCCATTTTCGTCTGAAGCATATGCGTAATTAGTGTCATTACGCAATAATTCCGCGTAAGAACCGAAAAGATAGGTCTTACCGTCTATAGATGCTGTTCTATTATAGTAGTAGTGCTTTTCGCTTGGATCTAGGTAATAGGTCTTACCGTCAATTTCTCTCCACCCGGATAATAATTTTCCTTCTGAATCTGCAAGATATAAACTATTATATGATTTAGCGGAACCATTAACAAGAAGTTGGCCATCTTGATTGAAATAATAATAATTTCCGTCAATTAAAAGGACATTATCTTTAGCTTGTAGACCGTCTTCTTTAAAGTAAACACGGTGACCGTTTATTGTGTACCAGCCGAAAACTTGTGCTCCATCATTGCCAAAGTAGTGAATATATGAACTAAAGGAATGGAATGCATTACGAAGGAGTTCGCCACTGTTCTTATCGAAATAGTAGTATTTTCCATCTATAAGGATACGCTCACCTTTGATTTGTTTCCCAGTGCCATCAAAGTAGAGTTGAATACCATCAATAGTCTGCCATCCGGTAGCTACTTGTCCTTTATCTTTGAGGTAGGTCCAGTCACCATCTTTATCTTGAACAAAGGTATTTCGAAGTGACGATGTCACACGTCCTTGGTCATCAATTTCGTAGGTCATTCCATTGAGAGTTAGACTACTATTGGTCCACATAACCCCACTATCCTTGTCAAAGTAGTAAGTATCACCATCAATGTCTACTAGGCTACCTTTGACTTGCTTACCATTTTTATCAAAGTAGAGTTGAACACCATCAATGGTTTGACGACCAGTTAGGAGCTTGCCATCAGTATCGTAGTAGTACCAGTTCCAATTGTCATCACGAACAAATTGGTTTTTGGCCGTAAACTCAGTTGCAACTCCCTCATTATCAATCGTATAGGTCTTGTCATCGACTTTCAAAGTATCGTTAGTGAGGATAATAGTGGTGTACATACCAGCGTGGTGTTCAGGAAGATACCATTTTGTTAGACGATAGCGCTTGCCATCGATTTCTTTCCATGTAGGTTTATCAACACTTTTTACCTCAGGTTGGAAGTAGTGCAGTTGACCATCTAAGCTTCGTTGGACACCCTCTAGGAGGACACCGTTTTCATCAGTTCCATAGATTCCAGTGAAATTAATTCCACCCAAAATTTCGTTTTTAGAAAAGAAGGCTCCAAAATAGTTTTTTTCTATTTTACTATCTTTGACTAGATAAAGTTTCCCGTCATAACGTACAACACCATCGACGACTTGACCATCTGAAGCAAAGATATATTCTGTTCCATCGATAATTTGTTTACCAGTTAGGACTTCTCCATCTGCATTAGTTCGATAGGTATATTTTAATCTCACTTTAGCCCCTGGCTTATCAACAACGCCATAAGCATCTTTGACTAATTGTCCTTTTTCAAATAGATAGTTTTTACCATTGATTGAATAGATGCCATTAGAAGCATAGATACCGGTATCGGTGAAGTACAAGTGTTTTCCATCAATATCTTGCCAACCAGTCACAGCAGCGCCATCATTTCCGAGATAGTATGAACGGTAGTCCTTTGATGCAGGACTAATTCCACCAACATTGACTGAGGCCCATTGATTTTTAACCATACGTCCATTGTTTTTATCAAAGTAATAGGTTTTACCATCAATCTGAACAATTTTATCTTTTGCTTGACGACCGTCTTTATCGAAGTAAAGTTGGTAACCATCAATGGTTTGAAGTCCCTTAACAGCGTGGCCCTTTTCATCACCATAATAAAAATTAACATTTTCAGGGAAGGTGAAATCTACCTTATCCCAAATAAAGGATTTTCGAGCTAGACGTCCTCTCTCTCCAAAGACATAGGTTGTGCCCCCTACATTAACAGCAACATTCTTAAGCAGTTCGCCATTTTCATCAAAATAGTGAATGAAACCAGCTGCTGTTTTAACGAGACCTGTGGCACGTATGCCATCTCGGTTGAAGTAACTAGTATGGTATATGTAGTTTGTTTTATACCGTGAGATAATCTGTTTTTCAGACCAATTGCGGTAAGAATTTTTGAGAAGGGCACCGGTGTTTTGATCTAAGTAATAGGTTTTTCCATCAACTGTGATTTCTTGACCTTTGAGTTGTTTCCCATCTTTGTCAAAATAGAGTTCAACACCGTCCACATATTGGAAACCAGTCAATTTTTCACCTTGTTCAGTGATATAAGACCATTCCCCCTTATCATTGGCTTCAAAATGTCCACCAGTAATGTTTGTAGGCAGTTTAGTTCTCTCTGTCACAACCCCATTCTCATCTATTTGATAATGTTTTCCATCTTTATCGAGGTAGCAATTGACTAGGAGCATACCAGTATGGTCATCTAAATAATAGTTCTTTCCATTTACCTCAACAAATTGGCCTTTGACCTGTTTTCCATCTTCTTGGAAATAGTATTCGCGATCTTCTACATTATTCCATCCAGTGAGATTTTTTCCGTCCTTGGTATAGTACCAATTGCCTTGATCGTCGGATGTGAATTTACCTCGAGTGATAGAGATTTCTTGTCCTGATAATGGATGCTCACTAACCTCAGTAATCTCTGACTTATTTTCATTTGTATTTTGCTTGTCGGTGACAGGTTCAGCACTTCTATCAGCAATAGTTGTCTCACTAGATTGAGCGGTTTCAACCTTTTTATCGGCCTCGTTACTAGGCTGTGTAGCAGTCGTTTCTGTAGGCTGACTAGCGACATTAGTAGATGTAGTGTCAGTAGAGACTGCTTCACTAGAAGTATTCTCGACAACAGTATTCGTTGGAGCTACTTCGGTTCTTGTAATGAGGCTAGCACTTGTCTCAAGATTGCTGTCAGAGACGACATTTTCAGGACTGATAACAGCAGTCGTTTCTGGTTTAACTTCATCGGCTCCGACTTGCCCTAGGCCAATCAGTGAAGCCCCGATAGCCAAACTTGAAGCAGCGATTGTAATCCAATGTTTCTTAACTTTATGAAGTTTGAAACGAACTTTGTTTTCCATAATCTTCCCCCTTGTATGGTGGCTTGGTAAATTCATGCTGTGACATTAAAAACATCATGAATACCAAAAATTAATTTACGATTATATTTTAATTCTATTTTCTAATAATTTCAATAGAAAACGGATACAAAAATGCCATGATTTTATAAAAAGATTCTTATATTCGTGATAGTTATAGCCTATAAAAGGGTTTTCCTAATTTATTTATTTTTTTCGTCTATAGATATGCTTGAAAGAGTAATTGTCCCCATACAGTTTGGGAAATAGAGTCTTTTTTTCAAAAATCATCCTGTGTAAAATAGAGGGCATAAAAACATGAGAGGTGATTGCAATGACAAATCGTTACGACTTAAATAAAAATTTGGCACAGATGCTTAAGGGGGGCGTCATCATGGACGTTCAAAACCCTGAGCAGGCACGTATCGCTGAGGCAGCGGGAGCCGCTGCGGTCATGGCCTTGGAACGCATTCCGGCTGATATCCGTGCAGTGGGTGGTGTATCACGTATGAGTGATCCTAAGATGATTAAGGAAATTCAGGACGCTGTTAGTATTCCAGTGATGGCCAAGGTGCGTATTGGTCATTTCGTGGAAGCACAGATTTTGCAGGCAATTGAGATTGATTATATTGACGAGAGTGAGGTTTTGACACCGGCCGATGACCTTATTCATGTGGACAAAACCCAATTTGATGTGCCTTTCGTCTGTGGAGCCAAGGACCTTGGTGAGGCTCTTCGCCGTATCTCTGAAGGGGCATCAATGATTCGTACCAAGGGTGAACCTGGTACTGGTGATATTGTTCAGGCTGTTCACCACTTGCGACTCATGAATCAAGAGATTCGCCGTATTCAAAATCTTAGAGAAGATGAACTATATATTACTGCTAAAGATTTGCAGGTGCCAATTGATTTGGTCCGTTATGTCCACGAACATGGCAAGTTGCCGGTTGTCAATTTTGCGGCAGGTGGTGTAGCGACGCCAGCGGATGCGGCGCTTATGATGCAGCTGGGTGCTGAAGGTGTCTTTGTTGGTTCGGGAATTTTCAAGTCTGGAGATCCGAAAAAACGTGCGGAAGCTATCGTCAAAGCAGTGACTAACTATAATCGTCCAGATATTTTGGCGCAAGTGTCAGAAGATTTGGGGGAAGCCATGGTTGGTATCAACAAGGATGAAATTGACATCTTAATGGCAGAGCGAGGAAAATAGATGACAAAAATTGGAATACTGTCTTTACAAGGTGCTTTTGCAGAACATGAGCAGGTCTTGAAAGCACTTGGGGTTGAAACGGTTCAAATCAGAAATCGACAGGATTGGGAAGCTCACGCTGATTTAGATGGGCTTATTCTACCAGGGGGAGAGTCGACAGTCATGGGGAAACTCTTGCATGATTTAGACTTGTTTGAGCCGATTAAGACGAAAATTGATGCTGGACTACCTGTATTTGGAACCTGTGCAGGTCTGATTTTGTTGGCCAAAACCATAGTGGGGGACCAAACAAAACATTTGGCAAGTATGGACATCAATGTAGCCAGAAATGCCTATGGTCGCCAATTGGGCAGTTTTGTCACAGATGCTGAATTTAAAGGAATAGGGGAAATCCCAATGGTCTTTATTCGTGGGCCAATTATTGAAGCTGTTGGAGCAGAAGTGGAGATTTTAGCTCAAGTCAATGGGGCAATTGTGGCAGCTAGAGAAAAGCAGATGTTAGTGACCTCTTTTCATCCAGAATTAACGGGTGACGAAAGGGTACATGCTTATTTCCTAGATATGATTAATCCGGCAAAAGAAGAAAAGCTTTGATTCAAATTTCATAAATTCATTTACTTCTCCTTCACGCAAAAAAATCCAGAACCTATGCCCTGGATTTAGGAGATTATGAAAAAGAAAAGTTTTAGGATGGTTATAGTATATAAAGCAAAGCCTAAAGTTTTCTTAAAGTGGAAAAAAAGTTTACTTGTGATATGAAAAAGGAAGTTGACAGTTGGTCGACTTCCTTTTTAGCGATTCCTAAATCAAAGTAATTATGCGATATCAATAGTTGTTATTTGAATTATATTCCTAAACTTCACCAGGTCCCATCAAATGTCCATTACCGTCAGCATCGAATTTGAAGGCACCAGTGTTTGTTCTAACAATGGTATTTTCAGCGCGTGCCCCATTCTTAGCATCGTAATAGTGGACAGTTCCGTCATCGTCAAATTTGAATTCACCTCTAAGTTGTCTACCGTTTTGGTCGAAGTAAACATGGATGCCGTTTAAGGTTTGAGGTCCTGTCAGTTTATCCCCTTTAGCATCAACATAGTAGTAGAAATCTTCACGATCTAAATCTTTGCTTTCTCTTGGGTACTGTCCATCCTGATCTACGAGATCATTTCCAGGAATGGTAATAGTGAAGTGGAAGATGCGATCACCATCGAGATTTCGGTAATTCCAGTTGTAGACATGAACAAAGCTATCAGTGACGAGAGCACCAGAGTCTTTATCATAATAGTGTCCATCAGGGGCGAAGCGTCCCTTGACTTGTGCGCCATTAGGAAGGAAGTAAAAGCGACTATTTCCAAAGGTTTGAGGTCCTGTTAATGGCTTACCATCAGCATCGAGATAGTACCAGGCAGTAGTATAGACATTTTGATTGTTGATGTCATCACGACCAATATAAGTTAAGATTTCTTTAAAAGCATTGGTTACGAGAGCACCAGAATCTTTATCATAGTATTTACCATTTGGTGCAAAATGTCCCTTGACTTGTATACCAGTGAAATCATCAAAGTAGACTTTAACACCATTGATAGTTTGTTCTCCCTTGAGTTTATCACCTTTATCATTGACGTAAACCCAGTTGCCATCTTCAGTTTCAAGATAGCGTTTTGTTACAAGTGCACCAGAGTCTTTATCAAAATAGCGACCATCCTCTGCAAAACGTCCTTTGACTTGTTTGCCATCCTTGTCAAAGTAGACTGGAATGTTGTCAACGAAGTTGAGACCGATGAGGTTTTTACCGTTTGCATCCTTGTAGTACCAGTTGCCCTCGTTATCACTATAATAGTGACCACCAAAAACTCGTGGTGCCTTGTCTAGGGAGATTGTAGGAATGACGGGAGTGTCTGTTTCTTCACCAGGTCCCATCAAATGTCCATTACCATTTGCATCGAATTTGAAGGCACCAGTGTTGGTTCTGACAATGGTATTTTCAGCGCGTGCACCGTTTTTTGCATCGTAATAATGAACGGTACCATCTTCGTCAAATTTGAACTCACTTCTAAGTTGTCTACCATTTTGGTCGAAGTAAACATGGATGCCGTTTAGGGTTTGAGGTCCTGTCAGTTTATCCCCTTTAGCATCAACATAGTAGTAGAAATCTTCACGATCTAAATCTTTGCTAGAAAGTGGGTAATGACTCATATCAATAAAGTGTGATTTACCGTCAGATCCTATAGCAGAGTCGTTCGGAATAGTAAGCATAAATTTAAGAACACGATTTCCGTCTTGATTTTGGAAATTCCAGTTATAAATATGAACAAATCTATTAGTTACAAGCGCACCAGAATCTTTGTCATAGTAATGTCCATCAGGAGCAAAACGTCCCTTAACTTGTGCCCCATTAGGGAAGAAGTACATGTTTGTACCACCAAGATTTTGAGGACCTTTAAGTGGCCGTCCGTCGGCATCAAGGTAGTACCAATCAGTAGTATAAATGTTTTGACCGTTGATATCATCACGACCAATATAAGTTAAGAGTTCTTTAAAGGTCTTGGTTACAAGAGCACCAGAATCTTTGTCATAGTATCGGCCATCCTCTGCAAAACCACCTTTGATTTGAATACCGTCTTGGCTAAAGTAAACAGGAACATTATCCACATAGTTCAGACCGACAAGATTTTTGCCGTTTGCATCCTTGTAATACCAGTTACCATTATCATCACTATAATAATGTCCACCAGAAATATGAGGTGCATTTTCAAGTGTTACAGAAGGTGTGACTGGCTTTTCATTTTCATCGATTGGGGCAGGTTGTTCACTGTTTTTTGTAGGTGTTTTTGTTTCTTCGACAGGAATAGGTTCATTGACTTTTTCTACCGAAGTTTTTGTAGTAGAGGCTTCTGAGGTTGCCGTTTTAATTGGTGTAGCTTTATTTGCCTGATTATCTTGATTGCTAATTTCTTGTTCAGAAGTGATTTCTACTGGTGATTCGCTTGCTAATTCAGATGATGCGACTTCACTGCTAGGAGCTTCACTAAGAACTGTACTTGTACTAGTAGGTAGCTCAGTATTAGTTGAGATAGGATTTGTAGTAGGCGCTTTGACCTCTACATTAGTTACTACAGTTTCTTGTGCAGGTGCAAGAATCTCAGTTGGTTGACTAGAAGTTTCAGGTGTTTTCGCTTCATCCGCAAATGCAGGTCGTGCGACTAAAGTAAAAGTAGCTAGAGCGGTTGCGCAGGATAAAGCAACAAGGTGTTTCTTTGGGTTAGTCCTTTTCGTAATCATGATAAATTCCCCTTCATCTTAAAATCTTTTCAGTTTAAAAACTGAAATAATGCAAAAATAACTTAATTACAATTGATTGATGACTTAAATCTCTGTAAGGTAGCCGTTTTCATCAATATGATAATTTTTTCCATCAATATTGGCATTACGATTACGCCACATTTGACCATTGTTTGGATCGAAGTAAAGCTTATGTCCCTTGTAGTCTACAATTTCTCCCTGAACTCTTATTGGGAGACCAGCTGCATCACGGAAGTAGTAGTATTCACCCCAAACTTGTTGAAGTCCAGTTACTGCAATACCGTCTTTATCGAAATAGAGCCATCCAGGAATATAACCATGTGAATATTCAAAAAGCATATTCTTGTCGTTATAAATCATACGATTTTTGACAAGTTCACCAGTATAAGGTTCAAAGTAACGGATACCTTCTGGGAACCTAATAAATTGCCCCATAACATTGGTTTGGCTGTCATTGTTGTTGAATCCGATTCCTCGAGCTTGCCGTCCGTATTCAAAATAATAATATTCTTTTTCGCCTTTCTTTTGCCAGCCTGTAACGTATTGTCCGTCATCGCCGAGGTAAAATGTTCCGAAATCCATGCTCTTATAGCCACCAGGAATTCCCCCTAGAGATCTGACATAGCGGTTTCGCCAAAGTTCACCATCATGTCCAAAGTAGTATGGCTTGCTATCAATGTAAACTTTATGGAAGTCATCCCAATCTCCTTGGTACCAAGGAATGGAGACTCTATACGCAGTGTCAGGATAGAAATAGTAACGGTTTCCATTAATATCTTGCCAGCCTGTTACAGCCACACCATATTTACCAAAGTAACGGTATTCATCGTGAGGAAAATCAGCTACCTTGACAAACTGTTCAGTTATCCTATGCCCTAGATTCTGGTCGTAGAAATAATAATGGTTATTACGTTGGACAGACTCACCTTTGGCTTGTTTACCATCTTCATGGAAATACACGTGCTGATTGTCAACAACGTGTGCGCCTATAAGGTCTTTACCGTCTTTTTTGTAGTGCCAACTACCTTGTACGTCACTATACCATTGACCACCTGTAATATTTTCTTCAGGATCTTCGTCTTGAATTTCTGTGTTTTCATCGTTATTGAAGGAAGAAACATCAGTTTTAAGTCGATTTTCTGAGATGTCCTCATATCTAGCGTTTTCCATACTAGCAGTTTCACTTACTGTAGCTCCTGTTTTAGAAGTAGGTATTTCTGATCTTGTTGAATTTGTTTCAGAGATAACTGTACTTGAAGCCTCTGAAGCGGGTTTAGCTGTTTCAGGAATAGCTGTAGTATCAGTGGTAACACTTGTAGCTTCGCTATTGATAATGCTTGTGCCTGTTGGTGCATCTGTTGTAGTTGCTGTTGGATTTTCATCAAGTGTCTTAGTCTCAACAGTAGCCACTACATTTTCTATAGCAGGTGCGACAACTTCGGTCTTAGCATTCGTATCAGATGCTTTTACTTCTTCCGCAAATGCAGGGCGAGCAACTAGGGAAAAAGCAGCTAGTGCGGTTACACAAGAAAGTGCCACAAGGTGCTTCTTGTACACGTGCCATGGATAATTCATTTCAGTATTCATGATAGACTCCTTTCATAAAATGAACACCGATGTTTGGGTGGTTATAAAGGAGCTCGCCGTTAAAATAGTGTTAAAAGTAGGCAAATCTGTTAAAACGACTGAGTCCCATATCTAAATCTCTCATGTCATGACCATAAGAAGATTTTATAGGGGAGCACGTCAAACGTGTGGCAAGGAGAATATGCTTATGCTGTGTAATTCATATCTAGAAACAAGTGTCTTCACTTATTTATCCTAATACTTTTATTTCTCTCCTTTCGTTTTATTATTGAATCCAGCCTATGGCATATGTCTTTAAATACAAAAAACTAGAACTTTTAGTTTGAAACATTCTCTCTAAAGCTCTAGTTTTGTATTATAGACAGATGTGTGTATGAAAAGAGCCTTAGATTATCATGCCAAAGTGCCTAAGGACCAGTTTTCATGCATAAAAAATTATTTTGACGTTAGAATTCTAAAGCCAAGTTCCTAATCCTAATCCCTCTGTAGTACACTTTCAACGTTTTGGTAAAACGCTTACATGCTCACCTATCTTTATTATAATACTTTTTTAATTACAAACAAGTTTTTTTACAAGATAATCGTAAATGTTAAAAAAATGTCATAATTGGGTTCTGTTTGAATGACAGTGATTGATTATATGAAAAAGGAAGTTGACCAACTGTCGACTTCCTTTTGTGTTTTTTTAAAGAACATTTAGACAAACATACTTACTATAATAAGATAAATCTCACAATTGAGTAGGACGTCCGTTTTCATCAAAGAGATAGGTTACTCCGTTAATGGTACGTGTCTGATTAGTAACAAGTTCGCCAGAATTTTCATCATAATAGCGAGTTCCTTTATAATCTGAGATAAATTGTCCTTTGACTTGTTTACCATTATTTCTGAAGTAGAGATGTTGTCCGTTTATAACTTGATCGAAAATAAGCGCTTTTCCGTCAGGACCAAAGTAGTACCAATCTCCCTCCCAGTTAAAGAATTGGTTAGTTAAAGCAGCACCTGTCTCAGCATCAAAGAAGTATGTAGGTGCAGCTTTTGAAGTGCTATTATAGTAATTTTCATTATAAGGGTTAACTAATAAGCCACGGACCTGATCATAATAATGCCCATATCTTGATTCTGGTCCATCAGAGAAATAATAGATCTTACCATTAATCTCTCGTAGCCCTTTGACTTTTCGACCGTTTTCATCAAGGTAAAACCAATTATTGCCTGATTTTATGAGACCGGTTTTGTGGATAGCAGCACCTGTTTCTTCATCATAATATGGAAGAGTGTTGTAGGGTCCTAATCCACCTCGAATAACTTCACCCCAAGAATAAACACAATAGTCTTTTCCATCTATTGTCATTCTACCGAAATCCCCATTACTATCAAAGTAGTATAATTTGTTTCCGGCCTTGAAAAATGTATTTTTAGGGATTTCTTGCCGAGCACCAGTGTCTTTATCATAGTAATAGCCGTCCAAAACAAGGTCCTTAGCTTGACCACCGAAGTAGTAAGGGTGGAAATAGACATTTACACCATCGATGGTCTGAGACCCTTTTAGTAAGATTCCCTGATCATTAGCATAATACCACTTGCCTTTATGGGTAAAGTAACGACCTTTGACTAGGGCGCCAGAATCTTTATCGAAGAATTTTTCAGCCGGAGTATAGCTAGCATGATCCTTTTCAGTAATTAATCGTCCATCTTTAGTAATGAAGTTACCCTTAACTTGAACACCAGTAATAGTGTCGAAATGGACTTGTACACCATCAATAGTTTGTTCTCCTTTTAGGATTTTACCTTCAGAACCAATATAATACCAAGCATCGTTGATTTGCACATAGTGATTCTTTCCTAAATCAGTCTTGGCACCAGAGTCTTTGTCGTAGAAGTAACCGTCTTCGTCAAATCCACCTTTAAGTTGTTTACCATTTTGAGGGTTGAAGTAAATGGCTACATTATTAATGATTTGAGCTCCTTTGAGTCGTCTACCTTTACTATTTACATAGTACCAATCTGATCCGACTCGCACATAGCTATTGGTTACAAGAGCTCCAGTGATACCATCATAGTATTTACCATTCACGGCGAAATCACCTTTTATTTGAGTTCCCTTTTGTTTGTCAAAGAAGTATTCGGTATTTTTGATAACAGCTAACCCTTTAACGGGATTACCCTTATCGTCTATATAGTACGTTTTATCTTTGACTGTAATGAATTGATTATAAATTAATCCTCCAGTATCTTTATCGTGGAACCTGTCATTAGAGTCAAATGTTCCTTTTGCTTGTACACCATTGTTATCAAAATAGACATCAACACCATCAATTGTATGGTATCCTGTTAAGATTTTTCCATCATTACCAACATAGTACCAATTCTCTTTGATTTGGACGTAACGGTTTTTACCAAGGTCAACGAGATTACCATCTTGATCATAGTACCGTCCTTCAGCAAAATTATCGAATATTTGCCAACCACCGTAATTGTTAGAGTAATTTCCTAATTCGTGGAAGTACACTTGCTTTCCATCAATGGTTTGAGGTCCGGTTAATGGTTGTCCTTGATTATCCAGATAATATCTCTCGTTTTGACCAGTAGTACTATTATAGGCAATGACGTATTGATTTTTGACTAAGGCACCGGAATCCTTATCATAATAGCGGAAATTCTTACCTGAATAATCAGATATGAATCTGCCTTTGACTTGGACACCAGTGTTCTCGAAGTAAACATCCATACCATTAATCGTTTGTCTGCCTGTTAAAATTGTGCCGTCATCTCCAGCATAGTAACAATATCCATTTAAGTGGAAGAAGCGGTTTGTTCCGAAATCAACTTGTTTACCTTTATCATCATAATAACGACCATTTTCGGCAAATTTATTAAAAACTTGTTCAGGTTCAAAATAATACAATGCCCCATTGATTTCTTTGACACCAGTAAACTTATAGCCGTTTTCATCAATGTAATAGGTTTTATCACCATACATATTCACAATACGATTGGTGACGAGCCAACCATTATTTTTGTCATAAAAACGGTTATCAGCTGCAAAGTGTCCTTTAACTTGTTTGCCATCAGTGTCAAAATATACATTCATGCCATCAATGGTTTGAGGCCCTTTTAAAATCTTGCCATCTTTACCAATGTAGTACCAGTGAGTGTGAAGTTGGTAATAGCGATTGGTACCTAAATCAGTTCGTTTGCCTTCTTTATCATAATAATAGCCATCAGGACCAAATTCGTCTTTGATTTGTGCAGGTGAAAAGTAGTACCAAGCACCTCCAATATTTTTTTGACCTGTAACTCTATTACCATTTTCATCTACAAAGAAGTCATACATTGAATGAACAAAGCGATTAGTCACCAAGGCACCAGAATCCTTGTCGTAATAATGCTCATCACTAGCAAAGTCACCCTTTACTTGGATACCATCGTAATTGCTAAAATAGACTTTAACACCGTCGATAGTTTGAGGTCCTTTTAAAATCTTGCCATCATTTCCGATGTAGTACCACTTATTATGTAATTGAACATAGTGATTGGTACCAAGATCGGTCCGTAGACCATTTTTGTCATAATAACGACCTTCAGGGTCGAATGACTCTTTTAACTGGGCGCCAGAATCGTTAAAGTATGTCCAATCTCCGTTAATTTTTTGATGACCGATAAGCCTATAACCTTCTTTGTTTACATAGTAGGTGTTATAGCCATCATTGACATAACTGGACGTAACTAGAGCACCAGAATCTTTATCGTAAAAGTGTTGATCTAAGCCAAATCTTCCTTTTACTTGTCTACCTTTATAGTCAAAATAAACCTTAACACCATCGATAGTATGACCATCAATGTAGTCATCGCCATTTTCATTTCTATAATGCCAAAAACCATCATCGTCAGTGTAATACTCACCACCTGTAACATTTTCCACTCGAGAAGACCATGGTGGAGGTGGGTAAATACCTCTGTCGGTAACATCTATAGTACGGTCTTCATGGGATGCAGTTTCTTCCGCAGTTTTTTCTGTCACACTTGTTGCGACAGATGATTTAGATTCTGAATTTTGTGTTTCAGAGGCTGAAACAAATGTGCTTGTGACTTCAGAGCTTGGTTTTTCAGAGACTGTTTCTGTTGAAGCCACTTCAGAGGTGACTACAGGTGTTTCTGACACAGTTGCAACCTCGCTCGAAGCGGTAGCAGCTGTGTTTTCTACAGGTTTAGTTGTGGCTTCATTACTTGCTGGAGCCTCAAC
>ERZ1699256.59-NODE-59-length-29526-cov-4.772543_pt1 | contig 29526 bp, 17 predicted proteins | sample MGYA00581530_ERZ1699256 | MGnify/ENA primary metagenome ERZ1699256 (study PRJEB42319, sample SAMD00040337) | human oral metagenome | material: saliva | host: Homo sapiens | study: EMG produced TPA metagenomics assembly of PRJDB4115 data set (Metgenomic analysis of...
AATTGGTCCAGCCGACTGAACTGTACAGTGCGAGTAGGTCTGTCATCTCTGGAATCTCTTTTTTATAATTTAACATCTTAACTCCTTTTTAACCTATAGTGCTGGAAGAGGGCGATATCCCGATAAGGGGACTCTTGGCAGACTGCCAGCTCCATCTGAAGCATAGACTCTCGCCAGCCTTCTTGGCCCTTGAAGCGGTTGTCCTGCAAGGCATATTATACCTGTCCTCCGGGTTTCCGGATGGTTTCTAAATAGACTTGAATATTGACTGCCATCTAGCATTCCCCTATTTGTAGTTAAACACATTGGTAGCTAGTTTGTCCGAGATGCGTGGAAATAGCGCATAGCCTTTGTGGGCAACTGATAAGAGTCGTGGTAGATTGACTTCACGTTTGTTTTTACCCAGAATACGGACAATCTTTTTAGCCACGTATTTAGGACTGAGGACAAACTTCTTAACACTCTCAAGATAGGCTCCAGAGGGATCAGCTTGATCAAAGAAGCTTGTCTCAATTGGACCAGGATTGACTGTTGTCACATAGACTCCCTTATCAGCAAGCTCTAGACGAAGGGCATCTGAGAAGCCAATTACCGCAAACTTTGTCGCTGCATAGACACTTGAGTTGGCTGTCGCAATTTTTCCCGCCATACTGGCGATATTGATGATATGCCCATGGCCTTGCTCCACCATTTTCTCAGCCATCAGACGTGAAAAGGTCATCGTTGCAAAGGTATTGATATCAAACATATCACGTACCTCTTGGCTAGTGTAATGATCATAAGACTTGAATTCACCGAAACCAGCATTATTGATAAAGACATCAATACGTCCAAATCGTTGATAGAGATAATCGACCATTTCGTTTATGGCATTGTCATCTCTAAGGTCAATGGCAAGGCAGGTTTTATTTTCCACATGGCGATAACATTTCTCAAGTTTATCCTTGTCTCTTCCTAAGAGGATAATGCCATCACTGGGTGAGAGCTGCTTGACAATTTCTTGTGCAAGCCCTCCTGAAGCACCAGTAATAGCGATAATACGTTGTTTAGCCATTAAATCTCTACCTCTTCCAAGTCACGAACGATGTGGGTGTTTTCGAAAATCGTTTTGGCATCTGCTGCCATCTTACCGATATCACGCCCCAAGAAACGTGCTGATACGTGATTTAGAAGAAGACGTTTAGCTGACGCATCCTTAGCGACTTGTGCTGCTTGCATGTTGGTTGAATGCCCATGGCTCTTGGCAATTTTTTCATCGCCCTTACCATAAGTAGACTCGTGCACCAAGACATCTGCTCCCAAGCCAAGACGAACACTGGCATTCGTCTTACGAGTATCACCTAAGATAGTAATAACCTTACCTTTCTTAGGTGCGGAAATAAAGTCCTTGGCAATGATTTTAGTTCCATCTTCAAGAACCACATCTTGCCCATTCTTAATTTGACCAAAAAGAGGACCAAATGGCACACCTGCTGCTTTAAGGGCCTCAGCATCCAAGGTTCCTTCAAGATCCTTTTGAACCACACGGTAACCAATACAAAAAATGGTATGATCCAACTTATCTGCATAAACAGCGAATTTGTCATTTTCCATAACCAAGCCTAGCTTATGCTCATCAATTTCCTTAAAATGCACATGGTAAGGGAGACGTGTCCCAGAGGTACGAAGACTGGTCATAACGTATTGTTTAATACCAACTGGACCATAAACCTCTAAATCTGTTTGTTCTTCACTAGATTGGAAGGAACGGCTAGCCAAGAAACCAGGTAGGCCAAAGATATGGTCTCCATGCATATGTGTGATAAAGATTTTTTTAACTTTACGAGGTCTGATTGTTGTTTCTAAAATCTGACGTTGGGTACCTTCTCCACAGTCAAACATCCAGACCTCATTGATTTCATCGAGTAACTTCAGAACCAGACTCGACACGTTACGGGCCTTGGAGGGCTGCCCGGCACCCGTCCCTAAAAATTGTAATTCCATGACTTCCTATACTTTCTATCTATCGTTCTTCTTATTTCTGGACAATATAAGCCAGGCATTCACGCTGAGCAAAGCCATAATAAACAGTTTGCCCTTTATATTGAGACAAAAGTTCCACTAATTCATCTTGATTAAAGCTAGCCAACTTAATGACATTTCCCTTCAGTTTAGTTACACGACTTAGTAACTGAGTCTCTGGTGTCAACTCTTCCAACACTTCTTCATCAAAGTAAACCTTGGCCATTTTAATTTGAGTTCCTTCAAGATAAACCTTATACTGTGGGAAAACTTGAGCAAGCTCAAACAAAATACTAGCCGTTGGAACCTCTAAATGCTCGGCAAAGACTAAGGCCACCTCATCAGCATTTTCATAGCAAAATCCATAGGATTTTCCTGACAAATTGAGGCGAATAAAAGGCTTGTGCTCATCAAAAGATGGTGCAGGGTTAAAGAGGTTCAACTCTTTTGAAAGGTCCAAGTAGTAATCCGTCGCTGCTTCAGGAGATTGTTTTTGGTAAATCTCTGCAAAATAAGCATTAATCACGCTTGGTGGTGGCGTAATGAAAGCCAATTTTTGACTGTCCGAAAGGTCTGACAAGGTATTTTCCAAATAGACCTTATCTAAACTTGTAAAACCACCATATTTTAAAGCTAAATCCATATAATCAGTCATAAAATTCTTCCAATTTCCATTTATTTTTCGGTGAAATATAACCTGTAATTTTTTCCACTTCTGTCTCAAATGTGTAGCTATCTAACAAAGCTAATTGACTCAATTGATAAAGTTTATAAGCTTGATCCTGATGGACCTTAATACTAAAAGGTTCAAAAATCTGTTGAATTTCATCAATCAAGAGTCTTCTGAGGGCCTCACGACTTCCCTTGTCACGTGCTGAGAGACGAACATTAGGAAAGACTGTTGCTACTAGATTATCAGCTACATCCATCTTATTGTAGATTGCTAGGCGAGGGATATCAGTCATGTCTAAGTCTTTGAGAATGTCTAAGACCACCTTCTCATGTTCTTCGTGATTAGGATCACTCGCATCAATGACATGCAAAAGAAGGTCCACATTACGACTTTCTTCAAGTGTTGACTTAAAGGCAGCAACCAATTCTGTTGGCAAGTCCTGGATAAAACCAACCGTATCTGTCAAGGTCACTTGAAACTGATCCTTTAAGTAAATTTTCTTAGTCGTTGCATCCAAGGTCGCGAAAAGTTCATTAGCCTCATATTGCTTATCATCCGTCATAAGGTTCATGATCGTTGATTTCCCAGCATTGGTATAACCAATCAAACCAATTTTAAAGGTACTTGAATCAACACGCTTTTCGCGAATGGTTTCTCGGTTCTTCTCAACAATCTTTAACTGGCGTTCAATATCAGCAATCTGGTTACGAATCGAACGACGATTAAGCTCCAACTGACTTTCACCAGGTCCACGGCTACCAATGCCCCCTGCCTGACGGCTGAGCATAATCCCTTGACCAGCTAAACGGGGCAACATGTATTTTAGTTGAGCTAAGTGAACCTGAAGTTTTCCTTCATGGCTTCTAGCCCTCATGGCAAAGATATCCAAAATTAATTGCATACGATCAATAACTTTTACGCCAAATGCTGCTTCAAGATTTGTATTTTGACGAGGCGTTAAACGGTTATTGACAATGACTGTAGTAATCTCATCCGCATCCACCATGGCCTTGATTTCTTCTAATTTTCCTGAACCTACGAAAGACTTACTATCATAGCGTTCACGTTTTTGGGTATAGCTAGCTACAACCTCTGCTCCTGCAGTTTTGGCAAGACTGGCAAGTTCCTCCATTGACATGTCAAAATGCTCTGTTTCTTGCAATTCAACACCTACTAAAATAGCACGTTCTTGCTGTTTGGCTGTCTCTATCATAGCAAACCCCTTTTCAAAATAGTCAGCTTCTATTATACCACAGGCAGGAGCAAAGAAAAGGTCACAGACCTTAATTTTTTTCAAAGAAAAACAAGTTGGATTAACCAACTTGCTTCTTCTTAATGTTTACGTGTCGGTTTCTTTTTCGAACCCTTACGACGCTTCCCTTGATGAATGCTTGGCGTATTTTGAGAAATGGTTTGACGCATTTTCTCAGTGGCCTTATCAACCTTATCTTTAGCCTTGCCCAATTCTTGAGTGGCCATAGTAACACTCTTCGAAGGCTTGTTTTTCTTAGACTTACTCTTAGAAATAGGTTTCACTTGACTAGTTCCAGACGTACGCATACGACGAGACATAGCCAGGAGAATTTTATTTTCCTCGTTGAGGTTAGTCTGATAAGCCATTGAAAGCACCAAACCAACACCAATCAAGTTAGAGATGAGCGATGATCCCCCTTGAGAAATAAAGGGCAAAGGAATACCTGTCAAAGGAAGAATTCCGACTGCTGCCCCAATATTTTCAAAAATATGGAAGACAATCATCATGATAAAGCCTGTCGAAATAAAGGTATAGAAACGGTTGTTAGATTTGAACGTCACTCGCAGCATGCGGTAAATGAGGAAGAGATAGGTTAGAAGAACCAATCCACCACCTACCAAACCAAAATCTTCCGCAATGACTGTGAAAATCATGTCACTCTCACGAACTGGTACGTTCAACTCCAGATGATTAAAGCCTTTACCATAGATTCCTCCAGTACCAATCGAAATCATCCCTTGTGTCTGTTGAAAGGCGATACCGTCTGCATAAGTGAAGGGATCCAACCAAGCTGAGATACGGTTAATCTGGTAGGTTTGTACCCCCATCTTGAGCATAGCTTCCTTACCCCAATCTGTGGTAAATATCATTACAAACAAGGCTAACCCTGTTGCAAAAGCTAGAACTACCGGCAAGATAATACGCCAGGATATCCCCGAAACCACTACAATACCGGCTAAAATAGCCAGAAAGACTAAGGCAGTCCCCATATCTCCTTGAAGAACCAGTAAACCTAAAACAGGGAGTGTGACTGCAACATATTGGAAGAGCAGTAACCAGTCATCCTGTAGGTTGGTCACTTCCTTACCTTGCTTAGCCCAAACACCTATTCTCGATAGAAAAAGGATGTAGGATATCTTCATAAATTCAGATGGTTGAAAAAGGGTGACTGATCCAATGCTTACCCAGTTTTTGGCTCCCGTCGAGGCTACCAAAGCAGGAGAATAGAAAACGAGAGGTAGAACCATAAGCCCCAGACCGAAAATATAGAGCCAGGGGGTTACCTTCCAAAGAAACTCTGTATTAAATAACATGACAACAAAAGCAAGTACTGAACCTAGAAAAATCCATAGTACTTGCTGAGACATGACTTGCACAAGATTCTTTGGGTAATCAAAATTTGTCGCTATAAATATCGAAACCAAACCAACCAGTAGCAATATGAGAACTGGCAGGAGAATCGAGTAATCTATCCGACTTTCAATAGTATTTTTTGACTTAGCCATGTGTACTCCAAAATAAAGATTTAGCAAGAGTTATTATACCACTTTTTTACCCAGACAAATGACCTGAATGTATAAAAGTTAGACAATTTTTTACGAAAAAAGCAACCACAAAAGTGATTGACTTCTTTCATTCATTACTCTTAATTTGACACGTAGCCTTTTCCTTGAGCGTTGAAGTATACCCATTGCCCTGAAGGAATTTTAACCCAACGATTAATAGCCTTTTCCCCTGTATGAACATCATAGTAAGAGATTGAGCCATCAGGATTCGTAGCAGTTGCCCCCTTCACTTGCTTACCAGTTTGGTCAAAGTAAAGGTGTTGACCGTTGATCGTCTGTTCGCCAACAACAACTTCACCCTTGGCATCTGCATAATACCAGTTGTTATCTCCACTAGTGAAGAAGGTTGATACTAACTTATTACCAGTATTCCAATGGTAGTATGAGCGACTACCATTCGCATTTGTTGCGAAAGCACCTTTAACCTGCTTACCATCAGTATCAAAGAAGAGTTTTTGACCGTTGATAACTTGAGCTCCTGTAACGACATTACCCCTATCATCAGCATAATACCATCTATCATGACCGGTAGCGAAGAAGGTTGATACCAATTTATCACCGGTATTCCAGTGGTAGAATGAACGACTACCGTCAGTGTTCGTTACGAAGCCACCCTTAACTTGGCGACCATTAGCATCAAAGTAGAGGTGTTGACCATTGATGACCTGAGCACCTGTGACATTACGTCCATATGAGTCTGCATAGAACCAGTTGTTGTCCCCAGTAGTATAGAAGCCTGGTGTATGTGCCTTAGTCACAACACCCTTAGCATCGACATTAAAGGTTTGACCATCAACTACTAGTGATGTATCAACAAGTTTCACACCTGTGATTGCATCGTAGTATGAAGTCGTACCATCAGGATTGTTCACGAACTCACCTTTAACTTGTTTACCTGATTCATCAAAGTAGAGTTCGTCTCCATTGATGGTTTGCGCACCACGAAGAACGTCACCTTCGTTATTTGCATAGTATGTAGCATCACCAACTTGGAAGAAGCGATTCTTAACTTGAACACCTTTTTCATTGAAGTAAAGGTTTTGTTTACCTACCTTAGTAAACCCAGTAGCAACATAGCCTTTATCATTGGCGTAGTACCAATTACCATCTTGTTCAAAGAAGCCTGAGTACTTACGTTCGCCTGAATCACCACAGAAGAACATTAAATGGCCGTCTTTTGTAGGAACGAAGACACCTTTAGCTTGGTAACCATTATCATAGAAGTATTTTTCCTTACCTTCTACTTCAGTCAAACCAGTAGCCATGATACCACCCTTGAAGAAGTATTGGTAGAATTTCTCTTCCTTACCACTATCATCTTTAACGGTAACTTCTTTCCAACCAGTTTGAGTCGTCAATTTACCTGACTTACCATAAACCAATGATTGACCTTTGGCATTTTTTCTGACACCATCAGTAAACATGACACCATTTGGCAAGAAGAAATAGTTAGAACCATCGATAGTTTGTTCACCAGTTACAAGGTAACCCTTATCGTTAAAGTAGTATTGCTTACCGTTATAAGTTACAAACTGACTCTTAGCTTGAGTACCTGATGTTGTGTAATAAGTTACACCTGTACCATCATAGGCAAAACCAGTCTTAGCTTTTGTATCACCAGTCAAGGCTGCTGGGAGGAAGGTACCTTTATCGTTAACGGTGAAGTACAATTTACCATCGCTGAGAACATAGTCAGAACCACGTTTTTGGATGTTTGTACCGTTAAAGTATTTAGCTTCCCACTGTTTAATCTTCACAGATGGATCAATTGTCTTACCAGACGCTTCCATAACTTCTTTGAAGATTTCTGGATAAAGTTTTTGAAGTTTGTCGAGGAAGGCACCACCGTACTGGGCTTGGAAATCATTACCTGATGACTTGGTATTTGTCACATAAAGTTTATTAACCAAGCTAGTATCATCAAGGACCTTACCATGTGTATCAGTACGCGTAGCAGTCACTACTTCTTTACCTGGAAGGGTGTACAATTGGTCTGGAACCCAGTCAGCAATGACTTGAATACCTTGTTTGTGAAGAGCCTTGAGGGCATCACGAAGGTCTTCTTTTGAACCGTATTTATTGTTTTTGCTCATGGCAAAGTCGTAACGGTCTGTGAAGGCATAACCATTTTCAATAATAGAATCAAGGAAAGTGCCATCCTTAGATGAGACATATTGAGGTGCAATCTCAAATGACGTAATACCCCATGACTTGAAGAGGTCTGCGTTAGCTGCAATCAATTTGTTAGTGTATTGACTATCCTCTTTGACAAAGTCTTGGAAGTTTGAGAAGCCTTCGTAAATCACTTGTGCTTCAAGTGCTGCAGAAGAGCTATAAACCTTATCCCCTTCTTTATAGGCTTTTGTTGATGGTTTAGCAAGAACGTTTTGATCGTCAGTCGCACCTACTGGTACCCAAACTGAAAGGTAACCACTCATATCAACAGTCTTAAAGCCTTTGATTTCATCAGCTGTGAAGACAAGATTTCCTTGTGCATCTGTGTATTTAACAATCTTAGTATCTGAATCATTCAATGATGACACAATACCTTTTTCCGTACCAAGCAAGAGTGGACGATAAGCTTGATTCTTGTGGGCTGCACCCATATTTACAGTAATAGTTTCACCATCTGCTAATTTCAAATCCGGGTTATTAGCAATAAGGGTCAACATACCTGAATTGCGACCGTATTTTCCACCTTCTGTATCTGTCTTAGACATCAAATCTTGACCATAACGGACAGAGACAAGAACTTCTTTATTGTCTTTAGCAGATGATACCCCATCACCAGCAAGGTTGTGGATATAAGATGTTTGACCACCAGCTACATACTTAGGACGCGCTTTAAGAAGAGTTGTGATTTGATCAAAGTATGGTGATTTCTTAGCCATGTATTGACCGTTATCAGTATACAAGTCTCCGTAGTATACACGTGTTGCTGCACCCATTGTTTGAAGCATCAAAGCATAGGCAGCAGGAATATTTGAGTGTGTATATTCCTTATCAACTTTCAACATATCCGCATTATAAATATCGAAAGCCTGTTTCAATTGATCTAATGTGAAAGTGAAACCATCAGTTGTAGGATCAATTTTCTTACTGATGATGTCTGCGATAACCGTTTGAACTTCTGAGTCGTGTGCACGAACAAAGAGGTAGGTTGCAAAACCAAGTTGATCATATGATGTAACTTCCGCACGGTTTGAAAGACCGAAATAACCACCATTAATAAGGTCCTTCATTGATGCATTACGTGCACCAGTACCCTTATTAGTTACCGGACGAGTCAATCCATGAACAATAGACAAACGAAGACCATTGTCCATAGAAAGGGCAGCTGTGTTGTGCTCATTCACATAATATGGGTCATTTTGTGACCAGGCTTCAAGAATTGAGATATTAGCAAGGGCACGTGCTTCAGACTCATTGACCTTGTAAGCAGCCTTCATGTATGAAGACACTAATTGAAGCATATCGATGCTGACATTGTCCACAGCATCAACACGGATACCATCAAAGTGAGCATCTTTGTCCTTGTCACCAAAGACGATTTGTCCCCAGTTCATGAAGTAATACAATTGGTTAAGCATTTCTGCTTGAACGACTGGATTAGAGTTGTCAATGTCATTTGAGAGCAAGAATTCATAACCACCATCGCTACCATTAACAATCTTATGATTTTTAATATAACTTGTCGCCGTTTGATTAAGCTTACGATAATCAGAGTTAGCCCATTTAGTTGAATCACTGTTCACAAAAAGAAGCGCACCTTTTTGGAAGTGTTCCTTACCTGGCGATTCAGAATTAATGTTCCATTTATCTTGGTCTTTAACAAAAGCCTCGATTGACTGACGCAACCAGTCTGTTGACTTATTAGCAGCAATCTTAACTTCAATCTTACGTTGGAGGATTTGAGCTGCGGCATTCAAGCTAGCTTGAGAATTTTCAATCGTAAAGACATCTTTTGTTTCTTCACCGTTGCTAAGAGCCTTAGTCATGTAATTCAAGTAAGCTACTTGAGTATCCTTATCAGGCCACCAAGACATCAAAAGTGGACGAAAATCTTTTTCAGTTGACGCTTTCCAAGTTGTACCAGCTTCAAGGATTTCTTTTGGACTGTACCAACTGTCTGCTGTCAAATAACCATCAACAAGTTCAAAGCTTGCTTTAGTTGAATCGTAGGCAGCATTATTTTTTGTAAAATCAGTGACTAGATTTGTTGTTTCTTGTGTAAATGAATACGTTGATGTGCTTGAAAGGGCACCATTTTCATCAAAATAAAGGACCTGACCATTTACAGTAATGGCAAAGTTTTTCTTGTGTGATCCATCTTCTAAAAGATAGTAATATTTACCATCTTTTTCTTTTTTAATATTATCGAGTGAGACTGCAGCCTTAATTTCGGCTTCAGAAAGCTCTTTAGACTTCTCAGTCGTTGGAGCAGCTACTCCAGCATTTGCAGCGACTTCTGATGTTGTAGCTGTTTCTGGTTTAGTAGCAACTTCTGGCTTAGCAGTCGTTTCAGGTTTGGCTTCAACCTCTACTGCTGCAGCTCTATCACTAGTTGTTCCTGAATTTGGTTGAACTGTCGTTCCAGCTGGTTTTTCAGCAGTAACTTCTGCTCGCTCTGTTGTTGTGGCATTTGAAGTATTTGCAACCTCAGTTGTTGTGCCTACCTCTTTTTCAACCACAGGATTTGTATTTTCCCCGACCGTAGTTGTTGAAGGTGATCCATTAGAGTTATTTGTTTCTTCTGCCGAAGCGAGTGAAGATGTGGCAACACTACCACCAACAATGGTAGCCAAAGCTACTGAAGCGACAGCCAAAGTAACCCACTGCTTCTTCACTTTGTGCAGTTTATAGCGTACTTTATTTTCCATATTCAATTTTTCCCCAATATATTTTTTGTCTTAAAATCTACATCTTAAAGACTTACTTATTATATCATTTTTTATTATCAAAAAAAGTTAATAAAACTTATTTTAATGATATTTTTATCACATTAACAATAGATTATAATTTTGTCATAAAAAGACTCGTTCCCATAAAATTTAAAAAGGAGAACCAAAGTCCTCCTTTTTAAATCAATTAGTTTAGCACTCTAGGTGGATAAGCAAGACCATTCTTATCAAAGTAAACGTAAACTCCTGGTTGAATTTCTATCCATGTGCTAACAGCTCTCTTACCACTATCACCATAGTAATAGCTAATTCGACCATTGCCAGCACTTACTGTTTGACCTTTTACTTGTTTACCATCCTTAGCGAAGAAATAAGTATCGTCACCAATTTTAACTTCACCAGTCACTGACTTACCATTAGCACCAATGTAGTACCAGTTGTTGTCGCCTGTTGTGAAAAACTCATTAGTCAAGCGTTCACCTGTTGAAGCATTATACTTACTATAAGTACCATCTGCATTCTTAACAACACCACCCTTAACTTGGCTTCCGTCTGCATTAAAGTATAGGTGTTGGCCATTGATGACTTGTGCACCTGTAACAGTCTTACCATTAGCGCCTGCATAGTACCAAACATTGCCATCAGTTGTGAAGAATTCGTTAGTCACTAGCTCTCCAGAACCTTCTTTGTACTTGCTGTAAGTACCATCTGCATTCTTAACAACGCCACCTTTAACTTGGCTTCCATCTTCATTGAAGTAAAGTTTTTGACCATTGATGACTTGTGCACCTGTAGCAGCAACACCGTTTGCATCAAAGTAGTACCACTTACCATTGATATTTCTCCAAGTATCCTTGATACCATTACCAGTGTGTGCGTCAAAGTAATAAGTTTTACCTTTAAAGGTTACTAACTTATCTTTAGCTTGGAAACCGTCTTCTCCAAAATATTGTGTGAAACCATCAATAACCGTAACACCTTTGGCCATGACACCTTCATTAGTGAAGTAACGGAATTTCACAACCTTAGATTCTTTACCGTCTTTATCAGTTTCAGAAACATCAAATTTAGTGTAACCACCCTTGTACATTTGACCTTTAGAGTTATAAAGGTAGGTATTACCATTAGCATCAATGTAGAAGGCATTACTCAACATGATACCATTTGGTAAGAAACGATAAACGTCTTTACCATTTGGTGAGTATTCACTGTTAGTAACCATGTGACCACGAGCATCAAAGTAGTAAGTGTTACCATTGAAGGTTACAAAGGCAGATTTAGCTTGTGTACCACTTGTACCGAAGTAAGTGATTCCTTTACCATCACTTGAGAATCCAGTAATAACCTTTTCTTTACCTGTCAATTGAAGAGGAATGAAGTTACCTTCTTTAGTGACAGTGAAATACTTACCAGTTGCTTCATCGCTAAGTACATAGCCAACACCACGTTCAAGAACGTTTGTTCCGTTGAAGTATTCAGCCTTCCATTGTTTCAATTTAACAGAATCATCAATTGGTTTACCAGTTGAAATCATGTTTACCTTGAACATTTCAGGGTACTTAGCTTTAAGTTCAGCCAAGAATTCACCACCGTATTTAGCTTGGTAATCTTTGCCTGATGACTTAGAGTTAGCCACATAAAGTGAGTGGTCAATGATAGCGTCCGCAATCTTACGACCAGCACCATCAGTACGAGTCGCTGTTACAACTTCTTTACCTGGCAATTGGTAAATTTGGTCTGGAACCCAGTCAGCGATTGCTTGAATACCAGCCTTATGAAGTGCTTTAAGAGCATCACGTAGATCTTCTTTAGAACCGTATTTATTGTTCTTACTCATGGCAAGATCGTAACGGTCTGCAAAGGCATAACCATTTTGGATAACTGAGTCAAGGAAGGTACCATCGTCAGCAGATACAAATTGAGGTGCCATTTCAAATGATGTTACACCCCATGATTTGAACAAATCAACATTTTCAGCAATCTTACGGTTAGTATAGACTGAAGGATCTGAACCATCTGGAATAGTTTGAAAGTTAGAGAAGCCTTCGTAGATTAATTGTGAATCATAAGCTTCAGTCGCTTTAAGAGTCAATTCACCCTCTTTTTTAGCTTCTGTTGAAGGCGCTACTCGGATATCTTGATCATCTGAAGCTCCAACTGGAACCCAAACTGCTACGAAACCAGACATATCAAATGTTTCATAACCCTTGATGTCATTAGCACCGAAAGTCAAGACACCGTTGCTGTCTGTTTCTTTAACGTAACCTGCTGCGATTGCATCTGCATCAGATGTAAAGTTCTTGATACCATCAGCTGTACCAACAATCAAAGCACGGTATTTTTGGTTGGCATGGATTTTACCCATTTCAACATTAAGTTTAGCTGATTGATCCAAATTCAATTTTGGATTGTTAGCTACAAGTGTTACCTGACCAGAAGTACGGCTGTATTTAGAACCTTCTGTATCATTAGCTGTCATAATGTCTTTACCATAACGTACTGAAGTGTAGACTTCATTTGTGCGGTAAAGTTCAACATCTGAATTGTCCATCTTACCATCAGTTGGCAACCAGTATGAACGTTGTGCTTGCCCACCAGATACATACTTGATACGACTCTTCATCAAGTTAACAATGGTATCGTAATATGGAGACTTAGTTTCCATGTAGTGACCATCATCTGTATAAAGGTCTCCATAGTAGACACGAGTGATAGTTTCCATGTTTTGCAACATAACCGCGTAAGCCGCTGGGATGTTGTTAAGCGTATATTTTTTGTCGCTGCTGAGCATGTCTTTGTTGTAAATCTCAAAGGCTTGCTTCATTTCAGCATCAGTGATCGTGAAACCATCTGATTTTGGATTGATTTCTTTCTTGATGATTTCAGCAATAATATCTTGAACGTTGTTATCATGGGCACGGATAAAGACGTAGTTTCCTGACGCATCTCCGTATTTCTCGTTGTATTTACCGATTGTAGACTGTTTAACTGTTCCGTCTTCGTTATAGGCCTTGCTTCCATCTTTGTTAATCCAATCAGTCTTTTCATCACGTTGTGTCGTGTTGAAAGTATTGTTATACAAAGGACTTACAGCTGGTGTACGTTCTTTGATTGGTTTAGCCAATGAGAAGAGGAGAGCCAAACGTTGTTTGTTTTCCATAGCAAGCGCAGCGCCATCTGTCTTGTCATTGTAGTGGTTGTCATTAAGGCTCCATGCTTCAAGGACTGAGATGTGAGCAAGAGCGTTTGCTTCAGATTTGTTAACACCATAGTACTCACGGAAGTAGTTTGTGTAGAGTTGAAGCATGTCTGCATCGACATTATCTACCGCGTCGACACGGATACCATCGAAGTTAGCATCCTTGTCACCCATAACGATTGAACCCCAGTTCATAAGGTAGTGGATTTGGTTCAATTGTTCCGCTTGAACAACTGGGTTTGACAAATCTACGTCATTAGCTAGCAAGAAGTCGAAACCACCCATGTGGTTTGGATCTGATTGCTCATCAAGAATTGATTTATCAATTGTACCAGTCTGGTTAGTTGCTGTACGGTTCAAACGACGATAGTCAGAATTCGCCCATGGTGTACGTGAATCATTCACATAAAGAAGGGCACCACCTTGAAGGTGATCTTCGCCGCCACCTTTAGAGTAGTTTTCAGTTTCTTTGTTCCATTGTGGTTGTGTCTTAACAAAGGCAGAGATAGTTTCACGCAACCATTGTGTTGATTTTTCAGCCTGAATCTTTTGCTCAATCTTGATTTGAATGTCCTTAGCAGCAACTTTCAAAGTTTCTTGCTTATCTGTACTTGAATATTTAGCATCCAAGTTAAATACTTTAGACATGTAGTTCAAGTAGTTAACTTGTGTATCTACATTTGGCCACCAAGCCATCAAAAGTGGACGGAAATCTTCTGCAGTTGATGCTTGCCAAGTTACACCATCTTTGATGATAGAAGCTGGACGGTACCAGCTATCTGCAGTCAAATAACCATCAATCAATTCAAAGCTAGCTTCAGATGAATCGTAGGCACGGTTATTTATTGAGAAACCATCAACAATATTTGTTGTTCCTGGTGTGAAAGAGTATGTTGATGAACTTGTAAGAGCACCATCTTTACCGAAGTAAAGCAATTGACCATTTACAGTAATGGCAAAGTTTTCTTTGTGTGAACCATCTTCATTAACATAGTAATATTTACCATCAATGTTTTTGATGTTTTTCAAGGAAAGCGCAGCTTCTACTTCTGAATCTTTCAAAGCAGCTTCTGGCGCCTTAACTTCTGTATTAACAACTTCAGCCTTCACTGTTGCTGGTTGTTCTTCTGCTTTTTCAGTTGTAACAGCTGGTGCATCTGTTGTCACAACTGCTTCTTTATTTGGAACAGCTGCCACTGCTACATCAGCTGTTGTTGCTGTTGTAGCTGCTTCAGCTGTTGCTTGTGTGTTCGTTGTAGTCGCTGTTTCTACAGCATTTGTTTCTTTAGCAGGTGTTAAAACATCTGCTTCTTTTGTATTTGTACGTTTATCGGCTTCTTTGGTTGCTTCAGGAGAAGTAACTAAAGAAGCTGTTGTACCTGAATTTGATTGAGTTACTGTCTTATCTTGAGTTTCATCCGCTGAAACTGAAGATGTTGTTACAGACAATCCTCCCAAGACAGTAGCAAGTGCTACAGAAGCAACTGCAATTGTAACCCATTGCTTCTTAACTTTATGAAGCTTATAGTGTATCTTATTTTCCATTATAATTTTCCCCGTGATTTTATTTGTCAAAATCAGACTGAAATCTATCCGATTTCAAACAGTTATATTATATCATTATTTTCTAACTATTTCTCGAATTAATTATTTTTTTATAAAATATATGTTACATAACATTAATATTAGAAAAACTTTGTAACACACCTATTTCATAGGTTTTCAATTCTCATTTTCATATCATTTGATAACTAAAACTATTTTTCATAAAAGCCGCCAAAGTCCTTGATACAATAGCTTTTACAATGATTCTGACTCAAAATTGATATTTGTCAGATTTTTTCTTTAAGGAGCATAAAAAGGCAAAATTTCTTTAAACGATTCTCGTTTTCAAGAAATTTCACCTATAAATTCATGTCAAATCATATCGTTTTTCACTTAATCTCTCAGATTAAGATTAGATTGATTGATTATTTATCAAAATCAGCATAACCATTTTCATCGAAGAAGACAGTCTTACCGTCTTGGAAAGTGATCCATGTGTTTGTCACACGTTCTCCAAGAACTGATTCGTAGTATTCTACTCCTTTTGGTGTGCTGATTGGGCTACCTTTAACTTGACGTCCCAAATTATCAAAGTAATATTCTTTACCATCGATATTTTGGCGTCCTGTTACAGCCTTACCATCTTTGAAGTAGTACCAAACATTGTTACCAGTTGTCAAGAAACGGTTATTGAGACGCTCACCTGAATCTTTGTCATAGTAAGAAAGTGATCCGTCAGCATTCTTAACAAAGTCGCCTTTGACTTGACTACCATCTTCTTTGAAGTAATAGTTTTTACCACCAACACTATAGGCACCTGTCACGATTTCACCATTATCTTTGGCGTAGTACCATGTCTTACCACCATCAAGAGTGAAGAAATCAGATTTGACTTGGCTTCCATCAGCATTGAAGTAATAGTTAAGGTGGTCAATCGTTTGACGACCTGTAGCGAGGTTACCATCCTTATCAGCATGGTACCACTTGCCGTTCACTTCGAAGAACTTGTCTTTAACCTTGTAACCATTATCTACAGTGTAGTAGCTAATCTTGCCATTTTCAGTAACAAATTCACCTTTAACTTGGGCACCATTTGCACGGAAGTAATAGTCGTGACCGTCCAAAGTAAGGGCACCTGTCACATTTTTACCAGCTGCATCACGGTAGAACCATGTTGAGCCATCTGTTGTGTAGAATTCACCCTTCTTAGCTTGTGCATAGCCTTGATCGTTGAATTCATACCAGATACCATCGATTTCTGCCCAACGATTTGTGTAGGCATTACCTGAATTTTTATCAAAGAAGTAGAGTTTTCCGTCTGGAGTCACATACTTAGTACCTTTAGCTTGGAAGCCATTTTCATCAAAGTATTGCAATCCTCCACCAGCATAAGTCAAGCCAACAGCCATTTCTCCAGTTGGTGAGAAATAACGGAATTTAGCTTCTGTTTCTGAAGTACCTTCTTTCGGTACATCGAATACAAAGTAACCATCTTTGTATTGCTCACCAAAGCTACCAAAGTAATAATATTTACCATCTTGTTGATAAATAGAATCACGAAGCTGTACACCATTTGGCAAGAAGAAATAAGTCTTACCATCGATATCTTGACGACCAGTCAACATATAACCTTCTTTATCGAAGTAATAGTAATTTCCAGCATATTTAATGAAAGCATTCTTAGCTTGGAAACCACTATTATCAAAGTAGGCCATACCCTTACCATCATAGTAGAAACCTGTCTTACCACCTTGGTCTGTCAAAGGTTTTGGCAAGAAGATGCCATTATCAGTAACTTGATAATAGCGACCAGTAGCATCGTTACTGAGAACATAACGATTACCACGACCAAGGATATTAGTACCATTCATGTACTTAGCAGACCATTGCTTGATTTTAACAGATGGATCAATCTTCTTACCAGTTGATATCATCACATCTTCAAACAACTGTGGATATTTCTTTTGGAGCTCATCAAGGAACTCACCACCATATTGAGCTTGGAAGTCCTTACCTGATGATTTAGAATTTGCAACATATAAAGTGTTATTGATATAAGCATTGGCCTTTGGAGTACCATAACTATTTGCACGTGTTGCTGTTACAACTTCTTGTCCTGGCAATTGGTAAAGTTGATCTGGAACCCAGTCAGCAATTGCTTGAATACCTTGCTTGTGAAGGGCTTTAAGTGCATCACGAAGATCTTCTTTAGAACCGTATTTGTTATTCTTGCTCATGGCAAGGTCATATCGGTCAGTAAAGGCATAGCCATTTTGGATAACAGAATCAAGGAAGGTACGGTCATCAGCCGATACAAATTGAGGAGCCATCTCGAATGATGTGATTCCCCATGACTTGAAGAGTTCTGCATTTTCTGCAATCAATTTATTAGTATATTGGCTATCTTTTTCAACAAAATCTTGGAAGTTTGAGAAACCTTCATAGATAACTTGTGAGTCCAATGCTTCAGTAGCAGAAAATGTCTTGTCAAGTTTCTTATCTGAACCTTTAACACGGATATCTTGGTTATCAGGTGCACCTACTGGTACCCATACACCAAGATAACCTCTCATATCAACAGTTCGATACCCCTTAATTTCATCTCCACTAAAAGTCAAGTTCCCTTCAGCATCAGTGTATTTAATTTTTCCAGCTGCAGCTGCATCATTCTCGTAAGTGACAATTCCCTTATCAGTACCAAGAAGTAATGGACGGTAGGCTTGGTTAGCATGAAGTTTACCCATGTTAACTTTCAAAGTACCATCACCCAATGAGAAATCCTGATTATTGGCAATAAGGGTCAACATACCAGAATGTTTACTTGTTTCTGCTACACCCGTAGTTTGGTCAGCAGTCATAATATCTTTACCGTAACGAACAGATGACAAGATTTCTTTTCCATTGAACGTGTCGACTTTCATCGATTGTCCACCTGAAACATATTTCATACGGTTCTTCAAGAGTGTTGTGATAGCATCATAGTAAGGAGACTTGGTAGCCATATATTGGCCGTTATCCGTATAAAGATCTCCATAATAAACACGAGTTACCTGCTCCATATTTTGAAGAATCAAAGCATAGGCGGCTGGAATATTGTTAATAGTATAACGTTTTTCTGCCTTCTTCATATCTTCATTATAGATTTCAAAGGCACGTTTCAATTCAGCATCAGTCATGGTATAACCATCTGATTTTGGATTGATTTCTTTTTGAACAATATCACGAATGATATCTTGAACAAGGTTATCATGAGCACGCGCAAAGATATAGTTAGCTTGTGTATCTCCATACTTACTATTATTTGTACGGTCTGTCAAACTGCTAGTAATCAAATCTTTCAATGAAGAGCCCGAACCATAAAGTGCACCCATAATTGCATAACGAAGGTTATTATCCATGGCAAGGGCTGCACCATCATGTTTTTGATTATAATCATTATCATTTAAATCCCAAGCTTCAAGGATAGAAATGTGAGCGAGTGCATTAGCTTCAGATTTATCCACACCAAAGGCTGCGCGGAAGTAGTTTGTATAAACTTGGAGAAGGTCTGCATCAACATTATCAACTGCATCAACACGGATACCATCAAAGTTAGCATCCTTATCACCCATAACAATTGATCCCCAGTTCACAAGATAGTGAATTTGGTTCAACTGCTCAGCTTGCACAACTGGGTTTGAGTTATCAACGTCATTGGCAAGTAGGAATTCATAACCACCCAAGTATCTTCCTGTACCATTTAGAGAACCATCTTGGTTACTTGGTGTACGGTTAAGCAAACGGTAATCAGAATTTGCCCAAGGTGTCTTGTCATTATTGACATAAAGAAGAGCTCCCCCTTGAAGGTGGTCAGCAAGGGTATAGTTTTCAGTTGTAGTATTCCACTGGTCTTGTTCTTTTACAAAAGACTCAATTGCTTGACGAAGCCATTCAGTTGATTTTTTAGCTGAAATTTCTTGTTCAATCTTAATTTGAATTGTCTTAGCAGCTGCATTCAATTCAGATTGACTTTGGCTAGTTGAATAAGTTGCGTTAAGGTTAAAGTGTTTAGAGAAAGTATTGAGGTAGGCAACTTGTGTATCTACATCAGGCCACCATGCCATCAAAAGTGGACGGAAGTCTTTCTCAGTTGATACACGCCATTTTTCACCATTTTCCAAAATAGTAACTGGACGGTACCAGCTGTTTGGTGTCAAGTACCCATCTACCAACTCGAAGCTTTCTTTCTTAGAATCGTAAGCACGGTTATGTGAAGAGAAAGCATCAACTAGATTAGTTGTACCTGGTGTGAATGAGTGTGTTGATGTGCTTGTCAAAGCACCGTCTTTACCGAAGTAAAGCAACTGGCCATTAACTGAAACAGCAAAATTTGTTTTGTATGAACCATCTTCTTTGACATAATAGTATTTACCATCAACTTGTTTGATGTTGTCCAAAGAGAGTGCGGCTGTTTCTTCTTTTTCAGTAACACCAGATTTTGGTTTTTCAGCTACTGTAAGCGTTGTATCTGTCGCTGCTGCAGCTGGTGTTTCTGTTGTCGCACCATTTGCTACTGCTGCACGATCTGTTGTTACTGGTGTTGCAGTATTAGTAGTTGTATCTGCTGCAGTGGTTGCTGCCGCAGGAGTTTCGACTGTTGCAGCATCAGCAGCCTTGTCAGTTGTTGTTGCTGTCGCATCTGTCGTAGCAGTTGCTGCAGGAGCGGCTACTTCATGCGTTTCAACGACAACATCGCTTTCAGCTGTCGTAGAGGCAACTGGTTTAGTTGTTTCATCAGCTGAAACTTTTTGATTGGCAACTGTAGCACCACCTACGATAGAGGCAAGTGCTGCCGAAGTGACGGCAATCGTCACCCACTGCTTCTTAACTTTGTGAAGCTTATAATGTACCTTTTTTCCCATTTTAGGTCCTCATTTCATTTTCCTAGTTTGAATAAAATCTACATAATTCAAACAATTTCATTATAGCATATTTTTTTCAGTCAACCAGAGTCTTTATCAAATCATTTCATTTTTTAATCATATTGTAAATTGATTAACATTTCGACAAATATTAAAAACTACCGAATGTAGAAAACGGTAGTCTTTTTCTATTTTTAGGAAAGTTTTTAGAGGTAATTTAATAAGCTATCTCTATTCAATCAGTAGCAATTTAAAAGTCAGCTATTAAGCAAAAACGACGTTATGTTGGACCCTGTAGCTAACTAAAAAGAGCAAGGTTTCTGTGACTAATTTTGCCAGAACCAGTCCTAAACCAATAGCAACTAGACTACTAAGTAAGAAATAGTTACAGGCCAGGAGGACCAAGACCAACATAAAGTAACGAACACTCGATCTAAAGAGAGAGCTTGTCGGATTAAAGACCACATTAGCGTTCAGAAAACACTGGCTGGAAGCCGAAATTACACGAGCTAGCACGACCGAAAGAAGCAGATTCTTCGTCAAGGCAAAGAGCACAAATAAGGCTGTTGCATCAATGACTGAGGCCAAAACGGCCGTGCCAGAGAACTTTAAAAAAGGGCTGTAAATACGGATGGAATCACGAATGGGCCGAAAGTGCGAACTTTTATTTTCCTCCAGATAAACGGTCTCGATAGGGACTTCAGAGATTTGGTGGCCTGATTTTTTGGCTTCAAGCAACATATTAAACTCATACTCGAAACGATTGCCGTCCAGGTTAAGAAGCCATGGAATCAGGTCGGTTGACATGCCTCGAAGTCCTGTCTGAGTATCTGTTACCTTCTGACCAGTTACCAGATGGAAGAGCCCTGCAGTCACCTTGTTGCCGATGCGACTACGTGCTGGTACCTTACCAACAAAGGCACGCGCACCTAAGATAAGATGGCTTGGATTTTCCTCGGTTGCCTTGGCCACACGGACAATATCTTTAATCAGGTGCTGACCATCACTGTCAACTGTGACTATAGGTTGAGCCGAAAGGTGCTGACCGACTACTTCTTCTTGAATATAAGCGAAAGCAGTCTTAAGAGCAGCTCCCTTTCCTTTATTGACAGGATGGGTAAGGACAGTCGCTCCAATAAAAGCCGTTTCGTCGTAATAGTCGTTATAGCCTGGGCCACTCCCATCATTAACAACAATAATACGGGCTTTAGGGAGTTTTATGGTAATATCTTGAACCACCTGAATCAGGCGTTTGTCTGGTTCATAAGCTGGAATAATAATATACATAGGCACTTCCTTTCTGTTTCATCCTATGACTCTTTAGTGACCTCCTCCAAAGCCACCTGGTTGTCCACCACCTTGGGGACCACCGCCACCAGGCATTGAGTTTTCAATCTTAGTTTGTTTCTCACCATTGATAGTAATGTCACCACCGGTATAGGTCGCTGAACCATCAAAGTCAAAGCCAGACTGACCAGTCAAATTGATCGTTCCACCCGATACAATAATATCGCCGTTAGAATCGATTGGGTCGGTATCGCCCTGGCCAACCTCAACATTTAGGGTTCCACCGGTCATCTTGAAGAAAATCTCACTTTGACTGGCATTAGCATTGGCCGCATTGACACCATCATCCGTTGCATAGACATTGATGTCTCCGCCATTGATGGTCACAGATTTACCTTCGATACCTTCAGTTGATTTTTCAACCTTGTAAGTACCACTATCAATAATCAGGTCGCCGGACGCATGAATACCGTCGTCACCAGCCTTGATGGTCATGGTATTGTCAGACAGATACATGGTACCTGCTGAGGTGTCGTCATCATTGTCGACCTTGACACCATCTTCTTCCGCTTCAATGGTCATAGTTGTTCCTGTGATGTTGAGTTCATCATTGACATTGAAGGCATCACCGACTGAGGAAATCTTATAGGTACCGCCAGTCATATGAAGGCTGTCATTGGCTTTAATACCGTTGTTTTTCTTGGCATCAATGTTTAGAGTACCTGAACCATTAATGGTCAAATCTCCTTTAGAGAAAATCACAGCATCCGCATCTTCATCACTATTAGAACTTGAATCAGAAAGTGTGTTTGTAGTGCCATCTTTAAGTGTCAGATAGACATGACCAGCTTTTGTGGCGTTGATTGCTGCATTTGTATTTGTCATGGTAGCACCATCCAAAACAATATGGACATCGTCTGAATCACCAGCGTCTACCTTGATTTGCACACCGTCGGATTTTCCTGAAATGACGTAGGTCCCTGCTTTAGAGATGGTTACAGTTGAACCTGATAGGGCTGCACCATCACCTGAAACATCCGCAGATGAGCCTGATAACTTAATCTTAGTAGCTGAGCTTTCGTTATAAGAGGTATCAGAATCTTTAGAAGTAAAATAGTTGCTGTTGCTGTTGTTGTTCTTATTTGTTTTCTTACTGGTCGTTGCTGTTACAGCACTTGTTTTTGATGTCGTGCTTGACGTCGTCCCAGTTGACTGACTGCTTGATTGGCTACAAGCTGTCATGACTGTTAGGGCAGTCGCACAAGTTAATAAAGTCGTCCATTTTTTTAGTTTTTTTGATTTCATATTATTTCCTCTCGTGTTCGTTTGGATGATTACAGTTTACGGGACTTACCTAAAACATTTCTAAAGGTTAACTAAAATTTATCTTAAGTTAAGTTTGGTGAAAGTTTGGCTTAGGACTTCTTTCAGAAAAGTCCCATAGACTAATAGGCGAGCAAGTAAGTGCTATATAGAAATAGTACATTTTCGCTCAACTTTTCTACTATAAAAAAAGAATTAAAACAATAAGTCGACTGTTTGAAAATAGATGTTCCTGCAACAGATTCCCTATTTTCCTGGGAGTTGCTTTACGGCTTTGTATCTTATCTAAAAAGGAGTTTTTCATGGTTAAACAATTGGAAACACGTTTTAAACGTATTGAAACAAAATATGTGGTCTCAAAGGAAAACCTTGAGGACCTGCTCACTGATCTTAAGGAGTATTTGGTAGAGGATGATTATCCGACATCTACCATTTCAAATATTTACTTTGATACGGATAATTTTGACGTCATCCAAGATGCCCTAGATGGTAATCACCGTCAAGAGAAAATCCGCATGCGTACCTACCTAGCCAATCCCAAAATTGATAGTAAGGTCTTTTTAGAGGTTAAAGCCAAAGATGATGAAGGAATCGGTCATAAGTTTCGTCTCGTTTCAACACCGCTTGCCATCACTAACTTGATGACAGACGGTAAGAATCATGGTCAAATCACTGACCGCCAGCTATTACAGGATATCCACCACTTACGTCAACGATATAATGAGGGGCTTAAACCTCGTATGTATATCTACTACGACCGTTTTTCGATGAAAGAAAAAGAGACTATCGAAGGCTATGCCTACAATAAAGTTCGTGTTACCCTTGACCAAAATTTGACTTACCGTGATGAAGACGTCAGTCTCTTTAAGGGAAATCATGGTTTTCCCCTTCTTGATGAAGATACGATTATCATGGAAATCAAGGCACCTGGCAAAAAGCCTGACTGGCTTCAAGCTATCTTAGACAAACATGGTTTGGAAGAGCAGAAATTCTCAAAATACAGCTGTGCCTATCATAAGTCTCAAGGTCTAGACTACGGACCACATCCAGTTCAAGAAAAAGGAGCTGCTGCCTATGTCTAATCTCTTCAATTCTATCTTTAATGATGCGACAGCAACCGCTAGTCCTCTTCAACTCATGCTGGCCTTACTGGTCAGCCTTGTTTTAGGATTGGCTCTAACCTGGACTTATAAATACCGAACCCTCTACACCAGAGAATTTGTCATTAGTTTGACCCTGCTTCCATGTTTGATGACCCTAGTTATCTTCCTTGTCAATGGCAGTTTGGGGACCTCTATCGCCGTGGCAGGGACCTTTAGTCTCATTCGTTTTCGTTCAGCGACTAGTGGTTCCAGAGAGCTAATCGCCGTCTTTATGGCCATGATTATTGGTCTGGCATCTGGGACAGGATATCTCTTACTGGCTGTCCTCTTTACCATTTTCCTTCTAGCTGTTTGGCTTCTTTTGGAAAATCGTCAAAGTCGTACCGACAACCAACGTCGTAGACTCCTGACCATTAACGTCTCCTACCAAGACCTGATTGATCAAAAAATCACTAAAGCCCTGCTCAATTTCACCAGTGAATGCGACTTGATTTCCCTTAATACCACAGGTGGAGGCGAGACCATGCAACTGGTCTACGAAGTGGACTTGAATCCCCAAGTGGACGACTTCCAATTGACTAATCATCTTATCTCAAGTATTGAAAATTGTGACCTTGCCCTAACCAAAAAGGCTAAAAAGAAAAAGAATTTGTAAGACAAAAAGACATCTCCGACTGATTTTCGGAGATGTTTTTACATGTTTTGAGGTTAACATTTTCACTTAGCTGTAACCCCACTTTTAACGGCCTAGTATGGCAGTCTAGCTTATCGATCAAAATCAAAATACTTTCTAATCATCTTCATCTTGGACAACCTTACCATCTTGTACGTTAAAGGTATAGCCAATGTGATTGTAATTATCTTCATCAATTGAGTAAAAATAAAATTCGTACTCTCCGTCTGGTAGCTTGCTAGCATCCAGTTTAGTTGTGGCCTCTTCTAAATCTTTCTTACTAGTATTATCTGTATCGCCTACTTCTATTCTCATAGTAACAAGGTGTTCTTCAATCATTGTTTGGTAGGGAATTTGATAATACCCATAAAAATCATCCTTCCCGTTTTTACGGTTTTCCTCAGCTAAATGCTTTTTACGATTACCAGCCTCTTGATCAATCGTAGTATTATCGCTGAAGGAGAATTCTTCGATATCAAGGCCTAACGATTGCTTTTTAAGCTCCTTAAAGAGTTTTTGCTCTTCTTTTTTTACAGATTTTTGTTGTAAGTAGCTTTCCCAGTAATGACCAGGGGTCTTATATTCTTCACCATTAACTGTCCAGTCCAGGTTAAAAGTAATTTGTGAATCTAATGATATGGTTTGATTATCGTAGGTTTCCTCTGAATAGGTATAATCAACATAAATACCATCTGAATCTAGAAACACCTTTTTGATAAGCTTAACTTGGACCTTTCCCTTAAAACCATTATGAGCCAAGATTTTTTGCGTTTTTTCCCCTAGCCTTGAAGTAAGAATTTGGCAGTACAACTTTACAACCAACTAAAAGACTAGAACAGAGGAGGAGAATAGCTAAGCAAGAAAGCTTTAAAATATTAGGAGTATTTTTCTTCATAGGACATCCTTCCTTTCCTCAATGATTTGTATAAATAAGCACACCAAATCCTTCAAATAAAACGAGCTTTCTTCACTCCTATTATAGCATTTTAAAGCGCTTTCTTATGGTAGTTAGAAGGATAAAAGATTAGGATGTATCCAGCAAAAAAGCCTGAATATCACTTCAGGCTTTTCATCTTAGTTCAAATCGATTGATATAATCCTTAATAATCCGTTACTTCTTTTCGGTCATGGACATTGCTTTGTTTGCCTTGACGGGCTTTAAGAACAGCTTCAACGTCTTCAGGGCTGACCCCTGTTTCAACGAGCATGACTGCTAGGTGATAGAGGACGTCTGCTGTCTCGTTGGCAATTTCTTCTTTATCAGCATTTTTAGCTCCGATCACAACTTCTGTTGCTTCTTCGCCAACCTTTTTAAGAATCTTGTCTAGCCCCTTGTCAAAAAGGTAATTGGTATAAGACCCTTCTTTGGGATTTTTTTTACGATCTAAGGCTTCCTTATAAAGTGTTTCTAACATAGCTACTCCTATCTATCTTGATTGTCATCATATATATCCGTAAAGAAACAGCTGTAGGCTCCTGTATGGCAGGCTGCTCCTTCTTGTTCCACAGCGATAAGCAGGGTGTCCTGATCACAATCTGTCTTGATGCTTTTGACATGTTGGAAATGGCCAGATGTGGCTCCCTTATGCCAAAGCTCATTTCTGGAACGGCTCCAGTAATGCATTTGTTTGGTCTCAAGGGTTAACTGATAGGACAGCTCATTCATATAGGCCAACATGAGCACCTGTCCCGTCTTGTAATCTGTCACAATGACTGGTACCAGTCCGCCTTGTTTGTCAAAATCAAGTTTAACCTCTGTCATTGTCTCACCTCGATTCCTGCATTTGCCAAGACTTGTTTGGTTTCGCCTATATTTACCTCACCAAAGTGGAAGATAGAGGCTGCCAGAGCACCCGTCGCTGTTGTCTTTTCAAAGACTTCTACAATATCCTCAATATTTCCCGCGCCACCAGAAGCGATAATCGGAACATCAACGACTTCCGCCACACGATTTAGTATTTCCAAATCAAAACCAGACTTAGTGCCGTCCTTGTCCATGCTGGTTAAGAGAATTTCTCCAGCTCCCAAAGCGACGACTTCTTGAGCCCATTGGATGAGGTCCCTACCTGTATCCTTACGGCCACCCGCCACAAAGACATGCCAGCTCCCATCAGCCATCTTTTTAGCATCAATCGCAGCCACTACACACTGATTCCCAAATTTTTGAGCACAATCAGCGATTAGTTGTGGATTGGCAAGGGCTGAGGAATTGACGGCAACCTTGTCAGCACCAGCTTTAAGCATCTTGTTCATGTCTTCAACTGAACGGATACCACCACCAACTGTGAAAGGGATAAAGACCTGATCGGCAACACGACGCACCATGTCAACCGTTGTTTCACGATTGTCTGAAGTCGCTGTGATGTCCAAGAAAACAAGTTCGTCACAACCAGCTTCATAATAGGCACGCGCAGAATCAACAGGGTCTCCAACATCTGTCAGATTCACAAAATTAACCCCCTTGACGACACGGCCATCCTTGACATCCAAACAGGGAATAATACGTTTCTTAAGCATATTAACCTCCGAAAGACTTGAGTTGGTCTAATATGATATTGCCGTTATAGTAAGCTTTACCGACAATGGTTCCTGCCACACCAATCTCTTGTAGGTGATCTAAGTCGGCTACTTCTGCAATCCCACCGGAAGCGATGATTTTGGCGGTTGTGAGTTCAGATACCAAACGTTTGTAGTGATCAAGATTGGGTCCTGTCAGTGTGCCATCTCGATCAACATCAGTATAGACAAAGAGGGTTACGCCCATCTTTTCCATTTCCTTGGCCAAGGTGATATAGTCCACATTGCTTGTTTCCAACCAACCTTCGGTAGCGACAAACCCTGCCTTGGCATCAATACCTACGACAATTTTATCGGCACCAAATTCCTCTAAAGCTGCTCGAACGAAGTCAGGATTTTTAACGGCCATTGAACCGATAATGATACGGTCGATGCCAACTTCCAAATAGTCACGAATCTGCTCCAAGGTACGGATACCGCCACCAACTTCGATGCCAAGTCCAGAAACCTTCTTGACCTCTGCAATCAAGTCACGGTTAGTGGCACGACCATCAAGGGCACCGTCCAAATCGACGACATGAATAAACTGAATGCCCGCATCCTTAAAGGTCTTTGCCTGCTCAATAACATCTGGATTGACAACGGTTTGTTGGTTGAAATCTCCTTTAAAGAGACGAACAGCCTGTCCATCCTTAATATCAATTGCTGGTAGAATTTGCATCTCCCCTACCATCCTTTCTAACTAAAAAGTCTTTGCTCTCACTAGCTTCTAGGCTTTACATAACCCTGCAAACTTTTCAAGAATACCTAAGCCAATATCCCCTGATTTTTCAGGATGAAATTGGGCCCCATAAACATTGCCTTTATGGATCATGGCTGGCACTTCAATACTATAATCTGCGGTAACATCAATGTATTGGCTAGGGACATCCGTGAAATAACTGTGAACGAAGTAGACGGCTTGGCCATCTAAACCATCTGTCAAAGGGCTGGCTTGCTTAACAGCCAAATCATTCCACCCCATATGTGGGACAGGCTGCTCCTTGCTGGCTGGAATAGGACAGCAGACACCTGGAATAAAGCCAAGACCATCTGTTTCTTCATGTTCTAGCCCTTTTTCTGTTAAAATCTGCATGCCTAAACAAATTCCCAAAAGGGGAACTCCCTGTGCGACTGCCTCTTTGATAACAGCTACCAAGCCTCTTCGCTCCAGCTCTGCCATAGCCGTTGGATAAGCACCTACACCAGGTAAAATCAAACCATCTGCAGCTAGGATTTTTTCTTTATCGGCAGACAATTCTGCAGTCACACCAATCTTTTCAAGGGCACGCAGAACATTGGCGGTATTCCCCGCATCGTAATCAATGACGATAATCATAGCATCCCCTTTGTTGAGTTTACGCCATGAATGTCAGGATTAACTGTGATAGCCTCACGCAAGGCACGTCCTGTTGCCTTGAAGAGACTTTCTGACTTGTGGTGATTGTTTTTTCCGTGGAGAATCTTGAGGTGGAGATTCATCTGAACATTGAAAGCCAAGGCTTGGAAAAATTCTTCTACCAATTCTGTGTCAAAATTACCCAATTTTGGATTATCAAAACTAGCATCAAAGACCAAGAAGCTACGTCCAGACAAGTCTAAACTTGCCATTCCGAGGGTTTCATCCATAGGTACAAAAGCCGTTCCATAACGGTTGATACCTGCTTTATCGCCCAAGGCCTCTTTAAGAGCTTGACCAAGGACAATACCGACATCTTCAACAGTGTGGTGACTATCAACCCAAAGGTCGCCATCAGCCTTAACCACCAAAGACATACGACCGTGGCGGGCAAACAAGGTCAACATGTGGTCAAAAAATCCGATACCTGTTTGAATGTCTACTGGTTCTTGAGCATCTAAATTGAGGCTTAACTTAATTTTGGTTTCAAAGGTATTACGTTCAATTTCTGCTTGTCTCATAACTTCTTCCTCTACTCTCTCAATTATTGTCGTTTCTGACTTCAATTGCCTTGGCGTGGGCCTGCAAACCTTCCGCATAAGCCAAGGTTGTGATATCGTGCTGAGCCTTATTGACTGCTGCTTTGTCATACTGCGTATATTGGATACGTTTGACAAAATCGTGCACGCCTAAAGCTGATGAAAATCGGCTGGTTGCTGTCGTTGGAAGAACGTGATTGGCACCAGCATAGTAGTCACCAATTGGTTCACTGGTAAAGTGACCAAGAAAGACGGAACCAGCATTCTCCACTTTTTCTAGATAATCATAGGCCTTGTCCATAGCAATTTCCAAATGTTCTGGCGCAACCAAGTTCATGAGTTCAAACATAGCATCTGTATCATTGGCAATAATAATTCGACCGTTATTTTCGATAGATGGACGAGCAATCGCCTCACGTGGCAAAAGCTTGAGTTGACGTTCAATCTCACTTTCAACCGCATCAGCCAAGGCTTCAGAATCTGTGACCAAAATGGCGCGTGCACGTGTATCGTGCTCTGCTTGAGACAAGAGATCGGCTGCCACATAGGTTGGATTAGCGCTACTATCAGCAATAACACCGATTTCTGATGGTCCTGCAATCATAT
>ERZ1699256.72-NODE-72-length-26836-cov-3.650006_pt1 | contig 26836 bp, 24 predicted proteins | sample MGYA00581530_ERZ1699256 | MGnify/ENA primary metagenome ERZ1699256 (study PRJEB42319, sample SAMD00040337) | human oral metagenome | material: saliva | host: Homo sapiens | study: EMG produced TPA metagenomics assembly of PRJDB4115 data set (Metgenomic analysis of...
TTATGCGTTACAAGACCAATAACGACCGTGTAGAGCAATTTTTCCAATCAAAAATTTTCCCTGATGAATATATTCAAGCAGCAAACATGATTTATGATACGGAGTATAACCTTCCAGTTGAACATGATTTGACTATTTTTCCGACTGAAAGTCGTTCAGATTTTCCAGATGGTTTGACAACGATTGCTCCAATCCATGTCTCTGGTATTCGCTTGGGTTCTTTGATTATTTGGCGTAATGATAAAAAGTTTGAAGAAGATGATTTGATTCTTGTTGAGATTGCCAGTACAGTAGTAGGAATTCAACTCTTGAACTTCCAACGCGAGGAAGATGAGAAAAATATTCGTCGTCGTACAGCAGTAACCATGGCAGTTAATACCCTTTCTTATTCTGAATTGCGAGCAGTATCAGCTATTTTAGGAGAACTAAATGGTAATGAAGGTCAATTGACAGCTTCTATCATTGCAGATCGTATCGGTATTACACGTTCGGTGATTGTCAATGCTCTGCGTAAACTCGAATCAGCAGGGATTATTGAAAGTCGTTCTCTTGGTATGAAAGGAACTTATCTCAAAGTTCTAATCCCAGATATTTTTGAAGAAGTGAAAAAGAGGGACTATTAATGGCTAAGGCTTTAATTTCTATTGACTATACAGAAGATTTTGTAGCGGATCATGGGAAACTGACTGCGGGTGCTCCAGCTCAAGCAATATCTGATGATATATATGGGGTGACTCAAAAGGCTTTTGAACGTGGAGATTATATCTTTTTTACAATCGATGCCCATGAAGAAAATGATGTTTTTCATCCTGAAAGTAAACTCTTCCCGCCACATAACATTATTGGGACTAGTGGACGAAATTTGTATGGCAAGTTAGCCGACTTCTATCAGGAGCATGCTGATGAAAGTCGTGTTTTCTGGATGGACAAGCGTCACTATTCAGCTTTTTCTGGCACTGATTTGGATATCCGTCTCAGAGAGCGTAAAGTGGATACTGTCATTTTGACGGGAGTTCTTACAGATATTTGTGTCTTGCATACAGCCATTGATGCTTATAATCTTGGTTATCAGATAGAAGTTGTGAAACCAGCAGTAGCATCCATTTGGCCTGAAAATCATGCCTTTGCACTTGGACATTTTAAGAATACACTTGGTGCGAAATTGGTTGATGAAAATTTGCTTGAAATTACAGAATAATACATTTCAAGATGAAAAAATCTGAAAAAAGTCTTGACAATTTTTTTCAAAGTTGATATACTAGTAAAGTAATCGACGCGGGGATGGCGGAATTGGCAGACGCGCAGGACTAAGGATCCTGTGACCGCTTTAGGTCGTGAGGGTTCAAGTCCCTCTCTCCGCATAGTAGTGAGCTAGCTTTGGCTAGCTTTTTATTTTTCATCAAAAAGAGCAAAAATATTTTTGCTCTTTTTTTGGTATTTCATAAACATTTCATATTTGAATATTATAATGGTTTTACAAATATGGAGGTGCTATATGAATCCCACTCAAAGAGCTTGGGCTTACGTCAGCAGAAAACGACTGAGAAGTCTCATATTATTCTTGATTCTATTTGTCTTATTGGCTGGAATATCGGCTTGTTTGACGCTCATGAAGTCCAACAAAACAGTAGAAAATAATCTCTATCGCTCATTGAATACGTCTTTTTCGATTAAAAGAATTGAGCCAGATCAGACTTTTCAATTGTCTCAACTAGATGACCTTAAAAAGATAAAGGGTCTTGAGAAGATCTCACCTGAGCTAGAAACAATAGCTAAGTTAACTGACAAAGAAGTCGTTACTGGAGAACAAAGTATCCAAAGGGATGATTTGACAGAGGCTGAAAAAAATCTTATCAGTTTGATTGCTTTGGAAGATTCTTCCAAGGATGTTTCTTTTACAAGTTCCGCCTTTACCCTTAAAGAAGGAAGACATATCGAAAAAGGGGATCGTAAAAAAATCTTAATCCACGAAGATTTAGCCAAGAAAAACAATCTAAAGCTAGGAGATAAGATTAGCTTAAATCCTGCTCAAGTTGAAGGAAATAGTGGACAAAATCAAGACTATGAAATCGTGGGTATTTTCTCAGGTAAGAAGCAAGAGAAATTCACTGGTCTTTCGTCAGATTTTAGTGAAAACACGGTCTATACAGACTACGAAAGTAGCCAAACTCTTCTTGGAAATAAGGAAGCTCAAGTTAGCGCCGCTCGTTTTTATTTAGAAAATCCAAAAGATATGGATAGTATCATTCAAGAGGTTGAAAAGTTATCCCTGGAAACTAAAGGTTACCAAGTCGAGAAGGAAAATAAGGCTTTTGAACAAATCAAGGATTCAGTTTCGACCTTCCAAACCTTCCTACAGATTTTCCTCTATGGCATTATGATTGCTGGTGTAGGAGCGCTGATCTTGGTCTTGTCACTTTGGTTACGAGAGCGAGTCTACGAGGTTGGTATTTTATTGGCACTAGGTAAAGGGAAAATAGCAATCTTTAGCCAATTTTGCCTGGAAGTCATCCTAGTTTCATTGGCATCTATTCTGCCAGCATTTGTAGCTGGAAATGCCATTACTTCCTATCTCTTGAAGACTGTACTAGCAAGCGGTGACCAAGCTGCACTACAAGATACTCTGACAAAGACAACGAATCTTACAACAAGTCTTCTATCATTTGGAGAATCTTATATTTTCCTACTTATAATTAGCTGCTTGTCAGTTGCACTTTGTTTCCTATTTTTATTTAGAAAATCACCGAAAGAAATTTTATCATCCATCAGTTAATAAAGGAGAAATCATGACTTTACTACAATTACAAGATCTTACTTATCGTTATAAAAACACTGCAGAAGCAGTATTATATAAAATCAATTACGATTTTGAACCTGGTAAGTTTTATAGTATTATCGGAGAATCAGGAGCTGGGAAGTCAACACTCTTATCTCTATTAGCAGGACTTGATAGCCCAGTCGAAGGTGCTATCCTATTCGAAGGCAAGGATATTCGTGAACAAGGTTATTCTTATCATCGCATGCACCATATCTCGCTAGTTTTCCAAAACTATAACTTGATTGATTATCTTTCTCCATTGGAAAATATCCGCTTGGTTAATAAAAAAGCTAGCAAGGATACCCTTCTTGAACTTGGTTTAGATGAAAGTCAAATCAAGCGGAATGTTCTCCAATTATCAGGTGGACAGCAACAACGTGTTGCCATTGCTCGTAGCCTTGTATCGGAAGCACCAGTGATTTTAGCAGATGAACCAACAGGAAACTTGGATCCTAAGACTGCTGGGGATATCATCGATTTGCTCAAATCTCTCGCTGAGAAAACAGGTAAGTGTGTGATCGTTGTGACCCACAGCAAGGAAGTAGCACAGGCGTCAGATATTACACTGGAATTGAAGAATAAGAAACTGACTGAAACAAGAAAAAATAGTAACTAAAACTTTTAAACATATTAAAAACGGAAGTAAATCTAGAAAGGAATCTTATGTTACACAACGCATTTGCCTATGTCACAAGAAAATTTTTCAAGTCGATTGTGATCTTTCTTATCATTCTCTTGATGGCTAGTTTGAGTTTGGTCGGCTTATCTATCAAAGGAGCAACAGCCAAGGCTTCTCAAGAAACCTTTAAAAATATCACCAATAGTTTCTCCATGCAAATCAACCGTAGGGTCAATCAAGGTACTCCACGTGGTGCTGGGAATATCAAGGGTGAAGATATTAAAAAAATTACTGAGAATAAGGCCATTGAATCCTACATCAAACGGATTAATGCTATCGGTGATTTGACAGGCTATGAACTGATTGAAACGCCTGAAACCAAGAAAAATCTAACTGCAGATCGAGCTCAACGTTTTGGAAGTAGCTTGATGATAACAGGAGTCAATGACTCTTCTAAAGAAGACAAGTTTGTGTCAGGCTCTTACAAACTGGTCGAAGGTGAGCATTTAACAAACGATGACAAATACCAAATTCTCATGCACAAAGACTTGGCTGCTAAACATGGCTGGAAAGTTGGCGACAAGGTCAAACTGAACTCCAATATCTACGATGCAGATAATGAAAAAGGAGCCAAGGAAACAGTAGAAGTAACGATCAAAGGACTTTTTGATGGACATAACAAATCTGCTGTGACCTACTCACAAGAACTTTATGAGAATACAGCTATCACAGATATTCACACAGCTGCCCAACTCTATGGTTATACAGAAGATACAGCTATTTATGGAGATGCTACCTTCTTTGTGGCTGGAGATAAGAACCTAGATACTGTCATGCAAGAACTAGGGTCTATCAACGGCATCAACTGGAAGATGTATAGCTTGATTAAGAGTTCATCTAACTATCCTGCCCTTGAACAATCTATCTCAGGTATGTACAAGATGGCTAATCTTCTCTTCTGGGGTAGCTTGAGCTTCTCTGTTCTTCTACTTGCTCTCTTACTGACACTATGGATTAACGCCCGTCGTAAAGAGGTTGGAATTCTCCTTTCAATTGGTCTAAAACAAGCAAGTATTCTAGGACAATTTATCACAGAAGCAGTTATGATTGCAATTCCAGCACTAATTTCAGCTTACTTCTTAGCTAACTATACTGCTCGTGCCATTGGAAATACAGTACTAGCCAATGTCACATCAGATGTGGCTAAGCAGGCAAGTAAGGCAGCCCAAGCCTCTAATCTTGGTGGTGGTGCAGAAGTTGACGGCTTTAGCAAGACACTTTCAAGTTTAGATATATCCATTCAACCTTCTGACTTTGCTATCATTTTTGTACTTGGCTTAGTTCTAGTGGTACTAGTTATGGCACTTGCTTCAAGCAATCTCCTCTTTAAACAACCAAAAGAACTCTTGTTGGATAGTGAATAAAAAACCTGCTACCTATTCTCACTCAAATGAGATATAATATAGGTAGCATTTTTGATAGAAAAGGATTTATATGAAAATTCTAATTGTAGAAGATGAAGACATGATTCGCGAGGGAATTAGTGATTATTTGACGGATTGTGGCTATGAAACCATTCAGGCAGCAGATGGCCTTGAGGCCTTAGAACAATTTTCCAATCACCAAGTTGCCTTGGTTCTCTTAGATATTCAAATGCCTAAACTCAATGGTTTAGAGGTTTTGTCAGAAATCCGTAAAAGCAGCCAAGTTCCGGTCTTGATGTTGACAGCCTTTCAGGACGAAGAATATAAGATGAGTGCCTTTGCTGCATTAGCAGATGGTTATTTGGAAAAGCCTTTTTCTCTATCTTTGTTAAAAGTACGAGTGGATGCCATCTTTAAACGTTATTATGATACTGGTCGTATTTTTACCTATAGAGACACCGAGGTAGACTTTGACAGCTATAGCGCCAAAGTGGCTGGTCAAGAAGTTGCAGTGAATGCAAAAGAACTGGAAATTTTAGACTATCTGGTTAAAAATGAAGGTCGAGCCTTAACACGGTCGCAGATTATCGATGCTGTATGGAAGATGACAGATGAGGTTCCTTTTGACAGAGTGATCGATGTCTATATCAAGGAACTACGGAAAAAATTGGATTTAGACTGTATTCTTACCGTGCGCAATGTTGGTTATAAATTGGAGAGAAAATGAGACGTTCAGGTTTATTTAAAAAAATTTTTATCTATACCTTCTCGGTATTTTCTACCTTGGTCATTTGTTTGCATTTGGCCATCTATTTCCTCTTTCCTCCGACCTATCTCAGTCACCGTCAGGAAAGCATCGGGCAAAAGGCTACAGAAATTGCCCAGTCCCTCCAAGGAAAGGACAGTCAAGCTATTCAGGAAGTCCTTGAACTTTATTCTCAAAGCAGTGATATTAAGGGAGTTGTTAAGGGAGAGATGACTCAGGATAAGTTGGAAGTCAATGATAATCTTCCCATTGATAAAGAACGACAGACGGCTTCCTTGGTCATTGAAGAAAGAGAGGTTCAAACTAAGGATGGTCAGACGATGACCTTACAGTTTTTAGCTTCTATGGATTTGCAGAAAGAAGCAGAAGACATCAGTCTGCAATTTTTGCCTTATACGCTATTAGCTTCCTTCATCATTTCGCTCCTCATCGCCTTTATCTATGCTAGAACCATTGTTGCTCCTATTTTGGAAATCAAACGAGTGACTCGACGGATGATGGATTTGGATGCAGAAGTGAGGTTGCGCGTGGATTCTAAGGATGAAATTGGCGATCTTAAAGAACAAATCAACAGCCTTTATCAGCATCTCTTGACTGTGATTGCAGATTTGCATGAGAAAAACGAGGCCATTCTCCAGCTGGAAAAGATGAAGGTTGAGTTTTTGCGAGGTGCTTCCCACGAACTGAAAACACCTCTAGCTAGTCTAAAGATTCTTCTGGAGAATATGAAAGCCAATATTGGACGCTATAAAGATCGTGACCATTATCTGGGAGTTTCTTTGGGTATTGTGGATGATTTGAGTCACCATGTCCAGCAAATCTTATCCCTTTCTTCAGTGCAAGAATTGCGAGACAAAAAGGAAAAAATCAACCTTCTTGAAATGACAGATTTTCTCTTAAAGGATTATGATTTATTAGCCAAAGAGAGGAAAATCTCAGTTGTGAATCAACTGACTGACCAACAAACTTATCTAAATCCTTCGGTACTAAAGCTGATTCTTTCCAATCTTATCAGTAATGCTGTGAAACACTCTGTTCAAGGAGGCTATCTAAAAATTGGGACAGAAGATGGCTGGGTTTTCATTGAGAACGCCTGTACACCTGAGGAGCAAGATAAGTTTGAACAATCCTTTACGGTTTCTAATCGACAAAGTAAGGGCGCTGGCTTGGGACTTTTCGTAGTTAAAAGTTTATTGGAAAACGAAGAAATTGACTATCGATTTGAACGCTATGAAGACCACTTAGCCTTTTATATGAACCTACCTAAAGACCTGTAAGATTAGGACTTTGAGGAGAGTTCCATATTTTTAGATAGAAGAAATTCAATTCAAACTACAGGAAAAACTAGATTTTTTTGTCAAAAAGTGATAAAATGAACAATGTAAATGGGATATCCCATAAAAATATACAGGAGGCCTGATAAAATGGCAATCGTTTCAGCAGAAAAATTTGTCCAAGCAGCTCGTGACAATGGTTATGCAGTTGGTGGATTTAACACAAACAACCTTGAGTGGACTCAAGCTATCTTGCGTGCAGCAGAAGCTAAAAAAGCTCCAGTTTTGATCCAAACTTCAATGGGTGCTGCTAAATACATGGGTGGTTACAAAGTTGCTCGCAACTTGATCGCTAACCTTGTAGAATCAATGGGTATCACTGTACCAGTAGCTATCCACCTTGACCACGGTCACTACGAAGATGCACTTGAGTGTATTCAAGTTGGTTATACTTCAGTTATGTTTGATGGTTCACACCTTCCAGTTGAAGAAAACCTTGAAAAAGCTCGTAAAGTTGTAGAATTTGCTCACGCAAATGGTGTATCAGTAGAAGCTGAAGTTGGTACTATCGGTGGTGAAGAAGACGGTATCATCGGTGACGGTGAATTGGCACCAATCGAAGACGCTAAAGCAATGGTTGCTACAGGAATCGACTTCTTGGCTGCAGGTATCGGTAACATCCACGGTCCTTACCCAGCAAACTGGAAAGGTCTTCACCTTGACCACTTGCAAAAATTGACTGAAGCTGTTCCAGGATTCCCAATCGTATTGCACGGTGGATCAGGTATCCCTGATGATCAAATCCAAGCAGCTATCAAACTTGGTGTTGCAAAAGTTAACGTGAACACTGAATGCCAAATCGCATTTGCAAACGCTACTCGTCAATTCGTACGTGAATACGATGCAAACGAAGCAGAATACGACAAGAAGAAACTCTTCGACCCACGTAAATTCTTGAAACCAGGTTTCGAAGCAATTACAGCAGCTGTTGAAGAACGTATCGACGTATTCGGTTCAGAAGGCAAAGCTTAATTAAAAACAGGAAAGCAAGGTCCCATGTGGATCTTGTTTTTTTGTATGGGAAAAGTTGCTTCCGGGATTTAATTTTTGTACAATATGCCTATGAAAAAATTTAAACAGTTTAGCTGGATCGTTTGTGGCTTTCTCCTGCTCTTTTTAGGTGCTACATTTGTTTTTCATCAATTCAGTTTACGAAATGAAAGTAAGCTTCTCACACCTATTGGTAAACAAGTTACAGTCAATGGACATCGAATGAATGTCTCTGTTAAAGGAGAAGGGCGTCAAACAATCGTTTTTCTTTCCGGTGCAGGTATCGCCTCTCCGATTTTAGACTTTAAGAATCTATCAGATTCCCTATCCAAAAAATACAAAGTTATTGTCGTGGAGCGAGCAGGATATGGTTTTAGCCAAGATAGTGATCGTTCAAGAGATGTGATGGAGGTCCTTTCTGAGACCCGTCAAGCTTTGGCGCAAGCTCATGTTTCAGGTCCTTATGTGATTATTTCGCATTCTATGGCTAGTTTAGAGAGTCTTGCTTGGCAAGAGAAATATCCGAATGAAGTGAAGGCTTTGATTGGCCTGGATTGGGCCTTGCCAGCGAGTTATGAAGATTTAAAGGATAATCAGGCCTTGCTTACTGTGGCTTATTGGAGCAGTAAGATTGGCTTATTACGCTATTTCCCTGAGTCCTTTTATATAAAAAATCCAACTCTGACTGAAACTGAACGACAACAATATAAATTACTAGCATATAAGCAGTTGATGTCACAAGCCATGCTTCATGAATCACGTTTGGTAAAGGAAAATGCCAAGAAAGTTCCATCTAGCATTAATCCGAAAATTCCAACCTTATTACTGGTTTCTAACGGTGATGGTACTAGCTTTAGCCAATCAGAATGGCAGCATTATGCAGAGAGATTTGCTAGTGGTCAGTCTAATGTTCAAGTCATCTATATGGATGCGCCTCACGACCTCTATCATTATCAAAATAATGAACTTGTTTCTCGAATTGAAGAATTTTTAACAGAGTAACTGTGATTTAGAAAGTTATTTTGAACGGATGCCAATAATTGAGAGGTGACATTTTATGAAGAACACTTATATTGTACTTAGACATGCTCATTCAAGATTCTCGAGTGATGATTTTAATAGAACATTGTCGGAAAAAGGATTTTCTTCTCTTGAACAGTTGGAGTTTTTAAATGCTTGTAAAATAGATTACTTTATTTCAAGCCCTTATAAGCGAGCTTTTGAGACCGTTAATAGTTCTCCCATTCGATTTGATAAGATAGTGCTTGATAATCGTCTACGTGAAAGAAAATTATCCTCAAAATTTATTGAAGATTCTGAGTTTGAAGAAACAATTCAATATTTATGGCAAAATCCAGATAAATCTCTCATTGGAGGCGAGTCCAATCGAGAAGCATTAAATAGAATTTTAGATTTATTTTCGGACTTGGAAGAAAGGTATTCAGATAAAACCATTTTACTGAGTTCTCATGGAAATTTGCTAGGAATCTTAATCAATCATTTTGATTCAAGTTTTGATTATAAAAAATGGGGACAGATGACTTTTCCAGATTGCTTTCTAGTTGACAAAGATAAGAGTGTGAAAAGAATTATGAAAGTTACATCTAGGTAATCATTTAGTTCAATCTATGTGATTTTATTTTCTGTTATTACAAATAGAATTGAAGGAAAAATAGCCATGATATTCGATCAGTCCTTGCAAGCCTACCTACATGAAGTAGATGATGTTCTTGTAGCTTGGGAAGAAAAACCAAGTGGAAACTTTGAGATGGAAGCTCAGTTGCTTGCAGCCAATTACCATAAAAATCTTTCCCGTATTCTTGCATTTATATTGCCTCATTTACAAGAATTTTATGGTTATTTTACAGATGAAGAAGCTACTGAAAAATTGGGTAAACCCATCATCGAGCCAGAAAGACAAACCGTTACTTTCTGCGATCAAACTTTTGATGATATTCATATCTTTTCTTTTGACTATCAGGGGCAGGCATTTGAGAGTCTGGAGAATTTTGCCATTGATGGTTAAGGTCTGTTTTCAGTTTTAAAAAGAAGGAGAGAGACTGATGAGTACTGCTGATTTTGTCTTTATTGAGAGTAAAGACCCCATATTACTAGATTTACAAGCCTTTTGTACTGCTTTGAGAGAAAAATTCCCAGGTATTTTGATCAGAGAAAGGACGAATCCTGAAAAAGCTTACTCGCTTTCTTGGGATTATCAAAGTCCTCAGCTTACTTTGGAAAGTTCACTGAGTAGCAAGAAAAATGTTTTTGTGATTGATTACTTTGATTCAACGAACAGGTTACAAGATTATGCCTCCTATATCATCTGGCTTCGGAAATGGTTTCCACCTGAAGAGAAAGTTTCCTTTTGTGATGAAGGATATGAGTATGTGTTTGAACTTCCTAGTGATTTATCCCAAAAGGAGTTGGAAAACTACTTACGAATAAGGTTTGATGAGTGAAGAGGAAGTTCAAAAACGAATAATGATATGGAAAAGTTAAAAGGAGAATCAGATGCTTACTAAAGATGATATGTTAGTTGCTTTGCATGATGCAATTACTGAAGACCAAGAATTTGAGTTGGCAGACGAGATTGTAGATGCCATGGAGGCTTCCCCTCAACCCTTTGATTTGGTTGCTCCCATATTAGAACTCATTGCTAACCACCCAGAAGTTGATTTTGGTTCTCCAGGTGAATTGGTACACTTTGTGGAGAAGTTTTATCATCAAGGCTATGAGGATTTATTGTTGGAGTCAGTTCTAAAAAGTCCAACTGTGCATAACATCTGGATGCTTCATCGATGCTATAATGACAATGATCCAAATCTAGTCCGGCAGATTAAGACTTTGGTTGGAGAACTGAAGAAGGATAAGACTCTTGATTCACAAGTAAGAAGCATGATTGAAGACTTAACTTGGTAGAGGTAGGTGATGCAGCATCACCTTTTTATCTTTCCTTATGTTGAAAAAGAAGGCAGGTTTTTTGGGTGTTTTAAGGAAACTAATAAACATAATTTTTGATTAAAAGTATTATTTTAAGAGAGAAATCTCTAATTTCATAATCTATAAGCAAACGCTTGCATTCCTTTTTTTATTGGATTATAATAGGTTGGTATAAATCATTCTGTAATAATATTGAGAAAGTGTAGAAAGTAAGGATTTAGAATATTTGTAGTCAAAAATACAATGTTGCTTCTTACGATAGGGAGATAGATATGGCAATGATAGAAGTGCAACATCTTCGGAAAAATTTTGTGAAGACAGTTAAGGAGCCGGGGTTAAAGGGAGCCTTGCGCTCCTTTGTTCATCCTGAAAAGCAGACCTTTGAAGCGGTCAAGGATTTAACTTTTGAAGTTCCAAAAGGGCAGATTTTAGGATTTATCGGGGCAAATGGTGCTGGGAAGTCGACAACCATCAAAATGCTGACAGGGATTTTAAAGCCGACATCTGGCTATTGTCGGATTAACGGCAAGATTCCCCAGGATAATCGCCAAGATTATGTCAAGGATATTGGAGTCGTTTTCGGACAACGCACCCAGCTATGGTGGGATTTGGCACTGCAAGAGACCTACACGGTTTTGAAAGAGATCTATGATGTACCGGACTCGCTTTTCCATAAGCGCATGGACTTTTTGAATGAAGTTTTGGATTTGAAGGAATTTATCAAGGATCCTGTGCGGACTCTTTCACTAGGTCAACGGATGCGGGCGGATATTGCGGCTTCCTTGCTTCACAATCCCAAGGTTCTCTTTTTAGATGAGCCGACTATTGGTTTGGATGTGTCGGTCAAGGACAACATTCGTCGGGCCATTACTCAGATTAATCAGGAGGAAGAGACAACTATTCTCTTGACTACTCATGATTTGAGTGATATTGAGCAACTCTGTGATCGGATTTTTATGATTGACAAGGGGCAGGAGATTTTTGATGGAACGGTGAGCCAGCTCAAGGAGACCTTTGGAAAGATGAAGACTCTCTCCTTTGACCTGACGCCAGGTCAAAATCATCTAGTCTCTCATTATGAGGGCTTGCCTGATATGTCCATTGATAGACAAGGAAATACTCTCAATATTGAATTCGATAGTTCCCGCTACCAGTCGGCCGATATTATCAAGCAAACCTTATCTGATTTTGAAGTCCGTGATTTGAAGATGGTAGATACGGATATTGAAGATATTATCCGTCGCTTCTATCGAAAGGAGCTCTAAGATGGTCAAATTGTGGAGACGTTATAAACCCTTTATCAATGCAGGGATTCAGGAGTTGATTAGCTATCGAGTCAACTTTATTCTCTATCGGATTGGTGATGTCATGGGGGCTTTTGTGGCCTTTTATCTCTGGAAGGCAGTCTTTGACTCCTCCCAGGAGCCTTTGATTCAGGGCTTCAGTATGGCAGATATCACTCTCTACATCATCATGAGTTTTGTGACCAATCTTTTGACCAGGTCTGATAGCTCCTTTATGATTGGGGAGGAGGTCAAGGATGGCTCCATTATCATGCGCTTGCTGAGACCAGTGCATTTTGCGGCCTCTTACCTTTTCACCGAACTTGGCTCCAAGTGGTTGATTTTTATCTCTGTTGGACTGCCATTTTTAAGTGTCATTGTTTTGATGAAAATCTTATCTGGGCAAGGTATTGTAGAAGTGTTGGGATTAACTGTCCTTTATCTCTTTAGCTTAACTCTGGCTTATCTGATTAACTTTTTCTTTAATATCTGCTTTGGATTTTCAGCCTTTGTATTTAAAAATCTTTGGGGTTCCAATCTACTCAAGACTTCCATAGTGGCCTTTATGTCTGGAAGTTTGATTCCCTTGGCTTTCTTTCCAAAGGTCATTTCAGATATTCTGTCCTTCTTACCTTTCTCATCCTTAATTTACACTCCGGTCATGATTATTGTTGGGAAATACGATGCCAGTCAGATTCTTCAAGCACTTTTGCTTCAGTTTTTCTGGCTTATAGTGATGGTGGGCTTGTCTCAGTTGATTTGGAAACGAGTCCAGTCATTTATCACCATTCAGGGAGGTTAGGATGAAAAAATATCAACGCATGCATCTGATTTTTATCAGACAATACATCAAGCAAATCATGGAATACAAGGTGGATTTTGTGGTTGGTGTCTTGGGAGTCTTTCTGACTCAAGGCCTGAACCTCTTGTTTCTTAATGTACTCTTTCAACACATCCCCTCGCTAGAAGGTTGGACCTTTCAAGAAATTGCCTTTATCTATGGATTTTCCTTAATTCCAAAGGGATTAGATCATCTCTTTTTTGACAATCTCTGGGCCTTAGGTCAACGACTAGTCCGAAAAGGGGAATTTGACAAGTATTTGACTCGTCCTATCAACCCTCTCTTTCATATTCTGGTTGAGACCTTTCAGATTGATGCCTTGGGGGAACTTTTGGTCGGTTGCATTCTATTGGGAACAACAGTATCAAGCATTGCTTGGACGCTTCCCAAATTCCTGATTTTCCTAGTCTGTATTCCATTTGCTACCTTGATTTATACTTCCTTGAAAATAGCGACAGCCAGTATCGCTTTTTGGACTAAACAGTCAGGCGCCATGATTTATATTTTTTATATGTTCAATGATTTTGCCAAGTACCCGATTTCCATTTACAATTCGCTCCTTCGTTGGTTGATCAGTTTTATCGTGCCATTTGCCTTTACGGCTTACTATCCTGCCAGTTATTTCTTGCAGGGTAAGAATGGGCTCTTTGATATCGGTGGTTTGATTCTGATTTCCCTTGTCTTCTTTTTCATTTCCCTCAAACTCTGGGATAGGGGCTTGAATGCCTACGAAAGTGCTGGCTCGTAAGGGGGAAAGTAAGACTAAAATCAAGAAAGGAACTTATGATGTTTACAATTGAAGAAGTCAAGGATGAAGATCAAAAAATGGCAGTTGTTGATGAGGTTTTAAAGGATTTGCCAGAATGGTTTGGAATACCAGAAAGCACGCAAGCCTACATCGAAGGAGCCAAAGATTTGCAAGTTTGGGCAGCCTATCAGGAGAGTGATTTGACTGGATTTGTAAGCTTGTCCTATTCTAGTGAAGAGTGTGCAGAGATTGATTGTCTCGGCGTAAAAAAAGCTAATCAAGGTAGAGGAATTGGGAGTCAATTGCTTGCTACTTTAGAAAGTGAAGCACGCAAACAAGTAGACTACCTACAGGTAAAAACAGTAGCAGAAGGCTCTAATAAAGATTATGATCGAACAAATGTCTTTTATCGAAGTGTTGGTTTTAAAAAATTAGAGATTTTTCCTCAACTATGGGATCCCCAGAATCCTTGCCAGATTTTGATAAAGAAAATCGTTTAAAACTTCCTGACAAAAAATTGAGAGTGCCATACTATAAAAGTGTTAGCCAATTTAGCTCAGTTGGTAGAGCAAGGCACTCGTAAAGTCTAGGTTATAGGTAGATAAACGACTGAGGATTTGAAAAAATAGATATGTAGAAGATAACCGTTAAGTCTTATTCTTAGCGGTTTTTTATATTGTTTAATAGCGCTGATATTTCATTAATGATGTTTGACTTTGTGATGTTGCTAGTGCTTTAAGTTGATTGCTACTATTTTTGATGGTGTGAATGTTCTGATAATGTACCCCAGCTAACTACGAAAGTTTTTGACTCTATGTTTTTAACGCTTATTAAAAAATAAATTAATGTAGGTTAATTTTTCTTGACTTAAATTTTTTAAATGATATACTATTTTTCTGGAGAGCTAACAATTATATATAAATGTACTACTCTATTTCCTAGATAATACTTATACTCGATGAAAATCAAAGAGCAAACTAGAAAACTAGCCGCAGGTTGCTCAAAGCACTGCTTTGAGGTTGTAGATAGAACTGACGAAGTCAGTAACCATACATACGCTAAGACGACGTTGACGCGGTTTGAAGCGATCTTCGAAGAGTATTAGTAAAACTTTTTATAACAAATGCTAGCAAAGTTAAAGTTTACTATCTATTGGAAGTTAAATAAATATGTAAGGAATTAAAATGAAAAAAAGTACAGTATTGTCATTAACCACAGCTGCAGTTATTTTAGCAGCATATGTCCCTAATGAGGTAATCCTAGCAGATACACCTAGTTCTGAAGATTCTTTAAAAATATCTGATAAAGAAACAGTAGTAGGTAAACAAAACGAAAACAAAGAAAAACTTGAAGATATTCATAATGTTATAGAAACTTCAAAGGATACTGAAGAAAAGAAAACAACAATTATTGAGGAAAAAGAAGTTGTTAGTAAAAATCCTGTGATAGACAATAACACTAGCAATGAAGAAGCAAAAATCAAAGAAGAAAATTCCAATCAATCCCAAGGAGATAAAGCGGACTCGTCTGCAAGTAAAGACCCAGAAAGTCCCAAAAAAGAGGATAAACTTGTCTATATTGCTGAATTTAAAGATAAAGAATCTGGAGAAAAAGCAATCAAGGAACTATCAAATCTTAAGAATACAAAAGTTTTATATACTTATGATAGAATTTTTAACGGTAGCGCTATTGAAACAACCAAAGATACTCTGGACATAATTAAACTAATAGAAGGTATTTCATCGGTTGAAAGGTCACAAAAAGTCCAACCTATGATGAATCATGCTAGAAAAGAAATTGGAGTTGAAGAGGCAATCGATTACCTAAAATCTATCAATGCACCATTTGGGAAAAACTTTGATGGTAGAGGTATGGTCATTTCAAATATCGATACGGGAACGGATTATAGGCATAAGGCCATGAGGATTGATGATGATGCTAAAGACTCAATGAGATTTAAAAAAGAAGACTTAAAAGGTACTGATAAAAATTTCTGGTTGAGTGATAAAATCCCTCATGCTTTCAATTATTATAATGGTGGTAAAATTACTGTAGAAAAAGCTGATGATGGAAGCGATTATTTTGATCCACATGGGATGCATATTGCAGGGATTCTTGCGGGAAATGATACTGAAAAAGATATTAAAAACTTTAACGGAATAGATGGAATTGCTCCTAATGCACAGATTTTCTCTTATAAAATGTACTCTGACGCAGGATCTGGCTTCGCAGGAGATGAAACAATGTTTCATGCTATTGAAGATTCGATCAAACACAATGTCGATGTTGTTTCGATATCATCTGGCTTTACAGGAACAGGTCTTGTAGGTGAGAAATATTGGCAAGCTATTAGAGCATTAAGAAAAGCAGGCATTCCAATGGTTGTAGCTACGGGTAACTATGCGACTTCTGCTTCAAGTTCTTCATGGGATTTAGTGGCAAATAATAATCTGAAAATGACCGACACTGGAAATGTAACACGAACTGCAGCACATGAAGATGCGATAGCAGTCGCATCTGCTAAAAATCAAACAGTTGAGTTTGATAAAGTTAACATAGGTGGAGAAAGTTTTAAATACAGAAATATAGGTGCCTTTTTCGATAAGAATAAAATCATAACAAATGAAGAAGGATCAAAAGCTTCTAGTAAATTAAAATTTGTATATATAGGCAAGGGGCAAGACAAAGATTTGATAGGATTGGATCTTAGAGGCAAAATTGCAGTAATGGATAGAATTTATACAAAGGAGTTAAAAAATGCTTTTAAACGTGCAACGGATAAGGGTGCACGTGGCATTATGGTTGTAAATACTGTAAATTACTACAATAGAGATAATTGGACAGAGCTTCCAGCTATGGGATATGAGGAGGATGAAGGAACTACTAGTCAAGTTTTTTCAATTTCAGGAGATGATGGTGTAAAGTTATGGAACATGATTAACCCTGATAAAAAAACTGAGGTTAAAAGGAATAATAAAGAAGATTTTAAAGATAAATTGGAGCAATACTATCCAATTGATATGGCAAGCTATAATTCTAATAAACCGAATGTAGGTGACGAAAAAGAGATTGACTTTAAGTTTGCACCTGACACAGACAAAGAACTGTATAAAGAAGAGATCATCGTTCCAGCAGGGTCCACATCTTGGGGACCAAGAATAGATTTACTTTTAAAACCAGATGTTTCAGCACCCGGTAAAAATATTAAATCCACTCTCAATGTCATTAATGGGAAATCAACTTATGGTTATATGTCAGGGACTAGTATGGCAACTCCAATCGTGGCAGCTTCTACTGTTTTGATTAGACCAAAATTAAAGGAAATGCTTGAAAGACCTGTGTTGAAAAATCTTAAGGGAGATGACAAAATAGATCTTACAAGTCTTACAAAAATAGCCCTACAAAATACTGCACGCCCTATGATGGATGCAACTTCTTGGAAAGAAAAAAGTCAATACTTTGCATCACCTAGACAACAGGGAGCAGGGCTAATTAATGTTGCCAATGCTTTGAGAAATGAAGTCGTAGCTACTTTTAAAAACACGGATTCTAAAGGTTTGGTAAACTCTTATGGTTCTATTTCTCTTAAAGAAATAAAAGGAGATAAAAAATATTTTACAATTAAGCTTCACAATACATCAAACAGACCTTTAACCTTTAAAGTTTCAGCATCTGCTATAACTACAGATGCTCTAACTGACAGACTCAAACTGGATGAAACATACAAAGATGAAAAATCTCCAGATGGTAAGCAAATTGTTCCAGAAATCCACCCAGAAAAAATCAAAGGAGCAAATATTACATTTGAGCATGACACTTTCACTATAGGTCCAAATTCTAGCTTTGATTTAAATGCGGTTATAAATGTTGGGGAGGCTAAAAACAAAAATAAATTTGTAGAATCATTTATTCATTTTGAGTCAGTGGAAGAAATGGAAGCTCTGAACTCCAACGGGAAGAAAATAAACTTCCAACCTTCTTTATCGATGCCTCTAATGGGATTTGCTGGGAATTGGAACCACGAACCAATCCTTGATAAATGGGCCTGGGAAGAAGGTTCAAAATCAAAAACAATGGAAGGTTATGATGATGATGGCAAACCGAAAATTCCAGGAACCTTAAATAAGGGGATTGGTGGAGAAGGTATAGATAAATTTAATCCAGCAGGAGTTATACAAAATAGAAAAGATAAAAATACAACATCCCTAGATCAAAATCCAGAATTGTTTGCTTTCAATAACGAAGGGATCAACGCACCATCATCAAGTGGTTCTAATATTGCTAAAATTTATCCTTTAGATTCAAATGGAAATCCTCAAGATGCTCAACTTGGGAGAGGATTAACACCTTCTCCACTTGTATTAAGAAGTGCAGAAGAAGGATTGATTTCAATAGTAAATACAAATAAAGAGGGAGAAAATCAAAGAGACTTAAAAGTCATTTCGAGAGAACACTTTATTAGAGGAATTTTAAACTCTAAGAGAAATGATGCAAAGGGAATCAAATCTTCTAAGCTAAAAGTTTGGAGCGACTTGAAATGGGATGGACTCATCTATAACCCTAGAGGTAGAGAAGAAAATGCACCAGAAAGCAAGGATACCAAAGATCCTGCTACTAAGATAAGAGGACAATTTGAACCGATTGCAGAAGGTCAATATTTCTATAAATTTAAATATAGATTAACTAAAGATTACCCATGGCAGGTTTCCTATATTCCTGTAAAAATTGATAATACAGCCCCTAAGATTGTTTCGGTTGATTTTTCAAATCCTGAAAAAATTAAGTTGATTACAAAGGATACTTATCACAAGGTAAAAGATCAATACAAGAATGAAACCTTATTTGCGAGAGATCAAAAAGAACATCCTGAAAAATTTGACGAGATTGCAAACGAAGTTTGGTATGCAGGCGCTGCTCTGGTTAATGAAGATGGAGAGGTTGAGAAAAATCTTGAAGTAACTTATGCAGGTGAGGGTCAAGGAAGAAATAGGAAACTAGACAAAGACGGAAATACTATTTATGAAATTAATGGTGCAGGAGATTTAAGAGGAAAAATCATTGAAGTCATTGCATTAGATGGATCTAGCAATTTCACAAAGATTCATAGAATTAAATTTGCTGATCATGCTGATGAAAAGGGGATGATTTCCTATTATCTAGTAGATCCTGATCAAGATTCATCTAAATACCAAAAGCTTGGCGAGATTTCCGAATCTAAATTTAAAAATTTAGAAAATAGAAAAGAGGATAGTCTTAAAAAAGATACAACTGAGGAAGAAAATCATCAAGAAAATGAAGAGTCTATCGAAGAAAAATCAAGCTTGACTATTCATAAAACTATTTCAACAATTAGAGATTTTGAAAGTAAAGACTTAAAGAAACTCATTAAAAAGAAATTTAGAGAAGTTGATGACTTTACAAGTGAAACTGGTAAGAGAACAGAGGAATACGATTATAAATACGATGATAAGGGAAATATCATTGCTTATGACGATGGTAGTGCCTTACAATATGAAACTGAAAAACTTGACGAAATCAAATCAAAAATTTATGGTGTTCTAAGCCCGTCTAAAGATGGACACTTTGAAATTCTTGGAAAGATAAGTAATGTTTCTAAAAATGCCAAGGTATATTACGGCAATAACTATAGATTTGTAGAAATCAAAACGACTAAGTATGATTCCCACTCAAAAACGATGACATTTGATTTATACGCTAATATTAATGATATTGTGGATGGATTAGCTTTTGCAGGAGATATGAGATTCTTTGTTAAAGATGATGATCAGATAAAAGCTGAAACTAAAATTAGAATGCCTGAAAAAAATAAGGAAACTAAAACAGAATATCCCTATACATCAAGTTATGGGAATGTAATAGAATTAGGAGAAGGTGATCTTTCAAAGAACAAACCAAACAATTTAACGGAAATGGAATCTGGTAAAATCTATTCTGATTCAGAAAAACAACAATATCTGTTAAAGGATAACATCATTCTAAGAAAAGGCTATGCACTAAAAGTGACTACCTATAATCCTGGAAAAACGGATATGTTAGAAGGAAATGGAGTTTATAGCCAGGAAGATATAGCAAAAATACAAAAGGCCAATCCTAATCTAAGAGTCCTATCAGAAAAAATAATTTATGCTGATAGTAGAAATGTTGAAGATGGAAGAAGTACTCAATCAGTATTAATGTCGGCTTTGGATGGCTTTAACATTGTAAAATATCAAGTGTTTACCTTTAAAATGAATGATAAAGGGGAGGCAATCGATAAAGATGGAAATCTTGTAACAGATTCTTCTAAACTGGTATTATTTGGTAAAGATGATAAAGAGTATCATGGGGAGGATGAGTCCAACGTAGAAGCTATAAAAGAAGATGGCTCTATGTTATTTATTGATGCAAAACCAGTAAATCTTTCAATGGACAAGAACTACTTTAATCCATCTAAATCTAATAAAATTTATGTACGAAATCCAGAATTTTATTTAAGAGGTAAGATTTCTGATAAGGGTGGTTTTAACTGGGAGTTGAGAGTTAATGAATCGGTTGTAGATAATTATTTAATCTACGGAGATTTACACATTGATAACACTAGAGATTTTAATATTAAGCTTAATGTTAAAGACGGTGACATCATGGACTGGGGAATGAAAGACTATAAAGCAAACGGATTCCCAGATAAGGTAACAGATATGGATGGAAATGTTTATCTTCAAACTGGCTATAGCGATTTGAATGCGAAAGCGGTTGGAGTACACTATCAATTTTTATATGATAATGTTAAACCAGAAGTAAACATTGATCCTAAGGGAAATACTAGTATTGAATATGCTGACGGAAAATCTGTAGTCTTTAATATCAATGATAAAAGAAATAATGGATTCGATGGTGAGATTCAAGACAAACATATTTATGTAAATGGAAAAGAATATAAATCATTTGATGATATTAAACAACTAACAGATAAGACACTAAACATTAAGATTGTTGTAAAAGATTTTGCAAGAAATACAACCGTAAAAGAATTCATTTTAAACAAAGATACGGGAGAGGTAAGCGAACTAAAACCTCATACGGTAACTGTGACCATTCAAAATGGAAAAGAAATGAGTTCAACGATAGTGTCGGAAGAAGATTTCATTTTACCTGTCTATAAGGGTGAATTAGAAAAAGGATATCAATTTGATGGCTGGGAAATTTCTGGTGTCGAAGGGAAAAAAGATGCTGGCTATGTTATTAATGTATCAAAAGATACTCTTATAAAACCTGTATTCAAGAAAATAGAGGAGAAAAAGGAGGAGGAAAATAAACCTACTTTTGATGTATCGAAAAAGAAAGATAACGTGCAAGAAAATCATAGTCACTTAGATGAAAATTACAAAAAGGAGGATTTACAAAGAGAAAATCATTCACACAAATCTGATTCAACTAAGGATGTCACAGCTAAAGTTCCTGATGAAAATGATAAAAACTTTGAAAATAAGAAGGAAGTTTATCTTAATGAACCAGAGAACATAGATAATAAACATACCAATATTGATAGTAAATCAACTACTAACAATGATAGGTTGCCAAAAACCAGAACAGTTAGCGAAGTCTTCATGTCATTAGTTGCCGGAATAATGTTTACCTTAGGTGCGTTTCTTGGATTAAAGAAAAAAGATCAAGATTAAGACAAAGCTATAGAAAAATGGTTTGTGTACTGAGATAGTGTGATGATGAAACAGTTTTGTGAAAATAGCCATTTATAACTCAATTATTTAGTTTACTTTACTATTGATACTCTTTTTGGATTTATTAATGTACTTAGTTTCGACAACTAATGAATTGATTGAAAGGGTTAGTATTGATAATATTGGTCATATTAATTAGAAAATAGAGTCTATCAAAATTTAAAGGCTAATAGAGGTGATGAGATAATTTCAAGGAATTAAGTAGCGTTTGGTTGCTTAATTCCTTTTTATTATGTGACTATTAGTCCGTTTCGCTCCGAAGGTGCGAAACAAATAAACCACCCGCTATTGATATGCCCCCTGTCAAGTAGACAGGTTAAATATGGCTCTTTGTCAACTGTAGTGGGTGACGAAAAGCTAACATCTAGAGAGAACCTGATAGGTTTTCTCTTTTTGTATGTTCAGAGTGATGAAAACACGCTTCCTAAAGTTAATAAAGTTTCTAAAACCGAAGCCCAGACGTTTGATGTCTTTGATAAGCTTATTGATCCCCTCCAATTTTGCATTTGAGTAATGTGTTTCTAGTGCGTTTTTGATGTATGGTTTGTGTCTAAGGAAGGTCAAGCATAATTAAGATAAGAAAGAGAAACGATATGAAAACCACAATTTTTACATTTCACCCTCAATTAAAAACGGGCTCACGCATTAATAAAGAACTGGCAACAGCTGCTGCTGGAGCTGGTTATGACGTGCGAGATATGTACCAACTGTATCCCAATTTTGACATTGATGTCAAAACGGAGCAAAAGATTCTAGAGGTAAGTGATCGCATTGTACTCCAGTTCCCAATTTATTGGTACCAAACGCCAGCCCTCATGAAACAGTGGTTTGACGTTGTTTTTGAATACGGTTGGGCCTATGGTTCGACTGGTACTGCCTTACAAGGCAAGGAAGTCATGTTGGTAGCTAGTTTTGGAGCTGGGCAAGATGACTACACGAGAAACGGCCGCTTCCATGTAACAATTGAAGAGATTTTAAAGCCTATCACTACGATTCAGTATTTGACAGGTCTAACATTTCTGGAACCTCTTATCATAACTGGTACTTTAAACATGGATCAAGAGTTATTATCAAATAAAGTAAATAAATACCTACAAATAATATAAATAAGACATATCAACCCTCTATAAATGGAATATACTTTATTATTTTTCTGTTTCAAACAATAAAGCATCAATCAATATACTTGAATACTAGTGGATATTATTGAGTATATTTCATATTGTCCAATTAGGACAATACATAAAATTTTTCCTCTATACTTTTCCTTAGGAGAAAGATTGATGTACCGACGTTTAAGGGATTTGAGAGAAGACAATGATTTCACTCAAAAATTCGTTGCCGAAAAACTTTCGTTTACTCAACGATATTCAGGAAAGATAAGAAGCATCTGAGTTTAACTTCAGATGCTTCTTTGGTAGTTATTACATTTGGAATGAATCATGTTTAAAATGTTGATGATATATTTTCTATTTTATGTTTAAATCTTTTTCCATTTCCATTTTAAGATTTTTGATGAAGACTTGATCACCAAAAGCTTCAGCTAGTACGGTAGCTGTATTATAAAGCTCAGTCGCTTTATCTCTATTGTTCTCATAGAAAAGATAATATTTCGCTTCAAAAATGAGTACGGCGGGTTTGTAAGCATGTTGTAGCGTCTTATCAATAATAGTATGCATTTTATCGACAATAGTTTTCATATTTCTATAATCATGATGCATCACATAGATTCCACCTATAGTTGACAATGCCCCTAGTAGTTCAACATTAACTAGCTCTTCCCCTTGTAATTCTTGATTAATTAATTTACATCGAAAACTTTCAACAATTTCTTCATCATAGTCACCAACTTGACATTGAAAGGTATAGTATTTTATTAGCAGAAGGTCATTCAAGGTGTACTCTTCTTTTTTTAATACCTGGTTCAAATAGTCTTCATATACAATCTCAACAAGATCTTCTTTCTTCTCTTCAGATATTAAATTCAGGGTTCTTTCAATGATATCAATGGTTAATAGTTCTTCTTCTGGTAGAATATCAATATAGTTGTCGTAGAGTTCCTCAATATCTTTTAGCTTTTTCTTGATACGTTCGAGGTCGCCATAGACAGGAGACTTCATGAGTTTATATTTAGCCTGATAGTACTCCTCAGGAATGTCTAGTTTTGTTTCACCTAACAAATAGTTGAGGGAAACACCCAATTTATCACTGATGTATTGCAGTTTGACAATGGTTGGTAAAGAACGACCTAGCTCAATTCTCATCAGTTGTTTTACTGTTAATTCTTCTTCGGTATCACAAACTTGCTCACGTGTTAAACCAAGTCGCTCACGTTCTTCACGAATTCTTTTTCCAATCTCGATTTTAATCTCTTCAGACATCTGTATTTCCTTTGAGTTTTAATTATATAATAATATACCTTAAAATCATGTGAATGAAAAGACTCCAGGGATTTGTCTTTTTATGGTTAGAGAAAAAGATGGGGAATAAACAAAATAACCATCTAACACTCAGTTTAGATGGTTGTGGTTTGGAATTAGGATATTTTTCGTAATCTCTTAGATTGTAGAATGGTCAGTGTAGCAAAGAGGAGCAACCAGGCTAGTAGAGAAAGTGAGCTTGCTATTTGGTCTTGCCACTTAAAGCTTTCAAGCTGGCTTATAGATTTTGTGAACAATCCCATATAACTGTACTTCGTGACATTATCGAAATCTTTACTAATCCCTGAAAGCATTGGAATAAACATACTAATCATTGATACTGGAAGGCTAATTACTTGGGCAGATACTTGAGTTTTACTGATTAATCCGATGAAAAGATTAATCAGCATCATTACTAAAGCTGTAGCAAGCGAGATGATAAGATAAGGACCATAATTATTTTCAATATTAAGTTCGAGTATTCTCGGAATAGCAGTTGTCATAACTAAGCTAATAAGCACTGGATAAAATAAAACTGAAAGAATATAGTTTTTACTGTTAACACCACTTAAAAATAAGGTTCTTAAAATATTTTTTTCCTTTTCTTCGGAAACAATAGTACTGATTGGATTTCCAACTGATAAACTCAAAGATAGGGCTAAACAGTTGACTAATAGATTGACTTTCATTGAGTTGTTTAGGCTACCTTGAATCTCATAGATATGTTTGTAGAGAAAGGCAAACCCTAAAGGAAGGAGAATTTGTAGGATAATGGTTTTATTAGATTTGATAACTCGCTTTCTAAGCCATAGTAAAGATTTTAATTGGTTAAACATTAAGTTTTCCTCCTGTAAGTTGGATGAAGATGTCCTCTAAAGTTGGTTCACATGAGTGGATGGTTTGAATATCTTGAGTAGCACTAATATGATTTAATTCAGAGAAAGGAATCACTTTTTCTTGACCTGAGCAGTAGGTCACTTTTACCATTTTATTTGTATTATATTTCTGAATAAGTTCAGCAGGTTTACCTTCTTCGACAATCTTACCTTTATTTAGAAGTACAATCTTATCGCACAAAATTGTAGCCTCGTGCATGTCATGTGTCGTCAGAAAAATGGTTGTTCCTTGTTGTTTTAGTTCTTCAATAAGAGAATGAATGGTTTGAGACGTTGATGGATCTAGTCCAGAAGTAGGTTCATCAAGAAAGAGAACTTTTGGCTTGTTTATGATAGCTCTCACTAAAAGCATCCGTTGTTTCATCCCTGTGGAGAGCTTTTCTGCCAAGGTTTTACGATGGTCATAAAGACCTACACGTTTTAACAAATCATCAACATACTCTGTCGAAACATTATAGAGTTTTGCGAAGAATAGAAGATTGTCATAAAGTGTCAATTTTTCATAAAAACCACTATTTTCAGTGATTAAACCAATCTTTGACAAATCATCTTCTTTTAACTGAAGGGATGATTTGCCCAAAATATAAGTTTCTCCCTGACTAGGAGTGAGTTGACCTGTTAAGATATTGATTGTTGTCGTTTTACCAGAACCTGATGGTCCAAGGAAACCTAGAATTTCACCTTTTTCAACTGTGAAGTTTAGATTTTCGATTGCTTTATATTTTTGAAATTCTTTGGTTAACTGTTTTGCTACGATAAGGTTTGTCATATCTTGATTTCTCCTATTTGATTATATGAACGAGTATAAACAAAAAAATAACGAATCAAAAGGACATCTATGTCACTTTGATTCGTTACTTGTATCTAAATCATTTTCCATTTCCATTTTAAGATTTTTGATGAAGACTTGGTCACCAAAAGCTTCGGCTAGTACGGTAGCTGTATTATAGAGCTCGGTTGCTTTATCTCTATTGTTCTCATAGAATAGATAATATTTCGCTTCAAAAACAAGTACTGCGGGTTTATAAGCTTGTTGAAGTGTCTTATCAATAAGAACATACATTTTATCAACAACAGACTTCATTTCTTTATAGTCATGATGCATTACATATATCCCAGCTATAGCTGATAAAGCACCTATCAGTTCAACATTAAACAGCTCTTCACCTTGTAATTCTTGATTAATTAATTTTCGTCTAAATTTTTCAATTCTCTCTTTATCATAGTCATAATCCTGACATCGAAATGCATAGTATGAAATTAATAGAAGGTCATTTAAGGAATATGTTTCTTTTTTCAAAGCTTGAACCAAATAGTCTTCAAATACAGATTCAATAAGACTTTCTTCCTCACTAATCATAAAATTCAGGGTTCTTTCAATGAGATCAATAGCTAAAAGCTCGTCCTCTGGTAGCACATCAATATAGTTGTCGTAGAGTTCCTCAATATCTTTTAGCTTTTTCTTGATACGTTCCGAGTCACCATAGACAGGAGACTTCATAAGTTTATATTTAGCCTTGTAATAGTCTTCAGGAATGTCTAGTTTTGTTTCACCTAACAAATAGTTGAGGGAAACACTCAATTTATCACTGATGTATTGAAGTTTGACAATAGTTGGTAAAGAACGCCCAAGCTCAATTCTCATCAGTTGTTTGACGGTTAATTCTTCTTCGGTATCACAAACTTGCTCACGTGTTAACCCTTGACGTTCACGTTCTTCACGAATTCTTTTTCCAATCTCGATTTTAATATCTTCTGACATACATAATTCCTTATGATTTAGTTTTTTAATAATAATATAACGTAAAATTGAAATAAAGTCCAAAAGCCATAATAGAAGTAGTGTATAGTAGAATCTAAAGGAGTTTACAATTATGAAACAATCTTGATTTGCGAGGGCGCTAGCCAGCGGATATTCTTCTCAAATATTATTTAGAATATTAAAAATGTTATAATAGGAGATGAGAAAGGGGGAGACGATGATGAAAATTATAGCAATAAACCCTATTCCGTTT
>ERZ1699256.89-NODE-89-length-24114-cov-3.190645_pt1 | contig 24114 bp, 16 predicted proteins | sample MGYA00581530_ERZ1699256 | MGnify/ENA primary metagenome ERZ1699256 (study PRJEB42319, sample SAMD00040337) | human oral metagenome | material: saliva | host: Homo sapiens | study: EMG produced TPA metagenomics assembly of PRJDB4115 data set (Metgenomic analysis of...
CAGCAGCAACGCCACACCCAGCAGGTTCCACAGCGACTCGTACAGGAACGTCGGATGGAACAGCGTACCCGCCGGATACTGGGGCGGGAAATTACCGCTTGAGGCGCTAATCTCCAGGCCCCACGGCAGAGTCGTCGGCTTGCCGAACAGCTCCTGGTTGAACCAGTTACCCCAGCGGCCAAACGCCTGAGCCAGCAGAATACCCGGCGCCACCGCATCCGCAAAAGCCGGGAAATTAATCCCGTAGCGGCGGCAACCATACCAGGCACCCAACGCACCAACCGACACGGCACCCATAATGCCAATGCCGCCCTCCCAAATCTTCAGGAAAGCCCACGGATCAGCAACATTCGGACCGAAATAGCTACCCGGGTCAGTAATCAGCACGTGGTAGGCGCGGGCACCAATAATGCCCGCCGGAATAGCCCACATCGCCACGTCAAAAACGCGCTCAGGGGTACCACCCGCCGCCTTCCAACGGCGAGAACCCAACCACAAGCACACCGCCATACCCGCAAGAATACACAGGGCATAGAAATGCACACGGAACGGACCCAGCTGCAGGTACGAAACGCTCGGCGAAGGAATCGAACCCAGCGGAATCGAAGCCAGCACGTTAGCTACCGGCACACTCGCCAGCGACAGCACATCAGACATTAGCCTTCACGCCCCGCCAGCTCACGGGTCAGCTTAGCCACCGCCTCAACACCGCCAGAAGCCAAAGCCTTCACCAGCGCGGTACCGACAATCACGCCGTCCGCATACTCGCCGATCTCCTCAACGTGGGCACGAGTCGAAACGCCCAGACCCACGCACGCACGAGGCGCACCGGCAGCCTTAATGTCCGCAACCAGGGTGCGAGCCGCCTCCGACACGGAGGTGCGGGCACCGGTCACGCCCATCACCGACACGGCGTACACGAAGCCGCTCGACGCCTTCGCAATAGTCGCCAGACGCTCCGGCGAAGAAGACAGAGCAGCCAAGAAAATACGATCCAGACCGTACTCGTCAGAAGCCTCAAACCACGACGACGCCTCATCGGGCACCAGGTCCGGGGTGATTATGCCCGCGCCGCCGGCAGCCGCCAAATCACGCGCAAAATTCTCCACACCGTACGCCAGAACCGGGTTCCAGTACGTCATCACAACAACCACCGCGTCGGTAGCCTCGGTAATACGGCGGACCGCCTCAAACAGCTGAGGAAGCTTGAAACCGTTCTCCAACGCCACGCCGGTCGCCTTCTGAATCACCGGACCATCCATGACCGGATCAGAATAAGGCACGCCCAGCTCAATAATGTCCGCACCGTTATTGCCCAGAGCAATCGCCGCGTCAATCGACTCGTCCAGGGTCGGGAAGCCCACCGGCAGGTAGCCAATCAGCGCCGCACGGCCCTGCTTCTCGCACTCAGCCAGACGAGCCGCCAGAGGCGACTGCGCGTTCGGAGCGGGGAAAGAACCATCCAGCACCGTAAAAGGTACCGACTGAGAAATAGCGTCCTGGTAGCTCATTACTTAGCCTCACTTTCAGCCTGTGCGTTCTGTGCAGCGGATGCGGCAGCTTCCTTATTACCGGTCATCAGGGTCGAGGACGGAATCGCCTTACCCAGACCGAACCACTTCAGCGCGGTCTCCATGTCCTTATCGCCACGACCGGACAGGCAGACAATCATCGTCTTCTCGCGTGCCGCCTCCGGATCCTCAGCAGCCCAACGCTGGCACACGCGCAACGCGCCCGCCAGAGCGTGCGAGGACTCAATCGCCGGAATAATACCCTCGGTGCGGCAGAGCAGACGCAGAGCGTCCATCGCCTCGGTGTCAGTCACCGGCTCGTAGGTCACGCGACCAATATCGGACAGGTAGGAGTGCTCAGGACCCACACCCGGGTAATCCAGACCAGCAGAAATCGAATGGGACTCAATGGTCTGACCGTCCTCATCCTGCATCAGGTAGGTCATCGCGCCGTGCAGCATGCCCGGGCGGCCCAGAGTAATGGTCGCCGCGTGGCGGCCGGTCTCCACGCCGTCACCGCCAGCCTCAAAACCGTAAATCTCAACCGAAGAATCGTCCAAGAACGCGTGGAACAGACCAATTGCGTTCGAACCGCCACCCACGCAGGCAGCAATACCATCGGGCAGGCGGCCGGTCTCAGCCAGAATCTGCGCGCGCGCCTCCTCACCGATAGCGTCGTGGAAGAAACGCACCATCGCCGGGAACGGGTGCGCACCCGCAGCGGTACCCAGCAGGTAGTGGGTGTTCTCAACGTTCGCAACCCAGTCGCGCAGCGCCTCATTAATGGCGTCCTTGAGGGTGCGGGAACCGTTCTGAACCGCAATCACCTTCGCGCCCAGCAGCTGCATACGAGCCACGTTCAGCGACTGACGCTCAGTGTCTTCCTCACCCATGTAGACCACGCACTCCATGCCAAACAGCGCAGCCGCAGTCGCAGTCGCAACACCGTGCTGACCCGCACCGGTCTCAGCAATCAGACGGGTCTTACCCATGCGCTTAGCCAGCAGAGCCTGGCCAATCACGTTATTAATCTTGTGGCTACCCGTGTGGTTCAGGTCCTCACGCTTGAGGAACACACGCGCACCAGCATGCTCAGAGAACTTCGGAACCTCAGTCAGTAGCGACGGACGGTTCGAATACTCAGCAGAAAGACGCTGGAACTCAGCAATGAACTCGGGGTCGTTCTTCGCCTCGTTAAAGGTTGCCTCCAGCTCATCCATGGCGGCAATCAGCGACTCGGGCATCCACCGCCCGCCGTACTCACCAAAATAGGGGCCGGGGGCATTCTTCAACGACTCGCCGTTGAGGAAAGCATCTGCCAGGTTCTCGCTCATCACTATTCCTTCCCTGGATGGTTGCCGCCGGATGCACGCCGCGGGTAGGGCGGGGCATCAGGCCTGATCACAACGAAACACCACGCCAACCGCAAATAGGGCGGGGCGGCGTTCGCACATATCCCCCTATAGTACCCGGGCGCAGGCGGTGACCTGTACCCCGGGGTGCACATGACCACTCTTAGGACATGTGACGTTCGCCGGGGTGGGCACGCGGCGGGCTACAGCAGCTCGCGCAACTCCTCCATCTGCTGAGAAAGCACCGTCGACACGCCACCGCGCATCGACACCCCGTACAGGGTCTCCGCAATCTGCATCGTGCGCTTCTGATGCGTCACCACAATCAGCTGCGAACGCTCCCCCAACTCACCAATCACCTGCAGCAGGCGCGAGAGGTTGCGGTCATCCAGCGCCGCCTCAACCTCATCCAGGGCATAGAACGGCGACGGGCGAGACATATAAATCGCAATCAACAGCGCCAGCGAAGCGAGCGAACGCTCACCGCCAGACAGCAGCGACAGGCGCTTAACCTTCTTACCCGCCGGGCGCGCGTGAATCTCCACACCCGAATTCAGCGGATCGGAGGGGTCGTCCAGCTCCAGGTGGCCCTCGCCTCCCGGGAACAGGGTCTCAAAGATGCGGCGGTAGTGGGTGTTAATGTCCTCCATCGCGGCGGTGAACACCTCCGCAATGTGGCTGCTGACCTCGTCCATGACCGTGTTCAGGTCGCGGCGGGTCGCCTTCAAATCCTCAATCTGCTGGTTCAGGTAGGCGTGGCGTTCGGACAGCGCCTCGTACTCCTCCAGCGCCAGCGGGTTAATGGCGCCCAGCGCCTCCAGTTCGGCGCGGGTTGCCTTGAGGCGAGCGCGCACGCTCTCGGTGGAGGCTTCGGTAGTCTCTGATGCCGTTTCGGTAGCAGTATTTTCGGAAGCGGAATTTTCGGAGGCAGCATTTTCGGAAGCCTCATCTGCGGGCACGTCAACCGGTAGCTGTTCGGAGTACTCCTCCTCCAGCTGCTCCAGGGTCAAACCCGTCACCAGGCGGGCACGCTCAGCCAGCGCCTGCACGCGCTCCTGCACGCGCGCCGCCGCCGTCGGGGGGCGCGCCAGCAGGGTCAGCGCCGCCGCGTGCGCCGCCTGCAAGTCCTGTACCTCATCGTTCGTGCTGGTCAGGCCCTCCTGGGCGTTCTTCAGGGCGCCGCTCAGCTCGTGCAGCTGCTGCTCACGCTCGCTCACCTGCTCGGCAAGCACCTCACCCAGACGCTGGGCGCGGCGCTCAATCTTTGCCGCCGGTGCTTGCTCCCCCGTGCCCGCCAGGTAGGAATCCTCGCGGGTACGCGCCGACTCGTAGGCGGTGCGCGCTTCGGCTACGGACTCCTCCGCGGCGGTGAGGCGCTCGTTCAGGCGGGCACGCTCATTCTGAATGTTCTGCGCGGAGGCTTCCAGGGACTCCGCCTGGGCACGGGCGCGGGCATGCTCGGCGCTCGCCACGCCCGCCGCCTTCGCTGCCTCACGTTCTGCTTCGACCGCCGATTCTGCCGCGGTCTGAGCCTGCTGAACGGTCTGTTCGGCTTCATCCAGTTCGGCGCGGGTGCGGGTCACGACCTGGGAGGCGGCGCGGTATGCAGCGGCAAGTTCCAGGGGGCTAGCACCATCAGCCGGGTAGAGCAGGCTGTAGCGGGTGTGCTCGGTGCCTGCTGGGTCAAAAATACGCCACATAGTGCGCTGACCTGCGAGGGTATTCTCTGCGGGCAGGTGCAGGGCTTGCTCTGCGGAGGCGGCATCCGGCGCGAACAGCACGCCCGCCAGGCGCTCACCCAGCGCCGCGGTGACGCGCGCCAGGGCGTGCTCGTCGATGCCGGCGAGAGCGGCGGCATCCTCGCTGAGCGGTTCAATCATCTCGATTGCGGGGCGGATACCCAGCTCGCGCAGCTCAGCGGCGCACGGTTCGGGCAGGGTGGTTTCAGGCAGTTCTGTTGAAAGTTCCGTCGCGGCAGATTCGCTGCTTTCGTCCCCCCTGTCACCACGCAGCTGCGACACCTCGGCACCCTCAACCGGCACGCTCAACGCCGCGGTCGCCAACGAGGTCAGCGCCGCAGACGCCGCACGCGCATACTCGGGGTCAATCTGCACGGCATCCAGCACGCGCAGCAGGCTCGCGCCCTCTGCCTCACTCGAAGGCTCCACGAGCTCGCCGGTCTCGGGGTCGAACACCGCCTCAGCAGATTCAGTGTCCAGTTCGGCGGGCGCCTCTCCCAGGCTCTGGCCCAGCGCCTCACGCAGGGTTGCGGCACGCTCTGCCGCCGCCGCGTAGGCGCGGGTCGCCTCCACCGCAGCGGCGCGGGCGGCATTCAGCCGGGCCTGCGCGCGGGCACGAGACTGTGCCGCCTCACCCGAGGCGCGCTCAGTCTGCGCCACCTCGGACGCCGCCTTCTCAACGTTCTTCAGCGCCGCATCGTAGCGTTCCTCAAAGCTGGCGTAGCTTTCCACCGCGCGTTCTGCCTCTTCGCGGCGCTCCTCCAGCAGTTCCAGGGCGCGTTCATAACCGGCGCGGGCGGCGGCGGTCGCCTCGGTCAGTTCCACGCGGTAGGTGCGCACGCGCTCGGCGGCGATGGACTGCACGGTGCGCACGCGCGCTGCGGACTCGCGCAGGGTCGACACGGCCTTCTGGCAGGCGGTGACCTCGGCGTTCAGGCGGTTCTGTTCCTGCTGATGCTTCGCGGATGCTGCACGCGCCGCCTCCAGCTGTTCTTTCAGGGTGTCGGCGCGGCGGGTACCTTCCGCCTCGGAGGCGAGCGCCTGCGCCTGCTCAGCCTGCAGAACACCCAGCTGACGAGCCAAAAGAACCGCCTCCAGCTGGCGGATGCGCGCCTGCAGCTGGCGTGCAGTCGCGGCGGATTCTGCCTGCTCGCTCAGCGGTTGCAGCTGCGAATCCAGCTCGGCAACCAGGTCGCTCAGGCGGGTAACGTTCGATGCCACAGACTCCAGTTTGCGGCTGGTCTTCTCCTGGCGGCGGCGGTACTTGACCACGCCCGCCGCCTGCTCAATCATGTCGCGGCGCTGCTGCGCGGTGGCATGCAGGACCGCATCCAGCTGACCCTGGCCGACGAGCACGTGCATCTGCTGGCCCAGACCCGCCTCCGAGAGCAGGTCCTGAATGTCGGCAAGACGCGCCGGGGAACCGTTAATCTCGTACTCGCTGCCGCCGGAGCGGAACATGGTGCGCGAAATCTGCACCCGATCAGCGGGAATGCTGAGGGTGCCGTCAGAATTATCGAAAGTCAGGGTGACCTTGGCACGACCCAGGGGTGCACGCTGGGCACCGTCGCCCGAACCTGCTTCACCGGAGCCCGCGAAGATGACGTCCTTCATGCTGCCGCCGCGCAGGCTCTTAGCGCCCTGCTCACCCATGACCCAGGCGAGCGCATCCAGCACATTGGACTTGCCGGAGCCGTTGGGGCCGACCACCGCATTAATGCCGGGGGTGAACTCAAAAGTGGTGGCGGAGGCGAAAGACTTGAACCCGCGCAGGGTCAGCGACATCAGGTGCACAAGGGGCCTTTCTGCAGAAGAACTGGTGTGTGCCGGGCACGTTCTGTGGTGCGTGGCGGCATCCCTCTAGTGTACGCGGTGCGGCGGGCGGGCGGCGTGAACGTGCACGGGGTGAAAGGGGGTTCAAAGTTCCTCATTGTGCATCATCTTACGCGCGGGGTGAACGGGCGCGTTCATATTGGGTCTACGGATACGGGTTCGCCCGGTCGGTGCGGTAGATTGGAATGAGCATCACGAATTCTGCGGGGCCGCTGTTCGCATCCCCGCGTTTTTCTATGTATCCCACTGACTTCTATTTTCAAGGGCCACACCATTGATGAATTCATCCGCCGATAAGGTCGGCACGAACTCTGACATTCGCCACGCTAATGCAGCTCTGCTGTCTATTACCCATGAGCTGCCTCCGGAGGTCGTCGCGAGCGACTACTTCGATGAGCAGCTGGCCCAAACCTATCAGCGTCTGCGCATGCCGAAGGGCCTACTGGAGCGTCTAGCCGGTATTAGCACTCGCCGCGGTTGGGCTGAGGGCCAGACCTTCGAGGACGGCGTGGTTGCCGCAGCCGAGAAGGCTATTACGGAGGCGGGTATTGACCGTTCCCAGATTGGCCTGCTGATTAATGCTTCGGTGACTCGCGATAACTTTGAGCCCGCCGTTTCGGTGGGTGTGCACGACCGCCTGGATTTGCCGCGTCACGCCCTGAACTTCGATATTACGAATGCCTGCCTGGGCTTTGTGAACGCGATGACTGTCGCCTCCACCATGATTGATGCGGGCGCTATCGACTACGCCCTGATTGTCGCTGGCGAGGACCCCTCCCCGTGGCACCGTACCGCGGTGCGCATCCTGAACAACCCCGATTCGACCCGCGAGGATGTGCTGGCTCAGTTTGCGACCCTGACCCTCGGTTCGGGTGCGGCGGCGGCTGTGATTGGTCGCGCTGACCGCCACCCGGAGGGCCACCGCATCGTCGGTTCGGTGTCCCGCGCGGGCACTGAACACCGTAACCTGTGCATCGGTGGCGAGGCGGCTCAAGGCATGAACACTGACGCAGAGGGCCTGCTCAAGCACGGCCTGGAGCTGGTGGCGCAGGCGTGGGAGCAGGCGCATCAGGACGGCTGGGAATGGAACGACATGACCTCCTACGTGACCCATCAGATTTCTAACGCCCACACGAACGCCATTATTGAGGCGGTCGGTATTGAGCGTGAGCGCATCCCCTTGACCTTCCCGAAGTGGGGCAATGTGGCTGCGGCGGCTCTGCCGATGACTCTCGCCGAGTGCGCGCCGACCTACACGGAAGGCGACCGTATTCTGTGCATGGGTGTGGGTTCTGGCCTGAACACTGCCCTGCTTGAGATTCAGTGGTAACCCGTTAGCTTTTGCGGTAGACATTCACCGATTCGATCCGGAAGGATTCCCAGCATGCGCCATTTGAACTTCCCTAAGGCTCAGCCCCCGTATAACCCGGAGGAATGGGCGGGCGTGAACCCGCGCTACTCCCACCTTCTGGAGGTGCCCACCTCCGCCCCCATTGAGCAGCGGGCGCAGCAGGCTGGCGCGCGCCGCTGGCACTACCTGGATAACCTTCCGGTGCTGGTCGAGCAGGGTTTGGAGCCGATTGGCACGATTCTGTGCGTGCACGGTAACCCGACTTGGTCGTACCTGTGGCGTACCGTGCTGGATGCGGGTGTGAATGAGCGCGCCCCGTGGCGTGTGGTTGCGGTTGATCAGATTGATATGGGTTATTCGGAGCGCACCCACCTGGATTTGGAGGGTGAGCGCCGCTCCCTGACCGACCGTATCGCTGACCTGGGTGATTTCACGAAGACGCTCGGCCTGGATGAGACCGATAAGCCGCTCGTGACTCTCGCCCATGACTGGGGTGGGCTGGTGTCCTTTGGTTGGGCGCTGGAGCATCGTGAGATTCTTTCGGGCGTGATGCTGACGAACACCGCGGTCTACCATGACGGCATTGAGAATATCCCTGCCGCCCTGCGCCTGGCGTTGGGTGTGCACGAGTGGGGTACTCACGATTCGACCGCGTTTATTGATGTGACCTTGGGTTTGGCTCAGAATGAGGGCCGCCTGCCCGCGCCGGGTTCTGCCGGTGCCGGCGCGCTTGATGGTGCCCTGCCGCAGCCGGTGGGCAAGCAGCCTAAGCGCCTGTACCCGAGCCCGCTGAACGAGGCGATTTACCGCACCTACCGTGCGCCGTACGCTCATTCAGCGTGGCGTGAGGGTGTACGTAATTTTGTGGGCGATATTCCGACCGGCACCGATATTCCTTCTTATACGCCGATGCAGCGTATTGCCGAGCCGATCCGTGGCCTGGACGTGCCCGCCTTCTTCCAGTGGGGTACGAAGGACCCGGTGTTCCAGCGCCGCTACTTGTTCGACCTGATGGAGCGCATGCCGCAGGCAAAGGTGCACCGCTACGAGAAGGCCTCGCATCTGGTCATTGAGGATTACGATATTGCCTCCCCCATGATTTCGTGGCTTGCGCAGACTTTCGGCACGCTGGAGGACGGCATGCTGGTTCCGGCGCGTAATGCGGAGGCGGAGCATCGTGCCGCCCGCGCACGCCGCCACGGTCTGACTGCCGGCGAGGGCGCTACCGCTGAGGGCGCTGAGGGTGCTGTTCCCGCGGCGTTCCGCCCCATGCTCGCTGCCCTCACCGAACGCGTCAATGACGCCTCCACCGCCGTGGTGGACATGGACCCCAAGGGTGACGGCACCTCCGTTTCTGTGACCCTGACCTGGGCTGAGCTGAACCAGCAGGTCAACGCCGCCGCGACCCGCCTGCACGCCCTGGGTGTGCGTCCGGGCGACCGCGTGAACCTGATGGTGCCTCCGGGTGCCCGCCTGACCACCCTGATTTATGCCTGCATGAAGCTGGGCGCTGTCATTGTGGTGGCTGATACCGGCCTGGGTATTCCGGGTCTGACTCGCGCGTTGAAGGGCGCTAACCCGAGCTTCCTGGTGGGTATTCCCGCCGCGCTCAGTGCCGCCCGTACCCTGCTGTGGCCGGGTGTGCGTATTTCTGTGGAGCCGCTGGGTTCGGTGCAGGAGAAGCTGTTGGGCGTTGCCGGTTCGGTGTTTACCGCGCCCTCCGCTGACGGTACTCCGGGTGCGCCGGTGCCCACCCCGACCGTGGTGGAGTTCCCCTCCCCCGTGCCGGATGCTGATGCGGCGGTGCTGTACACCTCCGGTTCGACCGGCCCGGCTAAGGGTGTGGTGTACACGCAGCGTCAGCTGGCGGGTATGCGCGACGCCATTGCGAATACGTACGGTTTTGCGCCCGGTAGCGGCCTGGTGGCTGGCTTCGCGCCGTTTGCGCTGTTGGGCCCGGCGCTGGGTGCTACCAGCGTGACCCCGACGATGGATGTGACCCGCCCGAAGACCCTGACGGCCTCTGCCCTTGCCTCGGCCGCGGCGGCTATTGATGCGTCCGTGGTGTTTGCGTCCCCCGCCGCCCTGGTCAATGTGGTGGCGACCGCCGACGAGCTGAACGCTGAGCAGCGTGCGGCGTTGGCTAAGGTTCAGACCGTGCTGAGCGCTGGCGCGCCGATTCCCGTGCCCCTGCTGGAGGCGCTCTCCGCCCTGGTGCCGAACGCCTCCCTGCACACCCCCTACGGCATGACCGAGGGCCTGCCGGTGACTGACGTGTCCTTCGAGATGATTCGCCAGGCGATTGCCGAGGGCACCCCGAACGCCGCCGGTGAGGTGCTTGACCCGTTCGCCCGCGACGGCGTGTGCGTGGGCTTCGCGGTGTACGGCGCGGCGGTTGCCATTGCGCCGCTACTGCAGGACGGTTCGGTGGCTTCTGAGCTGACCCACGAGCCCGGCGTGACCGGCGAGATTCTGGTGTCGGCACCCCACGTGAAGGACCGCTACGACACTCTGTGGGTGACCGAGGAGCAGTCCATTAGCACTCCGGGTTGGCATCATACCGGTGACGTCGGACACCTGGACGCTTCGGGTCGCCTGTGGGTTGAGGGTCGCCTCGCGCACGTGCTGCTGACCTCCCAGGGCGTGCTGACCCCGGTGGCTGCCGAACAGTCCGCCGAGTCCCTGCCCGAGGTGCGCCGCGCCGCCCTGGTTGCGGTGGGTCCCGCCGGTACCGCCGCCCCGGTGCTGGTCATTGAGGCGTCCGCAAATACTGCCGCTTTGGAGGCGCGCCAGTCGGCATCCTCGTTCAAGCGTGCCCTGCTCGATCGCGTGCCCGGCGCTCGCCGCTTCCCCATTGCGGAGGGTGTGGCACCCTTCGAGCTGTCGCAGCTGGTGCGTCAGAAGGTTGCCGAGGATACCGGCGTGGAGCTTGCCGCAGTGCTGGTGGTGCACGAGCATCCGACCGATATTCGCCATAATTCGAAGATTGACCGCCCCGCCCTGGGTGAGTGGGCGTCAAAGGTCCTTGCGGGGGCGTAAGCGCCTGCCGGATCCCTATGTCTAAGGAGTATGATGTCCCCTCATTCTTCGCGTGAGTCCTCTTCCCACGAGTCCGCACCCCGCTTGTCTGCGTCCCGCCTGTCAACTTCGCATGCGGTGACCTCCCCGACGGCGCGGTTCCGCAAGCCGGCGCAGCCGCTGGCGGCACGCTACACCGACCCCGCCCCTCGTTCGTTGCGCCCGGTTGAGGAGCCCGATTTCGCGCCGCGTATTGGCGAGCGCATCCTCTTTACCGGTGCGAGCGGTCTGCTGGGTCGTGAGAGCGTTCTGGCGTTGTTGCGTGCCGGCTATGATGTGCGCGTTTTTCAGCGTGGTGATTCGGGTATTGCGGCGCTTCTGCCCGATTCGATTCGCCCCCGTTTTGAGCAGGTGCGCGGCGATATTACGAACGCGCAGGCTGTGGACCTGGCGATGACCGGCGTGAACGGCGTGGTGCATGCCGCGGCGAAGGTTTCGGTCAGCGGCGAGTGGGCTGACTATGAGCGCATCAACATTGAGGGCACCCGCACCATGTTGCAGGCGGCGCTGAACCATTCGGTGGGTTCGTTCCTGTACATTTCGTCGCCGTCGGTGGCTCATGCCGGCGCGGCGATTGTGGGTGATGGTGCCGGCGTGGCGTCCCCGGAGCATGCGCGCGGTAACTATGCGCGTTCGAAGGCTGCCGCTGAGCTGCTGGCGCTGGAGGCGAACGGCACTCGCCTGCCCGGTGGCGGGGTTTTGTGTGTGGGTGCGTTGCGTCCTCACCTGATGTGGGGCCCGGGCGATACCCAGCTGGTCGAGCGTATTCTGGAGCGTTCCGCCGCGGGCCGTCTGCCGCTGCTCTCTGGCGGTACGGGCCTGATTGACACGCTCTACATTGATAACGCCGCGGATGCCGTGGTGCGCGGCTATCAGCGCCTCGACGCTTTTGCGGGCCGGGCGCTGGTGGTGACGAACGGTCAGCCGCGCACTATCGCTGAGCTGCTCGGTGGTTTCTGTGAGGCGGTGGGCGTTCCCGCCCCGCGTTTCTCGGTTCCGGCGAAGGTTGCGGCTCTGGCGGGTAAGGTCATTGAGCGCGTCTGGGAACGCCTGCCGAAGAACGTGACCGCCGGTGATGAGCCGCCGATGACGGAGTTCCTCGCCGAGCAGCTGTCGACCGCGCACTGGTTTGATCAGCGCCGCACCCGTGAGCTTCTGCAGTGGGAGCCCGCCGTGTCGATTGAGGAAGGCTACGAGCGTCTGGGCTTGTTCTACGGGGACAGGTACAAGCGATAGGTACAGCCGCCAGTTGCTTCTTATCGGGGTGGCTTTCGGGTTGACTCCCCCCACCCCCGGTTTATACAACTGAGGTTTAAACGAATGACGGCGTAGCTACATCCCCCGTATGGGAGGAACGTAGCTACGCCGTCATTTTTGCGCCGGAGCGTCTATCTAGCGTGATGCTTTATGGAGCTTTTACCTAGCCCGCGCTTTTACCTAGCGGGAGCGCGGCGCCCGCTGGCAGTGCGGGCAACGGTAGGATGAGCGGTTCTGAAACGGCTCGCGCACCATCAGGGAGGTGCGGCCCGCCTCCGCACAACGGTGGCAGGGCTCCCCGGCACGACCGTAGGCGTTCAGCGAGCGCTCAAAGTAGCCAGACTCGCCCAGCACGTTCACGTACAGGGCATCGAAGCTCGTGCCGCCAGCCGCCAGGGACTCGCGCAGCACCTGCGTGACCGCCTCCAGCAGTTCACGGGTTTGGGCGGCGCTGAGGGTGCGTGCGGGCTTCGCGTAGTGCAGCCGCGCACGCCACAGCGCCTCGTCGGCGTAGATATTGCCCACGCCGGAGATCACCGACTGGTCCAGCAGCACCTTCTTAATGCCGCTGGAGGTGCGCAGGAACTTGCGGCGCACCGCCGCGGGGTCGAAGAATTCGTCCAGCGGGTCGCGGGCAATGTGCTTGACCGCCTCGGGTACCAGAAAGCGCTCGGGTACTTCGCCCAGCGATGCTTCACCCGCCGCCGCGGGTACGTCCGGTACAAGCGGGCTGAGGAACATGCCGCCGAAAATGCGCTGATCCACGAAGAGCAACCGCTGACCTGCACCCACCGCGCCGCTGGTAGCTCCTGATGGTCCCAGTTCCAGCGCCACGCGTAGGTGCCGTGGCTCCGCATCAAACGCCGCGCGAGCCTCCGCCTCGCTGGCCGAATCGCTCTCCGAAGCTTCACCCGGCTCATCGCGCACGAGCAGCTGACCGCTCATGCCCAGATGCACCACGAGTGCCTCATCGGCAAGCGTGCCGTCCGGCTCGCTTAGGGTCAGCCACAGATACTTGCCGCGACGGTAGGCACCGCGCAGCACCCTGCCGGTGAGTGCCGCCTCGAAGTGGGCGGGACCGGGCAGGTGCCTGCGTAGCGAACGGGCATCGACCACGCGCACCGACCGCACGGGGCGGCTCAGCGAATGGTCGGCAATACCCGCACGGACGGTTTCTACTTCGGGCAGTTCGGGCATGGGTTCTCTCCCTTCAACGGCCCGCGGGTAATGCGGCGGGCCTAAACCAGAACGCGGTACGCCTGCTCAGCGGCAAGACGCTCCGCCTCCTTCTTACTCGGACCCACACCGGTACCGGCCTGCTGGTTCGCCACAATAGCGACCGCAGTGTACACGCGCGCGTGGTCGGGGCCCTCGCCGGTAACCTCATAGCGCACGTCTCCCCAGCCGCGGGCGGTGGCGAGGTTCAGCAGCTCAGTCTTCCAGTCGCGTCCAGAGTTCAGGACCTTCTCATCGTCGAGCAACGGCGCGATCAGGCGTAGCACCAGGTCACGAGCCGCCTCGCGACCGCACTCCAGGTAGGTCAGGCCAAAAATCGCTTCCATGGTGTCGGCAAGGATCGAGTCCTTATCGGCGCCGCCGGTGTGAATCTCGCCCTTACCGAGCAGGATGTACCTGCCCAGATGCAGGTCGCGTGCCACCTTCGCCAACGCCACCGTAGACACCACCACGTGGTGCAGCTTCACGAGCTCACCCTCGGGCAGGTCGGGGTAGCGTCGGTACACTTCTTCAGCAATCGCCAGGGAAAGCACCGAATCGCCCAGGAACTCCAGGCGCTCATTATGCTCCACCCCGGGGTTCTCGAAGGCGTAGGAGCGGTGGGTTAGGGATAGCAAAAACGTCTCGGCGTCGATATCGACTCCGAGACGTTTACGCAACTCCCTAGTATCAACACTAGGAAATTCAGTCATAAGGATTCACCGCTTCTTAGGCGTCTGCAACCTTACGGCCCTTGTACTCCAGGAACAGGGCGTTGCCTGCAGCGTCGGTTACAACCTTTGCCTGGTGGGGCAGGCTGTAGGTCACGCGACCGTTTTCAACGGTCTTAACCAGCTGGGGCACGGATGCCTTCCACTGGGAACGGCGTGCGCGGGTGTTAGCGCGGGACATCTTGCGCTTGGGAACAGCCACAGCTATCTCACAATCTCTAGTAACAACAATTTAGTTTTCGGTATCTGCACCGAGCAGGCCCTGTAGGGCCGACCAGCGCGGATCCAACACCTCGTGATGATGCCCGGGGTCATCCTCCAGGCGCGCACCGCAATCGGCGCACAGACCCTGGCAGGTGTCCCTACAAACAGGCTGGAACGGCAGTTGAAGGATTACTGCGTCCCGCAGAGCCGGTTCAAGGTCGATGGAATCATCCTCAACGGCGTACTGCTCATCTACTTCGTCTTCGGGGCCGCCAGCCGGGGCCTTCTCAAAGACGAAAAGCTCTTGAATATTGGCCGACATCTCGTAATCAATCGGATCCAAGCAGAGGCTACACTCGCCGTGTACATCCACAACGACGGAGCCGGTTACTAGGATACCATCAACAACAGACTCCATACGAATATCGAGGTCAATATCCGAACCCTCTTCCACGCCGATGAGCGTGTTACCCAGGTCTGCCGGTGCGGGCAGAACCTCAGTGAGAGTTTCCATGGTGCCGGGGCGGTGAATCAGGTTAGTAACCGATACCACCAGCGGCGATGCGTCTGCATGTGAAATGGCGTTTCTCCTTACGAAATGTATAAACCAAAGTCCCATTTTAGGGGTCATTCGCACCGTTAATCAAGATTAAGCGCCGTTTAAATCTCTTTAAGTGGCGCTCACCTCTTAAATATCCCCTTAAGGAGGCGCCGCGCGGCACTTAATCGGCCGGTCGGGGCTACTTCAGAGGTAATTAAGTGCCCGGTCGGCAGTGCGAGTTATTCTGCCGGGGCCCTGCCGGTGGGCGTGTCGGGTGGGTGCGCACAAGGTGGTGCGCACCCGGGTTGATTAGGCGTTTTTCAGCGCGCGGGCGACCGCCTCCGGCACGAAGGGAGTCACGTCACCACCCAGCGACGCCACCTCACGAATAATCGTGGACGACACCGCACCGTAGCGGTCCTCACCCGCCAAGAACACCGTCTCAACCTGCGCCAGGTGGCGGTTCATGCTTGCCATCGGAGCCTCATAGCTGTAGTCCGTCGCCGAACGCAGACCCTTCACCAGCACCTTCGCGCCACGCTCCGCCGCGTACTCGGCAAGCAGCACGCCGGGCGGAATCGGCTCCACGCTCACGCCCTCAATGCCGAGCTCCTGCAGGGACTCACGCACCAGTTGCACGCGCTCCTCCAGGGAGAAACGGTATTTCTTGGAGCTATTGTGCGCCACGCCCACGATCACCTCGTCAAAGAGCTGAGCGGCGCGGGCAATGATTTCCAGGTGGCCGTGGTGCACGGGGTCAAAAGATCCGGGGCAGAGGGCAATCATGGCGGTCCCTTCACGAATAAATATCAGACGTTGAAATGAGTAGATGCGGGCGAATTTAGGATGCGGGTTAGTGGCATGCGGACGAGCGCAGGCTGAGGGCGGAAAGGTCGGGCGGCGATTTTAGGCGGCGAGCTCTTCAGCATCCTCGCCAGATTCGTTGCCGAACTCGTCGCCCGCCTGCTCCTCCACCTCGTCAGGCTCCACATAGTAGAGCACCGTCTCGCCGTGCTGACGGGTCGAAAAACAGTACAGGCCCTCGCCCCACACCGGCTCGGGGTCGCGCGAAGAACGCTCCACCACGACCATGGCACCCTCGGCGAGCTTGGGGGTGAGCGCCTCCAGCAGCTCGCTGACCTGCTCGTTCGGCATGGCGTAGGGCGGGTCAACAAACACCAGGTCCCACGGACCGGAGGCGGACTTCACGTAGGTCAGCGCCTGAGACTGCTGCACGCGCGCCGCAGAACCGGTAGCGTTGCGCCCCATTGCTTTCTCCACCGCGGCAACGTTCTTACGAATCACCGCAACAGCCTTCGGGTACGTGTCCAGTAGCGTCACGGAGGCGGCACCGCGCGAGAGCGCCTCGCAGCCCAGCGCGCCCGAGCCGCCAAAGGCGTCCAGCACGCGGGCGCCACGAATAATGTCGTAGCTCTCCAGCTTGGAGAAGAGGGATTCCTTCACCCGGTCGGTGGTGGGGCGAGTATTATCCCCCGGAACCGAGGCAAGGCGAACGCCTCCGGCAGCACCGGAAATAATACGGCTCATAGGTCTCTCCTCTTAACTAGTGCGGTGTGTTGACGTCAGGGTTTCAGCGAGTGGTGGGCAAGGCTGGTTGATGGGCGGAGCGGGCAGAGCGTTCTGCCCCGTTGGGCGCTTATCCCCTGCCGAGGAACGCCTCACGGTCAGCGTCCAGAGCGCGGTCAATCGTACGCGCCAACGACGGGTGCTTAGCCAGCGTCGGGTCCTTCTCCACCACCGAGCGGGCATCCTCGCGGGCACGCTCAATAATGTCGGCATCGGCGAGCGCCCGCAAGAACCGCAGGGTGCTCTTCGAGCCCGATTGTGCAGCACCCAGAATATCACCCTCGCGGCGCTGCGCCAGGTCGATGCGGGAAAGCTCAAAGCCGTCCGTGGTGGAGGCGACCGCATCCAGACGCTCGCGGGACACGCCGCCCTCCTCCTGGCGGGTGACGAGCAGGCAGGTGCCCGCGTAGCCGCCGCGGCCCACACGACCGCGCAGCTGGTGCAGGCCCGAGATGCCGAAACGGTCGGCGTCCATGATGATCATGAGCGTGGCGTTCGGGACGTTCACGCCCACCTCAATGACGGTGGTGCTGATGAGCAGGTCAATTTCGCCGCGCTCGAAAGCGGTCATGACGGCGGTCTTCTCTGCCGGGTCCATGCGGCCGTGCAGGGTGCCGATACGCACGCCGACGAGGGCATCTTCAGCGCTCAGGTAGGAGTACATTGAGGCGACCGAGGTCAGCTGAACCTTGCCGTCACTACTGGCGTTACCGCCCTGGCCGAAATAGCCCTGGGCTGAGTTGCCCGCGCCAGTTCCAGCACCGTTCAGGCTGGATGCGCCAAAGAACGCGGCGCCCTCCTCCAGGCTGTCGCCTTCCTCCCCGATTTTGGGCACGACAACATATACCTGGTGGCCCGCGTCGATTTCTTCGCGGGCGCGCCTCCACAGGCGGGACGCCCAGGCGGGCTTCTCGGCGAGGGGCACCACGTGCGTTGAGATTTTCTGTCGGCCCGCGGGCAGGGTGTCGAGCACGGACACGTCCAGGTCACCGAACACGGTCATGGCGACGGTACGCGGAATGGGCGTTGCGGTCATGACCAGGCGGTGCGGCAGGGCGCCGTCAGTGCCGCGCAGGCTGTCGCGCTGCTCCACGCCGAAGCGGTGCTGCTCGTCCACGACGACCAGACCCAAATCGTGGAAGCTCACCTCGTCGGAAAGCAGGGCGTGGGTGCCAATCACAATCTGGGCGGTGCCGTCGGCGAGTTCCTGCAGTACCTTGCGCTTGGCGCGGGTGCCCATGGAGGCGGTCAGCAGGCGCACACGCACACGCGGGCTCTCTCCCCCGCCGCCATTTGAGCCGTCAGCATCAGCAGAGCCGTCAGCATCAGCATCTTCGGGCGCCGCCATATCACCCAGGATGTCCAGCACCGAACGCAAATGCTGCTCGGCAAGCACCTCGGTCGGGGCGAGCATCGCGGACTGGCCGCCCGCATCGGCAACCTGCAGCATGGCGCGCAGAGCCACCACGGTCTTACCGGAGCCCACATCACCCTGCAACAGGCGGTTCATGGGCGATTCACTCGACAGGTCGGCGGCAATCTCAGCACCCACCTTCTGCTGCCCCTCGGTCAGCTCATAGGGCAGAACCTGAAGCAGCTGATCGGCAAGGCCGCCCTCCACGGCGGGGCGCGGCTGAGTCAGGTGCGCGGCACGCACCGAGTGCAGGCGGGCGAGCGCGCTCTGCAACACGAACGCCTCGCGGTAACGCATCTGCGCCTGCGCGGCACGCCAGGTGTCCTCCGAGTCGGGGGTGTGCAGGGCGCGGTACGTCCACTCCAGCGACGGCACCTTGCGGGCGCGACGAATCGTGTACGGCACCGGGTCTTCAAGCTCTTTGAGCGGAACCTTTTCGAGCAGCTGCGCCATGTAGCCGCTGATGCGGTCGGTGGGCAACTTCACGGGGGCGCGGTAGACAGGCACGGGGGCGGTGGCGGCGTCGGTGACGTCCGCGCCGGAGGCGTCCTTCGAGAGCAGGGCGTAGTGCGGGTTGGTGAGGGTGTATTCGCCGCGGTAGATGCCGACCCTGCCGGAGAACATCATGGTTTCACCCTCGCGGATTTCCCGGGCGGCGGTCCAAGCGTTGAAGAAGGAAAGCTTCATCTGTGAGCCAATGAGCACGCCCGCGCCGGGGTTCGTCATGCTGGGCGCGGGCACGCCAAAGAGGTCTCCCTGCGCGAAATCATCCTGGCCGTAGCTGTCTGCGTAGCCGCTGTAGGAGGCGGGCTGCGCTCCCCTACCCTGTGCACTGGGAATCTGGGCACTGGGATTCTGCGCTGCGGGGTTCTGAGCGGCGGGATTCTGGGTAGCTGGGTTCTGCGTGGAGTTAGCGAGCGCGTTAATGCGCGGGTTGTGCATCCCGGTCGCCTGCCAGCTCTGCGCGGGCGCACCGGATACTCTGGATACGCCGGATACGCTGGATGCACCGGATGCGCCGGGGCGGTTAGCTCGCCCGGGCACCACGGATACAGGGCCGCCAGCCCCAAAACCAGTGGCACCAAAACCGGCAGCCCCAAAACCTGCGGGTGCGTCCTGCCCGGTGGCGTCGGAGAGCCGGTCGGTGATGGTCACTTCCGTGATTTTGCCACGGCGCGCCGCCATGGTTCGGGTGCTCACGTGCACCACGCGGGCAATGATGGTGACGTCCTGGCCCTCAACGAGTTCGGCGAAGGAGCTGAGCTCACCGCGCGGCAGGTACTTGCGCGGGAAGTATTCGAGCATCTCCCCGACGGTTTCCAGGCCCAGGTGCGTGGAGATTGCCTTGGCGCTGGGCGCGGGCAGGTACTTTTTGAGCGGCGCGTTTTCGATGCGATCTTCGGAGGCGTAGCGTGCCAGGGCACGGCTCTTAGCCTCCGCGGCGGCTGATGCGGGTTTATCAGCCGCAACCTTCGCAGTAGTTGCCTTCTTAGTGGAAGCTTTCGGCGCTTTCTTTGCGGGAGCAGTCTTCTTCGCTACAACCTTTTTGGGTGCAGGCTTTTCAGCTTCCGCCTCGGGCTCGACCTTCTTCGGCTCAATCTTCTTTGGCGCGCTCTTCTTCGGCGCAGGCTTCTGCTCGCCCTTTTCGCTTGCCTTCGTTACCTTTTGCGGGCGCGCCGAAGTAGCCCGCGCGGCAGTTTCGCTCTCCCGCGGGCTCGGTTCGTTCTGAGTTAGTTCCTTCTGAACCGGCTTCTTCTGAGCGGGTGCTTTCCGGGCAGGTTCCTTCGGCTGATCTGCTTCTGTCTGATGCGCTTCCGACTGTTTTACGTCCGGCTGAGTTGCCTGCCGTGCCGCCAACGCAATATCGACCAGCTCGTAGAGAGCGTCGTCGGTCATGGTGTGCGCGGCGGGACCCAGCGAATGTTTGAGCGTCTTGAGCGCCTTACGGTAGGGTGCGCTGGCGCGCTGTGCCGCGCGTTCGCTCAGCTCGGCGCGGCTCGCCTTGCCCCGGGCGTAGGCGGCAAGATCGCGCACGGTCAGCTCGGCGGTGGTGCGGAGCTGTTCATCGCTCAGTAGCGGCGCATCCTTTTTCCGCGGCTGGGCTCGGGTCGCAGAACCGGCACGGGCAGGCTCCACAACCGTTGAATCTACGGGCTCAGAATCTACGGGCTCCCTCTGCGCTGCCTCAATTTTCGCAGGCTTAGTATTTGTCGGCTTAGTTTTGGCGGGAGCAGGCTCAGGAAGCCCCAAGTCCAGGGCTTCCTGCTGCGGGTTTACGGAAGGTCGGGCGGGGCTCATGCTCCGCCCTCCGAACCGCACGAGTGGTCGGCGTGACGACCATCCGCCAGGGAGGAAATACGCTCATCCGACCACTGACCGTAGCCCATAATCAGCTCGCGGGCGGGGTCGATGTCGGGCACGTGCACGTGCAGCGCCCAGAGTCCGGCCGCCATGTCCAGGGGCGTAATGAGCAGGCTGTCGCCCATGGCTTCAAGTTCGGGGCGCAGCTGCGCCAGGGCGAGGGGCTCGCAGGTCAGCGTACCCATGAGCTCCCAGCCGCTCTCCCCCTCACTTTCTGCGCGCTCGGCGGGTTCAGAACCTGCCGCAGAAGCCGCCCGCGCGACAGAACCAGCTGCAGAGGGCGCACGCAGCATGGATTCCACCTGCGCCTCGTTCAGGGTTGCCCCCTCCCAGCGCGGGTTGGAGTGCACCACGGCAAGGTAGAAGCCGAGCGCGCCGGCATCCACGAAACCGGCAAGCTCGGGCGAGGGCGGGAAGTCCGCGGTGCGTTCCAGCGCGGCAAGCATCAGCGCACGTCGACGCTCTTTCAATGCCTCATCGGCAACTTCTGCGTCCTGCGATGCATCGTAGTGCGCGTCCAGTCGGGCGAGCTCCACCATAACCGACAGCATCGTGGAGGGCACCATCTGCTCCCCCACACTGGCGCGAATACGCTCAGCCGCAAACGCCATTGCGCGCGCCTCCGCGTGGGCGTACTCCAGCTTCACTTCGCGATGCTTCGGCTGGGAACCGCCAGCCAGCACACGCTCGTAGTCTGCCTCCAGGGCACGCACGAGCGGCAACTCGGCAGCCGCCTCGCCAAGCTCCTGGGCGAGGTTACCGGGCAGGAACCAGTAGCTGCGCACCGCCTCCAGCGCCCAGGCGCAGAGCAGAGTACCGGAGTTGCCGCGCGCCACGCGGGATGCGCGCATAATCGCGTGCTCGTAAATATCGCCGAGCTGAACCCACAGATGGGCGAGGGATTCTTCCTCGGGGCTTTCCACCGACTCAGCTTCGGGTGCGTACGCTTCTTCCCCGCTGGGTAGATCTCGGTTGGGCAGAATCTGCTCCATGCCCCGCTCAAACTCCTCGGTCAGGGTCAGCAGGGTGTGGGCAATATTGGAGCCTGTATCCTTATCGGGCACGGGGAACCCGTTGAGCTCGTTGAGCGCCTCGCGGTAGCGTTCGATGGTGGTGCGGGCGGCGGTGGACCACGCTACGCCGAAGCGGTAGGCGCGCACGCAGGCGCGGCGGTAAATCTCGCGCTCTTCGGTGCGCTGGTTCTGTTCTGCGTTCACGCTACCCTCCTCGTCGGTTTCGTCAGTTTCGCGTGGTTCTCGGCTGAATTCTCAGCTAGTTCTCGATGCTCTGCACTGCCCGCAGCACGGGCTGAATCTAACCTGTTTCGTACTTCTATTCTAGGTAATTTCGGTTAAATGTACGGTATTGCCGGTCATCTATCCCGCTGGCTGAAAATGCCGGCTAAAACATTTCGCCAGCCCCCGGCAGGGTGCCCGGTAGAGTGCTCAACAGGGTACCCAGCAGAGCACCCGGTAGAGCTCCTACGCGGAAGCCCCGTAGTGTTCCCAGCCCATGCCGTCCAGGGAGCGGCCGTCCATGACGACCGCCGCGCCGGTCACCGCATTGTGGCGGCGCTCGGCACCGTAGAGTTCGGCGCTCAGACCGCGTTCCGGGGCGTCCGCAATGCAGGTGCCCAGGGGCACGAACTCTTCGGGCACCTCACCGGGGAAGGTCGCCAGCAGGCCGTGGTCCTCCCCGCCGACCAGCACGAAGGTGCGCGCCAGGGATGCGGGGCTCTCCCCCGCCTCGTTGCGCTCACCAATCGCCAACAGCAGGCGTGCCAGGGGCAGCAGCGGTTCGGCGAACGCATCCACGGCGGCGCGGTCGAGGCGCATCTGCACCCCGGAGGCGGCGGCAACTCGCCCGGCGTCCTTTACGAGTCCGTCAGAAAGATCCAGCATGGAGCTCGCCCTATGCTGGCGTGCCACTTCACCGGCGGGGATGGGGCTGACCGGGTGGTGCTGCGAGTCGACGGCACGCTCGCAGACCGCGAGCATATGCGCGGCGTCTTCGGGGGTGAGGGTGAGGGCTAGCTCGATGAGTCCTTCAGGAAGAGCGGCTGAGTCTTCACCCGACTTTTCAGCCTGCTTCTGAGCCCACGCCTGAGCCACCGCCCCCAGCGCCGCTTCGACTTCCTGGCCTGCGGCAATGGCACGCAACAGTGCCGTGGCGGGTAGAGAGAGCGGGTTGAGTAGCAGGCGCAGACCGGCATCGGACAAGGCGGTACGACCAGCCAGGGCGATGGTGTCGCCGGGTCGCGCGCCGGAGCGCAGCACGGCGCGATCCGTGTAGCCGAGGGCGGTCACGGTCACCGACATTTCGGTGGAGTCGCCAATATCGCCGCCGCCAATCACGCATTCGGTGGCTCCGCAGGCGTTGATTCCATCCACAATGCCGTGGGCGAAGCCGTCAATCCAGCCGTAAGGAGTGCTACCGGGCAGGCTCAAAGAGATGAAGAGGCTCGCCGGACGCGCACCCATGGCGGCAACGTCGGCGAGGTTCTGGGTCGCGGCTTTGCGCCCCACATCGTAGCCGCTACTGCGGGCGGGTTCCAGGATGAACTCACCGGCCTCACCCGCCCGTGCGATACCGCCGGGCCAGAGGTTCATGAAGTCCTGGTCCTCAACGAGAGTGTCAGTGGTGACCACGGTACGCTGACCGGGCGCGGGCTCGGCGAGGACGGCACAGTCGTCACCGGGGCCCACCTCGAGGGGTTCGATGCGCCCCGCCTGGCGTGCCGCTGCGGCAACCTGCTCGTTGTGGGCGTTGATAATCGGCATGAAAGCGCGCAGAACGCGGGACTCCCCCAGCTTTGAGAGAGGTGTCTCTCGCATGGGGTTGTCCCGCGTTTCGCTAAAAGTCTGAGGATTCACATCCTCTATTATCGCGTATTCTTACGCGTTATGTTCGCCTTATGCTCCGCGGCTGAAGTAGCGGATTGCCAGAGCAATCAGCACCAGACCGATGAGTGAGAAGAGGATCAGCGGTGCAATGCCGGAAAGTCCGGAATCGTCCGCGTCCGCATTCTTCACGGCCTGCTCCTGGGCGGCGTTTGCGCCGTCAGCCTTTGCCACGCTCTTTGCGGAGCGGCTGGCGCTAGCCGAGGTGGAGGAGCTGGGCGACTTCGAAGCCGATACCGAGCTTGAGGAGCTCGAGGGGCTTGCCTCGTGGGAGTGGTCCTCGTCGGTCTTATTGCGCGAGAGGTATCCAGCAACCCAGTCTGCGGCACCCGGGATCGAGTCATTCGAGCCGTTATTGGCTGCGATTCGTCCAAGGGTGGTGCCGCCGGAACGCAACGGATCGTCGTCGTCACCATCAAGCCTGTCGCTCGGTGCCTTGCTCGGTGAAGAGCTCGAAGATCCCGAAGAGGAACTTGAGGATTCAGAGGAGTTGCCCGGTCGCGGAAGCTCAATGGAGATGATGACATCTTCCCCAGAGACTTCCTGACGATTGCCGGGGACGGTCACCGGGTTGTTCGCCGGAGGAATCGGAGCAACAGGTTCGGTCTCAATCGGGGTAATCGACTTGGAGTCCGAGCTATCCTTGTTGTCCTCTACCGGAGCCACCGGGGTTACCGGAACCACGGGGATGACAGTATCCTTGGTCGGCTCAGGATTTGCCTCCTTGGAGGGTTCCTGAGTCGGATCCTGAACCGGGGCGGGCACGACCGGAACCTGAGAGGGCTCCTGGGTCGGCTCGGGAGTTACATCCTTGGTCGGCTCGGGAACCGGAACGGGATCCTGAGTAGGCTCCGGGGTCGGTTCGGGAGTTACATCCTTAGTCGGCTCAGGAGTGGGCTCCGGATTCGGTTCCGGGGTGGGATCCTGAGTAGGCTCGGGAACCGGAACGGGATCCTGAGTGGGATCCGGGGTCGGCTCGGGAGTTTCGATGTTGGACGGCTGGGGAGGAGGTTAAGGAGTGGACACCGGAATAGGTTCTG
>ERZ1699256.121-NODE-121-length-19868-cov-3.683349_pt1 | contig 19868 bp, 15 predicted proteins | sample MGYA00581530_ERZ1699256 | MGnify/ENA primary metagenome ERZ1699256 (study PRJEB42319, sample SAMD00040337) | human oral metagenome | material: saliva | host: Homo sapiens | study: EMG produced TPA metagenomics assembly of PRJDB4115 data set (Metgenomic analysis of...
GCTATACCCCTGGCGGCTACGCAGAGACGACACATTAATCTCAAAACCCGCAATCAAAAAGAGCATGCCCAGACCAAGCTCCTTCAGCAGCGGGATACCGCCCTCACTGCTGGCAAGGTTGAACATATTCGGGCCAATGAGCAGACCAAAAATGAGCAGGAAGACCACATCCGGAATCTTCTTACCCGTCAGACGCGAAAGAATCGGGGACAGCAACGCAACCAGGGTAATCCAGAAAATGGACACAAACTGGCCGCTATCGTGGCTCGATCCTTCCGAGAGGGTCGTACCCGAGGCAAGAAGAGCACCGGAAGTTCCCCAATCCGTCAGAAAAAGAGGGGAGAAAGTCGAAAACATAAAACCTCAACGTGGTGTATGTGCAGGTGGGGCGCGTTTGAAACAGTAAACGGGGCAAAAACATGCGCCCGCTGGATTACCCCACCTTTAAGAACGTACCAATGGTACACACCTACCCCCACACAACAACACTTGAACAGCACTCACCAAGGGCGAAAGGCACCGGTCAGCAGCCGGCAGAGAAGCGGCATGAGAGCAAAACCTCCGCGCCACCGCCCCGCTGGACACAGCTTCCACCGTTACACTTAACACCTATGCCAGCGCATCCGGCACACACCACCGGAAGCGGCAGACAGACTCTCAAACACGGCACTACAAGGAGCGAGGACATGGCAGCAGGGCGCACTCAACCCATCCCCACCGTCAGCAGCGGGGCACGCGCCGCCTCCCTCGGAGGCACCCGACGCGACCTCGGGCTCGACCTCGCCCGCGCCTTCGCCGTGCTCAGCCTGCTCATCCCCTTCGGATACTGGCTGCAACTAATCCCGGTGTCCTGGAAGTTCTGGATCCCGCAGACCCTCGTACCGGCAGAGCCGCTCTTCGCCGCAATCCTGGGCGCAGCCGCCTGGCGCTACGCCCGCACCGCAAACTTTCCGCAGCTCTTCGCCGGAACCATCGTGCGATTCCTCGCGCTACTTCTGCTGGGCGTGGCACTCATGCAGGGCATCACCTACCTGCCGCAAGCTGACGTGACCGTACCCGCGCAGGGCTTCTCCTACTCCCTGCCCTTCGACATGCTCGTGCACCTGGCGCTACTCACCCTGCTGACCCTATTCGTCGTGCACCTGCCCCTGTGGGCAATTGCAGTGCTAGCGGTGGCCACCAGCCCCTTCATTACCTGGACCTACACCCTCCTCATGGACGTAGCCGCACACGCCGATCAGTGGACCGCCATGCAGCTGCCGTTCCTCGCAAACCACGGCGTCAACCACGCACAGAGCGCCCAGCTCATCTGGGTCATGTGCCTGGGCATCGTACTCGTGCGCCTCTACGACAACCTGCAAGCAAAGCTCGCAATCCCCGTGGTACTCGCCGTACTGGCGCTCGCCGTGTACCGCACCTTCAACCCCTACACCGAGCTCGGCTTCCTCAACAGCCCGCAGGTACTACTGACCCTGAACCTAGCGGCAACCCTCTACTTCTGGGCTGAATGCGCGCGCCTGCTCTCCGCACAGGCGGGAATGCTCACCCCCGTCGCCCGTCTGGGCCAAATGTCGCTGAGCGCTTCCATTGTGCTGAGCGGAATCATCATCTACGCCGGCCCCACCATCAAGGCAATCACCGTCGGCGAGCACTACGTGGCAACCGGAGGCTGGGGCACCGCCGTGTACTGGAGCGCCTTCCTGCTGCTCGGCGCCGTCATCGCCCTGGGCTTCTGCACCCTCTGGTCGCGCATGGCACGCTCTATTGCCGGACGCGGCCCCCTGGAGGCGATTCTCGCGCTCATCTCCGGGCGCGGCTAAGCGGAACTGAACTCAACGTAAAAGCGACCCCCTCCCTGCGTTTCTGCGCGGGTAGGGGTCGCTTTTATACACTCAAGCTCTGCGGCAAAAAAATACTGCGGGTACGACAAAGCCCCGGTCCATTGGACCGGGGCTAGTTGTCGGGATGACAGGATTTGAACCTGCGACCTCGTCGTCCCGAACGACGCGCGCTACCAAGCTGCGCCACATCCCGATGTTGACCTATCAGCGAATACCGTAGGCAACTCACCTAGGATAACCCAAAAAAATTCAGAACGCAACACAGCGGCACGCCGCCGGATGTTGGGGCGACTCAGAGGCGCCTAAGCGTCAGCCTCCTGAACCTGATTCAGCTCATCCCACGAGGCGTACATCGCCGCAAAACGGCCGCCGGAGGCAATCAGCTGCTGCGGGGAACCGTCCTCCACCACGGAACCCTCATGAATCACCAGCACACGATCAGCGCCCAAAACCGTCGAGAGGCGATGCGCAATCACCAGCGCCGTACGCCCCGCCAACACGGTACGCAGTGCCGCCTGCACCGCACGCTCACTCGGAATGTCCAGCGAAGCCGTCGCCTCATCCAGAATCAGCACCCGCGGGTTCGCCAAGAACACGCGAGCAAAGGACACCAGCTGACGCTGACCCGCCGACAGGGTAATGCCGCCGCGACCCAGGCGTGACTCGTAGCCGTCGCGCAGACGCTCAATGAACGCGTCAGCGCCCACCGCCTTTGCGGCAGCCTTCACCTGCTCATCGGTCGCCTGCGGGTTACCCATGCGGATATTCTCCAGAATCGACGCGGAGAACAGGAACACCTCCTGGGTCAGCATGAGTACCTCACGGCGCAGTTGCACATCCGCCAGCTGGCGAACATCCACACCGTCAATACGCACCTGACCGGAGGAAACATCGTAAAAACGAGCCACCAGCTTAGCGATAGTAGACTTGCCGGCACCCGTAGCACCCACTAGCGCCACGGTCGTGCCCGGCTCAATGCGCAGGGTCGTCTCCTTCAGCGCGTGACGATCGGAGGTGTACCCAAAGACCGCTGAATCCAGCTCAACCAGGGCACCCTGAACCTTGCCGCCCTCAGCGGTACCGTTAGCAGACTCTACAGCGCGCTCATGCGGACGCTCCGGCTCAGCCACCTCCGGCTCCTCAGCCAAAAACGAGGACAGCTTCTCCAACGCGGACATCGCCGACTGGAACCTGTTGTAGAACTCAGAGAGCTGCATGACCGGCTCAAACACACGGTTCGCATAAATCACCAGCGCCAGCAGGGTACCAATCTGCATGGTGCCGCCCAGCACCGCATAGCCACCCAGCATCAGCGCACCGGCAATAAACACATTGCCCAAAAGCATCAGCACGGGCGAGTAGATGCCGAAAATCTTAATCGAATCCATCACTGCAAGGCGGTAACGCTCCGACGCCTGAGCGTACTCAGTGCGCATCTGCGCCTCCGCACCAAACGCCTTCACCGCACGGATACCCGTAAAAGTCTCCACAAAACGGCTCGTTAGATGCGCAGACTCGGTACGCATCGTGCGGAAAACCGGCACAGCCGTCTTCTGGAACCAGCGCGTCAAGAAGTAAATCGGCACGCCCATGACCAGCATGAACAAGCCAATACGCCAATCCAGCAGGAAAATAGCGACCGCAGAAATCACCATGGACAGCAAGGTAATCGCCAACTGGCTGATGCCGCTGTCCAAGAAGCTGCGGACCGTATCAATATCGCTGGTCAGACGCGAAATGACCTTGCCCGAGGTGTACCGCTCATGGAACGACACGCTCAGCGACTGCGCGTGACGGAACACCCGCTTACGCAGGTACACCACCACACCCAGCGACACACGCACCGTGTACGCCACGTTGACCCACGAGAAAATCGCGGTCACCGCGGTAGCCGCCACAAAAAACACCAGCAGGGTCAGCAGGGGAGAAACGTTACCCTGCTTGAGCGGCTCAATGGAACTATCCAGGACGCGGGCAATCAGAATCGGCGCAATCGCCGAAGACCCCGACACCAAAAGCACCGAAACAATCGACAGTGCCAACGCCCCACGATGCGGGCGCAACATCTGACGCAGCAGAGCCATCGAGCGTTCACGGGTTTCCGCGCGCTCCTGCGGGCTCATCTGCTCCCGCGGCTCCGCCGGACGATGATGGGCCATTAGCCCTCCTCCATCGTCATCAGCTGGCGGTACTGTTCCGAAGAATCCATCAGCTCAGCGTGAGTACCCTCAGCCACCACGGCACCGTCAACCATCAGCAGCACGCGGTCAGCCAGAGCCACCGTGGAGGGGCGATGCGCCGTCAGCAGGGTAGTAGCACCGCCCAGACCCTCCAAGCCCTCACGCAGGCCGGTAATAATACGCTCCTCGGTGTTCACATCCAGCGCCGAGAACGGGTCATCCAGCAGTAGCACGGAGGGGCGCTTCGCTAGGGCGCGCGCCAAGGACAGGCGCTGACGCTGACCACCGGACAGGCTCATGCCTTCCTCACCAATGACGGTATCCAGACCCTGCGGAAGCTCCGCCACGAAATCGCACGCAGCCAGCTGCAGCGCGGTGTTCAGGGTCGCCTCCAGCTCTTCCTGGCTCGGGTAGTCCTCATCCTCGGTGCCGCGCTCGTACTGCTCGGCAACGCCCATCAGCACGTTCTCACGGACCGTGCCGGAGAAGAGCACCGCCTCCTCAAAGACGAACGCGGTCTGGGCGCGTACCTCCTCAACGGACATGTCGGCGGTATCTCGGGTGCCAAAACGCAGGGAGCCGGAGGTCGGCTCGTAGAAACGCGGAACCAGCGAGAGCACGGTGGACTTGCCGCTACCGGTTGCACCGACCAGTGCCAGAATCTCGCCCGGGAAGACCTTGAAGTTTACGTCCTTCAGCACGGACACCTCGGGTGCCTTCACCTCAGAGTTTGCGCCGGTATCCTCTGCCGAAACAGGTGCTTTGGCAGCATCGTAGCTGAACTGAACGTGATCGAAAGTGACAGATACTGCGCCACCGCTGGGGTACTGCATAGTTTCCTTCCCGGAGCCGCCCTGAGCGGACACTCCAGCTACTGTTGACGAATCAGAAGCACCCTGCGGATGCTCGGGCCCAGACACAGCCGCGGAGCCACGAACCAGCGGCACCGCCTCAAAGCCGGGCTCGTCCATGACCTCGTTGTGGCGTTCCAATGCCACCTTATAGCTCAAATAGGCAGACATCAGTGCGGTCGAGCGCGTCACGTGGCTGAGCACGGTTGTCTGCACCGCAAAGTAGGCGGTCATCGCGCCCAGGCTCAGGGTGCCCGCCGCAACCTGCGAAGCGCCCACAGCCAGCGCCACTGCCGTGGATACACCCACAATCAGGCCCTGGTACAGGGCAACACGAGCCACCAGCATTGACCTGCCGTACTCGCGCACCTGCAGGGCGTCCACCGACTCGGAATATTCCTGAATCTGTTCGGGGGAGCGGCCCAGCGCCTTAATCACGCGGATACCGCGCACCGACTCCTCAATACGGGTGGAGAGATTGCCCGTCATCTGCTGAATCTCATGTGAAGCGCGGTAGTACTTGCGGGTGAAGTTCACCAGTGACAGCACCAGAATAGGCACGGTCACCACGAACACCAGCGCCAGAGACGGCGAAGAACGCAGCATGAAGAAGCCACCGACCAGGAACATCACCACAACAGTCAGCATCTGAACAATACCGAAAGACAACCAACGGCGAATCGTACCCAAATCGCTCATGGAGCGGGTCAGCAACTGACCGGAGGGCCAACGATCCAGCAGAGAAAGCGGGGCGCTGAGCAGGCGGTCAAAAAAGTTCATGCGCATGGACAGCTCAATCGTGGAGGTCGGGTCCACAATCAGCCAGCGCCTCCAATACATGAAGGAGGCATGCGCAATACCGAGCAGAAGCACCAGGCCGCCGGCAATCCAGATGGCGCTCTCGGTGGTGCTCTGCGAGAGATGATCCACAATAATCTGCAACATCTGCGGAATAGCAATCTCAAGGGCACCGGCACCGAAGGCCACGAGCAGACCCACGCCCCAGCGCACACGAATCGGACGCGCATACGCGGCGAGGGTGTGCGGGGCACGCTGACCGTGCGCGTAGTCGATCGGGTCGGGGGTCGGTTCGCTCGCCGTCTCCAAGAAGGGGTTGCGGCGGCGCTTAGCCGTGTGTGCTGTAGAAGCCTCAGACATTAGAGACGACCACCCGCTGCGGTAGCGGAGGCCCCCTGCTCCTGACCACGAGCTGTGAGGGTCACCAGGATTGCCTCCGGCGGGCAGAACAGACGGACCGGCGCAAAACGAGAGGTGCCCAAACCGGCAGAAACCTGAACCGGAACACCGGACTGCTCGCTCACGCCCTTCGCACGCGAAGGCGGCAAATCGCAGTTACTGACCAGGGCGTGACCGCCGGGCAGGCAGACCTGACCGCCGTGCGTATGGCCGGCAAAAATAGCCTGTGCGCCATCCTGTACGAAACGGTACAGGGTACGCATGTAGGGGGCGTGCGCCACGCCAATACGGACGCTCGGCTCGTCCCCCTCATCGAAGGCACCGGGGGCGAAACCGGGGTGCTCATCGTAGCGCAGGTGCGGGTCATCCACACCGGAGAACTCCAGACGCAGACCCTTGAGGTTCAGCGTGTCGTAGCGGTTGACCAGGCCCGTCCAACCGCGCGACTCGAAGGCGTCGTGCATCCGCTCAATGGGCAGTGCTACGCGCGAGCCCTCCTCAATCATCTGCGGGGTGCGCGGCTGCCACAGGTAGCGTGCCGGGTTCTTGAAGACGGGCGCGAAATAGCAATTCGAGCCGGGCACAAACACACCGGGGAAGTCCATGAGCGGGTCGAGCGCCTCCAACAGCGGCTCCATACCGCCCACGTGAGAGAGGTTGTCGCCCGTGTTCATGACCAGATCCGGCTCCAGGGCAGCCAGCGAGTGCATGAAATCAATCTTCTTCTGCTGGCCCGGAATCATGTGCATATCCGAAATATGCAGAATCCTGAAGTCGGGGCTACCGGCGGGCAGCACCGGCAGGGACTCGGTGCGGAGCTGAAAATTATTCAGCTCAATAAAGTGCCCATACGCCGCCGTGGCGGCCCCCAAGGCTGCAGTGGCGGCTACCGCCCCCGCTACCTTCTTCAGGAGCGGGGAGGAGCCGCGTGCGCCGGGGACCGCCACGGGGACGCGGGCGTTGACTGCGTTTTCACACATTATCAATCGCCTTTCAGGCTTCAGCTGATGAGCTGTGATTCTAGCTGTACGACAGAATCTTATCGCTGGGGGTGGTGAAGTCCTTCGTGTTGTACTTCGGTGCGATCGTCTTCATGAACGACTGCCACTGAGCACCGGCGTAGGTCGCACCATCCACATAGTTCAGAACACGACCGTTAATGCCCACACCGTTCAGGGAACGGAAGCCGAGGTTGTTAGAACCAACCCAAGACGCGGTGGACAGGCCACGAGTGTAGCCAACCTGCCAGGTCTGGGAGGAGTTATCGTTCGTACCGGTCTTCGCAGCCGAACCGTTCGGCAGACCAATACCGCGCTGAGAAGCGGAACCGCCAGGCTGGATAACACCCTTCAGAACCCAGCTGACACCGTTCGCGATGTCCGGATCCAGAACCTGCTCACACTGGTTCTGGTATTCCTTCATGGTTTCACCGTTGGTCTTGGTGATCTTCTCGATGGGGCGCGGGGTGCAGTACTTACCCTCAGAAGCGAAGATAGCGTACATGGATGCGCTGGTCAGCGGGGAGATACCGTACTTGGTACCACCAATGTTGGTACCCAGGTCGGGGATGCTGTGCAGCGGTTCGCCGGTACCGTCCAGGGCGTGCATCTTGATGGACAGGTCGTGCACATCGCACAGGTCAATCTGGGAGAGCATGCCGTACAGGTACGAGTTCAACGACTGGCGAATACCGTACGCCGCGGTGTTGTAGCCTAGGCCACCGTTGAACGCGTTCTTGTAGGACCAGCCGTTCGGCTGACCGGTGTAGTAGTACTTACCGCCCTCGTAGCACTTGGCGTTCCAACCGAAGCTGGTGGGCCAGAACAGCTGGGTACCGTTCACGGTAGCGTTAGCGCCGCGGCCACTGATGAGCCACTGAGCCAGAATAATCGGCTTGAACGTCGAACCGGGCTGGAAGCCAGGGGTACCACCGTACGCTACATCAACGTTGTAGTTGTACTCGGTCTTGGAGTGGTCGTTTGCGTCTGCGGGGCTACCGAGCTCGGTGTTCTGTGCCATTGCGATGACGCGACCAGTGCCGGGCTCAACACTGGTCAGTGCGGAGTTGACGTCGTTCCAGTTGGTTGCAGCCGGCTGGGTGGAGTCCACTGCCTGCTTTGCCGCAACCTGAGCCTCGGGGTTCAGGGTGGTGACAACCTTCAGGCCACCACGCTTAATCGCGGTGTTACGCAGCTCAGCGGTTGCGCCGAGGGACTCATCCTGCAGCAGGTAGTTGACCACGTAGCGGCAGAAGAACGCCTTGTCGCCTGCCAGGGAGCAACCCTGGGACTTGGGGTGGACGTTGAGCTTAATGTCGCTGGCGATGGCGTCGCTGTATTCCTTGTCGGTAATCTTGCCGTCGCGGAGCATAGTGCCCAGAACGATGTCGCGGCGTTCACGGGCGAGCTCGGGGTTCACGGTCGGATCGTACACGTTCGGTGCCTGCACCAGACCGGCAAGAAGCGCGGACTGAGCCACGTTCAGGTCCTTAGCGGAAATACCCCAGTAGTACTGTGCAGCAGCCTCAACACCGTAGTTCGAACCACCAAGGTTCACGATGTTCAGGTAGCCTTCAAGGATTTCGTCCTTGGACTTGTTCTGCTCCATAGAGATCGCAAGCTTCATCTCGCGAATCTTTGCGCCGTAGGTCTTGTTACCGTTCAGGGTTGCGGTAGCGTCCTCACCACGAGCCACAGCGGCATCCACAATGAGGTTGTTGACGTACTGCTGGGTCAGGGTGGAAGCACCCTGGCGGCGACCGCTGTTGGAGTTAATGATGTTGTTCAGGAACGCACGACCAATACCGATAGCGGAGACAGCACCGTGATTGTAGAAGTCACGGTCCTCCACCGAGACGATAGCGTTCTTCATGTGCTGAGAAATCTGATCCAGCTTGACCGGTTCACGGTTCTCTTCGAAGAAGGTCGCGATTTCGGTCTTGCCGTCAGCAGCGTAAATAGTAGAAGGACGGGAGGAAATGCCATCGGCAATGTCGTCAGGAAGGTCCTGGAACCATGACATCGACGCGTTCGTGACCATACCCAAGCTCACGGCAGGGGGTACGACAATAATTGCCGCGAGGAAACCGGCAATCACGCTGAACGCGAGGAACTGCAAAAAATCTCCCGGGCGGCGACGCGCACGGGTTTTCTTAGATGAAGCCATTCATTCAGTTTATCCCATGAAACTGTGAGAAGAAGCCCGTCTCGGCACCCCACAGGGAGGTGGGCGCTTCAGCCCTGAGAATAAAGCCCCCAAAAGCGCCGGACATTGACCAAAACCATAGTGAATCCCTTTTACTTATTGAACACCGGGCGATAGGCTAGAGGGTATGAAGAAATGGGAATACGCAACTGTACCGCTGATGATCCACACGACCAAGGCAATCCTCGACAACTGGGGTGAAGACGGCTGGGAGCTCGTAACCGTTCTCCCCGGCGCATCCGCACCTGCTGGCGCAACCCCCGCGTCGAACATGGTCGCTCCGACTCAGGGCAACCCCATCGCCTACTTTAAGCGCGAGAAGGCTGACTAAGAGCAGCGTACCCGGCGGTCACCTCGCTATCCCGGCTCTCCTTTAACTAGGGGAGCGCGGGAATAGATGAGGAAGGCCGCCGGTTAGCCGTTTAACAGCTGCCTGAATATCAGTAGCGTTTAGATTTACGGCATTTCCCCTATCACCGTTTGGGTGCCAGCACCCGCCATCCTTCTGGAGTAATCATGACTGAATCCCGTATTGAAGCACGTATCCGCGAACTCGGTTACGAACTGCCCGTAGCACCCGCCCCCGTTGCCGCTTACGTTCCCGCGGTGACCTCCGGCTCCTACGTGTACACCTCCGGCCAGCTGCCCTTCGTCGACGGTGCCCTGCCCGAAACCGGTAAGGTGTCCGCCTCCGGTGCTGAAGGCTTCGTGACCCCCGAGGATGCGAAGAAGTACGCGGGTATCAGCCTGCTCAACGCCCTGGCGGCGGTCAAGTCCGTCATTGGCGACCTGGACCGTGTGCAGCGCGTCGTGAAGGTCGTTGGCTTCGTGGCATCCGAGGTGAACTTCACCGCTCAGCCCGCTGTCATTAACGGCGCCTCCGAGCTGCTCGGCGAAATCTTCGGCGAGGCAGGCCAGCACGCCCGCTCCGCTGTGGGTGTTCCCGTTCTTCCCCTGGACTCGCCCGTAGAGGTCGAGATTATCGTTGAGTATGTCTAATCTGTACACCGGCGCGCTGCCGCTGTCTGCTATTCGTGCCGCCCAGGCTCAGCGGGCGGCACAAAGTGGCGCCCAAAAGACGGTGAACGGTATCGACGGTCACGGATTAGGCGGAGCGCAGGACATCAAGACTCTGCCCCTGCCGGTGCAGGAACGCCGCTTCGGCACCCCCACCCCGGCTGAGGGCGTGGAACGTCCGCGCATGTTCACCGGTCGACAGTCCGCGGCTAACCCGCGAACCTCCTGCATTCAGCGTCTCTACACGATTCCCGAGTTCATGCGCACCGCCGCCGAAAGCTGGCGTGAAGGCGGTAACGAAGGAACGAACGGCTGCACGATGCGCCAGGCGGCATCCGTCATTTTTGTGCGCGACGGCGACAACGGCTTCGAAACGATTCTGACCTACCGCCCCGGCACCTCTCCGCTGGGCGTGGTGGCTTTCCCCGGCGGTACGGCTCTTCCCGGTGATGATGAGTCTGCCTCCTGGGTTGGCCCCGGCGCCGAATACTGGGAAGAACAGTTCCACTTCTCTGACGTAACTCAGGCACGCCGCAGCGTCATGGCTGCCGTGCGTGAATCCTTTGAAGAGACCGGCATCCTACTTGCCGGTGAGGACGACCAGGATGTGGTGGAGCGCTCCAGCACCCCCGAGCTCATGGCGTGGCGCGAGGCGGTCGCTGCTCAGGATAAGAGCTTCTCGGACTTCCTGACCTCCAGCGGTTTGAGCGTGCGCGCCGACCTGCTGCGCCCCGTGGCGCGCTGGCAGTCCCCGGACTTCTTCCTCAAGCGCTACGACATTGCCTACTTCAGCACGGCTCTGCCCGTGGGCCAGGACCCGAAGCTACTGCTCGGTAAGGGCGTGTGGGGCGACTGGCTGAACGTGCGTGAGCTACTCGAAGCCAAGGACACCAGCGAACTGGGCGACCGCATCGGCCAGCCCAACACCGTGGGTCGTACCCTCGATCAGCTCATCACCCCCGGTGTGATGTGCATGCTCGAGTCGCTGGCGAAGGCTCAGACCTCCGTCGCGTGGCTGTCGAAGCGCCGCAAGATTGAGGTGAAGAAGCCCGTGCTCGTCACCCACAATGGTGCATGCATGCTTTCCTTCACCGAGGTGGTTCCGGCTACGACCGGTTCCATGTACACCGGCGCGATGGGTGTGCTCTAGCAGGTTTGCCGCAGCCGCTCGCTCTTGAGAAGAAGCGTTAAATAAATCAGGAGCCGTTTCCCCATGCAGAGGGAAATGGCTCCTGATTTATTTAAGTCGTGCGTCTTTTAGCGAGGGCGTCCTAGAATGCCCTAACTCAAAGAGACCTTAGCGGGAACGCTGGCGCAGGCGGGGCAGGTCCAGAATGACAACTGCGCGTGCCTCCAGGCGGATCCAGCCGCGAGAAACGAACTCGGCAAGAGCCTTGTTCACGGTCTCGCGGGATGCGCCAACCAGCTGTGCCAGCTCTTCCTGAGTCAGCTCGTGAGCAACGAGCACGCCGTCGGTTGCGGGGCGGCCGAAGCGGTCAGCCAGGTCCAGCAGTGCCTTAGCGAGGCGGCCGGGAACGTCGGAGAAGACCAGGTCAGCCAGTGCCTCGTTAGCGTGGCGCAGGCGGCGAGCCAGAGTCTTAATGACCTGATCGGAAATCGAGGGATCCAGCTGCTGTGCGCGCTTGAAGGACTCGTGCTTGATGGCAGCCAAGCGGGTCTCAGAAACAGCCACAGCGTTGGTCGAACGGGGCGAGGGATCGAAGAGAGCCATCTCGCCGAAAACGTCACCGGGACCCATAATCGCGACCATGTTCTCGCGGCCGTCAGCGGCGGTGCGGCCCAGCTTGACCTTACCGGAGAGCACAGCGAAGAGCTGATCGTCCTGGTCACCCTCGTAGAAGAGGACAGCGTTGCGGGAGAGGTCAATCTCCTGAATGTCATCGGTCAGCAGAGCGAAAGCTGCATCGTCGAGGTTAGCAAAGAGAGGGGTACGACGGAGGATCTCGAGATCCATAAAGTTCTCCTAGATATGAGGTGATGAGCCGAAGCTCGTAAATGTTCAGTGAGTGAGCCCGAACCGGTGTCATGCGTCTCAACATCTGAAATGTGAGAAGGCTCAAGCTAGTGTGACATATTCAACTGATATGAGCGTACCCTAAAAAAGCTGTTTGTGCATTCCGATAGGGCGAGCTTTACAGCAAAAGTTATTTCTTCCGAGAAAATTCAAAGCTTACCCACAGGTTCAGCACCTAATATCAGGCATTCAGGTGTGTACTTTTTTCGGTACCAAGCACGCAGACACCCTCATGACCAGGAGGCGCACCGCCTCCACCACGGTACGATGCGACGAGGCAGAAACCCGAGCCCAAAACCCCGGGAACACAAGCCCGCCGCACCCACCACTGGGTGTTAATGCGCCGCCACACTCACCGGGCACAGCCCGCACCAACCACATGGGCACACCGTGACCATTTCTACCCACCAAGGAGGCAATTAGTCGTGACGACTGGCATCAACCTGCTTGATATTGCTATCCCCATCATTCTGCTGCTCTACTTCCTCGCCGGACTCCGCAGCGGATTCTTCACCACCCTCGGAACCTTCCTCGGCCTGGGCCTGGGCGTCTGCGCCGCAGCCTGGCTCGTGCCCCTCGCCGTGGCATCCGTGGGATCCCAATGGAGCCTCATTACCGCCGTCGGCGTGCTCATCATCTGCCTGACCATCGGACAGTGGCTCGGCCTCGTTGCCGGACGCACCATCCGCCGCGTCACCGACATCACCCCGCTCAAGGGCGTAGAACGCTTCTTCGGCGGCGTGCTGAACCTCGCCGCCTGCGCCCTGGTCATGGTCGTGCTGACCATCTCCATGCGCACCGTACCCATCCCGCAGCTCAACACTGCGCTCAGCGACTCCAAGACCCTCTCCTGGATGGTCGCCTCCACCCCCGAGGTCGTCAAGGACCGCATCAACACGGTACGCAATGACGTGCTCGCCTTCGGAACCATTCCGGAAGTCAGCCAGCTCATCGCCCCCGAAACCAGCGCCCCCACCGAGACGGTAGAATCCGCGGCACTGGACCAGGCGGCAGCCTCCGTCGTTGAGATTCTGGGCGCCGCAGAGCAGTGCGGCTACACCTCCACCGGCTCCGGCTTCGTGGCGGATAACGGCCTGGTCGTCACCAACGCCCACGTGGTCGCCGGCGTGACCTCCCCGGTCGTGCAGGACTCCCGCGGCCGTACCTGGCCCGGCACCGTCGTCTACATGGACACCGAACAGGACCTCGCCTTCATCAGCGTTCCCAAGCTGCCGCTTGCACCGCTGAACATTGGCACCAACGCCACCGCAGGTAGCCTCGTAACCTTCATGGGCTACCCCAAGGGCGGCCCGTTCAAGGCACTGCCCGCCACCGTGCAGGGCATCGGCAACACCCAGACCATCGACGCTGACACCGGCCGTGCCAACGCCATGCGCCAGGTCTACCAGCTGGCAGCCGACGTGCAGCACGGCAACTCCGGCGGCCCTGTCCTCGACGAAAACGGCAACGTGGTCGGCGTGATTTTCGGTAAGGCAACCACCGGCCAGACCGGCTACGCCATCACCGCAAGCACCCTCAAGCAGGCACTGGCTGAAGGCGGCGACAACACCGCCGCAGTCTCCACCGGCACCTGCCGCAAGTAGCTAGCCGCTAGATAGCGATAAAAGTTCAGGCTCCCGCCCTCACACGAGGAACGGGAGCCTGAACTGTTTAACAAGGGGGGGGATAGGCGGGGCTATTCCGCCCAGATGCTGTGCTGCTACTCAGCGAGGTGCTGCGCTGGGTTATTCCGCCAAATGCTGGGCGAGGAAATCAACCGCCATAACGTAGCCGTATGCGCCCGCACCGGCAATCACCGCAGTAGCCTGCGGCGACACAAACGAATGATGACGGAACTCCTCACGACGATGCACATTCGACAGATGCACCTCAACCACCGGAAGCTCAGCCGCCTCCAGCGCATCATGTAGCGCCACCGACGTGTGCGTATACGCCGCCGGGTTGATAATAATCGCCGCACCACGGGTACGAGCACGCTGAATCTCATCCACCAGCGCACCCTCATGATTCGACTGCATAAACTCAACATCAAAACCATGAGCCGCCGCGCGCTCACGCACCATACGCTCAATATCGTGCAGAGTGGTGTAGCCGTACACCTCGGGGCGGCGCTGCCCAAGCAGGTTCAAATTCGGTCCATTAAGCACAAAAATCGTATCTGACATAAAACCAGTGTGGCACAGCGAGCGACCGCACAGCAGGAGCCGACGCGAACTGCCCAGAAAATGACGGGGAGGGGCGAGAAACGCCACGAGCTAAGTACGGTGAACCTCGCTACCGCACACACCCAAAGCCCGGTAACCTCGCGCTATGACCGAGAACGCCATCCGCACCGAAGTAGACGCACAGAACACCGCGGCAGAGAATGCCGAATCGCTCCTGCAGATTCGCTTCGTCCCCGAATTCAAGGCAGCCGCAGCAGCCCGCCGCCTCAAGGCACGCGCACCCGAAAGCCACCTCGCCACCGTGCGCCGCGCCCGCAAGATTAACCGCATCCTCGGTGAAACCTACCCCTACGCCGTCGCAGAGCTCGACTTCGACAACCCCTTCGAGCTGCTCATCGCCACCGTGCTCTCGGCACAAACCACCGATGTGCGCGTCAACTCCGTGACCGGTGCACTCTTCGCGCGCTACCCCGATGCAGCCGCGCTCGCCTCCGCACGCACCGAAGAAGTCGAACCCTACATTCAGTCCCTCGGCTTCTACCGCGCCAAGGCACGCTCCATCGTCACCCTCTCCCAGCAGCTCGTCGAACGCCACAACGGGCAGGTACCCTCCACCCTCGAAGAGCTCGTAGAACTCGCCGGAGTCGGCCGCAAAACCGCGAACGTCGTACTCGGAAACGCCTTCGACGTGCCCGGACTGACCGTAGACACCCACTTCGGCCGCCTCGCCCGCCGCATGGGATTCACCACCGCCGATGCCCCCGAGACGGTCGAAAAAGACGTCGCCGAGCTCATCGAACGCAAAGACTGGACGCTCTTCTCACACCGCATGGTCTACCACGGCCGCCGCATCTGCCACGCCAAAAAGCCCGCCTGCGGCGTATGCCCCGTCGCCGACCTCTGCCCGTCCTATGGCGCCGGGGAGACGAACGAACAAGCAGCACGTAAACTCATGAAATACGAAATGGCACCCGGCCGAGAAGACCTGCACCTGCGATTCCTGCAGGGCGCAACCCGCCGCGAACTCATGGCAGAAGGCTACACGCTCAGCGCCTAACGGCGACTGAGCCGAACCGGAACGCAGCCGCGCAGAAGAGAGGTACACAGATGAGCGCACCCGAGCAGTCGATACAACCCGAACTGGCGCGATCCGAACCGGCGGGGCAGGATGCACAGCACCCCGCCCAGCAGGCACTGGCAGCTCTCGCAGAGGGCGGCGTGGAATTCGACGTCCAAGCCTTACTGCGTAGCGCACCCGCCAGCCCCCTGAGCAAAGAAGCCGCCGTGCTGATCCTCTTCGGCGTGCTCGATAACTCGCCCTCCACCGGCGAATTTGAGGGCTGCCCCGACAACGTTAGCGCCGACCTGGACGTACTGCTCCTCGTACGTGCCGCAACCCTGCGCTCACACGCCGGTCAGCCCGCCTTCCCCGGCGGCAAAATCGACCCCGAAGACTACGCACTCGCCGAAACCACCGGCGAACCCGTCGCCCACATCGCTGCCCTGCGCGAGGCGGTCGAAGAAACCGGGCTCGACCCCGCCGGCGTGCAGATCCTCGGCCAGCTGCACACCCTGCCGCTACCCATCAGTAACTTCATGGTCACCCCCGTCATCGGCTGGTGGAACAGCCCCGTGCCTGTCGAAGTCGTTGACCACAACGAGTCCGCGCTCATCGCCCGCGTGCCCGTGCGTGACCTGCTCAACCCCGCCAACCGGCACACCGCCTACGTCAAACGCGGCCGCACCTCACACCGCACTCCCGCCTTCGAGGTGCGCATGCCCGGCGGTGAAGAGTTCACCGTCTGGGGATTCACCGCGATTCTGCTGGACCGGATCTTCGACTCGCTCGGCTGGACCGTGCCCTGGGATACAAAAAAGATGCGCACGGCACCCGGCTACGAGGAGTAAAGCTCTTCGCAGAATAAACGCCTGACCAGCAGATACAGGGTGCAGATAGGGGCGGCAGGTAGCTTGAATGAAGCTACCCGCCGCCCCTATTTTTTGTTGCACGGTGCCGCTTATGCGCGGCTGATCATTTACCGCTGATTACTTACCGTCTGCGTAGTTGCGCACCCGCGCCACCGACACCGGAAAATCAACCGGCACCCGACCGAACAGCAGACGCGCCGCCTCCGCAGCGCCCTCACGCACAATACGCTCCACGCGATCCGCCTCCAGCTCGGGACCGCACAGCAGAAGCTCATCGTGCAAAAAATACACAATGCGGGTGCGCATCGGCATACCAAAAATCCGCTCCGACAACAGACGAGAACGCACCGCGCCCATCCAGCACAGAGCCCACTCAGCCGCCGTACCCTGCACAATAAAATTGCGGGTCATACGCCCGTGCGCACGCGCAGTCGACACCGCACGCGACTCAGCCGCCGGCGAAGACCGATCAGCCACAATCTCACGGAAACGCTCATCTACCGGCGGGGACGTACGACCCAAAAAAGTCGTTACCTGCCCGCCCGCCTCACCAATGCGCGCGGCACGCTCCGTAAAGTCCATCGCCTGCGGAAAAAGCGCCGCCACATGCGGCAACAGGGCACCAATCTCACCGCTGCGACCGCCGTACATAATCGCCAGCATGCCGACCTTGGCGTGGGAACGCTCCGTCAAACCCACACCCTTCATGTGCGCCAGCTCGGCAATACCCGCATACAGGTCAGCGCCACGACCCGCCGAAGCGAGCGCCTCATCACGGCTCAACGCCGCCAGAATACGCGGCTCAATCTGCGAGCCATCCGTCACCGTCAGCACCTGACCCTCCGGCGCCTGCACCGCCTGACGAATCTCCGCCGGAAGCTGCAACGCACCACCGCCGGAAGCGCCCCAGCGCCCGGTCGCGGCGCCACCCACCTCAAGATGTGGGCGGAACGCACCCTCAGAAACCCAGGTATCAGCCCACGTCCAGCCGTTAGCAGTCCAAATGCGGTACAGCTTCTTATAACGCAGAATCGGGTCAATCAGCGCCCAACGCTTATCCCGCTGAGCCGGAATCGCATCCGCCCAACTCTTCAACTCCCATGATCGCGTAGACTTCACTGAAACCCCCGCAGACTGCAGAGCGCGCAAAAGATCCTGCGGCGAATCCGGGTTCAACGACGGCATAAACAGCATGCGCTGAATCTGCTCCGCCAACTCCTGCATCTTCTGCGGACGCTCCCCAGGCACCGGACGCGGACCCAACAACTCGCACAGATGCTCATGATGCGCCTGCACATTAAACGGGATGCCATAATAACCAATCTCAGCGGCCACCAACGCACCGGCAGACTCAGCCGCCGCCAAAAGACGCAACCGCTCCGGGTGCCTCGACTCGCTAATAGCGCGCGCCTGTGCCAGCCATTCACGCATCAGCACACGCACCACCGGATGCTCCGGCAGCAGAGTCACCGGGCCCGCCGCCAACTGCGGGGCAAAAGGCTCATGAGGCGCCGCCTCCAGGAAATCCGGGGAAGAAGCGGTGGGGGACTGGGCGGTGCTGGTAGGAGGCGTGGAGGAATCAGGAGCAGCAGGCGCGCTCAAAAAATCAGCGCCGAACAGCTCCTCCTGACCCTGAATCTGCCGCGCCACCGGCAGATACCCCTGAGGCTCCACCGCCTCACGCACATCAGAAAGATCCAGCACCGGGCTGTACTCCACAAAACCGCTCGGATGCGTAGCGGCAGTCGCCAAAATTCGCTGCACCAGACGCAAATCATGGCACAGATGCACCCGCACCCCGCGGTGCAGAAGCAGCGGGTCAACGTGGCGGGTATCAGCCCAAATCCAGCGCGGAAAACGCGCCTCCGCCGACTCGGACGCCTGACGCTCCACCTCACGCACATACGCCGGAAGATTCGCCGCACTCACCCGGTCCGCACGCGTAATCCGCGGAATAAAGGTCGGGTCCTGCAACTGCTCAGCGGTCGGCGCCGAAAAATGAAAAGCACCCCACGACGTCACCGGCTGGGCACCGCGCGGCGAAGCACCCGCGGCAATAGCCGAGGTGACCGGGTGCGCGGGGGTGCCGGTCTGGGCGGTAATACCCGCGCCGGTGGCAGGACTGAGTAGAACGTACATTCTTCCATTATCGGTGACCGGGTGCGAAGGCGCGCGGTTTGCGGATGAGCGGGCACGGGATACGTGCGAAAAGTACTGTGGGTGCGAGAGGGCAGAACACGCCGCGGTTTGTCATAAAAGCGCCGGATGCGTGCGTTTTGTTCGTTTGGGGCGCGTGCATCGTGGATATTTCGGGGTGCGCGAGGAGTTATCCACAGAACGCTCATTCTCTTAAAAATTTAGGATGGGCGCAATGCTCTCCTAGAGCCATGAACCCCACCAGAAATCCCGCCAGCAACACCGGTAGTCCCAATGGCTACCCGACCAGCGCCGTGCAGAATCTAAGCACACAGAGTCCAAGCACGCAGGTGCAGGGAACGAATCGACTGGGTGCGCAGAATGCAGGTGCGCGCTCACTGCCCGCCCTGCTCATCCCCGAAGACTACCGCGCCCGCGCCGTCGCCCTGCACGCCCGCGAGCTAATCCTGCGCTCGCCGCAGATGAGCGCTATCGCCCTGAACGGTTTTAGCGGTGGTTTTAGCGGTGGATTTGGCGCCGGGGTTGAGACGGCAGCGGAGCGCGCGCCCGCAGAGGGTGTAATCGCCGCGGGCAGCGCAAACACTGCGAGTGCTGCGGACGGTGGACTGCTCCAGGAATCCCAGCCCCTCCGCGAGATTCTCGAAAATGCCGTGGACGAGGCAATCTACGCCATCGACGGCGGATGACAGGGGAATGCCTGGGGGAACGCGAACGCAGAAGGAACGGGCTCAGACGGAAGCAATGCAGCGAAGCTCCGAAAATTCCGCGCCAAAGCTGCGCCGTCCGCGCCCGCCTCCTGGAGTTACCCCAGCGTGGAATACGTGCCCGTCAACCGGCAGACTGCGCTACGCTACCTCGCCGCGGAACTCTACGGCCTCGGCGCCCTCGACCTGCTCCTTGACGAGGGGCAACGCTCCGGAACGATTACCGATATTTACGTGAATTCGCCCTGCGATATCTGGGTGGGTATCAACGGCACCACTCGCCCCGTGGCGCTGAGCCTAGGCAATGAGCGGCGTGTGCGTGACCTTGCCGAGCGGCTCATTCGCAGGCACGGTGGGCAGCTGGACGCCGCGCATCCGGCGGCTGACATCAGCGACGAGTACGGTAGGCGAATCCATGCGATTATCCCGCCGCTGAGCGAACGCACCCGGCTCTCCGTGCGCCTACCTTCCCGCGAGCGCCCCACCCTGGCGCAGCTGCAGGTCGCCGGGCTGTGCGATGAGGCGACCGCCGCCTACCTGCGCCGCATGATTGCTGAACGCCGCGGG
>ERZ1699256.124-NODE-124-length-19772-cov-3.009824_pt1 | contig 19772 bp, 15 predicted proteins | sample MGYA00581530_ERZ1699256 | MGnify/ENA primary metagenome ERZ1699256 (study PRJEB42319, sample SAMD00040337) | human oral metagenome | material: saliva | host: Homo sapiens | study: EMG produced TPA metagenomics assembly of PRJDB4115 data set (Metgenomic analysis of...
CACTTAATTGTACGATAAATCAAACAATTATATCGGATTATTCAAAACTTTATTTATGCCACTACGTGGAATTAAACTGATTTTATAAACTACTACACCTTATTATTATTAAGACGAAAATACAATGATGTTGTTTATTGTCACTCATCATGCGTATTCTATCCGACATCGTAAAACACTCTTAATTGCCTTTTACATTTTATGTGTAGTATACTTTTTGCAAGCTTATAAAGCATCCGCACCATTGGTGTTAAGCGTTCGCACCATACGTGCTAAGCATCCGCACCATATGTGCTGAACCTCCGTACGATGATTAAAAGGTTAATTATAACTCGTCCACAAATATGGAATTGAAGTCTACATAAATATCATTAGTGTGGAGGAAGTTTTATCCTCTCCTATTCCGAATGAAGCAATGAAAAATGGATTTCATTTGTAGATAGTTAGTACGTTATGATGATTTTCCTGTCACTTCTGTCACTATCTATAAGCTTATAAACACCTAATTTACAAGTAGTTAATACTAACTGTTAAAATGACAGCAAACGAAATATAAACTTATCGTATAGATATGTGGTATATTCTGAGGAGCTTATAAGCGTATGAAATCCACTTAGAAGGGATATTCCTTATCGCATCTTGTCTGTCTTTATAACTTGGCATAGTACGCTACTCCTACATTGTAAAGACAGACAAGTAGCTCAATAAGAAAATAAAATATGTTTAGGCGCTCATGACTGATTTGAGATTAAGCGATTAACAATGAAAAACAAGAGTTTTTATTTTGTCCTTTAAGGAATTTACTTTATATTTGCAGAATAAACAGAAAAATAAAAACCGAATGTCATTTACAAAACATTGTAACGAGATTTTCAATCAGGCAATCCGTGATTATCATATTACGGACAACGTAGATACGCCGATTAATAACCCTTACGACAGAGATTCCATTGAAAACCGTCTCTATCTGAAATGCTGGATTGACACAGTACAGTGGCACTTCGAGGACCTTATCCGCGACCCACATATCAACCCAGAAGAAGGAATGAGTCTCAAGCATCGTATTGACCGCTCTAACCAGGACCGTACAGACCTTGTTGAGCAGATTGACTCGTATTTCCGTCAGCTCTACTCTGACGTGACTCCACTCCCAGATGCAACTATCAATACCGAGAGTCCAGCATGGGCAGTTGATCGTTTGTCTATCCTTGCATTGAAGATTTATCACATGAAGGAGCAGACTGAGCGCAAGGATGCTTCAGCTGAGCACGTTGAGAAATGTAAGTCTAAGCTGAACATCCTCCTCGAACAACAGAAAGATCTCAGTCTTGCCATCGACCAATTGCTCGATGACATTGAGCATGGCCGTCAGTCCATGACGGTTTCTCGTCAGATGCAGATGTACAACGACCCTGAAACAAATCCGATTCTTTCCAACAAGAACTCAAATGATGCCCCTCCCACTCTGCATAGGGAGGGGCGTAATTACTCGCTCAGAGTAATCATCAATGCGCTTTATTAGTTATTGAATAAGCATATCTTATTGCTTATCTTTATCAATAATAACCTTTTTCCTCTATTCTTTATCCTGCTTATTCATTTCTGTTAGCCTATGAAAACCCCACATATTCTTATTATCCGATTCTCTGCTATGGGCGACATTGCTATGACAGTTCCCATCGTTTATTCGTTTGCAAAGCAGTATCCAGATGTGAGAATAAGTGTGCTTTCTCGTCCTTTTGCACAGCCATTCTTTCAGCATTTAGCACCAAATGTCGACTTTATGGCTGCCGATTTGAAAGAAGAATATAAAGGTTTTAGAGGATTAAACGCACTTTACCGTCGGTTGGTAGCAAAGCAATTTACAGCTGTAGCCGATTTCCATAACGTGCTTCGAACACGTTTCCTCCGCTTACGTTTCCTTCTCGATGGCAAATCTGTCGCACATATCAATAAGCATAAGCAAGGAAAGAAGCTACTCTGTCGGGAAGAAAATAAGGTTTTCATACAACAGCCTACCTCTTTTCAAAACTATGCTGACGTACTCGAAGCATTAGGCTATCCTATTAAACCTGAATTTACGAGTATCTTCCCAGCTGAAGGTGGAGACTTACAGTTTCTCCCTAATATAATAGGTGTAAAGCAACCAGCGGAACGATGGATAGGTATAGCTCCTTTTGCAGCCCATGCAGGTAAGATGTATCCACAGGAAAAGATGGAACTTGTGGTGCGAAAACTTACTGAGAAACATCCTTCTTGGCGTATCTTCCTCTTTGGTGGTGGTAAACAAGAAATAGAAGTATTGAACCAATGGGCAGCACAATATCCGCAATGTCTCTGTGTTGCTAACGTCCTTAAAGGACTCGAAAAGGAACTCATCCTTATGAGTCATCTCGACACAATGGTCTCAATGGATAGTGCTAACATGCACCTTGCTTCCCTCACTGGTACACGAGTCGTAAGTGTATGGGGTGCAACCCATCCTTATTGTGGATTTATGGGTTGGCAACAGAAGGAAGAAGATGCTGTTCAAATCAATACACTCTCTTGCCGTCCTTGTTCTGTCTTTGGTAACAAGTCCTGCCATCGGGGTGACTTCGCTTGTATGAATAATATTCTTCCAGAAGAGATTATTCAGCGTATTGAAGAGGGATTGTAGTAAGATAAAATAACAGTTAGATTACAAATAATAAACAAGGTGATTTTTTTAAAAGCAAGAGTATGAAACAATTTATTCTTTTATTCGTCTTTCTCCTTACCCTCCTATCCTCCTGTTGTAATAAGACTTGTCAAAAATTAACAGACAATAATCCATTAGATAGTCTTGTTCTTGTTGACACTACAGAGATGAAATCAGCCTTTTTGGGATGTATTCATCGTTTTATTAAGCAATATCCTAAGGATAGTACGTTTATTCTTAAATGTGGATATGGATACGAAGATCGCGGTATTTTTACAAATGGGGTCTATATCAACAGTGACGTTTTTGTTATCCAACCAGCTTATTACGATATGTTTATGGGTGGAGAATGGTCTATTGATGATATGTATCCTTCACATTATTTCAAGATAGACAACCGCATCGTCTTCCTCTGCTCACGTTCAGATTCCTTTATGAAGCAGGAGAAATACCGGAAAGCCTACCATCAGATAGTATCTGATAGTCTACGTATACACTATGAAGATTTTGCTTTTATCCTTGTTGAACATAAAGACAATAAGGCTACATTGTTGTCAAGTGACGAAATAAGAAAGCGAAAGATTAGTCCTATCAGTGCTTTTAGAACAGTTGTCAAGTTCAAAGCTCCAAAGCTTACGGATGAGTCATCAGATGACGAATAAGCTTGTCAAGCAGAAGGGCAAGGCGATTTTTATTTGATAAAGACATAAACTATAATTTTAGATAGCGAAATAAGTGCTTTTTGTAAGCAATAAATAGAGATTTTGAACAGCTAAGAATATTTCAATTTTAAACAAAAAATAGCACTTAATTCTTTTCTATTTTGGAAAACAATTAAAAGTAAATTTGTTCTCAAAATATTCCGTTTTGGATAACTATCATCTCACTTTTTTTTCTTAACTTTGTCCATACAAAAACCCGCTAAAAGGCGTAAGTTACTAATAATATGTTACTTATACGTAAATAAGTAATTCTCAATAGTGAATTGAAGTAGTACAAAATAGAAAACTTTATAAAAGAAAAAATGAATATAACAAAACGTAATGGAGAAGTAGAAGTCTATAATAACGAAAAGATTTCAATAGCCATTAAAAAGAGTTTTATCAGCACCGGAAAGGATATTTCAGACAGTGAGATAGCCGGAATGGTAAGCGAAGTAGAGCAGTTCATCAAAGAGAACCCTGAACTGCGCACTGTGGAGGATATCCAGAATCGTGTAGAGAAGTGTCTTATGGCACATGGTCATTACGATGAAGCGAAGAATTATATTCTCTTCCGCTATCAGCGTAATGAGCAGCGACAAGCTATTAATTACATTGTGTGGACTGCTGACGATCGTGAGTTGGCTGATGTATTGCACAGTGTAGCACGAGAATACCGCGAGCGTTCTTATAGTATGGTGACTCTTCAGGAGAAGTTCTCAAGTTTCACTAAGCCTGGTATGTCACAGAAGGACTCAATTGATGCACTTATCAAGGCTGCTGTAGAATTGACAACACCAGAGGCTCCAGCATGGGAGATGATTTCAGCACGTATTCTTTCTTATCGTTCTGAAAAGAAAATCACCCGTTTGGAGGAAGAATTGGGACTCAAGACCTTCTATCGTAAGGTTAAATATATGACCGAAGAAGGACTTTATGGTGATTATATTCTTCAGAACTATAGTGAAGAAGAAATCAACGAGGCTGCTACTTTCATTGACCCTGAACGCAATAAGCTCCTTAATTATTCAGGTCTTGATCTACTTCTAAAGCGTTATGTTATAAAGAATTACTCTGGTAAAGTGATTGAGCGTGTACAGGAAATGTTCCTCGGAATTGCACTTCATCTTGCTATGCCAGAGAAGGAAGACCGTCTTATGTGGGTACGTCGCATCTATAACTTGCTTAGTAAGTTAGAAGTAACGATGGCAACCCCTACCCTCTCTAACTCTCGTAAGCCAAGTCATCAGCTTTCAAGTTGCTTCATTGACACCGTACCAGACAGTTTGGATGGTATCTATCGTAGCTTGGACAACTTCTCACAGGTGAGCAAGTTTGGCGGTGGTATGGGTATGTACTTCGGTAAGGTACGTGCTACAGGTGGCAATATCCGTGGTTTCAAGGGTGTAGCAGGTGGTGTTATCCGTTGGATGAGACTTGTTAATGACACAGCCGTAGCCGTCGACCAGTTAGGAATGCGCCAAGGTGCAGTAGCCGTTTACTTAGATGTATGGCACAAAGACTTACCTGAGTTCCTTCAACTACGTACCAATAACGGTGACGATCGTATGAAGGCTCACGACATCTTCCCAGCTATCTGCTATCCAGACCTGTTTTGGAAGATGGCCGAAGAAGACATTAATCAAAGCTGGTCGCTCTTCTGTCCGAACGAAATCATGCGTATTAAAGGCTATTGTCTTGAGGACTGTTATGGCGAGGAGTGGGAACGTAAGTATCTTGACTGTGTCAACGACCAGCGTCTCTCACGTCGTGTCATTAGTATTAAGGATATTATCAGATTGGTTCTCCGTTCTGCTGTTGAGACCGGAACACCATTTACATTCAACCGTGACACGGTCAACAGAGCTAATCCTAACGCCCATAAGGGTATGATTTACTGCTCTAATCTCTGTACTGAGATAGCTCAGAACATGGCTCCTATTGAGACAGTATCTAAGGAAGTAGAGACAAAGGATGGTGATACCGTTGTTGTTACAACTACTCGTCCAGGTGAGTTTGTCGTATGTAACTTGGCAAGTTTGTCACTTGGTAGACTTCCATTGGAGGATGAGGAAAAGATGAAAGAAAAGGTAGCAACCGTTGTTCGTGCACTTGACAACGTTATCAACCTTAACTTCTATCCTGTTCCTTATGCACAGCTTACTAACCAGCGTTATCGTTCTATTGGTTTGGGTATTAGTGGTTATCACCATGCTTTGGCTAAGCGTCGCATTAAGTGGGAGAGTGAAGAGCATTTGGAGTTTATGGATAAGGTGTTCGAGACAATCAACCGAGCAGCTATCCTTGCCAGTTCAAACCTTGCTAAGGAGAAGGGAAGCTATCAATTCTTTGAGGGAAGTGACTGGCAAACAGGTATCTACTTTGATAAGCGTGGTTATAACAGTGCTGAATGGCAGGATGTTCGTAAGACAGTTGCCTTGCAGGGTATGCGTAATGCTTATCTTCTTGCAGTCGCACCAACCAGCAGTACAAGTATTATTGCAGGTACAACAGCTGGCTTAGACCCAATCATGAAGCGTTTCTTCTTAGAAGAGAAGAAGGGAAGTATGCTTCCACGTGTTGCTCCTGAGCTTTCAGATGAGACCTACTGGATGTATAAGAGTGCTTATCTTATCAACCAAAAATGGAGTGTTCGTGCTTCTGGTGTGCGGCAGCGTCATATCGACCAGGCACAGAGTATGAACCTCTATATCACCAATGACTTCACAATGCGCCAGATACTCGACCTTTACTTACTTGCTTGGAAAGAGGGTGTTAAGACTATCTACTATGTGCGTAGTAAGTCATTAGAAGTGGAAGAGTGCGAGAGCTGCTCATCATAATTCATAATTCACAATTCATAATTATGATTACTACTATTTACTGAATAGCAGAAATTCATTGAGTAAGTAGACAAACAAAATAATAGTTTACATCACTAATCATAATTATGAATTGTGAATTATAAATTATGAATTAAAGTAGTAATCATAATTATGAATTATGAATTAATACAATTAATGGATTTAATATATAAGAAATAATGGACAATCAATTAAAACGTAATACCTTATTCAATCCTTCAGGCGATATCGACTTACGCTTGAGACGAATGATTGGTGGCAATACTACTAATTTGAATGACTTCAATAATATGAAGTATTCATGGGTAAGTGACTGGTACAGACAGGCAATGAACAACTTCTGGATTCCAGAAGAAATCAATCTTTCACAAGACTTTAAGGACTATCCACGTCTTGAAAAGGCTGAACGTACAGCCTATGATAAGATTCTGAGCTTCCTTGTTTTCCTTGATTCGCTGCAGAGCAATAACCTCCCAACCCTTAGTGAGTATATCACTGCAAACGAGGTAAACCTCTGTCTGCATATTCAGGCATTCCAAGAGTGTATCCATAGTCAGAGTTATAGCTACATGCTCGACACTATCTGTAGTCCTGAAGAGCGTAACGACATTCTTTATCAGTGGAAGACCGATGAGCACCTCTTGAACCGTAATAAGTTTATTGGTGACTGTTACAATGAGTTCCATGAGAAAAGAGATAAGTTCAGCTTGATGAAAACACTCATTGCTAACTTCATCCTTGAAGGTATTTACTTCTATAGCGGATTTATGTTCTTCTATAATCTCAGCCGAAATGGTAAGATGTCGGGGTCTGCACAGGAGATTCGCTATATCAATAGAGATGAGAATACACACCTCTGGCTCTTCCGTAGCATTATTCTTGAGCTGAAGAAAGAGGAGCCTGATATGTTTACTCCAGAGAAGATAAAGGTTTATGAGGATATGATGCGTGAGGGTGTACGTCAGGAGATAGCATGGGGGCAATACGTTATCGGCAACGATGTACAGGGTCTTAACGCTCAGATGGTGTCTGACTATATCCGTTATTTGGGTAATCTTCGCTGGTCTGGACTTGGCTTCGGTTTCATCTATGACGACAACCAAAAAGAACCAGAGAACATGAAGTGGGTTGGTCAGTATTCAAATGCTAATATGGTAAAGACCGACTTCTTCGAAGCTAAGAGTACAGCTTACGCTAAGAGTACTGCATTAATTGATGACTTGTAAGTCTTAATTGAGAATTCATAATTCACAATTCATAATTATGATTACATTGGTAATTCATAATTTATAATTCACAATTCATAATTATGATTACTCCTTATTGCTAATGTTATGTTTAGGATTTTCCTTTCATAACACCCAAAATAAGTAATCATAATTATGAATTGTGAATTTTGAATTATGAATTTCTTTTTATCCAAAGTACGAACTATAACCATGAAAGACATCAACTATATTCTATTTACTTTTGGTATTTTGCCTCTTCAATAATCATGAGTTGCTTTACAATTACCAATATATTGCAACGTAATTAACACATAACACCATTGGTGTTAACCCTTAGCACACTATGTGCGGAGCATCAGCACAACGCTTAAAGATGGCATAAAAAGTGATTAGAGCTATTATAATACATCGTAGAACACGAATGATTCCTTTATAAGGGAACATTTACTAAACAATACTTATACAGATATTGAATTAATAACTGTTGATAACTCTGTGGAAAACTATGTTGATAACTATTTTATAACTCTGTGGATATCCACACAAGAATAGAAGAAGAGGCTTCTATGTGGATATCCACAAGGTTATTAATGCAGTTTTATAGAAGTTTTACACAACTTTCATATCAAAAAAGATATAAACTTATTATCTTTGCATCAATTGTGGATAATGTGGATAACTCAGTATAATACCTGAATATCAAACGATAGAAATGAGGATAACTTGTTAATAAAGTAACCTCTAAGTTTGATAACTATTCTGGCAAGAAAATGGCTGAAAAGTTCTGCACTAATCCACAGCCTATCATACTAAAACATTCTTTTTTTCTTTTAAAAGAGAAATAAAGAATAATATTAAAGTTGAACGGATAAAACGGAGAATATGAAAAAGTTGAAGATTTATATAGTTTGTCTCTTTGCGATGATTGCCGTCAGTGCCACCGCACAGTGTACATTCCGTAACACGGCGTTTAGCAGTGGAGAGTATCTTACCTACAACCTTTATTATAACTGGAAGTTTATTTGGGTAAAGGCAGGTACAGCTTCTTGGTATACGGTTTCCTCTACTTATAAGGGTATTCCGGCTTATCGTGCTTCATTGACGACACGTGGTAATGGTAAGCTTGACGACTACTTTGTATTGCGTGACACATTACTTACTTATAATTCAAAGCAGATGGAGCCACTCTACTTCCGTAAGGGAGCAAGGGAAGGAAAGCGATATACGGTAGATGAGATATTCTACACTTATCCAAATGGTAAATGTAAGCTACGCCAGCACAGAATCAATAACGAGGGAAAACATCAATGGATGGAGAATACCTACGATGATTGTTCTTTCGATATGATGAGTATCTTCTTGCGTGCACGTAGTTTTAATCCAGAGAACTGGAAGAAAGGTGAGGTAGTGAAGTTCCCTATCGTAGATGGAAATAGCCGCCATGCCGCTCGTATAGTTTATGGTGGTAAGGAGAATATTAAAGCTGATAATGATCATAAGTATCGTTGTTTACGTCTCACCTATTATGAATATGAGGATGATAAGTGGCGCGAAATAGCTAATTTCTATGTAACGGACGACAGCAACCATATCCCTGTTCGTCTTGATATGAGTTTGAAGTTTGGTTCAGCTAAGGCCTTCCTTGTTTCTATGAAGGGAATTAATAGTCCGATTACATCAGAGGTAAAATAGCAAAAACCGAGGTAAGTTCTTATCTTATATATAAAGAATAAGGGCTTATAACGTACGATATAAAACCATTCCTTATACTTATAGGGGTATAACGTGACATAAGCGTTATGCCCCTATAATCGTATGATAGAGATGAGATTGACTTCATATGTATTCCACCTTATTTCCACTTCTTCTCGCTTATATCGAATTAATTATGTAATTTTGCAGAAAATAAGCAGCATACGATAAAGAGAAAGGAAACTTCCTTTGCGCTCGTTAGCTTTATTTTTGTACAAAAGAAATAAACGTTTATTTAAGATATGGCATTAAAATGTGGTATAGTAGGACTGCCAAACGTAGGTAAGTCCACACTTTTCAACTGCTTGAGCAGTGCCAAAGCACAAGCAGCTAACTTCCCTTTCTGTACGATTGAGCCGAACCTCGGCGTAATTACCGTTCCTGACGAGCGTTTGAATAAGCTCGCTGAGATTGTTCATCCGGGACGAATCGTACCTGCTACCTGTGAGATTGTCGACATCGCAGGACTCGTTAAGGGTGCTTCAAAGGGTGAAGGATTGGGTAACAAGTTCCTTGGCAATATCCGTGAGTGCGATGCTATCATTCATGTAATCCGCTGTTTCGAGGACGATAACGTGGTACGTGAGGGTGGTATGGCAGTCAACCCAATTGAAGATAAGGAGATTATCGATACAGAGTTGCAGCTCAAAGACCTTGAAACCATCGAGGCACAGCTTGCTAAACAGCAGAAAGTTGCTGCTGCAGGCAATAAAGATGCTAAGGTAATGGTATCTGTTTTGGAGGCTTATAAGGAAGTCTTAGAGCAGGGTAAGAATGCTCGTAGTGTTGAGTTTGAAAGCAAGGAAGAACAGCAAGCAGCGCACGACCTCTTCCTCTTGACAACAAAACCTGTACTTTACGTTTGCAATGTAGACGAATCAAGTGCGAAGACAGGTAATGAATACAGTCAGATGATTGAGAAGATTGCAGCTGAAGAAGGTGCTGAAGCAATGATTATCGCTGCTAAGACAGAGGAGGATATCGCTTCTTTGGAGAGCTATGAGGATAAGAAAATGTTCCTTGACGAGCTTGGCTTGGAAGAAAGTGGTGTGAGCCGACTCATCAATAAAGCATATCATCTGCTCAATCTTCAGACCTTTATCACCGCTGGTGAGATGGAAGTAAAGGCATGGACCTTCCATAAGGGATGGAAAGCACCGCAGTGTGCGGGTGTTATCCATACCGACTTTGAAAAGGGATTCATCCGTGCAGAGGTTATTAAGTACGACGATTACATTAAATATGGTTCTGAGGCAGCTATTCGTGAGGCTGGTAAACTTGGCATCGAAGGTAAGGAATACGTTGTACAAGACGGTGACATCATGCACTTTAGATTTAATGTATAGCCCCTATTTAACCCCTCTCTGCTCAGAGAGGGGATAATTATTGGTGCTATCTTCACTTTTAATAGCATAACTATGAACAATCTACTTTATATTGCATGGCAGCCAAGTGAAGTGATTTTCCAGCTTGGTTCTCTTCCTATTCGTTGGTATGGAATGTGTTGGTTAGTAGGTCTTGCCTTGGGATATTTTATGATGCAGTGGCTTTTTAAGCGTCATAAATTCCCTCCATCACAGTTTGATCCACTCTTCCTCTATGTCTTCTTTGGCGTACTGTTGGGTGCCCGCTTGGGTCATTGTCTCTTTTATGAGCCAGAGGACTTCCTCACTTCTTGGAAAGGAATCATGACTATCTTTATTCCTATTCGTGAAATGGCTGACGGTTCATGGAAGTATGTGGGATATCAAGGACTCGCATCCCATGGTGGAGTGGCTGGATTACTGATTGCCCTCTTCCTTTATATTCGCAGGACGAAGATGAATACGTGGGTAGTACTTGACTTCTTCGGTATCGTATCAGGTATCACAGCCTGCTTTATTCGCCTTGGAAACCTGATGAATTCAGAGATTATTGGTAAGGTAACAGACGTTCCTTGGGCTTTTATCTTCTATAATGTAGACGATAAACCACGTCATCCGGGACAGCTCTATGAGGCAATAGCCTACTTAATTATCTTCCTTTTTATTTACTTCATATATAGGAAATATCCTAAGAAAGTGGGTACAGGACTTTATTTCGGACTCTGTCTTACACTTATCTTCACCTTCCGTTTCTTTATTGAATACACTAAGGAGATACAGGTAGCCTTTGAGTCAGGTCTGCCAATCGATATGGGACAGATATTAAGTATTCCTCTTATTGCCCTCGGTGTATGGTCAATCTTACGCTCAAGAGGGAAAGAAGGAAAACTACCATAACTCGCTTTCGACTACGAATTACGCTAATTGCACGAATATTCATTGATTAGGGATATTCGTGCAATTTGTTTTATGAATAGTAATTAGTTGAAGTTTGTAAACTATTTTTATGCGGTTCAAAACCAATACATACTCTTTTAGCTTCTAAAAGACGCCCTTTTGGCTTGCAAAAGGTGCCCTTTAAGACCCTTACTAACGCCCTTTTGAAGTCCAATTAAGCACCTTTTACTTTGCTGTTTTATAACTAATTGATTTCCTGTTGATTACAAACCTACTTTTTGTATGTGGTTTTATCGTCCTTTATAGATGTTTTACTTGAAATTATGTAATGATTTTTCAAATCCTTATCTACATATTTTCGAACTCTTAAATGAAATGTTTTTCAATATCAGAGGATGATAATAGGACAGATAGTTGACTGTCTTAGCCAAGTTTTTGTTTAATGAGTAACTTCGATTTTTCCGTTAAAGCAGTACGAAAAGCGTCCACACATTAAACGGAAGAACCTATTTATTTCTGTAAGTAGATATTAAAAAGACGATGAAAAGCAATGGAATATTTGGGCTTTCCTCCTTATTTTTGTAATTTTGTAAGTCTAAGGATAAAATAAGAAAAGACTTAATAAAGAAGTAAAAGATATGGCAAAAGACGATAAGGGACTTACCCCAATGATGAAACAGTTCTTCTCAATGAAGACACAACACCCTGGTGCATTGATGCTCTTTAGGTGTGGTGACTTCTATGAGACGTATGGTGAAGATGCTGTGGAGTCGGCAAGAATACTCGGTATTACCCTTACACGTCGTAATAATGGTGGTAATGGTGACTCGATAGAGATGGCTGGTTTCCCCCATCATGCCCTTGATACTTATCTTCCTAAGCTTATCCGTGCTGGAAAGCGTGTAGCTATCTGCGACCAATTAGAAGACCCAAAGAAGAAACGTGAGGCTATCAAAGGCAAGAAGGGTTTGTCGGCAATGGACAAGATGGTGAAGCGTGGTATCACAGAACTTGTTACTCCAGGTGTTGCCATGAGCGACAACGTACTGAACTATAAGGAAAATAACTTCCTTGCTGCGGTACACTTCGGTAAAGGGTCATGTGGTGTCAGTTTCTTAGACATATCTACTGGTGAGTTCCTAACCGGTGAAGGCACCTTTGATTACGTCGAAAAGCTATTGGGTAACTTCCAACCAAAGGAGGTACTCTTCGACCGTGCGAAGAAACAAGACTTCGAACGCTACTTCGGTACACGTCTTTGTACGTTCGAGATGGACGATTGGGTGTTTACTGATCAGACGGCTCGACAGAAGCTATTAAAGCATTTTGGAACAAAGAATCTAAAAGGTTTCGGTGTCGACCATCTGAATAATGGCGTTGTTGCAGCAGGTGCTATTCTACAGTATTTAGAGATAACACAGCACACACAAATCAATCATATCACTTCTTTAGCACGTATTGAAGAAGATAAATACGTGCGTATGGACCGTTTTACCATCCGTTCTTTGGAGTTGATTGCCCCAATGAATGAGGATGGTTCATCGCTTTTGAATGTCATTGACAATACGATTACGCCAATGGGTGGACGTATGTTACGCCGTTGGATGGTCTTCCCACTGAAGGATGAAAAGCCTATTAATGAGCGTTTAGACGTGGTTGATTATTTCTTCCGAGAGCCAGATTTCCGCGAATGTATCAATGAACAGTTCCATCGTATTGGCGACTTAGAGCGTATTATATCAAAGGTAGCTGTCGGTCGTGTGTCACCTCGTGAGGTAGTACAGCTGAAGAATGCCCTTATGGCTATCCAACCGGTTAAGACAGCTTGCCTTTATGCGAAGAGCGATACGCTGAAGAGGATTGGAGAACAGCTGAACCTCTGTGAGTCCCTACGTGATAGAATAGAGAAAGAGATACAACCTGACCCTCCACAGTTGGTGAATAAAGGCGACGTGATAGCCTTAGGTTTTAACCAAGAACTCGATGATTTGCGTTCTATTCGTGATAATGGAAAGCAGTATCTGTTAGAGATTCAAGAGAAGGAGATAGCTCAGACAGGTATTACCTCGCTGAAAATAGGATTCAATAACGTGTTCGGCTATTACTTGGAGGTGCGCAATACGTTTAAAGATAAGGTGCCTGAGAATTGGATTCGTAAGCAGACACTGGCGCAAGCAGAGCGTTATATCACCCCTGAACTTAAGGAATACGAGGAGAAGATACTCGGTGCTGACGAGAAGATATTGGCTTTGGAGACTCAGCTTTATATGGAGTTGATACAGGATATGCAGGAGTTTATTCCGCAGATACAGATCAATGCCAATCTTATTGCCCATCTTGACTGTTTGCTTTCGTTTATGAAGGTATCGCAGATGCAGCGTTATGTGCGTCCAGTAGTGGACGATTCGGAGGTTATAGACATCCTACAGGGTCGCCATCCAGTGATAGAAACGCAGCTGCCGATAGGTGAACAATATGTACCTAATGACGTATTGCTTGATACGGAACGCCAACAGATAATGATGATTACGGGTCCGAATATGGCAGGTAAGTCTGCTTTGTTGCGTCAAACAGCCCTTATTGTATTGTTGGCACAGATTGGTTGCTTTGTTCCTGCTGAACGAGCTCGCATCGGAATGGTGGATAAAATCTTCACACGTGTGGGTGCTTCGGATAACATTTCATTAGGAGAATCAACCTTTATGGTTGGGATGACGGAGGCTTCAAACATCCTTAATAACGTTACTCCACGCTCTTTAGTACTCTTTGATGAGTTAGGACGTGGTACAAGTACCTACGATGGAATTAGCATTGCGTGGGCAATTGTAGAGTATCTACACGAACATTCGCGTGCACAGGCACGTACCCTCTTTGCTACACACTACCATGAATTGAACGAGATGGAGAAGAATTTCCCTCGTATCAAGAACTTCAACGTCTCTGTTAAGCAAGTGGATGGAAAGATTATCTTTGTTCGTAAGTTAGAGAAAGGTGGTAGTGAGCATTCCTTTGGTATTCATGTGGCGGAGATAGCGGGTATGCCTCGTTCTATTGTTAAGCGTGCAAACATTATACTTAAGGAGCTTGAAAAGGATAATTCACAAGTGGGTAGTGTCGGTAAGGCTGCCGTTGAGCGTCTTGACCAGAGCAGAGAAGGTGTTCAACTCTCCTTCTTCCAACTCGATGATCCCGTCCTCACACAGATTCGTGACGAAATCCTCGGTCTTGATGTCAATAACCTTACACCTGTTGAAGCCCTCAATAAGCTGAATGATATTAAGAAAATCGTAAAGGGTTAGACATTATAAGCACTGACATCGTAGTCTATAGACAGGGTAAGAAAGACAGGGTAACAGGGTAAGTAAGACAGGGTAACAGGGTAAGTAAGACAGAGTAACAGAGTAAGAAAGACAGAGTAACAGAGTAAGTAAGACAGAGTAACAAGGTAAGTAAGACAAAGTAACATATAAACAAAGTGCAGGGTAACATAAGAATAGCCAATAAGTTCTTATGTTACCCTGTCTTCTTTTCTTATCTTAATACCTTCTGTTCCCTTGTTACTTTGTCTCTTTTACTTTGTTACTTTGTCTTCTTTACCCTGTCTTTCTAAAGCATTGGACTGTCTTTAGTGTCTTTTGTTATTTCATCTATTTGGCTGATAATGTCCGAGTTAATGCGTTGCATACGAAGATATAACCATATACCGATGGCTACTCCGACGATTACGCCAACACCACTGCCAACCATTGCACCATAAAATAAGGAAGTATTTGCTCCTCCATTCGCAGCACTTGAGCCATTGTATAATTCTATAAATAACCATGAAACCCATATTGTCATTAAGGGTAAACAATATAATAGGGACTTTTTACGGAGTTTTTTCATTCGTTGCATTTGTAAGGATGCTGCTATGAGGTCACCATTCAGAAAGTCTTTCTTATTGACATGGTTGATATAAGCATCGAGACAAACACTGAAAGTCAATAATATAAGGGTGAATCCGTAGAACCACCAAGAGATGTAAAACATATCCCGAAATTTATAATAGAAATAATAAGTATATGGTAACATTAAGAGTAAAACCCAAGTATATTTCTTCATAAACGACATCTTATTGAGCATTGACTGTCTGATAAGCTTATCGTTGATGAGTGTTTGATTGTCAAGTTTATTTTTGAGGATATCCAATTGTTGACGCATTTCCTCAAACTCTGTATGCTTTGTTTCCATTGTAGTTTTCTTTTTAATGTGATTGTTAAGTCTTGTAGGGTATTGGGCTAATTGGACCAATTGGCCTAATAGGGCTAATAAGACCAATAAGACTAATCTCATTCATTAATGGTTACTCCCCTACTCCTTTGTTGTTTCACTTGTTTTCTTCAGTTTCTCTTTGATTCTGAATAGTCTTACGGAGACATTCTTAGTACTGATACCGACGATTTCGCCAATCTCTTCATAGCTCATATTCTCCAACCAAAGGAGGATGATAGCACGGTCGAAAGGACCTAACTGGCTGATACGACGATTAAGTTGCTGTATCTGTCGGCTGTCTTCATCACTATCCGTGAAGGGATTAATATCCATTGAGAGTGGGATTGTTTTCCCTTTCCGTTTCTTTCGGTCACAAGAGATGCAGGTGTTGAGGCTGATACGATAGAGCCACGTGCGTACATCGCTTTCTCCTCGGAAGTTCTGCAGACCCTTCCAAAGGTTTATCAACACCTCTTGAAAGAGGTCGTTCACCTCATCTTCATCCTTTGAGAACATATAGCACACGGTGTAGATGGTGCTTTTATGTTCTCTCACGATTCGCGAGAAGTCTTGTTCATTTTGTAGGTTGTCCATCTGTTGATAGGTTGATTTTTGCTCATTAGACGCACGTAGTAAATGAAAAACTACACAATTGGGATAAAATTTTTTATTTATCGTGTGCAAAAGTATTGTTTTATGAGGATAAATACAAGTCTTTAGAGGCTTTATTTAGTAAAGAAGATAGACTTGTTTTCATCATTCAAAATATTAGATTACTTGATTCCTAATGATTTATAACCGTTTTACCAAGCCTCAACAAATATTTTAAAACTATAATTTAATAGTTGAAAAATTTTGCTGTTTTAATTATAATATCTATCTTTGCCACAGATAGGAACGTCTGAAAGAATTAGAAGTAGTTTCCGGCGTATTCGCTGGAGTTTGATACGAAGTATCGTTTTATTGTTAACGAAGGTTCACAATAAAAGTAATTCCCTTACAGCGTTCCTATTTTTTTGTTTAAAACAAACGCACTATGGCAACCAGAACAATAAACGGAAGGGAATATACAAAGGCTCATTTTGAGAATAAACTGCGCCATTTAAGCGATGCACAGGAACTTGCAGCGATGCTGAACGAGCTGAAGTTACCTTGGTTTTATTCTGACTTTCGTGGTAAACAACTAAGTTTTTTAGCTGATACCAATAATGTCCAACGACGTTGTAAGACTTTCCGACTTCGCAAGAAGCACGGTGGCTATCGCGAGATTACGGCTCCGAAAGGAGGTCTTCGTGGTATATTAAATGCACTCAATATATTACTTCAGACCTACGACGAGCCTACTCCTTGGGCATTCGGCTTTGTCTGTGGTCGTTCTGTGGTTGATAATGCACGTCCACATGTGGGAAAACGTTATATTCTGAACCTTGATTTAAAGGATTTCTTCCCCACTATTACACGCCAGCAGGTGGCTGACTGTCTGACGGCAGAGCCTTTTGGCTTCTCGTCATTGGCTGCAAAACTCGTCTCAGGACTGGCTACTGTGCGCACAAAGAACAATGAAGAAGTTTTAGCACAGGGCTTTGCAACATCGCCAACACTGTCGAACTTTATTTGTCGGGAGTTGGATAAGGAGATAGCGAGCATAGCTACTGCACAAGGAATTACCTTTACCCGCTATGCTGATGACCTCACTTTCAGTTCTGATACAGATATTCTTCGTCCACAGGGAGAGCTTGTACAACAGGTAAAGACTATCGTTGAGCGTTATGGTTTCCGACTGAATGAAGAGAAAACCCACCTACAACGCCGTGGAAGACGGCAGGAGGTAACAGGCTTAATGGTAACTGAAAAGGTGAATGTAAGCCGCCGTTATGTGCGTGAAATCCGTTCCTTGCTGTATATCTGGGAGCGTTACGGCTATGAAGATACCTGTCAGGCAGCGTGGAAGAGCTACAGGCAGCAGCATGGAAAGACAAAGGGACATCAGCATTGTGTACCTCTTAATGCTGTTCTAAGGGGTAAACTGAACTACATGAAGATGGTGCGTGGAGCCGATGACCCACTCTATCAGCGTTTTGTTAGTCGTTATACTTCTTTGCAACAACGAAGTAAGGGAGATATAAAAGAGGTGGAATATAAAGCTTATATGGGTAAGTATCTTTCTATATCGGCTAAAGATAGAACGACAAGTGCAAACGTTTTGCCAAATGACAATACATCATCACGTCAGCTCGGAGCTACAAGCAGCAATCCTTATGACCCAAGAAAAAAGAGCAAACGCATCCTTAACTTTATAGTGATGGTGATTATATTGGTTGCTATTATACTCATCAAATTGTTTTTAAAATCACTTCTGTAAGCTGTAAAAAGTAAGTTAATAAGTAGCGTAATTCTCATCTTTCGTCATGTAGATGACTACCTTTTGCGAATTATTTTCATGAAAAGAAATATTTATTTTCATGAAGAAAAATATTTATTTACGTGAAAAAAAATAATTATTTTCATGAAAAGAAATCGCTGTTTACTTAATCTTATCGACTGGTAGTATTACTTCTCCCAAAGGAATCATGGCATTGAAGAGGTTTATATACTGATAATTAGGAATGTCAGAGACCATGATTTCGCGCTCTTGAAGCAGTCCACAGTCGAGCAGTCGTTGGCGCATCGTACCGCAAAGGAGTGGCGTAGAGGGTGTAAACCATTGTTCACCATCATAGAGTGCAATGTTGGTATAGGAAGTATCTGTAAGGTGATTGTCACGAACAATAAGTACTTCGTCGCAGTCACCTTGCTGTTTTTTTAGTTCGTTAAGTTGAGAGCGGTCAGTACTCTTATAGGGATAGCTGATATTATCGTCATAGACAAGGTGCAAGGAGCGTATTTCTCTGCAGGTATAAGGTGTACAGGTGATATCGTGGATGCCCTCTTTATCATAGACAAAGCGTAGCTTAGAGCATTCCATCGGTAAGCTAACAGCCTTCAGAAGGTCAGCTATATGCAGCGGTTCTGTCAGTCCTAACATCTCTTTGCGAGTGCGGTTCATTCGCTGTTCGTGGTAGGCAAGGTTGCAGACACAGCCGTCTATTACCCTTATTGTCTCAATATATTGGCACATAAACCTTTTCTATCACCTCTTTATATTCGTCATCGTTATTGCTTTGAGCCGTAATGCCGCCCCCAGCCTTGTAGTGAAGCTGTCCGTCTTTATCCTGATCAATAAAGCGAATCATCACCGCACTGTCTAATTGTCCTTTGCTATAACATCCCATCACACCCGTATAAAAGTCTCTTTCATAGCCCTCAGCTTCATCAATTATCTCCATGGTACGAGGCTTAGGGGCACCTGTAATGGAGCCAGCAGGGAGCAAATGGAAGAGCAGTGTACCGATATTCTCACGATAGTCTGTAGGAAGCTGTCCTGTAATCTCCGAACTTGTCTGCAGGATTTCACCCTTGTTTGTTGTCAGATGGTCGATATAACGATAGCGTTTCACTTGCACTTGCTCTGCTATGATACTCAAGTCGTTACGGATAAGGTCAACGATAGTAGCGTGTTCGGCTGCTTCTTTCTTATTTTCCATCAGTTCCTTCTCGGCTTCAGGACGTGTTGCATCAATCGTTCCCTTCATGGGATAGGAGCTGATCTCACCTTGTTCGGTGATGCGAACGAATATCTCTGGTGAGAAACAGACGAACTTTTCCTTCATCCAACACCGATATAAAGCCTTCGAACGCATGAAGATATCATGCAAAGAGCGGTTTGTTTGTATCGGAACCTTGCATGTTAGATTGGCTAAATAGCTATCACCTTCCCTCTCCCGACGCTTTACAAGGGTTATTTCTCGCTCATATTCTTCCCTTGTTAGTGGTTGTGTGTGCCATTCAACAGGTACTTTTGAATAAGTTTCATCCGTCGGTACGTTGCTCATCGTAGGGAAAGCATACAACAATTCATGCGGATCGACAGCTGAAGTCTCCTCCACATACGCTCCATCTCCTTTGTAATTAATGATAAAAATAAAGTCTTTTTC
>ERZ1699256.134-NODE-134-length-17941-cov-2.799820_pt1 | contig 17941 bp, 17 predicted proteins | sample MGYA00581530_ERZ1699256 | MGnify/ENA primary metagenome ERZ1699256 (study PRJEB42319, sample SAMD00040337) | human oral metagenome | material: saliva | host: Homo sapiens | study: EMG produced TPA metagenomics assembly of PRJDB4115 data set (Metgenomic analysis of...
TCTAACTCAGTACAGAATTGTGATAGCCCAGATTGGATAGTTTGGAGTTGCTTTTCTTGGTTGGCAATTGTGATGGTTAATAGTCTGCGACGTTGGTGATTGCTCTTGCTTTGTTGCTTTTCTAAAAGAAGCCATACTGCTAAGATAAAGACGGTGAAGAGAATAGCTAGAGCTAGGTAGCCTGTCCCTGCTGCCAGCCCGATAATCATGGCAAGGAAGATCGCAATTAGCTCCCGTGAGCCACTGGTAGCTGAACGGAAACGAATGAGGCTAAAGGTTCCTGCAACGGCGATAGAGGTTCCTAGGCTGCCATTTACCAGAAAGATGACCAAGGTCATCAAGCAGGGGAGTAGGGTCAAACTAACCGCAAATTCCCGTGTATAGAGGGTACGTTGTTTGTAAGCCCAGGTCAGCGCCAAACCTAAAATTAGGCTGACCAAGAGAGCCAGAAAGAGCTGGATAGGATTGGCAGTAGCAGTTGTGTCGTTGAAGATAGAGTTGAAAAGATTAGACATAAGTAGTACCTACACTTTCTGTGCTTGGTCGTGGGCTATAGTCCAGCACTTGAGACTTGTGGTAGGCGCAGCTGTATTTTGAAAATTTCTGCTCTACCAGTCCATATTGGTCGAGAATATCTTGTAGCCATTGGGGTTTTCTAACTGGAGCTTTAATTTCCATGATGACAATGTCCTCGTTTAGTAGAGGGAAACCGTCCTTTCCTGAGAATAAACTGACATTATTATCACGATAGGTTAGATTTTGGTCAATGGTGATACGAATTTTATTATAGTCGTAGCCCTCGATGTATTTTTTTTCTTTTAATGAATAACGATCGTAGTAGATGTACATACGAGGCTTGATAGCCTGCTTGTAATCCTGGTGAAGCTTTTTCACTTTTTCAATGACGACTGTATCAGTAATACTAGCATCCAAGTGCCCTTTGGTCATAAAGTTAAGGATAGAAATAGGAGTTGAGAGTAGTCTAAATTTGCGACCAACTCCTTCTTGGTCCTTGGTTTTTATTTCTAAAAATACTTGACTATCTGCTTTGGGTTGGCTGAGATAGGTCCGCATCCGAACCTTTTCTTTTCGATTATTTCCAAAATCATCATCTTGGAGCACAGCAAAGTCTTCCGTATCAAAGTAGATATTTGAAATAGTTGAAATTGGATAGTCGTCTTCTACTAAATATTCCTTTAAATCTTGAATCAGTTTGTCTAGTTTATCTTTGGAGATAATATATTTGGTTTCAATCCGCTTAAAAGTTGTTTCTAATGGTTTCATAAGTCTTTCTCCTCTTGCTTTCAGTTATACTATTTTTAAACAAGGTGAACTTGCTTGTCTACAATTCTAGAGGGGATTTCTAAAACTTTTGTTAAATTTAACTTAATTGAAACTAAACTTAAGAAAACTTTCAGAAAAAGTTTAGGCTTATTTTAGGAAAGTCACGTAGACTAAGAGCATGTAAAATGAAAGTCGAGGAAACGAGCATGAAAGCAAAAAAATGGACATTCTTATTAACGAGTATAGCAACTCTAGCACTGGTGACAGCTTGTACCCAGTCAACTTCAAATACAACAGCTAGCAATACTGCGACAACGAAAACGACATCAGCTACAGAAGCTAAGAAAACTAGCTATTTTACAGACAAGGACTATGATACTTCTTATGATGAAAAGACAGCAGCAACTGTAACCTTGTCAGGATCAACAGCGAAGGGATCAGGTGACGGAGTTGCCGTATCAGGATCTACCGTTACAATCTCTAAGTCAGGTACCTATGTGATTTCTGGTCAATCTGACGGAGTTCAAATCAAGATTGAAGCTGAAAAAACAGATGATGTGCATCTCGTACTAAACGGTGTGACTATGACCAATACCAATGTAGCTATTTCTGCAACATCAGCTGGTCATGTTTACTTAACTCTAGCAGATGGGACAACCAATAGCCTATCAGATTCTGCAACGAATAGTGATGAAAAGGCCGATGCAGCCTTCTTCTCTAAAGTAGATTTGACCATCAATGGTAAAGGTACCCTCAATGTAGATGGTAAGAAAAATAACGGTATTAAAGCAAACGATACGCTTCATATCACAGGTGGGACTTATAATATCACAGCAGTCGGAGATGCCTTTAATGTCAATGATGAACTTAACATTACTGGCACAACCATGACCGTTGATGCCAAGGAAGACGGAGTCAAGGTCGATAATGATGACGATACTTCTGTTGGAACCATGTATCTCTCTGATAATACTATCACTGTTACTGCTGGTGATGATGGTATTCATGCATCAGGTGATTTGGTTATTGATAGTGGTACCTATACCGTTAAGAATTCTACAGAAGGGCTTGAAGGTAAGTCAATCACTATCAACGGTGGAGATATCGCCATCTATTCAACGGATGATGGTGTCAATGCAGCCAACAAAAATGCTCAACAAAGTGAAATTTTCTTCACTATGAATGGTGGGAACTTGACGGTTGAAGTTGGTCAAGGGGACACGGATCCAATTGACTCAAATGGTAATATTACAGTTAATGGAGGAACCATCAAAATGACTGGTCAAACTGGTTTTGACTTTGATGGAACAGCGACCTGCACAGGCGGAGATATCTATCTCAATGGTGAAAAACAAACTGAGATTGTCAATTCTATGCCTGGAGGCGGAGGGGCACCTGGCGGTGGCCCTCAAGGAAATGGTGGCCCTGGTGGACGACCATAAAAGAAAATCTCCTTTCTCGAAAGAGAAGGGAGATTTTCTTATGTTATTAGGACGAAAAAGAATTATTCTCCGTCTTTTTTAAAGATGTTTTTTACGCCAGATACTGCACCTTCGACAGCTTCTTTTGCATCTTCAGCAACTTCTTTAGCTTTTGAAGCTACCTTTTCTGCAGCTCCTTCTGCTTGAGTTTTTGTATCGCCAGTTAGTTTACCAAAACCTTCTTTGACAGAACCTTTAGCTTGGTTGAATTTTTCTTCGATTGACATGGGGGATACCTCCGTTAATTTTTTGTATTATCTAAATTACATCAGATACTAATTTAAGTATATACCCTTTTATGCTAAAAAGCAAAAAACTGATACGAAAAGCATCAGTTTATTTTTTTAATAGGTTACAACATTCAATTGACCTTTATCATATTCAGCAATAAAGATATTAGAGACTTCTTCAAAACCTTCTTGTTTTAACTCATCCATTAACCACTCTTCAGTTTTGCCAATGGTTTCTAGGATTTCAACTTGGACAACACCGTCTGTGATGACTGGGTACTTAGGATTCTCGTCACCCATTCTTACGACAATTAGTTGTCCGTTTTGCTCAATCACAGCTCTCTTGACATCCTTTAATTGAAAGATTCCTTGAGCGCGCAATTTAAGAGCAACATCAGCAGCAGCTAGACCTTTTGAGCGACAGGCTTCTGGATCTAATGTTCCATTTTTAATGATAATCGTAGGTTTTCCGTCAATCAGATGTTTAATGAAGGAAACATTGGTATTCAACCATTTGAGGAGTAAAATGAGAATAGTCCAAATAATGAGGATAACAATGTATTGGATGATGGTGATAGAACTATTGTAGATAACCCCACCGATAATACCCCCGAGAACAAAGTTCTGGATTTGATCTACTGCAGAACTTGGTGCTAAATTTCCTTTACCTGTTACGTTAATAACAAAAACAAGAGAAAGTAGCCCCAAGGCTAATTTAATTGCAATTGTAGCAAAAAAGCTTATCATTTTTCAACCTCCACGAGTTCCACATCTGATTTATAGAGTTCCATCTTTTCTAATAAATAGCTATCTTGGTCAGTCCCACTAATGGCACGATAAAAATTGTCACCTACTTTAATAATCGCCCCATCAGTCACTGCTGATGTGTTGACATAAACATTTTTCTTATCAACACCTAACTCTTTTGATACAATTTCGATGAAGTGCAAGGAACTACGAAATTGATTATCATTGGATTGGTTGTTTTGAAGATTCGTAATGCTAATCAATACAAAAGCAATTAACGTCAAAATAGAAATGAGCGATAATTCACGGAACTTACTCCCTCTTTTATCTTTGAAAGCCTTAAATGCAAAGAATCCAGTCACAATCACTAAGAGCGTCGACACAATAATCATGACCCAATCCTGTTGACTGATTTGGCTTAGAACATAGTCGTATGAATAGAATTTCATAAGATTTCTCCTTTTTTAAATTCAATCTATTATAAAATAATTCCTAAGATATAGCAATTTTACCATTAGGAAAATAGCATTTAATTAGTGTCTCCTACTTAAGATAAGTTTTTCTCCCACCTTGACTTTCGTTTTGCTTTTGTTATAATAGTACAAATTCAGAGAAGGTACTCTATGATTCAAAATCACGCCATTCCTATTTTAGAGTTTGATGATAATCCTCAGGCAGTCATCATGCCAAATCACGAAGGATTAGATTTACAGTTGCCAAAGAAGTGCATCTATGCATTTTTGGAGGAGGAGATTGACCGTTATGCTCAGGAAGTAGGAGCAAAGTGCGCAGGCGAGTTCATTTCTGCCACTAAGACCTACCCGGTTTATGTCATGGACTACAAAGATGAAAAAGTGTGTCTAGCCCAAGCTCCTGTCGGTTCTGCCCCTGCGGCCCAGTTTATGGATTGGTTGATTGGCTATGGTGTGGAGAAAATCATCTCTACTGGCACTTGTGGCGTGTTAGCGAATATAGAAGAAAATGCCTTTCTGGTTCCAGTCCGAGCCCTGCGTGATGAAGGAACTAGTTACCATTATGCGTCACCTTCTCGTTATATGGATGTACATATAGAAGCGGTTTCTGCCATCGAGCAAGTCTTGGAACAACTAGGCATTCCTTATGAAGAGGTCATGACTTGGTCGACAGATGATTTTTACCGAGAAACGGCTGAAAAAGTTGCCTATCGTAAGGAAGAAGGCTGTGCAGTTGTGGAGATGGAGTGTGCAGCTCTTGCAGCAGTTGCCCAGCTTCGAGGAGTCGTTTGGGGACAACTTCTATTTACAGCCGACTCTCTAGCGGATTTAGAAAATTATGATAGCCGCGATTGGGGTTCAGAAGCTTTTGACAAGGCCTTAGAACTCTGTCTTGAAATCGTTAGTCATATGTGACTGCTTTAATTGTTTTTATGGTACAATGTAACTATGTTATTCAAATCATTTTCGGAAAAAATAAACACGACCTTGGGGCGTTTATCACCTGCTCGTCGAATTTTTTTAAGTTTTGCTTTGGTTATTTTCGCAGGCTCTCTCCTTTTGAGTCTGCCATTTGTGCAAGCAACAAGCTCCCAAGCGACCTATTTCGACCATCTCTTTACAGCAGTATCCATGGTCTGTGTGACAGGACTCTTTACTCAACCAGTAGCTACTACATATAACATCTGGGGTCAGTTAATCTGTATGTTTTTGATCCAGATTGGTGGTTTGGGTCTCATGACCTTTATAGGGGTCTTTTATATTCAAAGTAAGCAAAAGCTAAGTCTTCGTAGCCGTGAAACAATTCTGGAGAGCTTTAGTTATGGAGAAACTCAGTCTTTAATGGTTTTCATACGTTCGATTTTCTTGACGACTTTTATCGTTGAAGGACTCGGAGCCTTCCTGTTAAGTTTTCGTTTTGTTCCGGAATTTGGTTGGGGCCGAGGAATTTTTACCTCTATCTTCGTAGCTATTTCAGCTTTCTGTAATGCTGGTTTTGATAATTTTGGAAGTACAAGTTTAGTAGCTTTTCAAACTGATCCTTTGATTAATCTAGTGCTTGCTGCTTTGATCATCACAGGCGGTCTAGGGTTCATGGTTTGGTTTGACCTGGCCACGCAGTTGAGCAAGAAAAAACGTCGGCTTCGCTTCCATACCAAGTTGGTTCTCTTCTTGACAGCTGGAATTTTATTTACTGGAACAGTTTCAACCCTCTTGATAGAGTGGAACAATCCGGGAACGATTGGCAATCTCAGCATCCCTGATAAATTGCTAGTCAGTTTCTTCCAAACAGTTAGCATGAGAACGGCGGGTTTTGCTTCTATTGATTTTACCCAGGCTCGGCCTGTTACTTTGCTGATTTATATCTTACAAATGTTTCTCGGAGGGGCACCTGGTGGAACAGCGGGGGGACTTAAAATCACAACCTTCTTTGTATTGTTAGTATTTGCGCGCAGTGAACTTTTAGGATTGCCCCATGCCAATGTAGCTCGGAGAACGATTGAACCTCGGACAGTGCAAAAATCCTTCAGTGTCTTCATTGTGTTCTTGATAACTTTTTTGGTGGGTTTGATTTTACTTGGAATAACAGCAGAAGGGAATCCGCTCTTTATCTACATCATGTTTGAAACAATTTCTGCCCTTGCTACGGTCGGAGTAACTGCAAATTTGACACCAGAGTTAGGCAGATTAGCTCTTAGCATTATCATGCTACTGATGTTTATCGGACGAATTGGGCCACTGACGCTATTAGTTAGTTTGGCTGAGTATCAACCAGATAAGAAAGATATGATCCACTATATGAAAGCAGATATTACCATAGGATAGGAAAGGATAAACTATGTCAGATCGGACAATTGGAATTTTAGGTTTGGGTATTTTTGGGAGTAGTGTACTTACCGCTCTCGCTCAGCATGATATAAATATAATCGCCATTGACGACCATGAGGAGCGAATCAATCAGTTCGAACCAGTCTTGGTACGTGGAGTTGTTGGAGATATAACAGATGAAGAGCTCTTGCTCTCAGCAGGAATTGATACCTGCGATACAGTTGTGGTGGCAACTGGGGAAAATTTAGAATCTAGTGTGCTTGCAGTCATGCATTGCAAGAGTCTAGGAGTACCAACTGTTATTGCTAAGGTCAAAAGTCATACAGCAAAAAAAGTACTTGAAAAAATCGGTGCAGACTCTGTTATTTCACCAGAGTATGAAATGGGTCGTTCATTAGCTCAAACGATTCTCTTTCATAATAGCGTAGACGTCTTTCAGTTGGACAAGAATGTCTCCATTGTCGAGATGAAAATTCCACAATCGTGGTCAGGCAAAAGCCTAAGTCAACTGGACCTTCGAGGACGATACAATCTCAATATCCTTGGTTTTCGTGACTACGAAAATGCTCCCTTAGATGTTAAATTTGGACCAGATGATCTTTTGAAAGCTGATGGCTATATGATGGCAGTAATCAATAACCAATATTTGGATAATCTAGCACGCCTCAATGAGTAGAAGAAAAAGATTATTGAGTCAATATAAGTATTTTATAAGAGGGATTTAAGAAAAATTTTAACTTTTTCTTAATCCTTTTTAATTTTAGGAGATTATACTAGAGTCATCAAAAAAAGAAAACTCTAAGGAGAATCCTATGAAATTCAATCCAAATCAGAGATATACTCGTTGGTCTATTCGCCGTCTCAGTGTCGGTGTTGCTTCAGTTGTTGTAGCTAGTGGCTTCTTTGTCCTGGTCGGACAACCAAGTTCTGCGCGTGCTGATGTGGTCAATCCGACCACTGCTCAAGTCGTGCCAGATGCAGATTCGGTGAGTGAAAAGAGCGACTTACCAGCAGAGGCTCTAAAAAAAGCAGTCGATGTAGCTCTTCCTTCAGAACAATCAGACACAGTATCTAAAGTAAGCTTGGATTCTACAAGCTCTCCAGAAAAAGCGGACGCAAATGCTAAAGATCCGGTAGTAGCACCAAAAGAAGAAGTGCAAGCACAACCTGACTCTAAGAAACAAACAGAAGATGCAGTTAAACCTGTAGAAGGTCCTACGTCTACAGTTTCTGGGCAAGATTGTGACGTAAGTGAAGCGCAACCAGCAACTACCCCAGCTGAAGTACAAAAAGGCGTGGCTGATAACACCGAAGACTCAGTAGACATCCCGGCTAGCTACCTTGACAAAGCCAATTTCCCAGGACCATTTACAGCTGGTGTCAACCAAGTCATTCCATACGAATTCTTCGCTGGCGACGGCATGTTGACTCGCCTTATCTTGAAAGCCTCTGACAAGGCTCCATGGTCAGACAACGGTTCAGCTAAAAATCCTGCCCTTCCACCAGTAGAGAAATTGGGCAAAGGCCTCTACTTCTATGAAGTAGATTTGGCAGGTACTCAAGGTAAATCAGATAAAGAGCTTCTTGACCTTTTAAAACAAAATGGAACGCAAAGTTATAAAGCTACTATTAAAGTGTACGGGGCTAAAGATGGAAAACCTGACTTAACAAATCTCGTAGCGACTAAAGATTTGACTGTTAATTTGAATGGTTTGACCACACCAGCTGAGGTGCAAAAAGGTGTGGCTGACAACACCAAAGACACAGTAGATGTCCCAGCCACTTACTTGGACAAGGCTAACTTCCCAGGCCCATTCACAGCCGGTGTCAACCAAGTCATTCCTTACGAAGCTTTTGGTGGAGATGGAATGTTGACCCGCCTTATCTTGAAAGCCTCTGACAAGGCCCCATGGTCAGACAATGGAACAGCAAAAAATCCTGCTCTATTACCACTTGAAGGCTTGGCTAAAGGCCAATATTTCTACGAAGTAGATTTGAATGGTAATACGGTTGGTAAAGATGGTCAGGCCTTGCTAGAGCAACTTCGAGCTAACGGAAGCCAAACATATCTAGCTACCATCAAGGTGTATGGCTCTAAAGATGGCAAACCTGATTTGACCAATCTGGTTGCTACTCGTCAAGTAACGATTCGACTTCATGGATTAGAAATGATGTCCAGAACTCCTCAAGGCGATCAGATGGCAATGCCTTCTTCTACGTCAGATTCAATGAACAAAATGAAGGATATGATGAAGGAAGCCCAAGCTTCAGAGATGAGAATGGGTGATTCCATGGCTGAAACTAGGAAAAATGATGGGCAACCGATGCTACCAAACACTGGTGAAGCTCAAACGAATACAGCTGGACTTGGAGCCCTTGGCCTAGTCTTGGCAGGTCTTGTTGGATTTTTGGGTTGGAAAACGAAACGAGAAGATTAAGATTCAAATCACTTAAACATTAGAGAAAATAGTGTTATACTAAAGCAAGTATAACACTGTTTTTGTCAAAGGAGTGTCAGATGAAAAAGACAATTTTGTTGGTTGATGATGAGATAGATATTCTAGATATTCAAAATCGTTATCTTTTACAGGCAGGCTACGATGTTTTAGTCGCCCATGATGGTAAGGAAGGATTGGAACTTTTTAGAAAAAAATCTATCGACCTCATTATCACAGATATCATGATGCCTAATATGGACGGTTATGATTTCATCAGTGAAGTTCAGTATATTGCTCCTGATCAACCCTTTCTCTTTACAACTGCTAAGACAAGCGAACAGGATAAGATTTATGGATTAAGTTTGGGGGCAGATGATTTTATAGCTAAACCGTTTAGCCCACGGGAATTGGTTTTGAGAGTGAATAATATCTTGCGCCGCCTTAGTCGTGGCGGAGAGACCGAGCAGATTGAGTTTGGTGACTTAGTGATCAACCATGTGACTCATGAGGTTCGCATTGGGGAACAGCCTTTGGAATTGACAGTGAAATCTTTTGAACTTCTATGGATATTAGCCAGCAATCCTGAGAGAGTCTTTTCAAAAACTGAACTTTACGAGAAGGTATGGCAAGAGGACTATGTGGATGATACCAATACACTCAATGTTCATATTCATGCTTTGAGACAAGAGTTGAGTAAGTATACGAATTTAAACACTCCTGCTATCAAAACTGTTTGGGGATTGGGCTATAAGATGGAAAGACCGAGAGGAAAAAAATGAAATTAAAAAGCTATATTTTAGTGGGGTATCTAGTTTCGACTCTACTAACGATTTTGGTTGTTTTCTGGGCAATCCAACGAATGTTAATTGATAAAAGTGAAGTTTACTTTCTGGTTGGAATGACCTTGATTGCAAGTTTCATTGGCGCTGCAGTGAGCATCTTTCTTTTGTCACCTGTTTTTTCTTCTCTGAAACATTTGAAAAAACAAGCTCAGAATATAGCTGGCAAAGATTTCAGCACAGAAATTGAAACCAAAGGGCCGATAGAATTTCAAGAGTTGGGCCAGGCTTTTAATGACATGTCCCGCAATTTACAAGATACCTTTCAATCACTTGATGAGAGCGAGCAAGAAAAGAGAATGATGATTGCGCAGCTCTCTCACGATATTAAAACTCCCATTACCTCCATTCAGGTTACTGTGGAAGGAATTCTTGATGGAGTAATCAAGGAAGAGGAACGACTCCATTATTTACCACGATTGGTCGGCAAACTGAGCGTCTAAACAAACTAGTGGAGGAATTGGATGTTTTGACTCTTAACACACAACCTCAAGATACTGCTGATGAAGAAGTCGAAGAGGTCTTTTTAGATCAGCTGTTGATTGAGTCAATGAGTGAATTTCAACTCCAGATTGAACAAGAGGAGCGGGATGTTTACATTCAAGTATCACCTGAGTCGGCGAAAATCAAGAGTTATTATGACAAACTTTCTCGTATTCTGGTCAATTTGTTAAACAATGCCTTTAAATATTCAGAACCAGGAACCAGAATCGAGGTTCTTGCCCAATTAACAGAAGAAGAACTGATAATCAGTGTGAAAGACGAGGGTCAAGGTATTCTTCCTGAAGATTTGGAAAAAATTTTTAACCGACTTTATCGTGTAGAAACGTCGCGTAATATGAAGACAGGTGGCCATGGATTAGGACTTGCGATTGCGCGAGAACTAGCTCATCAACTAGGTGGTGAAATAACAGCAGAAAGCCAGTATGGCTTAGGAAGCAAGTTCACATTCTGCCTTAATTTGAAATAAAGGCGTAAAATCTCTTTACAAATCGACAGATTCATGATACAATAGCCTTTGTGTGAAATAGCAGCAGGAAAGCATGAAGCTCGTCAACAGGTGTCTTATAACAAGTAACCTTGGCTGTTTAGGCGAAGGGCATCTGCACGAATCAGGGCTTTCTAAGTGACTATTTCCACCGAAATATTATTTATATCAGGAGGACATACATATGTCACGTTATACAGGACCATCTTGGAAACAAGCTCGTCGCCTTGGCCTTTCACTTACAGGTACAGGTAAAGAATTGGCACGTCGTAACTACGTACCAGGACAACACGGACCAAACAACCGTTCTAAATTGTCAGAATACGGTTTGCAATTGGCTGAAAAACAAAAACTTCGTTTCACTTACGGTGTAGGTGAAAAACAATTCCGTAACTTGTTCGTACAAGCTACAAAAATCAAAGGCGGAATCCTAGGTTTCAACTTCATGCTTCTTTTGGAACGTCGTTTGGATAACGTTGTTTACCGTCTTGGTCTTGCGACTACTCGTCGTCAAGCTCGTCAATTCGTAAACCACGGTCACATCCTTGTTGACGGAAAACGCGTTGATATCCCATCATACCGCGTAACTCCAGGTCAAGTAATCTCAGTTCGTGAAAAATCATTGAAAGTTCCAGCTATCCTTGAAGCAGTTGAAGCTACTCTTGGACGTCCAGCATTCGTATCATTCGATGCTGAAAAACTTGAAGGTTCATTGACTCGCCTTCCAGAACGCGATGAAATCAACCCAGAAATCAACGAAGCACTTGTCGTTGAATTCTACAACAAAATGCTTTAATTTTAAGATATACTTTGCAGAAAGCCTACTACAGTGGGCTTTTTGTTTTGTCTTAAAGGGTTGATTTCTGGCTTTGCTCCCCTTTTTGTTTTCTTAAAACCTAAACCTGCTAATAAAAAAACTCCTGATCTAGATCGATCAGGAGAGACTGTTACCGTAACATTTTCATTAAAAATTCAGCCATTTGTTGAGGACTTTCTTTTTTTCCGCGCGAAACCCACATCTGACAGACTCCGAAGAAGGCATTGGTCAGATAGACAGAACTGTAGACTCTTTCAATATCTGTTAATGATTTATGACTATAGCGCTCTTGCAAACTATCAACCAGAAGAATCTGTAATTTATGTCGTAAGAAGGTTTGGATCTCTTTGGTTCCATTCTCTGTCAGAAGAACTGCAAAGAGTGGCTCCTTGGTTAGGAATTCGAACACTTCTGTAATCGCTTGGCGCTTGTCGTCTTGGTGTTTGTCAAAGATATATTCAAGCTTGTGAAAGAGTGCTTGTTGGTAGCGCTCGATCATATCGTACTTGTCTCGATAGTGGGTATAAAAGCTAGAGCGACTAATGCCGGATTCTTGTGCTAACTCAACCGTTGTGATTTGGTCGAATGATTCCTTTTCTAGTAGTCGAACCATCGCCTCCTCGATATTTCGTTTTGTTTTTAATCGTTTATTGCTCTCAGTCATCTGTTAATCCTTTTTGCACAAAATTATACACAGTGTCTAAAAATAAAGATTTCCTACTTGTGAAAATTTCTAGAAACTGTATAATCTATTATATCAGAAATTTAGACAATGTGTATAAAAAGGAGACAAAAAATATGATGAAAGAATGGAAGGCTATTCTTAAAAAGCCAACATTTATCATTGTCATGATTGGAGTTGCTTTGATTCCAGCTCTTTATAATATTATTTTTCTATCTTCCATGTGGGATCCATATGGCCAAGTTTCGGATCTTCCTGTAGCGGTTGTCAATAAGGATCAATCTGCTACATATAATGGACAAAAGATGGAAATAGGAAAAGACATGGTGTCCAATTTGAAGGACAATGACTCACTTGATTTTCATTTTGTAGATGAGAAAGCTGCGAAAGATGGTCTAAAAAATGGCGATTATTATATGATTGTAACCCTGCCTGAGGATCTTTCAAAGAAAGCTAGCTCCATCTTAACCAATCATCCGGAACAGATGACCATTGATTACCAAACATCCAGTGGTCATAGTTTTATCGCAGGGAAAATGAGCGACACTGCGATGACAAAGATGAAGCAGTCAGTGGCCGAAAAAGTGACCAATACGTATACAACAGCTTTATTTTCCAAAATGGGATCGCTTAAATCTGGTATGGGGACAGCGGCAGATGGAAGTGCTAAATTAGCAGATGGTGCAAGTAAATTGGAAGATGGTGGTCAAACACTGTCTACTAATTTGAATACATTGGCTCGTTCAAGCTTAGCATTTTCAGATGGTGCGACTACTCTTCGTACGGGTCTAGCAGCCTATACAGATGGTGTTGGTCAATTAGGAAATGGTCTCAATCAAATGGCTGGTCAACTTCCAAACTTGGTATCTGGCGTCAATCAATTAAATAATGGGTTTGGTACTTTTAATACAGGCTTGATGGCTTACGCTACCGGAGTGGATCGATTAGGAAATGGTCTCAATCAAATGGCGAGTCAAACCCCTCAGTTAGCTTCAGGAGTTGGTCAATTAACCAGTGGTATGGGGACCCTCAATGATGGTCTTGGGAATTATACCAATGGCGTGCGTCAATTGAATTCAGGCCTATCTAACTTTTCAAATGGTTTAGCAACCTATACAAATGGAGTCGCTACTTTATCAGAAGGAGCGGGTCAATTAAGTAGTCAATCTGCTACCCTTCGAAATGGGGTTTCACAATTAGAATCAGGTATTCAAACATTATCAAGCCAGCTACAAGCTTCTACAAGTCAATCTGCTCAGATTGATCAATTGGCAGCTGGTTTAAACCAATTAAATGCAGCGATTCAAAATGCTTCAGTAGATACCAGTCAACTTTCGTCTGGATTGACGAGTATTGCGAATTCAGCTCAATCAATCCTTGCTTCAGCCCAAGCGGATCGTGCAAATGCCCTTGCAAGTGTACAAGGGACAGCAGCCTATCAAGCAATGACAGCTGACCAACAAGCGGAAATCAATGCGGCGATCTCATCGAGCCCAAGCTCGAGTGAAACGGCGGCTCAAGGAATCTTGACTACGATTCAAACGATCCAAGGTAGTTTGAATACAGGAAATAGCTTGACACAACTGCAAACGGCAGCCAATCAAGTTTTACCGACAGCTTCTTCTACCTTGACAGACTTGTCAAGTGGTTTGTCTAAGATCCAATCCGCAGTTAGTGGACAATTGTTGCCAGCTAGTCAAACCATCAATCAAGGGATCGGAGCTTATACAGCTGGTGTCGATAAAATCGCTAATGGAGCAACCCAACTTCAGACGAATAGCAGTACTTTAACAAATGGGGCTAGTCAGTTAGCAGCAGGTGTTGGTCAACTAGATAGTAAATCATCAGAATTACTTGCAGGAAGCAATCAATTAGCTTCTGGTCTAGGTGAGTTAAATGGGAAGATGCCTGCCTTGACATCAGGCATGAATCAACTGGCTTCAGGAGCGACCCAATTAACAGGTAAGTCGGGTGAATTGGTTGCCGGTGCTGGAAAATTAGCTGACGGTGTAGGACAATTGAACAGCAAGACTCCAGAGTTGGCAGGTGGTGTCAACAAACTTGTCACTGGTGTCAATCAGTTGACAGAAAAATCAGGTCAATTGGTGACTGGTGCTGATAAACTAGCCGACGGTGCAAATCAAATCTCAGATGGGTCCAGCAAATTAGCAGCAGGTGGCCAAACATTGACAAATGGTTTAGGTGAATTAGCAACAGGAAGCCAAACCTTGAGTCAAGGATTAAACGATGCTAAGGGACAATTGAATGTGGCTACAACTGAAAAAGAAAACGCTAAAACCTTAGCAAATCCAGTCACTATGTCTAAAACAGACCGTGACAATGTCCCGGTGAATGGTGTCGGAATGGCTCCTTATATGATCTCTGTAGCACTCTTTGTTTGTGCCTTGTCAACCAACATGATCTTTGCAAAATTACCATCCGGCAGTCACCCTGAAAGTCGCTGGGCATGGTTTAAATCTCGCTTTGAGGTCAACGGAACGATTGCGGTGATTGCAGGAGTCTTGGTCTATGGTGCCGTTCACTTGATTGGTTTATCAGCTAATCATGAGATGGCTACTCTCTTCCTTTGTGTGATTGGTAGTGTGGCCTTCATGTCTATCGTGACTGCTTTGACAACATGGCAAAGAAAGATCGGTGCTTTCCTTTCCTTGATCCTCTTGCTCTTGCAATTGGCTTCTAGTGCAGGAACCTATCCTCTTGCTTTGACAAATGGCTTTTTCCAAGCCATTCATCCATTCTTGCCAATGAGCTATACCGTTTCTGGTCTTCGTCAAACGATTTCGATGACAGGAGAAATTGGAAATCAAGTGGCCTTCCTTCTGATGACTATTGCTCTTTTTGCAGGGCTAGGAATGTGGTTCTATAATCCAAAACAATATGAAGAGGACTAATCTTCGGGAACTCCCAACAGAATGTGTTGGGAGTTTTTTGTTTCATGTGAAACAAAAATTCTCGCTTGTCTAAGCGAGAATGTAAATTATTTAAAGAAGACGACATCAGGATTTGGAGTAATATAGAGAAGTTGGTCGTTTTCAAAGACCAGTTGGATAGTGTTGTTTTTATAGGTGTAAATGGTGTAGTTTACTCCGAATTTAGAAGCTTGTTTGAGATCAACAGCTCCCATCAAAAAGGCGTGAGCTTGTTCCCCTGTGATTTTTCCCTCGTGGTAGAGCCCCTTAATATTTTCTAATTCGGTATTTTCAAAAGATTCGGCAATATAAGCAGGGTCTGTTATTTGTTTTTCAGGACTTCCAAGAATTGTTTGGACAAGAGCGGTGGTATATCCTTCATAATCCGGCGTCTGTGCAAAAATTTTATCGTCATTTCTAGAGTAGGCTACTTTTAAGTTCCCTGTCGCATAAATTTTATCTTTGGGTGCTTCTTGAGCATTTCTAGGGAGTCCTTCGGTTGTGACGATGTCCGAAGAGGGCTGTGTAGTGGTTGAGGGAGAGCTAGAGGAGTTGCTTGAGCTATTTGAACTGGTTGAGCGACTCGGGAGGCTAGAACGACTCGAGCTACTTTTTTTATAGGTTTTCTTTTTTGAGCTGGTAGCAGTGGGTACTTTTTTAAAGTTGATCTTAAGGTCCGGCACACAGGCTGATAGAAAAAGAAGAGACAGCAAGAGTGTGAAGAAAAGAGGGAGTGTTTGTTTTTTCATCATGTTCCTTTCGATAAGCTGATTGAATTTCTATTCTATCATAAAAAAGGCAACAAAAAAAGGTCAGGAAGAAATCCTGCCTTTGTTTGTTATTATTGATGCCCGCCTCCAGGTCCACCGCCTTGAGGTCCGCCAACTCCGGGAGCCCCACCGCCTCCAGGCATGGAGTTGACAATTTCCGTTTGTTTTTCACCGTTGATATAGATGTCTCCACCAGTGTAGGTAGCAGTACCATCAAAGTCGAATCCAGATTGACCCGTTAATTTAATGGTTCCTCCGGTAACGGTGATGTTTCCATTCGAATCGATTGGATCGGTATCCCCTTGGCCAACTTCAACGTTGAGGGTTCCACCATTCATAGTGAAGAAAATTTCATCTTGGTTGGCATTAGCATTGGCTGCATTAACACCATCATCGGTTGCATAGATGGTTATATCACCACCGTTGATGGTGATCGATTTTCCTTCGAGACCTTCGACAGATTCGGTTACCTCATAGGTTCCGCTATCGATGATCAGATCACCAGAAGCATGGATTCCATCGTCCCCAGCTGAAATGGTCATGGTATTGTCAGACAGATACATGGTTCCAACAGAAGTATCTTCATCATTATCCACCTTGACGGCATCTTCATCTGCATCGATGGTCATGGTCGTACCAGTGATATTGAGTTCGTCATTGACGTTGAAGGCATCTCCTACAGCCGTGATTTTATAGGTTCCACCTGTGATGTGGAGGGTGTCATTGGCTTTGATACCGTTGTTCTTCTTGGCATCAATGTTGAGCGTACCTGAACCATTGATGGTGAGGTCGCCTTTAGAGAAGATCACTGCATCGGCATCTTCATCATTGTTTGAACTTGAATCAGATAAGGTATTGGTCGTGCCATCTGCTAAAGTGAGGTAGACATGTCCTGCTTTTGTAGCAGAGATTGGTGAGTTGGTGTTGGTCATGGTAACGCCTTTCAAGACGATGTGAACATCATCTGAGTCACCTGCTTCGACCTTGATTTGAACCCCATCGGATTCACCAGAGATGACATAGGTTCCAGCCTTTGAGATGGTCACGGTGGATCCAGATACAGCTACGCCGTCACCTGATACACTTGCAGAAGATCCAGACAGTTTTACAGTAGAGGCTTTGCTTTCATCGTAAGAGCTGTCCTTGTCCTTATCTGTAAAATAGTTGGAATTGTTTGTTTTATTTTTTGAAGTAGAAGTAGCGGTAGTTTGTGCAGTATTGCTTTTTGTAGCTGATTGTGATGACGCCTGGGTGCAAGCTGTCAGTAAGGTGAGGGTTGCGGCCCCCGTTAATAAAAATTTCCATTTGTTTGATTTCATGAGCTTTTCCTCTCGTTCAATTGATATGCTCCTAGTCTAAAGTTGCTAGCTGAAAGTTTCCTAAAGTTTTTCTGAAAGGAACCTTAACTTTAGTTTTCTTTAAGTTTGGCTTAATGACCAGTTAAGAAAGTCCCATTAAACTAGAAAGCACGTAAGTCGTATTCATACTTACTGAAGGTTAGAAACAATAGATCCCTCTTAAAGGAGAAGAAACATGAAAAAAACAATTGAGACAAGTTTCAAACGAATCGAAACAAAATATATCGTCGCAAAAGATGACGTGAAGGACTTGATCAAAGACTTAAAAGAATACGTCGTAGAAGATGATTACCCAACCTCAACCATTTCAAACATTTATTTTGATACGGAAAATTTTGATGTCATTCAAGATGCTCTTGCAAAACAACACCGCCGTGAAAAAATTCGGATGCGGACTTATATAGAAAAACCTCAAGCAGACAGCCCAGTGTTTCTAGAGGTGAAGTCAAAAGATGAAGAAGGAATTAGCCATAAATTCCGCCTAGTCGCTACTTCGCAAGCCATTATCAACTTGATGACAGATGGGACAGTAGATCATCAGATACAAGATCCAGACTTAGTGCAAGAGATTCAGAG
>ERZ1699256.146-NODE-146-length-17194-cov-2.124744_pt1 | contig 17194 bp, 16 predicted proteins | sample MGYA00581530_ERZ1699256 | MGnify/ENA primary metagenome ERZ1699256 (study PRJEB42319, sample SAMD00040337) | human oral metagenome | material: saliva | host: Homo sapiens | study: EMG produced TPA metagenomics assembly of PRJDB4115 data set (Metgenomic analysis of...
GGCTCAATCAAGCGTCTGCGAGAGAATAGATACAAGACCAATGCACCTGTCAAGAGGCCACCATAAATCGCGATTCCTCCGTTCCAGATAGCAAAAATCTCACCAAGGTGCTGGCTATAGTAGCCCCATTCGAAAATAACGTAATAGAGTCTGGCCCCCACAATCGCAAGCGGAAAGGCGATCAAAATGAAATCAATGATATCATCTGGATTAATTTGCTTACGGGGAGCTTCTTTCATGGAAAGATACACAGCTAGAATCAAACCAGAGACAATACAAATTGCGTACCAACGAATACTGATCGGACCTAATTGAAGGGCTACTGGATTCATTCCTTCACCTCATTTTGACTAATCAACTGGGACAAACGTTCTTCAAAGGTTTTGGTGGCATCATAGCCCATTTCTTTAGCCCGAACATTCATAGCTGCTGCTTCGATCACGACCGAAATGTTCCGACCAGTCTTCACAGGGATGCGAATCCGAGGAATGGTCACGCCACCGATTTCCAACTCTTCTGCATTATTACCAAGACGATCATAGACCTGATCCTTAGCATAATTTTCCAAGTAAACAGCGATTTGGACTTGTGAAGAATCCTTGACAGCACTGGCTCCGTAGAGACTCATGACATCGATAATCCCTACACCACGGATCTCTAGTAAGTGGCGTAGGATTTCAGCTGGCTCTCCCCAAAGAGTCATCTCATCTCTCGCATAGATATCGACTCGGTCATCTGCTACGAGGCGGTGCCCCCGCTTGACAAGTTCCAGACCTGTCTCGCTTTTTCCGATTCCGCTATCTCCTTGGATCAAGACACCCATCCCATAAATATCCATCAGAACACCGTGTACACTCGTACGTTCTGCTAGCCGACTATCCAAATAGCTAGAAAGTTCTCCAGATAAACGACTCGTTGCAACATTGCTCTTCAAAATGGCTAGTTGCTTCTCTTCAGCAGCTCGCAACATTTCTTCTGGAATTTCTAAATTCCTCGCGACAATGATGACAGGTGTCTCTGGCTGGAACATCTTGCGCAGGACCTGATGACGGTTGTGAGAGCTCATCTTCACCAAGTAGGACCATTCTTTCATTCCTACAAGCTGAATCCGCTCAGGTGTGTAATAGTCGAAATAGCCCGTCATTTCAAGACCTGGACGTGAAATGTCCGCAGTCGTAATTTCCTTGCTTAGGAGTTTATCATCCCCATAAACAACCGATAGACGAAGCTTTTCCTGTATATCGCGAACAGTAACTGCCATATCATTCTCCCTTTTCAAATTCTCTCTCTATTATAGCAGATTTTCTCTTCAGACGAGAGACTGAAGCGTCATTTGAAAGATCCATTTTCAACTCCTTTTTAAGGCAAGCAAAAAGAGGCCAAGACAAAGGTCTCCAACCTCTAGGAAATGATGGTAACATATGAAGAATGCTTTAGCCTTGGCCTTGCAAGAAATCTTTGATCATGGATTTACTTCCAGTAGAGACCGCATAGACCACCGCATTTGAAGGAAATGCGATCAAGCCAAGCATAAAGGTGGCAGGTCCTCCCCCAACAAGGAGAAAACCAGATACAAAACCGGCAGAAACAAAATCGAAAACCGATAAATTTGTGGGTCTCTTACCCTTTCTGTTGGCAGAAACAAGAGGTAGAAGAGACTATTCCAAATGCCCAGTGGAAAAAGGAGCATTCCGATCAAAACTGTTCCAACTCCTTCACCAAAAAAACGATTTAAAATGAAAAACTGTCCTATAAAACTGAAGAAGAGATATAGAATAAAAGCAAGGGAATAGAACTTCTGCTTCACTCAAATCTCCTTTTAGAAAAATGGACTATCATTCTGATCATGGATGGGTTCGGCCTCTTTTCTTCGACGAGGTCGAGGGCCATAGTCAAACATTTTCTGCTCCTCCTCGTCCTTATAAGGCAAGGTCGTATCTAACAGTAAATAGATAATCACACCGATAAAGGCATGAGAAACCGTAAAAAGAATAAACAAGAAGCGTAGGAGAGTTACACTCAGACCAAATTTATCAGCTAAGCCAGCTAGCACACCTGAAACCAGGCGATGTCGTTTTAATTTGTAAAATGATGATGTCATTTGATTTTCCTCTTTCTAGTTAGACCTATTTTAGCAGAGTCGAACTGGAAAGAGATCCGCCTAAAGACCGATTCTTACTCTTGTCTCATTTCAAGGAATTGCAGGCGGCTGCGACAGCGACCGCAGGCATATTTCTTCAGATCGATTTTTCGCTTTCGTCTATACTCTTGGCCACAATGGGGACATTGATAGAGATAGATCCGCTTGACTCGCCCAGTTCTATCTGGTAGAGGAGGTGTGAAACGAAGACCGTCCACTTGCTGGAGGAGTTGCTTAAAGGCTAGATCTTTGTGGCGATAGCCTTTACCTTGATCGTAAAGATGGTAATGGCAGAGCTCGTGGCGTACGATTTTGCGAAAGACCTCTAACCCGAAAACTTGGTATATTTTCGGGTTGAAATCAAGGTGTCGATCCTTGGGAAAGAAACGACCTCCAGTGGTTTGAAGACGTGAATTCCACTCTGCTCGATGACGGAATTCTCTCCCAAAATCTTCTAGGGATACTTGGCGTACATACTCAGTCAGATTCATTCGGAGCTACCAAACTGAGATTGACTTTTTCGCGTTCCACATCAATCTTCTTCACCCAGACGGTAACCAAATCACCTACTGAGACGACCTGGCTTGGATGCTTGATAAACTGCTTGCTCATATGGGAGATATGAATCAAGCCATCTTCGTGAATGCCAATATCGACAAAGGCTCCAAAGTCAACCACATTGCGCACAACCCCTTCTAATTTTTGGCCAATATGCAAGTCTTTAATATCCAAGACATCCTGACGGAGCACAGGTGCATCAAAGGAATCCCGCAAATCGCGACCTGGTTTTAGGAGATCGGCAATGATATCTTTCAGAGTTTCTGGTCCCAGATCCAGCTGAGTAGACATCTCCTCGATGTTCACAGCTTTTAATTTTTCCTGAGCTGATGCATCGAGGTCGGTAATTTCAAGAAGTTGAAAAAGTTTTTCAACTTCCTTGTAACTTTCAGGGTGAACGCCGGTATTATCCAAGATATTTTTACTTTCAGGAATGCGTAAGAATCCAGCCGCTTGCTCGAAAGCCTTGGCGCCGAGGCGAGGCACTTTTTTAATCTGTGCTCGTGAAAGAATCATTCCTTCTTCTTCCCGGTATTTCACAATATTTTCAGAGATGGTTTTATTGAGTCCCGCTACATGCGCTAAGAGAGAGGGACTAGCCGTATTGATATTGACCCCAACTTGGTTGACGACAGTATCTACCACGAAATCCAAGCTTTCTGTCAGTTTTTTCTGATTGACATCGTGTTGGTATTGACCGACACCGATGGATTTGGCATCGATTTTCACCAATTCTGCTAGCGGATCTTGCAAGCGACGGGCAATGGAGATGGCCGAGCGTTTTTCAACGGTTAGCTCTGGGAACTCATGACGGGCCAACTCACTAGCTGAATAGACAGAGGCTCCGCTTTCATTGACAATAACATAGCGAACTCCTGGATGGTCATGAAGCACCTCTGCGACAAAGGCCTCACTTTCACGGCTGGCGGTTCCATTTCCAATCGCAATAATTTCTATTCCGAACTCTTTGATCAAGGAGGATAGATCCTTTTTAGCCTGCTCGATCTGAGCTGGTTTTGCAGGAGCAACTGGATAGATGACCTGGGTGGCAAGCATCTTTCCTGTCTCATCGACAACGGCTAGTTTAGCACCGGTCCGAAAGGCTGGGTCAAATCCAAGGACCACGCGCCCTTTTAATGGAGGAATGAGCAATAGATTCCGTAGATTCTCAGAGAACAATTGAATGGCTCCGTCTTCTGCCACCTCCGTCAACTCTGTCCGAATCCGACGTTCAATCGCAGGAACGATTTTTTTCTTAACCGCTTGTTGAATAACTTCATCGACATAGGCATTTTTAGTTTTAAAACGAGCCTCAAAAATACGAATGATCCGATCCAAATGGTGCTCGAATCCTACTTTAAGAACGCCCAATTTTTCCCCACGATTGAGAGCTAGAGTCCGGTAGCCTTGCATATTCTTAATCTTCTCAGAAAAATCATAGTAGATTTCAAATGTTCTCTTAGGATCTAAGCTTTCATCCTTCAAGGTTGACGTCATGAGGGAATGCCCATGAATTTCTTGATAAGTGAGGGCCCGTAATTGGGTATCCTCTGAAATAGCTTCTACCAGAATATCCACTGCACCAGCTAAAGCTGCGGTTTCAGTTGGGAAGGCCTCACAGGTAAATTTCTGAGCCTCTGCTTCCAAGGCTGGACTATTTTGCAGGATGAGACGTGCCAAGGGGAAAAGTCCTGCTTCTCGGGCAATCGTCGCCTTGGTCCGCCGTTTTTCCTTATATGGGAGATAAAGCTCTTCGACATCCGCTAATTTTTCAGCAGCCTCAATAGCCTGCTTGAGCGCCTCTGTCAGTTTGCCTTGTTCCTCAATCTTAGCAAGGACGGTTTCCTTTCGTTCAGCTAGAGCCGTTAAGGATTTGTCCCGGTCAATAATGGCCTTGATCGCTACTTCATCTAAATTTCCCGTCATATCTTTTCGATAGCGGGCAATGAAGGGAATGGTTGAGCCTTCTGCGGTCAGACTCAATACGGTATCGATTTGTTTTAAGCTAACACCCAATTCTTGGGCTATTTTTTCATATTTATCCATAGCTTCTATTATAGCATATTTTGCTGCCATCAAGGGGGGAGATCGCCTGTTCTGGTCTCTGTTTCAGGGATTTTTCATAGAATAATTTTGACCCTATGGATCCTTCCTTTTATGCTCCATTTCCCCCTTGCTCTTTCCTTTTTGTTATAATGAAAGAAAATAAAAAGGAGGCCCAACAATGGCTATTAAATTCTCAAAAACAGATGATCTTGATAAAATGTTTGAAAACTTTGCAAGTTTCCCAGATGTAGAAAAAACAGTCGAATTCCCCGAAGAAAAAAAGAAGGAAGAAACTGCTACAACTAAAGAAGCAAAGAAGGCTAAGTAATGACATTCTTTCAACACCTTCCCTCTAGCGTCTTGCAGGCTGGGGCTATTTTTCTCTCGATTATTATCGAAGCCCTACCGTTTGTCCTAATCGGAAGTATCATTTCAGGGATTATTGAGGTCTATATCACCCCAGAGAGGGTCTACCGCTTTCTTCCCAAGAATAAATTTGGGCGGATCTTCTTTGGGACCTTTATCGGCTTTATCTTTCCTTCCTGTGAATGTGGAATTGTTCCCATTATCAATCGCTTTCTAGAAAAGAAAGTCCCAAGTTATACTGCTGTTCCCTTTCTGGTGACAGCACCGGTCATCAATCCCATCGTTCTCTTTGCGACCTACTCAGCCTTTGGGAATTCTGTCAAGATGGCCTTCTACCGAGCCCTTGGTTCCCTTTTGGTCGCAACGGTGCTAGGGATCTTTCTTGGTTTTATTCAGACAGATTCGATCCAAAAAGAACATCGTAAGGCTGTACATGAACATGATTTTAGGGACTTGAGCAAAGGTCAAAAGCTCTTCCAAGTCTTGGTGCAAGCCATTGATGAATTCTTTGATACGGGACGTTACCTGGTATTTGGTTGCCTCTTTGCCAGCCTCGTCCAAGTCTATGTCCCAACACGGATCCTCACTTCGATCAGTGCGACACCGGTTATTGCTATTCTCCTTCTCATGGTCTTGTCCTTTCTCCTCTCACTTTGTAGCGAGGCGGACGCCTTTGTTGGATCCTCTCTTCTAACAAGTTTTGGAGTAGCGCCTGTTCTTGCCTTTTTGGTGATTGGGCCTATGCTTGATGTCAAAAATCTCCTCATGATGAAAAATTATCTCAAGACCCGTTTTATCTGGCAATTTATCGGAATTGTGAGTGGGGTTGTGCTCCTTTACGCTTGGTTTGTGGGGGTGGTGCTATGATTCGTTTCTTGATATTAGCTGGCTATTTTGAGCTCACCATGTACCTGCAATTATCTGGTAAGCTCAATCAATACATCAACTTACACTATTCTTACTTGGCTTATATTTCCATGTTCTTGTCCTTTGTTTTAGCTCTTGTGCAGCTGATCATCTGGGTCAAGCAGATGAAGATCCACAGTCATCTCTCTGGCTTCTGGGCAAAAGTGGCGAGTATTTTCTTGCTCTGTATTCCTTTGTTTGTCGGGCTATTTTTCCCTACAGTGACACTGGATTCCCAAACAGTCTCTGCCAAAGGCTACCACTTCCCGGTTGCGGCTGGTTCTTCCAAGGAAATCCAGCAGGACGAAGGGACAACAACCCAGTATCTCAAACCAGATACTAGTAGCTATTTTACCAAATCTGCCTATGAGTCAGAAATGAAGCAGGCGGCAAAGAAATATGTTGATAAAAAAGTGATCCAGGTGACCACTGAGAATTACATGGAAGTCATGGAAGTTATTTATGATTATCCTGACCAATTTGCAGGAAAGACAATCGAGTTGACCGGCTTCGTATACAATGACCCCAATAACAAGGACAGCCAATTCCTCTTTCGCTTTGGGATCATCCACTGTATCGCAGATTCCGGAGTCTACGGTCTCTTAACGACGGGTGCTCCGCAGCATTTCGAAAACAATACCTGGATCCATGCGAAAGGAACCTTGTCCATTGAATACCACAAGCAGCTCAAGCAAAGCTTGCCTGTCCTCCACATTACGGATTGTCAAACCATTACACAACCAGATAATCCTTATGTCTACCGCGTATTCTGATGGAGCTTCCGTTGTAGATCCAAACATCTTATAACTTTTCAAGCTAGAATCTACATTGGTTCTAGCTTTTTTTATGCTTTCCTCTCAAATCCTCTAATCCAAGCGGAAAATATTCGGAACAACGATTCCATCAAAGAAATCTTGTAGATTTTATGGTAAAATATGGTTAATAAAATAGGAAATAGGTACTTAAATGTCTTCAAAAGTTATTGTAACCATTTTCGGGGCTAGTGGAGATTTAGCCAAGCGCAAACTCTACCCATCCCTTTTTAGACTCTATAAATCAGGAAATCTATCTGAACACTTTGCGGTTATCGGAACAGCTCGCAGACCATGGAGCAAGGAATACTTTGAATCAGTCGTAGTAGAATCCATTACAGATCTGGCCGATAGCCCTCAACAAGCCCAAGAATTCGCCAGTCATTTCTACTACCAAAGTCATGATGTCAATGATACCGAACATTACATCGCCCTGCGCGAATTGCAAAACAGCTTGGATGAAAAATACCAAACGGAACACAACAAGGTCTTCTTCTTGTCCATGGCTCCTCAATTTTTTGGAACCATTGCCAAACACCTCAAATCAGAAGGCATTGTGGATGGGCAAGGCTTTGAGCGCTTGATCGTTGAAAAACCTTTCGGTACAGACTTGGAAACAGCTAGTCAGCTCAACAAGGAATTGGAAGAAACCTTTGATGAAGAACAAATCTTCCGGATCGACCATTATCTTGGAAAAGAAATGATCCAAAATATCTTTGCTATTCGTTTTGGAAATCTTATTTTTGATAACCTTTGGAACCGAGATTTTATTGACAATATCCAAATTACCTTTGCTGAGCGCTTAGGGGTTGAAGAACGCGGTGGCTACTATGATCACTCGGGGGCCCTTCGAGATATGGTGCAAAACCATACCCTCCAGCTTTTGTCATTGCTTGCCATGGATAAACCAGCTACCTTTACCAAGGATGCGATTCGGGCAGAGAAGATTAAAGTTTTTGAGCAATTGCACAATCCAACAGATGACGAATTGAAGAAATTCTTTATCCGTGGTCAATACCATTCAGGTACGATCGAAGGGAAAAAAGATATCTCTTATCGCAGTGAGCCCAATGTCGACCCTGAATCTACCACGGAGACTTATGCTTCTGGTACGTTCTTTGTTGATAGCGATCGCTTCCGCGGAGTGCCTTTCTTCTTCCGTACCGGAAAACGCTTGACCCAAAAAGGAACCATGGTCAATGTGGTCTTCAAGCAAACCGACTCCATCTTTGGACATGGCTTGCAACCAAATGTCTTGACCATTTATATCCAACCAAACGAAGGTTTCTCATTGAGCATCAACGGAAAAGAGGTCGGAGAAAAATTCAGTATCGCACCGATTTCCTTTGACTATGAAACAGATGCGACTGCAACTGGAGCTTCCCCAGAGCCTTATGAAAAATTAATTTTTGACGTTTTGAACAATGACTCAACCAATTACAGCCACTGGCACGAAGTTCGTGCTTCATGGCAATTGATTGACCGAATCGAAAAACTATGGGCCGAAAATGGAGCACCACTCTATGAATACAAGTCTGGATCCATGGGACCAACTGCATCCGATGATCTCCTTGCAGAATACGGAGCCGAATGGGTTTGGAAACCTGAACCTAAGAATTAAGGAAAGCCACCTTCGGGTGGTTTTTTTGATAGCGCAAGGAAACAAAAAGACAAATTGTTCTTCCAACAATTTGTCTTTTTCTATTCGACTCTTAAATCAAGCCTTCCAAGAGACCTCTCATGAAGTTTTCTGAATGGAATGGTCCGATATCATCAATCTTTTCTCCGAATCCAATCAACTTCACTGGAATGTCCAACTCTTCACGGATAGCAAGGACAACCCCACCTCGAGCCGTTCCATCGATCTTGGTCAATACAATTCCTGTCACAGGCGTAATTTTTGAAAATTCTTTAGCTTGCACCAAGGCATTTTGACCGGTTGATGCATCGAGGGCCAGCAAGGTTTCATGCGGTGCATCAGGTACCACACGCTTGATAATGCGGCCGATTTTTTCAAGCTCTGCCATGAGGTTGTCCTTGTTTTGCAGACGACCTGCCGTATCAATCATCAGAACATCGATGTTTTCAGCAATCGCACGTTCCATCCCATCAAAGACGACACTGGCAGGATCTGATTTTTCAGGACCTGTCACAACAGGAACATCTACGCGGCGTCCCCATTCTGCCAGTTGAGCCACTGCTCCTGCACGGAAAGTATCTGCTGCAACCAACATGACTTTCTTGCCCTCTTGTTTGTAGCGGTGGGCTAACTTCCCGATAGATGTTGTTTTACCAACTCCATTGACCCCAACAAAGAGCATGACCGTGAGACCATCTTGAAAACGAATGGCTTCATTAAATTGGCCATCCTTTTCATACAAGTCCACCAATTTTTCGATGATCACGCGCTTGAGAGCATCTGGTTTTTTGGCATTTTCCAAACGGGCTTCATAGCGCAACTCTTCGGTTAAATTAGAAGCAACTTGAACCCCAACGTCACTCATGATCAAGAGTTCTTCCAATTCTTCAAAGAATTCTTCATCGACTGAACGGAAATTAGCAAAGAAGGCATTGAGACGTGCTCCAAATCCAGTCCGTGTCTTTTTCAAGCTACGATCGTATTTTTCCTGAATGGTTTCTTGCTCTGGCTCAACCTCGTCTGGAATTGGCTCCTCTGCCTCTTCAACAGTTCTTTCCTCAACGGTTGATGCAGGTTCTCCTTGAGGAAGTCTGGACTCGGCCTCTGCCACTTCTGAAGTTTCCTCCACTTGAGCAATCGCTTCTGATACTTCAGGTTCTGAAACCTCATCCTGAGCGTCTACTAGTTCTGGAGACTCCTCTTCTGTCGTGCTCCCTTCTACTAGCTCAGCGTCAGGTGATGGTGACTCTTCTTCCAGTTTTATAACATCAATCTCATCAGCTTCTTCAACATGTTCAGTTTCTTCCGCTTCAATTTTCACTTCTTCAAGAGGCTCAGTCTCCGTGTCATCAGCTAGTGGTGAAACTTCTTCAGGAATTGCTTCTGTTTGAGCAGGTTCAAAGGCAACTGGAGACTCCTCTACTGGTACTTGATCTTCATGAGTCTTTGAAGTCACTATATCTTCAACAAGAGGTTCCTCTGCCGGCTCTTCTTGAGCGACGGTTGAAACAGGTTGATGAGTGGCTGCAATTCGCGCTTTGAGCTCTTGGTAATAAGCTTCCATATCAGCGATTTTTTGCTCTTCCTTGTCATTTCGGGTAGCCGCCGGCTCCTCTGTGACAGTTTCTTCAACCTCAGTACTTTCCGTCACTTCTTCAGAAGACGGAAGCACTTTTTCAGTTTCTTCTTTTTTTCCAAATAAACGATCAAATAATCCCATTTATTCACTCTCCTTTAGCACATAATTTTCAATCGCCCATGCGACAGCATCTTGGTCATTGGTCACAGGGGCCACAAGCGCTGCAACTTCCTTCACTGCTGGAATCGCATTGCCCATGGCAACCCCCAGTCCAGCCCATTGGATCATAGACAGGTCATTGGCCTCATCTCCACAGGCCATGACTTGATCAGATGTAAGACCCAAAATGGCTGCCAATGCCTCTAAACCTGTTGCCTTGTGAACATTTTTGGGGCACCATTCCAGCAACATTTCCCGAGATTTAAAAATTTCATAGTCTTGAAATAAGTCCGGCTTGATCTGCTTGATCGCTGCATCTAAAAAGTCTTGATCGACGGCTGTCACACACTTGTTGTAGGAAATCGTGGATGGCAGGTCTTTAAAATCTGTCTCAATAAAGTTCAGGTAGGGATTGTAAAGGGAATAGAGAGACTTTCGATCTGCATGAATCTCATAAACCTTTCCCTCACTGATAGCATCCAGCGGAAGGCCTAGACGGGCTGTTTCATCATGAATGGTTGCGACATCTTCTGGTGCCAAGACAACTTTCGAGAGGATTTCTCCATTATTTCGCTGCACCAAACCACCGTTGAAGGTAATTGTATACTCTTCTTTGAGGCCTGCTGTTCCCAATTCTTCCAAAAGAAAATCCATAGCTTTCAAGGGGCGACCAGTGGTTAGAACCACCTTGACACCTTGAGCCTGTGCAGCAGCGATAGCTGCTCTATTGCGAGGGGAGATCTTTTTTTCAGAATTGAGAAGGGCCCCATCTAAATCCAGCGCAATCAAGGAAATCTTACTCATACAATTTCCTCCATGTAGCGTAGGACAGAACCCGTCGCATGGTGGCCGATGACTGTTTCAGCAATCGCTAAGATTTCAGGACGTGCATTTTCTGGCGCTACAGGATGGCCCACGACTTGCATCATATGGAGGTCATTTAGGTTATCCCCAAAAGCCATCACCTGATCCATCGAGATCCCTAGTTTATCCGCTAAGGCGGTAATCGCCACTCCTTTATCGACATAATCGAGGACAATATCAATCGATTCAAAACCTGTCGTCATTGCTTTGACGCCTGGGATATTCTCAGTGACCCATTGCTCTCCTTCAAGAACAAGAGCTGCATCAAAGTTGGTGGTCAATTTGAAGATTTCATCTTGAATATCCACTAGGCTTTTCACTTTTTGAATGTTTTCATTGTAGTGCTGACTCAAGGCCAGATAGTCGGGATCCACCGTTTCTAAGACATAGCTCCCTTTTTTCCCCGTCAAAAGCAATTTATTCGGATCTGCATAAGGTGAGGATTTCAAAGCCTCAAAAACACCCAAATAAAAGTCTTTGGACATGGTCGCTTCGTAGAGATCTTCTCCATGAAATTCTACCACACTGCCATTTTCAGCAATGAAAATCATCTGGTCTTCAAACCCTTTAAAGAGGGATTTGAGAGAAAGGAGGGCACGGCCACTCGCAGCAGCAAAATAGATGCCTTTTTCTTTGCAACTTACTAAAACCTTGCGTAAAAGGTCTTGATCATACTGATGTTGGTCATTTAGAAAAGTTCCATCCATATCCGTAGCGATCAATTTAATATCATTATTCTTCATTTTCTAAGTCTTTCAATTTTACTGAGACGATTTTAGAAACCCCAGATTCCTGCATGGTCACACCATAGATGGAATCTGCAGCTGACATGGTTCCCTTCCGGTGCGTCACGACAATAAATTGGCTTTCCTTATCAAAGCGGTTCAGATAATCTCCAAAGCGCTTGACATTGGCCTCATCTAGGGCAGCCTCTACCTCATCTAGAATGACAAATGGAATGGTCTTGACACGAATAATCGAGAACAGGAGAGCCAAGGCAGACAAGGCCTTTTCTCCACCACTCATGAGGTTTAAGGATTGGATTTTTTTACCAGGTGGCTGCACAGAAATCTCAACACCAGCTGTCAGAAGATCTGGCTCTGTCAGAATCAAATCAGCAGAACCCCCACCAAACATTTGACGGAAAGTGACTTTAAAGGATTCACGAATGGCTTCAAAAGTTGATTTAAAGCGTTCCTTGACCTCGTCATTCATGTCGTTGATGGTAGACAGAAGCATATTTTTCGCAGCCAAGACATCCTCACGCTGGCTGGAAAGGAAATCAAAGCGCCCCTTCACCTCGTCGTACTGCTCGATCGCATCCACATTGACTGGACCAAGTGCCTTAATATCTTTTTCGATGCTCTTGAGCTGGTTTTCAGCTGCTGCAAGATTTTCAACAGGTTTGGCCTGTTCTTTGGCTTGGTCAAAGCTTTGCATGAATTCATCGGTAATTTGCGTTAAGAGTTTGTTCAAACGATCCGCATGCTTTTCACGTGTCGCTTCAGCCTTGGCTTGTTGACGAATCCACTCTTCGTTTTTCTTGCGAGCTTGTTCCATCTGTTCTGCCACATCTTCGGCCTGGCCTTCCAAATCATCTAGCTCAAAGCGTTTCCGAATGACCCCTTGTTCCAAGTCCGTTTTCTTGGCTTGGGCCTGTGCCAATTGATTGGCTAGCTGCTCCACATCTACTGTTTGAACTTGGGCATCGCCTTGTTCAATCAGCAATTGCAACTGATGCTCTTCTACTTCCAACTGAGAGATCGTTTCTTCCAAGCGACGAGCATCTGTTTGCTCATAGCTTTGTTGGCTCAACCATTCCGTCTGTTGAAGTCGCAATTCTGCCAATTGCTCTTGCAGGTTTTGTACCTTTTGTTGCAAGACATCTTTATCCGACTTCATGGTTTCAATGTCGCGATTCAGATTTTCTTTTTGAAGCTCAATTTCTGCCAATTGCTTAGTAAGGGATTCCAGCTCTTCTTGGAGAGACTGGGTCGCATCTGTTGCCAATTCTGACTTCAAAGCTTCTAAGAGTTCCTGAATTTCTTTCAGTTGCTCTTGGCTTTGTTGGTAGGCCAATTGGGCTCGCTGTTGCTCCAGACGCGCTTGCTCACCCTGGCTTTGAATAGAGGCCAGGTATTCTTGCGCCTGCTTGAGCAGATTGTCTTTGGTTTCTACTTCCTGCTCAGCTTCTCTCAAACGAGCATCCAGAGCTTGCATTTCCTGCTTCAAACTATCCAATTCTGGTTTGACAAAGACCGTATTTTGGGAACGGTTGGCACCACCGGCATATGATCCTCCGGTCCGCAATTCAGTACCATCCAAGGTCACCATCCGAACTTGATAGTTGACTTTACGGGCCGCCTCACGCGCATGCTCCGTCGTATCAAAGATGGCCGTTACGCCAAGCAGGTTTTGGAAAATCTGTTCAAAACGATGCTCATAGGTCACTAAGTCACTCGCAATTCCTAAAAATCCTGCACTGGCTTGAATCAATTCCAGATTCCGAGGGGATAGTTGACGAGCTTTGATGGTCGTTAGTGGAAGGAAAGTTGCCCGTCCCAAGCGATTGCGTTTCAAGAAATCGATCGCTCGAGTTGCAGCCTTTTCATCCTCGACAATGATCTGTTGGCTGCTAGCTCCCAGAGCAATTTCAAGCGCCGTCTGGTAGTCTTTTGAGAAACTCAAATTCTCACTAACAGCCCCACAGATGCCTCCTAGACGTTCTGCTTCTTGTAAGACGCTCTTGACGCCTGCATAGAAGTTACTATGGTTCTTCTGAATGGCTTCCAAGCTATTGATCCGCGCCCGTTTGTTTTTGCTCTCATCCATCAAGTCAAACATGGCAGCTTGAGCCTCTTGGTAGGCAGCTTTGGCCTGTTCCACTTTTACCAATTGCTCTTGATATTCTACTAGTAAACCTTTGACCGTCGCTTGTGCCTGATCCAACTCTTCCAATTGTCGGACTTCTTTTTCCTTGGCAGCTTCGAAGTTTGTTTGTGCCTTGGTCAAATCCTCTTGACGATGGCTAGATTCTTGCAGGAGTGCTTGGATCCGACTCTCAATGGCTGTCCGTTCATTAGATTTTTCAGCCTCCGTCTGCAAGAGCGCGACATACTGCTCTCGTAGATGCTCAATGACTTGTTCCGGATCTTCTTCGTAGTTGGCTAATTCTTTTTCCAACTCTTCTTGTTGCTGCCGGTTCTCTGTCAGTCTTTGTTGAAGCACAGTTAGCGTCTCTTGTTTTTGAGCCAGCTCTTGTTTCGCTTCTTCCAGACGGGCCAAAACAGCATCCAGCCGCTCAAGATTTTCCCTGCGACTATGGGCTGCTTGACTCGATTGCAACTTAGCTACTTCGATTTGCTTTTCTAAATCACTGATCAAACGAGTGACCTCAAGCAAGCTGGCCTGGTCCTCAGCTAAGCTTTCATCCAACTGATGGCGGGCTTTCTTGATGCGTACATTATCTTCTTCTAAGACCTGACGACGTTGGTAATAAGAAGCCAACTGTTCTTGAATGGCTTTTTCTTCTTGATCAGCCTTTTCGTAGAGCTCTTTTGTCAGATCGACTTGAGCAACTAAAACATCTAGCAAGAGAACCTGCCGTTCTTGGTCTAATTCCAAGAAACGACGAGCGACAGTCGCTTGCTTTTCAAGAGGTTGGATCTGTCCTTCTAATTCATAGAGGATGTCCTCCAGACGGTCCAAATTCTCCTGGGTTTGGTTGAGTTTGGTCTCAGTTTCCTTACGCCGCGTCTTAAATTTCAAGACACCAGCAGCTTCTTCAAAGATAGCCCGGCGTTCTTCCGGTTTGGAGTTAAAGATCTCCTCTACCCGTCCTTGGGAGATAATGGAGAAGGAATCCCGTCCCAATCCCGTATCCATGAACAAATCATGCACATCTCTGAGACGTACTTTCTTGCCGTCGATCTTGTACTCGCTGTCTCCTGAACGATAAATATGCCGTTCGACACGAATTTCTTTACCTGCCTGCTGGATAAAACCATCCTGGTTATCTAAGACAACTGTGACACAGGCATAATTCAGCGGTTTACGCGATTCTGTCCCTGCAAAGATGACATCGGGCATCTTGCCCCCACGTAGACTCTTGACACTGGATTCCCCCAGGGCCCAGCGCAAGCTCTCCGTGATATTGGATTTTCCAGATCCATTAGGCCCTACAACGGCAGTGACCCCTTTGTCAAATACGACTTTTGTCTTATCCGCAAAGGATTTAAAGCCTTGGATTTCAATCTCTTTTAGATACATGGCCCATCATTCCTCGTTTCAACTGCATTGCGGGCTGCTTCCTGCTCCGCTAATTTCTTGGAACGACCATGACCATGTCCCATCGTTTGACCGTTCACGAATACTTCTACTTCAAACTCTTTCGCATGAGCTGGACCGGACTCGCTAACCACTTGGTATTGGATCTCCACATCTCCGTGAACCTGTAACAGTTCTTGCAGGCGGGTCTTGTAGTCAATGACTTGAGAAAATTGACCCGTTTCAACCTTTGGAATCATGACCTGGTAGATAAACTCTTTTACCGTAAGTAGATCCTTATCTAAAAGCAGGGCACCCAAAAAGGCTTCGAAAGCATCTCCCAAGATGGTATCTCGATTACGGCCTCCAGATTTTTCCTCTCCCTTTCCTAGCTTGATAAACTGGTCAAACTGGCAGTCACGGGCAAAACCAGCCAAACTCTCTTCACGTACAATCATGGCACGGAGTTTAGACAGGTCACCTTCTGGTTTTTTAGGATATTTTTTGTACAGATATTCTGAAATCAATAATTGCAGAACAGCGTCTCCTAAAAATTCCAAGCGTTCATTGTGTGAAATTTTTAAGAGGCGGTGCTCATTGGCATAACTAGTGTGAGTAAAAGCTGTTTCAAGTAATTGTTTATCTGAAAAAACAAGCCCAAAACGTTGCTCTAACACGGTTTCTAATTCTTTCATAAGAACCTCTTTCTAAAACATTATAATACACTCCATTATACCAAAAAATAGAATCATAGTCAGAAAATAACCGTTAAAAGTCCTTTTTCTGACTTGTGTTTAAAATCAATCCATTACTAGCAGTTCAAGCTATTTTTTGGTATAATAAATCTTATGGAAATTGAAAAAACCAATCGAATGAATGCTCTGTTTGAATTTTATGCAGCCCTTTTGACTGATAAGCAGATGAACTATATCGAGCTTTACTATGCAGACGACTATAGTTTAGCTGAAATTGCAGAAGAGTTCGGTGTCAGTCGTCAGGCTGTTTATGATAATATCAAACGTACAGAAAAGATTCTGGAAGATTATGAGATGAAGCTTCATATGTACTCTGACTACATTGTCCGCAGTCAGATTTTTGATCAGATCATTGAGCGCTATCCAGAAGATGCTTTTCTACAAGAGCAAGTTGAGATTTTAACAAGTATTGACAATCGGGAGTAATCATGGGCAGTCTAGTTAATTATCAAGGAATACCTTGCAAACTATTAGCCGCAGAGGAACCATTTCCTACTCGACTACAGATTATCTCGCCCAATGATATCTCCAAAGCTATGCAAATAGGTTTTAGCTGTTGGGGATATCCAAATGAAATCATGAAAGAAGTCACACCCGAAGAACTAGAGTGTTTGCAACATTTCGGACGATTTCCACTGAATTGAATAAATAGGAGAAAAATATGGCATTTGAAAATTTAACAGAACGTTTGCAGAACGTCTTTAAAAATCTACGTAAAAAAGGAAAAATCACAGAGAGTGATATCCAAGAAGCAACCAAGGAAATTCGTCTGGCTCTTTTAGAAGCCGACGTTGCTTTGCCTGTAGTTAAGGATTTTATCAAAAAAATTCGTGAACGTGCGGTCGGGCATGAAGTCATTGATACCCTCAATCCAGCTCAACAAATCATCAAGATTGTCAATGAAGAGTTGACGGAAGTTATTGGTTCTGATACAGCTGAGATTATCAAGTCTCCTAAGATTCCTACAATCATCATGATGGTCGGTTTGCAGGGGGCTGGTAAAACGACCTTCGCAGGAAAACTGGCTAACACACTTAAAAAGGAAGAGGATGCTCGACCTTTGATGATTGCAGCCGATATCTATCGTCCTGCGGCTATCGACCA
>ERZ1699256.168-NODE-168-length-15723-cov-3.129520_pt1 | contig 15723 bp, 9 predicted proteins | sample MGYA00581530_ERZ1699256 | MGnify/ENA primary metagenome ERZ1699256 (study PRJEB42319, sample SAMD00040337) | human oral metagenome | material: saliva | host: Homo sapiens | study: EMG produced TPA metagenomics assembly of PRJDB4115 data set (Metgenomic analysis of...
GGGCGCGTCATGTACCCGGATTCGTCGTACCATGCTCCGCTTCGTATTTCAGGTGGTGAAGACCTGACAATAGCTCGCATCTATTTATCGGTTATTTCAACCCTATCACGAACCTTAAGGTTTATTCACGCGAGGGTAGAGTTTTTTTGAACACCCTGAACACGCGACTCGCCCCCGCTATCTGCACCTACAGATAGCGGGGGCGAGCATTCCTCATGAAACGAAAAACATACTGCACACGGCCGGCAGAAAACGCCTGACTAGCGCATTAGCCACCCAAGAAACCGCGGCGGTGAGCCATCCAGGCGGCACCAACCACGAGCGCCAAACCAACGCCGCCAAGAGCCCAGAAAGCTACGCCATGCTGAGCAACCTCTTCACTCGCAGGAGCCGCAGTGGAAACCGCAGCCTTCACGCCGTCCTGACGGTCAGCGTTCGAGTACACCTGGGTGGTGTTCGAGTGCACCGCAGCGGAACGAGTGTTAGGCTCCGAGTGAATGACGGGAGTAAAACCCTTATTACCATTACCGGATTTCGACGAAGCCGCCTTTTCTTCATCGGTCAGAGCGTCCAGGTTCGCGGCAACAGCAATAGACGCCGGGTCAGAACCCGAGCTATACGCCGAAACCTGGTTAGTGCGGGTCGGTTCAAAAGCCGAACGCGGGCTCATCGTGCGCGCCTGAGCCAAAGTCTGCAGAGCCTGACGCTGACGCTCAGCCTTCGCTTCCTTAGCCTTGGACATGGCGCTCACCGCATCCAGGGTGGAGCGGGGCGCGCTCGCGGCAGATTGGCCCGAGCCCGACTGGGTTGCGTCAGAACGAGTCGAGACGGCGTTATTGGAGACGACGCTAGTAGCAGCGGAGGGGCTACCCTGAGTGCCGCCGGTTGCCTCGGCTGCATTGGTGCTGGGCGTGTGCGATGCGCTTGCATCCTGGCGGGGTAGCTCATCCTTCGTCGAGGAGGTTGCGTTGCCGGTCGCCGCGCCGCTCACCTTGAAACGCACCGAAACGACTTCTTCTGCGTACTCAGTATCGTCGGCACGCACCAGGTAGGCGGTGTACACCGAGCCGGTCTTCAGCAGAGAGCCGGGCATGCCGATCTCTTCCTTGAAGGAACCATTCACGATACGGTCAGAGCTGATGTGGGTAATGGACAGCGCATCACCCTTGTGGTTGCCGCTCATATCGGTTTCGACCACAATCAGGTCGTAGCCAGCCGCGTTCGCGGGCACGCGCGCAGCGCTGATAGTCACCGGTTTGGTTTCCTTATCGGATCGGACCTCAGCATACGCAACCTTCAGTTCCGCAGCACTCAGGGTCTGGGTGTCGCGAGAAGAGGTGGAGCCGCCAGGGACCTGCTCCAGCTTCTGGGTGTGGATGTCGAGGTTCGGGTTTTCAGTGGACTCAGAGGGAACCTCGGTCTTAACCTTGTCCTTGCTGCCCTTCTGATCTGCAGACTGCTGGTTCTTCTGCTCCTCTTCGCGGAGCTTATCCAGCGTCTTCAGCTCGTCAATGGTGGGCACCTGGTGGGCAGCTTCCTTCTTATCCACCATTACCTCGTCAGAGTCGTCCTCTACCGGGATAGTGTGCGGCACGAGGGAGCCCTCAGAGATCATGAATTCGCCGTAGCCAGCATCGGAGGTCACCAGGTCCATGGCGCTCATGGAGTAGTAGCCTTCCTGGGGCATCTGGGGCATCTCAAAGGTGACCAGCATCGAGCCGTCGTCAGCACGCTCAACCTGCAGTGCGGACGGCTCGTAGGTGTCAGATCCGAGCACCGTGCCGGTGGTGCCGTAGTACTGCACTACCAGGTACACCTTGGAGGCGTCGCCCACGTAGCCACCCTCATAGAGGGGCGCGAGCTTAATGGTTGCCTGACCGTCCTTAATGGACTGCACGCGAATCTCGATGGTGTCGATTTCAAGTTCGAGGTCTTCGTAGGGGCAGTTTGAATCAAATTCGCTATTAACCAGAGCCGTCAGGCAATCATTCACGTTAATTGCTTCAGCCTCTACTGCGGAGGCGCCAGGAAGCACAAAAGCGCTTGCGCCTAGAGCGGCAACAAGCGAAAAAGCATGAATGCGTTTCGGAAGTCGAGTGATAGTCATGTGTGCCATTTCAATCGATGTAGGCGCAAAGCGTGGACTAGGGACGGCTCACCACAAGCCCGGTGTTTCTATCCAAGTATTTGCGCACCAGTACGTCGGTTACACCCTAGCCTAACACGGATATTGCACTAAATGTTGTATTGCATTCATGTGCTAAAACTTTATGTCGCAATAATTACCGAAATAAAAGGGAATTAAATACTTTACTGAGATATAAATAACGCAAAATTCGAATGCCATAAAATATTCCCAGCAGTGCACTAAAAGAAATTTTTACACCGCCCCAAGGCGCAACAAACCACCGCGCATTAGGGTCAAACATTCGGGCATACAGAAGAGGGCATACAGAAGGCGCCCCGCCAAACACGCACCCACACGGCACGCACCCGGCAGAGAGCCTCCCACTCAACAACTCCCCTACAGAGAGCCACGCTTCACAGCGCAAAGCAGCAGATAGCCGAACTACTCAGCCCCCAGCTCCTCAGCACCCTCAAGGCGGCGACGATACACGTTAACCGCCACAGCAGTACCCACAAAGGCAACCGAACCCAGCAGCGCAATACTCAGCGGCAAGGTGCCCTCCGGCAGCGGGCCGTTATCCTGAGCGCTCGCCTCCAGCTTCGAACCGGAAGAATCACCGCGCGACTTCGAGCTACGCGTATAGAAACTACCCGAACCGGCAGTACCCGCATTCTCCTGCGGCGAAGCAACAGTTACCGTCTCCCCCTCAAGAGACTGGTAACCCAGCAGGTTCACCACGGTACGACCCGGTAGCATCACTGCATAACCAGACATCACCATCGTCGAAGGAACCACCGCAGTCTCAGCCACAGAACTACGAGCCTGCGCGGTAATCGCACGCGCCGACTGCTGCGCCTGCACAATATACCCCAGAGCGCTATCCACCGACGGAATCTTAGCAACAGAATCAGTCACCAAATCCTGAGCATCCACCGAGGCATCTGAAGAGTCCACAGCGTTCACACGACCCGAAGGAACCGAAGGGCTCACACGCTGATTCACATCAGAAATAATCGGGCTCACCGGGCGAACAATAGTATTCGCAGGCTTCGGAGCCGGATCAACAGGAACAGCACGCTGAATCACGCTCACACCAAAAGCACTGGTTGCCATGAGCTTCAGCTCCTCGGTGGAGTCACCGCCCACTACAACCACGCGGTAACGCTTACCCGCATGCAAGGAGGTTCCGGGAACCTTCAAATCAGCAGAGAAAGAAGCATCAGTCACCTGCTGAGGGCTCACGTGGGTGGTCGCCAGCGGCGAACCCACCGCACCGCCATCGGCGGGCATTTCAAAGACCATCACGTCATACCCCAGGCCGCTCTCCGCCACGTTCCTAGCGCGCACGCTAATCGGCTGCAGCTCATCCGAGCCGCGCAGTTCTGCGGTAGAAATTTCCAGGGTCGCCTCGCGAGTCTCCGCGGGAGCCTGATCGGAGCGGGAGTGCACCAGCAGACGATCCTCGGTCACCTCAGCAGGCGCCGCATCATCAGCAGACGCGCTCGCCGAGGCATTCGCCGACGCACTAGCGGATGCGCTCGCGGAAGGATGCGCCGAAACGCTCTGCGATGCGGACGGTGCCACAGAAGGTGCCGGGGCAACCGTCGGGTGCGGGCTATCCTTCGCGGTGCTCGGGGATGCGGTGGGGCTCAGGGATACCTCGGGGGCGGGGTTCGCCTCCGCTCGGTTAGCGCGGGGAACACCGGGGGTGTCCGGGAAGAAAATGTTCTGGCGGCTCGACAGAATCTCGTCGACGGTCACACCGTGCTCAGGCATGAACTCCACCGAAACGGTGTCATTGGTGCGCAGGTTCAGCACCTCAACCATGTACGGCTGCTCAACATTCAGGCGCTGGTGAATACTGACTTCCAGGGCACCCTCATCATTCAGGGAGGCAGTCATCTGGGAAGCGGGCACAGTCATAGCCGCCACGAGACCGTCATCAACGGAAATAGCGACCAGGCGAACCTTCAGATTCTCTAGGGAAGTTACGCCGGTCATCGACAGCAGGGTGTAGTCCTTGCTCTGAGCAACCAAGTCCAGGGTAATGTCGTGGCTAACCACATCGGTGGCAACGGCGATAGGAAGTTCAGGCTTTTCAGTCTGCTGAGTCTGCGCGTGAGCGGCAGATGCAAAGGTTGCGGGGGCCAGAGTTGCAGGCGCGACAGAGCCGCCCAAACCGAGGGCGGCAGACGCTACTAGCGCCGCGCCGCGAGCAGTTCGCTGCGTGGAAAACATGGTCACCTATTTTCGTGAGTGAGTGTGATGAATCGTCGTGTGACTCCTGCGCCCAAAGGTCGGAAGTAGGCACAGAATAACGGTTCTCTCATATCGGTGACCGGAGGCGCTTCACAGCGACTCCTCACCCCGGGTGAACGAGGTGATAAAGAGTGATAGTACCGTCTATAACAGCACTCTAAATTATAGGTATAACCTTAGAAAAAGTTAAAGATGTAGGGACGCCCGAATCTTGCATTTCGGACGTCCCTACATCTATGTGCACGTTTTGCCTAGTGGGGCAATAATTGCCCCGTTTTAGCGGCGAGAACTGAGCCGCATCTCACTACGGCGACGGCGGCTCAAACGCATACCAGCAAGCAACGACAGCGATCCAGCGGCGCTAATGACCAGCATATTGGAGGCGCCGGTAGCCGCCAGCTGCTCGCGCTTCGACTGGGTAGCAGCGGCAACCTTCTGACCACCAGATGCCTGCGCCTCAACCTTCTGGGCATCGCTCTTCTGGGCGGAAGTGTTCTGAACAGGGGCGTTCTGGGAGGCATTCTGGGTAGCGACCGGAGCCTCATTCTTCTGCTCAGCACTGCTCTCCCCTGCCTTCTGCTCGGCAGCGGAAGCCTGATCAGCCACCGGAGTAGATTCAGCAGGTGCAGATTCAGCGGGCTCAGCGGGCACCGAAGCATCAGCCGCGGGAGCCTCGACAGCAGGTGCATCCTGCTCAGGGGTTGCGGGCGCGTTATCCACGCTATCGCGCTCAACAGTGAAGCCGCCGTTGACCATGCGCACGGTGCCCTGCTCATCCTCCGCCACAGCACTCACGCGGTAGGTGGTACCGGGCTTGAGTGCCGAGCCGGGAATCTGTACCTGAGCACTAAATGCGCCGGATGCGTCAATCTCAGAGACATCAGCCGAGGCAATCATGCCGCCGGTTGCCACACCATATTCGTCAACAGCGCTGACCATCAGGTGCACCGAGCCGACGCCGGCGAAGCCCTCACCACGCACGGTCAGAGTCTTCTCGGAGTCGTTTTCGGGAACTACGGTTTCTTCTACGTGCAGGCGGGCGGTCATCACGGGGTTAGCGGTGTTGTTGGTCTGTTCTTCGGTGGTGTCGTGGACGCGGTCAAAGACGGTGTTGCGCGGCAGGCTGTAGTGGCGGCGCGGGTCGTTCTCGGGCAGTACGTGGTCGAACTGCTCGACGGGGCTCGCGGCAACTGCCTGAGCGGACTGAGCATTCGAGGCAGCCTGCTCAGACTGCGCACTCGGGGTAGCCTGGGCGACCTGCTCGGGCTGCGCGTCCTCTTGGAACTGCTTCTTCTCAAACTGCGCCTGCTCCGCCATTGCGCGCTCGGCAGTGGCAACCGGAGCGGAGCCGTGCTGTACATTCCAACCATTCATGAAAGGAACCTCAACTTCCTGGGCGGTGTAACCATTAGCGGCAGAGGGTGCAACCTCAACGCTCAGCACATAGCGCAGGTCTTCGTGAACAGCCTGCACTTCTTCCAACCTGGATCCGGGCACCTCAATGCCGTCCAGGAGGGTGCCGTTCACAACGTCGGCATGCGCGGGAGAGGCAGCGAGCAGGATGCGATTACCCTGGCTATCCAGGGCGTAGGCGTAGGTCATGACTTCGAAAGCCTGCGCCTCGCCCAGGCCGGTGACCTTGTAGACGACCAGGTTCTTCTCCTGCGGGATTTCCAGTTGACCGGAGAGAATCTGAACGTTGAGCGGCTCATCCTGGGTGTCTGCGGGCAGCACTTCCAGGGGTGCGGAGGAATTGTAGGAGGGGTCCTCGGTTGCGTAGCCCTTACCGGGGTCGACCACGGCAGTTGCGACGACGTACTGCTGGTTGGGGTCGAGGGTGCCTGCGGGCAGGGTCAGCTGGGTGCTGAAGCGGCCGCCGTCCACATCAAGTTCGGGCACGAGGGTCATCGTCACTGCGGAACCGCGACCCAGCGCGTATAGGGGGTACTGGCGGTATTCGCTCACGTACACCGCCACGCCGTAACGTTCGACAGGGCCGCCGGTGAAGCCTTCACCGGTCACGGTGATGCTCTGGGAACGCGCCGGGTTAATGACAACACCCTGCTCTACGTACACCTGCGGGGAGTTCTGGGTAGCAACGTTTTCGATGGGGGTTGCGTTTGCCGCGGAGGGAGGATTGTCGGATTCCACCGCAGTCGGTGAAGCCATTCCGCCGGTATTCTGCACCTGCACATCTGCGTGCGCAGCACCAACACCGGTGACGGACAGGACGGAAGCAGCAATAGCGGCTGTTGCTCGGGTTTTTGAGTGAGCGGGTTCGGGCATGGAACACACCTTCTTCTGTGAGTGTGAACGATACCCTCCGGTGGGCGCCACGGATCGAAGTTGGACGGGTGTCTCTTCGGGATTGACCGCTATAACGTACGGACTAGTCATAACGTTCATGTATTGGTGGAAGTTACCGCGAAGGGAATCGCTCTATTTATCGGTAATTCCACACTAACAATACTTTTCTTGTTATTGCTGTAAAGACGCTTTACGTCCTAACTATTTTCCTGTGCAATAACCCACACAGCATATTTTTTACCCTTCGGAACAGCATCAAGAGCACCCAAACTGCATGGACTAGGTAAAATTTTTCAACTCTCCCTTGAAGCTCAAGGTTTTATTGCATGCATATGCAGTTTTAATGGATTTGAGATAAAAATATTCTGCACATTCATGCATTTAATTTATTTCTTTTAAGTGAAAAAATCGCAGGTCACACCGCTTTTACATGCGTATTGATTACAAGCATGCGTACCAATAACCCGGCAAAATCATTTCGCTACACCGCCCCGCGCTTCCACCCCGCACCTCCACCACGAAAGAGAACACCCGCACCTCTCCCCCAGCTTGCCGCACACGCTTTGCCACCCGCCTCCATTTCAAAACAGCTCAACACAAAACTGCCGACACGCAAAAGTGCCGCCAATACCCTTTCAGAGTATTGACGGCACTTAATCCACTCACCGTGCGGTGAGCATCGGATGTTCAGAGCCTGGCTATAGAGCCTGAGCTATTAGAGGCTGCGGCGGCGCAGGAGCATCAGTGCAGCACCAGCAATCAGAGCTGCGGCGCCAACGCCTGCGATACCTGCAACACCCTCAGCACCGGTGTGTGCCAGCTGCTGCTTCGAAGAGGAAGAAGCCGACGAAGAGGTCGAGGTCGAACCCTTGGTACCGGAGGTGCTCAGACCGTGGCCCTTCGAAGAGGTAGCAGCGGATGCGTTGCCAACCTTAGCCTTGGGTGCCTGAGAAGTGGGCATGCGGGTCTCGGTTACAACAACCGAACCATCTTCGCGCATTTCAGCGGTGAAGACGCTGGTGGTGCCGTCGCCGTTATCGCGAACGGTGGTGTTATCGTCCTCGGTAGCTGCCGGCAGGGTCGGTGCGGGGTTGTTCGCATCGCTCACGGTAGCGGTGGTGACTGCAACCTGGTGTACCAGGCCGTTCGGGTCGCTGGTTGCCACCATTGCGTAGGCGTAACCGGGCTGCAGCAGTTCTGCAAGAACGCTGACCTTGACGCGGAAGGTGCCGTTCACGATTTCAGAAGCAGGAATATCGTGGGTTGCCAGAGCGTCACCGGTGATGTTGCCGTTTGCATCCAGGCGGAAGATTGCAATCTGCACGCCGTTAGCAACAGACTCGTGGGTGAAGCCGGAGCCGTTGAAGGTCAGAACGTTGTACTGGTCGTTCGGATCCAGGGAAGCATCCTCGGTGGTGAGGGTTGCATTCTCGGGTGCTGCGGGAGCCTCAGGAGCGGGGGTCTCGTCAGCCTTGGGGGTCTCAGTCTTGGGAGAGGTGGACTCAGTGACCTTGAAGGAGGAGAGAGCCACAAGCTTCTGCTCGGGCTGACCCTGCGGGTTGCTGACAGCAACCAGAGCGTAGGATGCGCCGGCGGGCAGCTTGCTTGCCTCAACAGTGAAGGCGGTCTTGAAGGAGCCGTCCTGAATCTGGTCTGCAGACACGGAAACGGTTGCGATAGCATCGCCGGTGACCTGGTTGTTTGCATCCAGTGCGTAGATGCTGACCTGAACGCCGGGGCCAACCTTCTCGCCGTAGAAGCCGGTTGCAACAACGCTCACGGTGTTGAACTGTGCGTCACCGGGGAAGTGAGCGTTCTCAATAACGACGGAGGGGTCAGCCTGCTTTGCCTCGGGGGCCGGGGTTGCAGGGGTGGTGGGCTCGGGGGCTGCCGGAGCAGTGGGGGCAGGAGTCTCAGCCTTGGGAGCCTCGGATGCGTCTGCCTTAGGAGTCTCTGCCTTGGGGGTTTCAGCCTTGGGAGCTTCGGTTGCTTCAGCCTTAGGAGCCTCAGCCTTGGGGGTTTCAGCCTTAGGAGCCTCGGTAGCCTCAGCCTTAGGGGCCTCGGTCTTAGGAGCTTCAGCCTTAGGAGCCTGGGTTGCCTCAGCCTTAGGGGCCTCGGCTACATTGCCACCAGGCAGGGAAGAAGTCTGCGCAGTTGCCTTCTGATCGACAACCTGCTGCTGCTGATCAGCGGGTGCTTCTGCCGCGAAGGTTGCCGGGATTGCTGCCACGGAACCAGCCGTAAAGGCTGCCGCTGCTGCGATCTTGTAAACGCGACGGGTAGTCTTCGACATTTTTCCTCGATCTCTGATTATCGGTGTTGAGCCTACCGTAGTACGCCTCCGTCTTTGAAGGTGCAGTAGGCCCATACATGGGTGTGACTGCTAAAAGGCTAGCATTTGCCCCTGGAGGTTTAGCCCGCTTACCACCGCCTTTGCGCAACTGTAATGAAATCGTTATAAAACCACCCCTTAAGTTGAAGTTTAATGCAGACCAATTCAGGGATTTTGCGCCCATCTAGTGACACACGAGGGCATATAACCCTATCTTTTGATTGCGTTTGAAGAAAATATAGGGTGTTCCATAGGTGATTTCGACTCACCATTTTCATCTAAGTGAACCTTAAAGTCTCACGTACCACTTTATAGTTCCCTCAAGTTCTCCTTCATACCTCGCCCCTGCCCTCCAGAACCCCTTAGGTACCCCCTGTATACCTTCTATATAGGGCCCCGAGAACACAGAGAAAGCCCCGCCCACATCCAACACACGAGGATGCAGGCGGGGCTATCAAAGCCTCGCTGAGGCTCAAGCGTCACGGCGCGCCGCGAGCTTAGCCCTCCTTGCGAATCACCTTGAACTGACTCGGCTGGGCCACCGGGCGAATCGTAATACGGTCAAGGTTCACATGGTGCGGAACGTTCAACGCAAAGGTCACGGTCTGCGCCACGTCCTCTGCGGTCAGCGGCTTCTCAACGCCCGCGTAGACGCGCTCGGCTGCTTCCTTGGACCCCAGGCGGTTTAGAGAGAACTCTTCGGTGTGCACCATGCCCGGGCAAATCTCAATCACGCGAATATTATTCTCCGCCTCCTCCAGGCGAAGCGCCTCGGTCAGGCCGCGAGCGCCGAACTTCGCCGCGTTGTACCCGGCGCCTCCCTCATAGCCGTGCTCGGCAGCGGTGGAGGTCAGGTTCAGAATCGTACCGTAACCATTCTGGCGCAGCGCCTCCGCGAAGGCACGCACCATATGCAGAATGCCAAGAACATTCATCTGATACATCTTCAGATAGTCATCAGGCTTACCCTCTGCAACCTTGTCCACACCGATAGCACCGCCAGCAATATTGACCAGGGCATCAATGGTGCCCTGCTCTTCCAGAATCTGCTCGGCTACGAACTGAACGGACTGCTCATCGGTCACATCGCAGGTCACCGGATGAGCGCCGGTCTCCGCATAAAGGGTGTAAAGACGGTCGGTACGACGAGCCAGGGCGTAGACGGTCCAGCCACTTGCTACTAGCTGCTGTACGGTGGCTCGGCCAATACCGCTGGATGCGCCGGTCACCACGGCCACTTTGCCGTCACCGGTATGGGGCAGGAAAGGAGATGCAGGAATGTGGGTGTTCTCAGTCATACTTTAATCCTAGTAGAGTGATGCCCGCGGGTGCTCAGTTCGAGCAGACTCGCGGGCATATATTTTGAAATTTTCGATAGTGAGATAGGTACCCGCCGCCGTTCAGAACAAACGATACAGACACCATCACGCGTGCTACTTGCGGCGGCGCGGCAGACCCCAGCGGCTCCTGCCACCGTCACGGAATCCGAGGCGATGCTCAAAGTACACGGGCGAGCTACTGCCGGTCTTAATCGTGTCCGGAGGGACCGTACCTTCACGCGCAGACAGCAGATAAAGAACCGCAGCGCCGGGCATGAACATAATCAGCGGTAGCACGAAACGCATACGCGCCTCACCATAGCCGCTACGCACCGTCAAATGCCAGACGCACAACGCAACCAGCACCAGGTGCAGTATCAGCAGAACAGTTTCAGACGTGCCCAAACCAAAAATACTCAGAGAACTCATTGGCAACTCCTCAAAGGTCGTGTACTTTCAGTCTACGCCGTGCCCGCGCCCCTGAGAAGGATTCGCCGACTGTTGATACTGCGGATTTTCGCGCCTACACTGCAGGTAACCGAGAGCGGCATATTAGGGGGCTCTCTCCCCATTTCCGTTTTTCACTGAGCTCACCGCTGAATCGCCAATTACTCCTCATGTAGGGAGCCTCCACATGACAGCAATACCGCACCAGCGCATCACCTCTCTTAAAGAGCAGCGCCAAGCACTCCAGCAGCGGGCGCGCACTATCCGTGCCGCCACCGGAACCCCCTATAGTTCTGAGGTGCATCTGCTGCTCGGGCAGAGCTACCTCGACCCCGCCAGCTGGCAGGAAATCACCGCCTCCAAAGGGGTACGCGCCGCAGTACGCAGGGCACAATTTGCGCGCCGATACAAGCCCCTCCTGGCACGTCTAGAAGCCGCAATCAAGCAGTACGAACAGGCAAGCACAGCGCAGAATTCCCCTGGAGCTGAGAGAACGCCGTGAATATGAGAAAATAGCCGTTATGGCTGAAAACATTTTGGGCTCAGACTCGCCCGTACAGATTAACGTTCCCGACCGCCCCGCCCTCGAAGGCCTCGAAGAGAAGCTCTCGCAGCGCTGGGCCGACGAGAAGACCTACGCATTCGACGAGAACACCACTCGCGAACAGGTCTACTCCATTGACACCCCGCCGCCGACCGCATCCGGCTCCCTGCACGTGGGTCACATGTTCTCCTACACCCAGACCGACGTCATCGCACGCTACCAGCGCATGACCGGCAAGAACGTGTTCTACCCCCTCGGCTGGGATGACAACGGCCTGCCCACCGAACGCCGCGTTCAGAACTACTACGGCGTTCTCTGCGACCCCTCCGTGGCAGACAACGACTCCTTCCGCGACCTGATCACTTGGAAGGCAGACGGCACCCCCAAGCCCGACCGCAGCCAGGCAAAGTGGCCGCGCATTTCCCGCAACAACTTCATCGAACTCTGTGAAGAGCTCGCGGTTGAAGACGAGAAGGTCTTCGAAAACCTCTTCACCACCCTGGGTCTGTCCGTTGACTGGTCGCGCACCTACCGCACCATCGATGCACACTCCCGCAAGGTCTCCCAGCTCGCCTTCCTGAAGGACCTGGAAGCAGGCAACGCCTACATGGCTGAAGCACCGACCATGTGGGACGTCACCTTCCGCACCGCAGTGGCACAGGCTGAGCTGGAAGACAAGGAACGCCCCGGCGCGTACCACCGCATCAGCTTCCACCGCCCCAACGGCGAGAAGGTCTGGATTGAGACCACCCGCCCCGAGCTGCTGCCCTCCTGCGTGGCTCTCGTGGCGCACCCGGACGACGAGCGTTACAAGCCGCTGTTCGGCACCACCGTCACCTCCCCGCTGTTCGGCGTTGAGGTCGAAATCAAGGCGCACCCGCTGGCACAGCCTGACAAGGGTGCCGGTATCGCCATGATCTGTACCTTCGGTGACACCACCGACGTCACCTGGTGGCGTGAACTGCAGCTGGACACCCGTGCCCTCATCGGCCGCGACGGCCGCTTCTCCCGCGAAACCCCCGAGTGGATCACTTCCGCCGAGGGTCGCGAGCGCTACGAGCGTATGGCAGGCACCACCGTCTTCACCGCACAGAAGACCGTCGTGGAAATGCTGGTTGAGGCTGGCGAAATGGACGGCGACCCCAAGCCGATTACCCACCCCGTGAAGTTCTACGAGAAGGGCGACAAGCCCCTCGAAATCGTTGCTTCCCGCCAGTGGTACATCCGCAACGGTGGCCGTGACGCTGCGCGCCGCGAGAAGCTCATCGAGCGTGGCCGTGAGATGAACTGGTACCCCTCCTTCATGCGTAGCCGCTACGAGAACTGGGTTGAGGGTCTGAACGGCGACTGGCTGATTTCTCGCCAGCGTTTCTTCGGCGTTCCCTTCCCCGTCTGGTACCCGTTGGACGCTGAGGGCGAGCCGGACTACGAGAACCCGATTCTGCCTTCTGAGGACATGCTGCCGGTTGACCCCGCCTCTCAGGCTGCTCCCGGTTACACCGAGGATCAGCGCGGCGTAGCGGGCGGCTTCATTGCCGACCCGGACGTTCTGGACACCTGGGCTACCTCCTCCCTGACCCCGCAGATTGCGACCGGCTGGGGCGTGGACCCGGACCTGCACGCAAAGACCTTCCCCATGGATCTGCGCCCGCAGGGTCACGACATTATCCGTACCTGGCTGTTCTCCACCGCTGTTCGTGCGGAGACCCTGGCTTCCTCCGTGCCGTGGTACAACACTGCGCTCTCCGGCTGGATTCTCGACCCGGACCGCAAGAAGATGTCCAAGTCCAAGGGCAACGTTGTGGTCCCCAACGAGGTTCTGGAGAAGTACGGTTCGGACGCTGTGCGCTACTGGGCTGCTTCGGCTCGCCTGGGTGCTGACACCGCCTACGACGAAGGCCAGATGAAGATTGGCCGCCGCCTTGCTATCAAGCTGCTGAATGCATCCAAGTTCGTGCTGAACCTGGGCGCTACCGAGAAGTCCGTCATTACTTCTCAGGCTCAGGGCCGCGTGCTCATCAACGCTCTGGACCGCTCCCTGCTGGCTCGCCTGGCGTACCTGATTGAAGAGGCAACCGCAGCATTCGAGAAGTACGAGTACGCTCGTTCCCTGCAGATTTGCGAGAGCTTCTTCTGGTCCTTCACCGACGACTTCGTCGAGCTGATTAAGGACCGCGCGTACGGTGCTCGCGGCGAAGAGGAACAGGCTTCCGTTCTTGCCGCGCTGGCAACCACCCTGGATGCCCTGCTGCGCCTGTTCGCGCCCTTCCTGCCCTTCGTGACCGAAGAGATTTGGTCCTGGTGGCGTGCAGGTAGCGTGCACCGCGCCGAGTGGCCGCAGGCACTGCCCATCCTGGAAGGCACCCTGCTGGCTGAGTACTCTGCACAGAACCCGACTGCTGGCATTTCTGCTCAGTGGGTCCTGGCGGACGCTGACCCGGCTCAGATTGACTCGCTCAAGCAGATCCTGCCGGATGTTGCTGAGGCTCTGGGCGGCCTGCGTAAGGCTAAGAGTGACGCGAAGGTTAAGCAGCGCACCGAGGTTGAGTCCGCTACTATTGCGGCTCCTCAGGCTCAGCTGGATCGTATTGCCGCTGGCTTGGCTGACCTGAAGGCTGCAGGTAACGCCCGCGAGCTGTCCCTGGTGGCGGCTGAGGGCGAGCTGGAGGTTCGCGACGTTGTACTCGTTGTGGAAGAAGCAGCTGAGTAATCGAATCTAGCGTTCATCGCTTGATGTCGCATCGCTGAATGTTACAGCGCGATGCGGCATTGAGGACGGGGCGGTACCGATTGACGGTACCGCCCCGTTTTCTGTGTCTGCGGTTCGTTACAGCTCACCGGATGTGTGTCCCCGGAGACTGACCTATACGGCTCTGACTTTGGGCTTTATCTCTGTGAAACACTCAGGTACCTGCATCTAACCCAAAAACTGCCACTAGCACTCTCCCCCAACGATGTGGGATTTAGCCCGCTACTCTGTGGGTAATTGTGGGATTTTCAATCCCTTTTTCTGTTCATCAATGTGCAAAGAGCATAATCAACCTTATGAGATTGACTGTCACTTTATGTATGATTGTTGATGCGAGGGTTTTACCATCAGGAACAACCCCCTATTCAACTTCAGCAACGGACAAATCACCGGTACGAACAAAGACATACCCCGACCAACCGCACGACAGAAACCACCCGTCAGGTGCAGCGATGCGCCCTGACACTGACCCGCGCCAAAGTAGGCGCACCCCCGTAGCATCATGAATTCATACTCATCCTCTTCCGGATTACCGAACGAACCCCAGGCGAGGCAGAGCTCAACCCCGAGCTCACCGCCAGGAGCGCAAGCAAACATTTCCCCCGATCAGCTTCAGCACTATCACACGAGCCTGAACGAATACATCAGCCAGGCACGTGAGCACGCCCAGGCGCTGCGTGCCAGCTACACCAACGAGGTGTACGAGCTCTGGCATCAGCATATTTCCACCAGCGCCGCCACCGATGAGGCGAGCATCGCCTCCGGTTCGTTGACCGCTCAGCAACTTGAGGAACTGACCCGCAAGTGGGTGCGCCTCATGCGTGAAAGCCGCGACATGCTGCACCACGAAAGCACTATTGCTGCGGCACGCGCCGCGGTTGAGGCTAAGCCCCTCCCCGAGTAGGAATTCTCACTGTGGGAATTCCCCACGCAGTACATGCCTGCTTTGGGAAGGTACAAATAGGGCTAGCACTCCCCCTGTTTCTTCTGCTGTTCATTTCTCCCGTTATTCAACGCATTTTCAGCTCACGCTCCGCGCGTTGAAACAGCCCGTGATTCCGCGGCGGGGCTATCGAGCCAAGCGATTAAGCCCTGCCCGGAATACGCATTTCTCACGCCTCGCCCCTTGCTATAGTTATGTGATATTCAAAGACCCTAACTATGTTGCAGAAAGGGCGGGAATGTCCCACCAAAAACGCGTCCTACGGCCTATACGTAGCGATGTTGCTCCCCCAGTCACCTCGCCACCGGTTTACCGTGGCGATATTGACACGCGCGGTGCGGCGCAAGACCTCGTGCCGCGCAGCTTCTGGGTTGATTTCTGGGACACTCTCTTCTTTATCTTCGCCGGCGTCGCCGCCCTCGTGCTGACCTTCATGATTCTGGCGAATACGGTCGGCCACTCTTTTTGGGGCGTGCCCATCGCCTTTATCTTCTGGGCGGTCACCGCGTACCTGACGCTACCGCGTTTTCACGCCATCATGACCCACATCTACGTGCCCGATTACTTCATTGGGCGCACCCGCACCCCGGACGGCTTGCTCGGCGACCCGGTCAATATCGGCCTGATTGGTACCGAGGAGCAGATTCACCAGGTCATGCAGGACGCCGGTTGGACCCGCGCGGACGACGTCACCC
>ERZ1699256.174-NODE-174-length-15293-cov-1.899314_pt1 | contig 15293 bp, 13 predicted proteins | sample MGYA00581530_ERZ1699256 | MGnify/ENA primary metagenome ERZ1699256 (study PRJEB42319, sample SAMD00040337) | human oral metagenome | material: saliva | host: Homo sapiens | study: EMG produced TPA metagenomics assembly of PRJDB4115 data set (Metgenomic analysis of...
TGTCTATGCTTATGAATTCAATGGATACTGGAAGGACGTTGGTACTATCGAATCTCTTTGGGAAGCAAATATGGAATACATCTCTCCAGAGAATGCTCTAGATAGCCGTAACCGTCAATGGAAAATTTATTCTCGTAACCTTATCGCTCCACCAAACTTTATTGGAGAACATGCTCATGTAGAAGACTCTCTTGTAGTGGATGGATGTTACGTAAATGGTACAGTAAAACACTCTATCCTTTCTACAGCTGCTCAAGTTCGTAAGGGAGCAGAAGTTGTTGATTCTGTTATCATGAGTGGAGCAGTTATCGGTAGAGGTGCTAAAATTACACGTGCAATCATCGGTGAAGGTGCAATTATTGCCGATGGTGTTGAAATTGATGGTACAGAAGAAGTACAAGTAGTCGGATATAACGAAGTAGTGGGGGTAGCAACAGATGAAGATTGATAAATATTCAGCGATTTTAGGAAATACCGTTGGTTTCCATGATATGTCAACCTTGACAAGTAACCGTCCAGTGGCAAGTTTGCCATTTGGAGGAAAGTATCGTTTGATTGACTTCCCACTCTCAAGTTTAGCAAATGCTGGTGTTCGAAGTGTCTTTGGAATCTTCCAACAAGATAACATCAGCTCTGTATTTGACCACATTCGTTCAGGACGTGAATGGGGCTTGAATACCCTTCTTAGCCACTACTATCTTGGAATCTACAATACTCGTGTGGAAAGTAGTACTGTTGGTAAAGAGTATTATCAACAACTCTTGACTTATTTAAAACGTTCTGGATCTAACCAAACTGTTTCCTTGAACTGTGATGTTTTGGTAAATATTGATCTTGCTCAGGTTTTCCATTTGCACAATACTACAAAATCTCCTATCACAGTTGTTTATAAGAAACTACCTAAGAAGGATATTTCAGAAGTAAATGCAATCCTTGATATCGATGAAACTGACCATGTACTTTCTCACAAGCTCTTTGATAAAAAATTAGACCAAAATCTTTACAACATGTCTACCGATATCTTTGTCGTTGATACGCCGTGGTTGATTGAACGTTTAGAAGAAGAAGCTAAGAAAGAACATCCAGAAAAATTGCGCTATGTTTTACGAGATTTGGCTGCAAAAGAAGGGGCTTTTGCCTACGAGTACACAGGTTATCTGGCAAATATTCACTCTGTAGAGTCTTATTACCAAGCTAACAAAGATATGCTTGAATCTCAAAAATTTTACTCTCTCTTTACTCCAAACCAAAAGATTTATACAAAGGTTAAAAACGAAGAGCCAACTTACTATGCCAATACATCTAAGGTAAGCACTTCTCAGTTTGCCTCTGGTAGTATTATTGAAGGTCAAGTGGCTAATTCTGTTTTATCACGTAATATTCATGTCCATAAGGATAGCTTGGTTAAAGATAGCATCTTATTCCCTCGTGTTGTTATTGGAGAAGGTGCTCAGGTAGAATATGCTATCTTGGACAAGGGTGTTGAAGTTGCGGATGGAGTTGTGATCCGTGGAACTGCAGAACATCCAGTCGTCGTTAAGAAAGGTAGCAAAGTAACAGAGGATATTCATTCATGAAAATTTTATTTGTAGCAGCTGAGGGGGCACCCTTTTCAAAAACAGGTGGTTTGGGAGACGTCATTGGCGCTCTTCCCAAATCACTGGTAAAAGCGGGACATGAAGTTGCAGTAATTTTACCCTACTATGACATGGTAGAGGCTAAATTTGGAAATCAGATTGAAGATGTTCTTCATTTTGAGGTGAGTGTTGGTTGGCGCAGACAGTATTGTGGAATTAAGAAAACAGTATTAAATGGTGTAACCTTCTACTTTATTGACAACCAATATTATTTCTTCCGTGGTCATGTTTACGGTGATTTTGATGACGGAGAACGCTTTGCTTTCTTCCAACTGGCTGCCATTGAGGCTATGGAAAGGATTGACTTCATTCCTGATCTTCTCCATGTTCATGACTACCATACAGCTATGATTCCTTTCTTGTTGAAGGAAAAATACCGTTGGATTCAAGCCTATGAGGGCATTAAAACAGTTTTAACCATTCATAATTTAGAATTCCAAGGACAATTCTCAGAAGGAATGTTATGGGATTTGTTTGGAGTTGGCTTTGAACGTTATGCTGATGGTACCCTTCGCTGGAACAACTGTCTAAACTGGATGAAGGCTGGAATTCTTTACGCAGACCGTGTGTCAACCGTTTCGCCTAGCTATGCTCATGAAATTATGACCAGCCAGTTTGGATGTAACTTGGATCAGATTCTTCGAATGGAGTCTGGTAAAGTTTCTGGTATTGTGAACGGGATTGATGCTGATCTTTATAATCCTCAGACTGATGCTCTTTTAGACTATCATTTCAATCAGGAAGATTTGTCTGGAAAAGCCAAAAATAAGGCAAAATTGCAAGAAAGAGTTGGCTTGCCAGTTAGAGCTGAAGTTCCACTGGTGGGAATTGTTTCTCGTTTGACACGTCAAAAAGGTTTTGATGTGGTGGTGGAAAGTCTGCACCGTATCTTGCAAGAAGATGTTCAGATTGTTCTTTTGGGAACTGGAGATCCAGCCTTTGAAGGTGCTTTCTCGTGGTTTGCTCAGATTTACCCAGACAAGCTATCAGCAAATATCACTTTTGATGTCAAGCTAGCTCAAGAAATCTACGCTGCTTGTGATTTGTTCCTTATGCCAAGTCGTTTTGAACCGTGTGGACTTTCACAAATGATGGCCATGAGATATGGAACACTTCCTTTAGTAAACGAGGTGGGTGGCCTTAGAGATACTGTTCAAGCTTTTAACCCAATTGAAGGAACAGGTACAGGATTTAGTTTTGATAACTTGACTCCATATTGGCTTAACTGGGCTCTACAAACTGCCTTGGATGTTTACTATAATCATCCAGATGTTTGGAAAAATCTTCAAGTTCAAGCTATGGAATGTGACTTCTCTTGGGATACAGTTTGTCAGTCTTACCTTGATTTGTATCACAGTTTAGCAAACTAAATAGTTAAAATCGTATGAAGTTTTCATACGATTTTTTGAGATGATGAAAGTATGGGGAATAAATGAACAAAGCTAGAGGAATCTGTGTCCTAGATGTTGATGGAACTCTGATAGAAGAAGAGGTTATTGATTTATTAGGGAAAGAGGCAGAGTGCGAAGAAGAAGTAGCCCTGCTAACGGCTCAAGCGATGAGTGGAGAATTAGAGTTCGAAGTAAGTTTAAAAAAACGTGTTTCTCTTCTTAAAGGTCTCTCTATCAATGTTTTTGATAAGATTTATCATGAACTTCACCTTAGTAAAAACGCTGCCAATTTTATTAAAGTTCTTCAAGAAAATCAGATAGAAGTCGGCTTAGTATCAGGTGGATTTACCACTATTGTAGAAAGATTAGCAAAAGATTTGGGAATTTCATTATATACTGCTAATCAGCTGGAAACCAGAGATGATCATTTAACTGGAAATCTTATTGGCCCTATTATAAGCAGAGAAGTTAAAGAAAAAACATTGCTCAGTTGGGCTCAAGAGTTAGAGGTACCTTTCGAGAGGACAATAGCTATCGGTGATGGAGCTAATGACTTAAAAATGCTTAAAAGTGCAGGACTTGGTATAGCCTTTTGTGCCAAGGATATTGTGAAAAAGGAAATAAATCTTCAGGTAGATGAGAGAGATTTTGGGAAAGTTTTGGAAATGATAGACTTCCTTTAGATAGAAAGAGGAATCAAAATGAAAATTGTTATAGCACCTGACTCCTTCAAGGAGAGTCTTCCTGCAATACAAGTGGCAGAAGCTATAAAAAGAGGATTCGAAAAGGCTATACCAAACGTGGAATGTTTACTTTTACCTGTTGGTGATGGAGGTGAAGGAACAGTAGACGCCATTAAAAGTTCTCTAGGTTTGGAAGAAAAAAGAGTCCAGGTAACTGGACCTTTTGGTGATGAGGTTTTGATGTCTTACTTTCAAAAAAGAGAATTAGCTCTATTTGAAGTTGCAAATTTAGTGGGTCTTGCTAAAATCCCTTTTGAAAAACGTAATCCTCTAGAGATTCAAACAAAGGGAATTGGTCAACTTATTCTCCATTTGATAGAACAAGGAATCAAAGATATCTACGTTGGTGTCGGTGGTACGGCTAGTAATGATGGTGGAATTGGCATTGCTTCAGGACTTGGTTATCAGTTTTATGACAAAAACGGAATTGTACTTCAAGCAAATGGTCAATCTCTATTTGATATCAGGAAAATTTCGAGGGAGGGAGTGCTTCAAATTCCTTCTGACGTACATATAAAAATACTTGCAGATGTGACCAATCCACTTTGTGGGCCTCATGGTGCTACCTTCACATTTGGAAAACAAAAGGGATTGGATCCATCCAAATTTCAAGAAGTTGATGCTGCTATTAAAGACTTCTATAGTAAAATTGGACCCGAAATATTAAAATTAGATGGTGCAGGAGCAGGTGGTGGTATTGCAGCTGGCTTGTGTGCCTTCGCTGGAGCAGAGATTGTATCTGGTATTCAAACTTGTTTAGATTTGATAAACTTCGATCAAAAAGTTACTGATGCAGACCTAGTGATTGTTGGCGAAGGTAGACTGGACTCGCAAAGTCTAGCTGGAAAGGCGCCAATTGGAGTAGCAAAAAGAACACCTAGGGGTGTTCCAGTTCTTGCTATTTGTGGTAGTTTATCAGAGGATTTACCACCTTTACCATTTGAGAATATAGTCGCAGCTTTTTCCATACTTGAAAAAAGTGAACCGTTAGCAGATAGTTTAAAAAAAGCAGCTGTTTATTTAGAAAATACAGCTGCAAGTATTGCTCGGATCATGTCTTTGAGATAGAGTTAACCAAACCATTTTTTCCAAAAAGAAGTAGGAGCTTTCGTCTCTTTCTCTTGCCATAAGTCAGAAAAGGCCTTTTTAAGGTCTTTTTCTTGGGTTTGAACAGGACTATCACTGTGTATGACCATGCCGAAAGGAGAAGAGTTATGATCTTCAGAAACGATAGTTGCTTGGCAATTGTCATCTTTGGCATGTTTTAGATAAAAGACTTGTTTGTCAAATTCAACTTGAGGAGAAATTTTGACAAATAGAGGTTCAGTTTCTTTCTTTAGGGTCTCTAGTATTGTTAAAAATGCCTTTTGAAATTTGTCATCATTCGCAGTAGAGAGTTCAGCGTAGCCAAGAACACGTTCTTCAAAGGTACCAAGAAAACGTCTTTGTTCGTCTGGATTTAACTTAAGTCCACCATTGGCTTTTTCTAATATTTTTTTTGATACATCAGTCATAAATATAGTATATCATAAAAGTCTATAGATAAGGCGGAAAAGAAAGCGATTACTTAATGAACTTAAGGAAAATTTGCACAAAGATAACGTTTTTTCTTGAAAAAGGTATCTTTTTGATGTATCATAGAGGTGTAAAATAATTTAACTCAAAGGAGAGTAAAAAATGTCAATTATTACTGATGTTTACGCTCGCGAAGTCCTAGACTCACGCGGTAACCCAACACTTGAAGTAGAAGTTTACACTGAATCAGGTGCTTTCGGACGTGGTATGGTTCCATCAGGAGCTTCTACTGGTGAACACGAAGCAGTTGAACTTCGCGACGGTGACAAATCTCGTTACGGTGGTCTTGGTACACAAAAAGCTGTTGACAACGTAAATAACATCATTGCTGAAGCTATTATCGGCTACGATGTACGTGACCAACAAGCTATCGACCGTGCTATGATCGCTCTTGACGGTACTCCTAACAAAGGTAAATTGGGTGCAAACGCAATCCTTGGTGTGTCTATCGCTGTAGCTCGTGCTGCTGCTGACTACCTTGAAATCCCACTTTACAGCTACCTTGGTGGATTCAACACTAAAGTTCTTCCAACTCCAATGATGAACATCATCAACGGTGGTTCTCACTCAGATGCTCCAATCGCTTTCCAAGAATTCATGATCGTACCTGCTGGTGCACCTACATTCAAAGAAGCTCTTCGTTGGGGTGCTGAAATCTTCCACGCTCTTAAGAAAATCCTTAAATCTCGTGGTCTTGAAACAGCCGTAGGTGACGAAGGTGGATTCGCTCCTCGTTTCGAAGGAACTGAAGATGGTGTTGAAACTATCCTTGCTGCTATCGAAGCTGCTGGTTATGTTCCAGGTAAAGACGTATTTATCGGATTTGACTGTGCATCATCAGAATTCTACGATAAAGAACGCAAAGTTTACGATTACACTAAATTCGAAGGTGAAGGAGCTGCTGTCCGCACTGCTGCTGAACAAATCGACTACCTTGAAGAATTGGTAAACAAATACCCAATCATCACTATCGAAGATGGTATGGACGAAAACGACTGGGACGGTTGGAAAGCTCTTACTGAACGTCTTGGTGGTAAAGTTCAATTGGTTGGTGACGACTTCTTCGTAACAAACACTTCATACCTTGAAAAAGGTATCGCAGAAGGTGCTGCTAACTCAATCCTTATCAAAGTTAACCAAATCGGTACTCTTACTGAAACATTCGACGCTATCGAAATGGCGAAAGAAGCTGGTTACACTGCCGTTGTATCACACCGTTCAGGTGAAACTGAAGATTCAACAATCGCTGACATCGCAGTTGCAACAAACGCAGGACAAATCAAGACTGGTTCACTTTCACGTACAGACCGTATCGCTAAATACAACCAATTGCTTCGCATCGAAGATCAACTTGGTGAAGTAGCTGAATACCGTGGATTGAAATCATTCTACAACCTTAAGAAATAAGCTAGTTTACTAGACTAAAAAGATCCTTGAGTTTTCTCAAGGATTTTTTTGTTATCGAGCCAAACAAAAACTCCTCAACTACAGCGTTGAGGAGTCGTGTTATTAGAACAAGCCTTTGATTTTGTCCAAGGCACCGCTGACCATTTCATTTCCAGAAACAAGCCCTTTTGCTTGTTCAAGGTAGTCACCGAGGTTGTCTTTGTTGTCATCAACAAATTTTTTGGCAGCGTCGAAATCTTTCTTTTCGATCATTTCTTTCACTTGGTTAAATAAGTCCAATGGATTCATGTTAGGGTCTCCTAAAATATAAGTTGTGAAGTCAGGCTCACGCCTTTTTCTCATCTATTTAATCATTTTTTTAGAGGTTTGACAACTAAAACGACTTAATGAAAAACCGTACAAACGGCCTCTGGAACATAGAAGTCGTCGGATAGAAGGGTCAATTTTCCGCTAGCAGAATCTCGTTTGAAGACGGTGGCATTAGGTGAATCTTGATGGGCTGCGATCAAATAGTTTTGATCAGGACTAAGAGTGAAATCACGTGGATTGAGGCCATCTGTTGGGACGATCTCGATGAGTTTCAAGCTCCCGTCAGCGATTACTTCAAATACAGCAATGGAATTGTGTGCACGGTTAGAGGCATAAAGGAATTTTCCATCAGCTGAGAGCTTGATCGCAGAAGCCCATTTTTGACCATCGTAGTCTGATGGAAGTGTAGAAACAGTTTGGAAGTGTTCGAATTCACCCATACCGTCATAAAAGAGTACATCGATCGTAGCATTTAATTCATTGATGAGATAGGCAGTCTTATAGTGGGGATGAAAGACCAGGTGACGAGGCCCTGCACCTGGAGTTGTTTGATATTGATTGATCAGGGTTAGTTTTCCTTCCTCACTGACATCATAGACATGCAAACTATCTGTTCCTAGGTCACACGTGATCAAGTACTGATCTGGCGTAAGGTCTGCATAGTGGGTATGTGGACTTGCTTGATTGGCATGGGGACCACTTCCTTGGTGGGTGTCTTGATCGACAAAGGACAAACGCCCATCTGACTCTAGCTTATATACGAGAACTTGGCCTTTGTGATAGTTGGCTCCATAGACCAGTTGACGCTTGTCATCGACAGAGACATAGCAGAGTGGTGCTCCCTCTTCAACGACGTGATTGAGCGGCTGAAAATCAGCTGTAAAGCTTGCGATTCCTCCTTTTCCCTCTTCAGCTCCGACACTGTAGAGGTTGCCTTTTTCAGAAAAAGCGATATAGGTTGGATTGGGCTCAGCTGCCACTAGTTCAAGTTGGCTCAATGTCCCTGTTTCAGGATCAAATTGTGCCTTGTAAATTCCTTTGGATTCTTTTTTGGTATAGGTACCGAAATAAATGGTTTGAGACATAGGTCACCTCGTATGATTTGTTAGGTTTATTATATCAAAGGTCCTATTGGAAGGCAATTGCTAGTTGAAGAAGGGAGAGGTCTTTCTTATTTTACCAGTTTTTTCGTAACTTCACGCTCAAAAAATGCTAAAATAGAAACAGATTGAAATGAAAAGGAGTTCTCTGTGGATAATAAAGAAAAACAGTTTAGTTTGTCCTGGTTTTTTAGATGGTTTTTAGATAACAAGGCCATTACCGTATTTTTAGTTACCTTGCTGTTGGGCTTGAACCTTTTGGTTTTGAGTAAAATCACCTTTATTTTTATTCCTATTTTTGAGTTTGCAGGAGCCGTCATGCTGCCTGTTATTATCTCTGGTTTGCTCTATTACCTGCTCAACCCTATTGTTGACTTTCTTGAAAGAAAAGGTCTTAAGCGGATTTTTGCGATTTCCTTCGTCTTTTTCTTGATTGCAGTGCTTTTAATTTGGGGTCTAGCTGTAGTGATTCCATCCGTCCAACGACAAGTGGTGAGTTTCTTTCATAACCTGCCAACTTATTTGGAAAAGGCCAATGCAACCATCGATGATTTTCTAGATAATCGCGTCTCTTCTGATATCAAACCCCAGCTAGATGAGATCACCAAGGAATTGTCTGCAAACATTACTTCTTGGGCCAGTTCTATCTCTGGGCGGGCTGTCAATTGGGTCAGCAACTTGATCGGGGTGGCTTCGCAAGTCATTGTTGCCTTGATCATTATGCCTTTTATTGTCTTTTATCTTCTTCGAGATGGAAAAAATTTAAAGGGCCACATTGTTCGCTTCTTACCAACTAAGATTCGTAAATCGGCTGAGCAAGTTCTCTCAGATGTCAATACCCAACTCTCCAACTACGTTCGAGGGCAAATTACGGTAGCCATTGTCGTCGCCATTATGTTCATCATCTTCTTTAAGATCATTGGCTTGCGCTATGCGGTGACACTTGGGATCTCTGCGGGGATCTTGAATTTGATCCCTTACTTGGGTAGTTTCTTAGCCATGTTACCTGCCTTAGTATTGGGCTTGGTAGCAGGACCAGAGATGTTTATCAAGGTCTTGATTGTATTTGCAGTGGAGCAAACCATTGAAGGACGTTTTGTATCACCTTTGGTTTTGGGAAGCCAGTTAAATATCCATCCGATTACCATTTTGTTTGTGCTCTTGACGTCAGGATCTATGTTTGGAATCTGGGGAGTTTTCCTTGGAATTCCAGTCTATGCATCTGCTAAGGTGGTGATTGGAGCTATCTTTGAATGGTATAAGGTCGTCAGTGGTTTGTATGAAGAACATAATGAAGTAGAAGAGGAAACACACAGTGAGTCATAGTCAACAAATGGTAGAGGCTCTCGATCGGCAGGAGCTAGAAGAAGCAGAAGTTCAATTTCAACAGGCTTTGTTAGAAGATAGTGAAGCACAATTATTGGATTTAGGTCAATATCTTGAAAGTATCGGTTTTTACCCTCAGGCAAAGGAGATCTATGAACAGATTGCAGAAACCTATCCAGAAGTGTATCTAAGTTTGGCAACCATCCTTGCAGAGGAAGGACAAATGGAAGAGGCCTTTGCTTATTTAGAAGAAATTGGACCTGAATCAAACTGGTATGTGGCCAGTCTCTTGGTTAAGGCGGATCTCTATCAGATGGAAAGCTTAGCAGATGTGGCGCGTGAAAAATTAGTTGAAGCTGCTCATTTGTCTGATGATCCGATCATTCAATTAGGGCTAGCTGAAATTGATCTGGAATTGGAACGCTACCAAGAGGCTATCCAAGAGTATGCCCAGTTAGACAATCGGGAGATTTTAGAAGCAACAGGAATTTCCACCTATCAACGAATTGGGTTTGCCTATGCCAATCTTGGTAAGTTTGAAGCAGCTGTTCCTTTCTTAGAGAAAGCTCTGGAGATTGAATTTGATGACCAGATTGCTTACGAATTAGCGACCTTATTGTCTGACCAAGAAGAATTCCAAAAAGCCCTGATCTACTACAAACAAATTGATACCTTGTCGCCTGATTTTGAGGGCTATGAGTATGGTTATGCCTTGGCTTTACAGGCTGAAAATGACCGTGAAAAAGCGCTTGAGATTGCTAAACAAGGGATCCAGAAGAATCCATTTGATGCCCAATTGAAGCTCCTTGCTTCTCAGCTTTCTTATGAACTTCACCAGCCTGAACAGGCAGAAGCTTATCTATTAGAGGCTAAAGAAGTGGCAGATGATCTCGAAGAGATTGCTCTTCGCCTGACCACCCTTTATTTGGAACAGGAACGCTTTGACCAAGTCTTGGCTTGGCAAAATGAAGAAGTCGAAACAGTTGTCACCCGGTGGAACATTGCCCGTGCCTTGGCTGCCTTGGAGAAAACAGAAGAGGCCGTCTCAGCCTACCAAGAGCTTTATGAGGATTTAAAGGACAACCCAGAATTCCTCGAAGCCTATGTTTATTTGTTGCGTGAGGCTGGAGATGTGACGAAGGCGCGTGAAGTGGCTAATCAGTATTTGGCAATCGTACCAGACGATGTGCAGATGCAAACCCTCTATGATAGCCTCTAATCAAAACCATATCGTGAAGATTCGGAATAGTTTGTGGTATACTGGCAGAAGATAGAATGAGGAGAGAAAAACATGGAACCAGTGAAACTTTTTCAATACAATACCTTAGGTGCCCTAATGGCGGGTCTGTACGGGGGTTCATTTACGATTGGAGAACTCTTGGAACCCGGAGATCTAGGAGTTGGGACGCTTGATTCTATTGATGGAGAGTTGATCGTATTAGATGGTAAGGCATATCAGGCCAAGGGATCAGGGGACCATCCTGAAATAGTCGAAGTTTCTCCGGATGCCAAGGTTCCTTATGCAGCAGTCGTTCCTCACCAAGCAGAAGTGATTTTCCGCCAACGCTTTGAAATGACAGACGAGGAATTGGAAGCTCGTATTGAGTCTTATTATGATGGGGAAAATCTTTTCCGCTCCATTAAGATTCATGGTGACTTTGCCAAGATGCATGTCCGTATGATTCCAAAATCAACACCTGAAATGAAGTTTGCAGAGGTTGCCACCCATCAGCCAGAGTATACACGGGAAAATGTCACTGGAACCATCGTCGGTTTTTGGACACCTGAAATTTTCCACGGAGTCAGTGTGGCTGGTTATCATTTGCACTTTATTTCAGATGACTATACCTTTGGTGGCCATGTCATGGATTTTGTCATCACAGAAGGAATTGTAGAGGTGGGGGCCATCGATCAGCTGGATCAACGTTTCCCAGTTCAAGACCGTCAGTACCTCTTTGCCAAATTCAATGTTGATGAGGTCAAAGAAGACATTAATAAAGCAGAATAAAAAGAGGCTGGGACAAAAGTCCTAGCCTCTCAATTATTTTTGGATTGTCGAGCAAGATGCAGTGGTTGAGTGGGCTCTACTACGCTGATTTCATCAGCTTTTACAGCCCTACTCAACTGTGCGGAGGTGGGACGACGAAATCGAATTCTAACGAATTACCGATTTCTGTCCCACTCTCTTTTATTTTTGAAATCAGTCCGTTAGTTTCATGGCTTTGATTTTTTCTTCTTCTGGAGTGACCCGCAGAGTCTTTTGGCCGGTGTAGGTGACAAAACCTGGCTTTCCACCAGTTGGTTTATTGAGTTTCTTGGTTTCGATCATATCAACTTGGACCAGGTTTGAGAGTCGGGCCTTGGAATAGTAGGCCGCCAACTCTGCAGCGTCGGTCTTCACTTCATCCGATGGATCGAGATTTCCTGTAATGACGACGTGGCTTCCCGGGATATCTTTTGCATGGAACCAGAGTTCATCTTTCTTAGCGATCTTAAAGGTCAGTTCATCGTTTTGCAGATTATTGCGACCCACTAAAATGATGGTTTTTCCATCACTCGCCAGGTATTTCTCAGGTTTTTTCCGTTTATGGATTTTTTCTCGGTTGCGCCGTTTGATAAAGCCGGTCTGGATTAACTCTTCACGAATCTCTGCCACCTCAGCCAGGCTCGCTTGAGAAAGGGCTGTTTCAACCGTTTCAAGATAAGAAATGGTTTCCTTGGTTTCTTGAATGAGGATGGTCAAATGTTTGACGGCTTCTTTTAACTTCTGGTAGCGTTTAAAGTAGCGTTGGGCATTTTGATTGGGGGTCAGGACCTTGTTGAGTTGGATGGTAATGGGCTCGTTGGTATAGTAATTGTCCAGGACAACTTGGTCTTGGTCGTTTGGTACCTGATGGAGGAAGGTTGTCAGCAATTCTCCTTTTTGGCGGAATTCTTCCGCATTGTCGGTCGCCGCTAACTCAGCTTCTTGTTTGGCTAATTTTTTTCGGTTCTTTTCAAGATCGTTTTCGACCTTGCGGATCAATTCGCTGGCCTGTTGTTGCACCCGATCGCGCTCAGCCTTGTCTCGGTAATAGTCATCCAGCAGGTCGGAAAGTGTCTCAAACGTTTGACTGGTCGCATCTGCAAAGGGGATAGCCGAGAAGGATTTGGTCGTTAGGCGAGGCTCAGTTGAAGCTTGGAAAAAGGCACGGAAGGTTTTTAATTTTTCATCCGTCTCAAGTCGCTTGGCTAATTCTTGAGCCGTATCTCGCCCCAAACCTTGGAAACATTTTTGAAGGTTTTTTGGGCTTAACTCTTCCTTGTGAAGAAGGGCAAAAAGGGATTCATCTCCAATTGTAAAAGGATTGACCGAGTTGGTTTTCGGAGGAGCTACATAGGTTGATCCAGGGAGAATGGTCCGGTAGCTATTTTGTGAGAAGCCGACATGTTTAATAGCTTCGATGATTTTATTGCTGGTGCGGTCCAGGAGAATAATATTACTGTGCTTGCCCATGATTTCGATCATGAGGCTGACAGAAATGGCATCTCCAATTTCATTTTTATTGGAGACACGGATTTCAAGAATCCGGTCGTTCTCCATTTGCTCAATCCCTTCAATGACAGCGCCTTGAAGATATTTGCGCATGACCATAATAAAGGTATTGGGAAAGGCTGGGTTTTCAAAGTTGGTCTGGGTCAGTTGGATTCGCCCGAAGACAGAATGGGCAGAGAGCAAGAGTTTTTGGTTTTTCCGATTGCCTCGGATTTGGAGCACCAATTCTTGCTCGAAGGGTTGGTTAATTTTTTGAATGCGGCCACTCAAGAGTTCGGCCTTCAATTCTTGCACCATATGGTGTAAAAAAAATCCATCAAAAGACATGGGATTCCTCATCATTCTAGCGTTTATTCTAGTAAATTATAACAAAATTAGTGCGGAAATCCCAGAAAGAAGCAAGAGGATGTTGAATAGAAAATGCGAACGTTTCCAAAAAAATGCAGAAAAAGTATTGACATTTTTGAAAGAAAACTTTAAAATGTAAGAAATTAGAAAAGTAGTAAATGAAAGTTTCAAGAGAGCCTACGGTTGCTGAGAGTAGGTAGCGGCAGTTTATGAAATTGGACTAATGATGAGATGAATTTGAAACAATAAAAATTCGGTTGGCACACCTTATCGTGCAACTTGTTGCTAGACAAGACAGAGATATGGGGGAGACTATCCTTTTCCCATAAGTGAGGTGGCACCGCGATGACACGTCCTCACATAGCTTTTGCTATGTGTGGGCGTGTTTTTTGTTTTAGATGAGAAGGGAGAAAAGATATGAAGAAACGATGGCGTCGCAGTCTTTAGATGATGGAAAAAAAGAAGAAAATGAAAAATAGAAGAGGTATTAAAAATGAAAAATAAACGTTTAATGGGAATTATTGGTTTGATTGCAGCAGCAGTCATTGGGACAGCGATCTATTCAGCTACAGCAGGCAAAGACAACAAGGCAGCAAGCAGCAATGAAAAGGCTAAAGTTGGGGTCTTGCAGTTGGTCAGCCACCCTTCGCTTGACTTGATCTACAAGGGAATTCAAGATGGTTTGGCTGAAGAAGGTTATGACAAAGACAAAGTGGACATTGATTTCCTCAATGCAGAAGGCGACCAAAACAAGGTTGCAACCATGAGTAAACAATTGGTAGACAAGGATAACCAAGTCTTGATTGGAATTGCAACCCCATCTGCTCAAGGTTTGGCTAGTGCAACCAAAGACAAACCAATTGTCATGGGAGCCATCACCGATCCAGTCGGTGCAAACTTGGTCAAAGATTTGAAAAAACCAGGTGGCAACATTACAGGGGTATCTGACCACAATCCAGCTCAACAACAAGTTGAACTCATCAAGGCTCTGACACCAAACGTGAAAACTATCGGAGCTCTTTACTCAAGCAGCGAAGACAATTCAAAAACACAGGTAGAAGAATTTAAGGCTTATGCTGAAAAAGCAGGTTTGACAGTAGAAACATTTGCAGTTCCTTCAACAAATGAAATTGCTTCAACAGTTAACGTTATGACTAGTAAGGTCGATGCTATCTGGGTTCCAATCGACAACACCATTGCATCTGCATTTTCAACAGTTGTATCAAGCAATCAATCAGCTAAAAAGCCAATCTATCCAAGCGCGACTGCCATGGTAGAAGCTGGTGGTTTGGCATCCGTTGTAGTTGACCAACATGACCTTGGTGTGGCAACAGGTAAAATGATTGCGCAAGTTTTGAAAGGTGCAAAACCAGCTGATACTCCAGTCAATGTCTTTTCAACTGGTAAATCAGTTATCAACAAGAAAGTTGCTCAAGAACTAGGAATTACTATTCCTGAATCAGTTCTCAAAGAAGCTGGTCAAGTAATCGAATAAGAATGAAGGAGGAGTTGGAGACATCTCCTCCAATTTTTAAAAGAAGGAAATGAATGTAACATGATAGTATCGATAATTTCACAAGGATTTGTCTGGGCTATTCTAGGTTTGGGAATCTTTATGACCTTTCGAATCCTCAACTTTCCAGATATGACAACCGAGGGTTCCTTCCCGCTTGGAGGAGCGGTAGCAGTAACTCTAATTACACAAGGTGTCAATCCTTTTCTTGCTACCTTAGTAGCTGTTGGAGCAGGCTGTCTTGCAGGTTTAGCGACTGGTCTTCTTTACACGAAAGGTAAGATTCCAACACTCTTGTCTGGTATTTTAGTGATGACTTCTTGCCATTCTATCATGCTCATGATTATGGGACGGGCAAACCTTGGGCTCTTAGGAACCAAACAAATCCAGGACGTTCTTCCTTTCTCAT
>ERZ1699256.175-NODE-175-length-15287-cov-2.455475_pt1 | contig 15287 bp, 14 predicted proteins | sample MGYA00581530_ERZ1699256 | MGnify/ENA primary metagenome ERZ1699256 (study PRJEB42319, sample SAMD00040337) | human oral metagenome | material: saliva | host: Homo sapiens | study: EMG produced TPA metagenomics assembly of PRJDB4115 data set (Metgenomic analysis of...
GCCCTGGTGCTGGGGAAAAAGTTAAGGAACAGCGTACTATACATTTAGGCGTATCTAAAGGTGTTGGTGATATTACAGTTCCTGATCTTTCTGGTTTGACTGTAGATCAAGCACGTCAACGTCTTAAAGATTTAGGCTTAGTTGTGGGTAAAATCTCACAAGGATCTGTTGAAGGAAAACCTGATAATGTTATAGTTGCACAAAGTCCTTCTGGTGATTCCAAGGTATCCAAAGGCACTACTGTTGATTTAGTTGTAAATAAAGCACAAGCTAAGAAGGTTAAAATGCCAGATCTCGTTGGTATGACCTTGAAAGATGCTCGCCAAGTATTGAGCTCTAACAATATTGGTGTTAATCAGATTGCTGGTTCAGTAGATGATAAATCAATTGTTACAGAACAAAGTATAAAAGCTGGTGAAGAGGTTTCTGAAGGTAGTAGCTTGAACTTAGCTACTGAATTAAAGGGAGATTCTTCCAAAAAAGACGACTCTAAGCAAAGCTCTTCTAATAGAACGAAAGGGGCTGTAGATATAACTGTACCGTCTGGTTCTAAAAATCAAGAAGTCAAAATTGTCGTAAAGGATGATGATGGATCTTCCGTTATATACGATGATACAAATAAACCTGGTGACCGTATCGTAAAAAATGTATCTGGTGTGGGCAATGTTCGAATACAGGTCTACCTAAATGGTGCATTAGTTCAAGATACTGCGTTGTAGAGGCCGTATGAGTACAGGTATTGTAATTAAAAATATGAATGGTTACTTTTATATTCAAGATGAATTTGGAACCATTCATGAATGTAAGGTGCGGGGACGTATTAAAAAGTCGAAATATAGTTTGCTTGTAGGTGATCGTGTAGAGTTTTCAGAAGATGGATTCGTTGAGACTATCTTGCCACGTCACAATTCAATGATACGTCCTGCTGTCGCTAATATCGACCAAGTTATTCTTGTTGTTGCTTCTCATAATCCTGACATTAATGAGTTATTACTCGATAAAATGTTAGTAATGATTGAACACGCTGATATACCGGTCATTTTATGCATAAATAAGTACGATGTCGGTGATGCATCGACAGATGTATTAATCGATAAGTACAAATCGATTGGATATCATGTTATCACTACATCTGCCATAAATCATATCGGTATTGATGAATTACGCAATCATTTGCAACACAAGGTTACTGCTTTTGCAGGACCTTCCGGTGTTGGTAAAAGTAGCCTCTTAAATGCAGTGGATGAAAAATTTGCATTCCAGACGGGTGAGATAAGCGATAAGATTAAACGTGGGAAGCATACAACACGTCATGCCTCATTGTTTAGTTTAAATGCTGATTCCTTTATCATGGATACACCTGGCTTTAGTTCTATTGAATTTACTGATATTACATTAGAACGATTACCTACACTATTCTCTGAATTTTCTGATTATGTAGAAGCTTGTAAATTTAATCCTTGTTATCATGAGCATGAACCGATTTGTGGTATCAAGGAGGCTTTGGCAAATCATAAAATTTTTGAAAGTCGCTATGATGCGTACACGAATATTCGAAAAGATATACAAAACCAAAGAAAGAGGTTTTAAAATGATTAAAATAGCTCCATCTATGTTATCCGCAGATTTTTCAATATTGCGTGATGAAATTAAAAGTGTTGAACTTGCTGGTGCTGATTATCTTCATATCGATGTTATGGATGGACATTTCGTGCCTAATCTTACATTTGGCGGACCTATTGTAAAAGCTATCCGCCCACATACTGCATTGCCTTTTGATGTACATTTGATGGTCACTAATCCGGCTGATTATGTTGAAGAATATGCAAAAATTGGTGTTGAGTACTTTACCTTTCATCAAGAAACAGTTCCTCATATGCACCGATTGATACAGCAGATTAAATCCGCTGGTATGAAAGCAGGGGTTGCGCTCAACCCAGGGACACCAGTTTCGATGTTAGAAGATGTGGCCGGAGACTTGGATATGATTTTAATCATGTCCGTCAATCCAGGATTTGGAGGACAATCCTTTATTCCACGGGCTGTAGAAAAAGTAAAACAAGCGAAACTTTTATTGGATTCAGCTGGTAATAATGATGCAGTTATAGAGGTTGATGGTGGTATTAACGATATTACTTGCATACCAATTAAGGATGCAGGTGCCACCATGTTAGTTGCTGGATCTGCTGTATTTGGGGCTCCTGATAGAGCGAAGATGATCGAAGCAATACGTAATAATTAATATAAAATATATCTAGATTCGAGTAAAAATCATAAGTCTTTTATTGTAGATATATACTATGCTATAAAGAGTCAGTAATTCTTTTGTAATTACTGACTCTTTACTTGCTTTTAGAATGTTTTTTTGTTAAAATTACTAGGTATGAAAAATATGCACGTCAGTGGACTTCGGTACTGTGCCTAATTTTGGGTGACCCGAAGGATGAAGCGGCGGAGGTTAATTAACAGGAGGTGCCACAATGGCAGTTGTATCAATGAAACAATTATTAGAGGCTGGTGTACACTTTGGTCATCAGACTAGAAGATGGAACCCTAAAATGGCGAAATTCATCTTCACTGAACGCAATGGTATTTATATCATTGACTTGTCTAAAACAGTTAAAAAAGTAGAAGAAGCTTACTCTTTCTTACGCGAAGTTGCTTCCCAAGGCGAAGTAATCTTGTTCGTAGGTACTAAAAAACAAGCTCAAGAAGCTATTAAAGAAGAAGCTATCCGCGCTAACATGTTCTTCGTTAACGAACGTTGGTTGGGCGGTATGTTGACTAACTTCAAAACAATTGAAACTCGTATTAAACGTTTAAAACAATTGGAAGCTATGGCAGAAGATGGTACTTTCGAAGTATTGCCTAAAAAAGAAGTTATCGGTCTTCGTCATGAAATGGAAAAATTGGAAAAATACCTTGGCGGTATCAAAGATATGCCTAAAATGCCAGGTGCTCTTTTCGTAGTTGATCCTAAAAAAGAAAAAATCGCTATTGCAGAAGCTAAAAAATTGGGTATTCCAGTTGTTGCAACAGTTGACACTAACTGTGACCCAGATGAAGTAGAATTCCCAATCCCAGCAAATGATGACGCTATCCGTGCTGTAAAATTATTGGCTGGTAAAATGGCTGACGCTGTTCTTGAAGGTCGTCAAGGCGAATCCTTGGACGGTGCTGAAGCTGCGGAATAATTCTGCAAAGCTACTAAATCATTTCTGATTAGCATTTGAAAGATAAATCTATAACATATATAATTAGGGTAAGGACTATATCCTTACCTTAATTAATACTAGGAGGAACAAAATAATGGCAATTACTGCTGCTTTGGTAAAAGAATTGCGCGACATGACTGGCGCAGGTATGATGGACGCTAAAAAAGCATTGGTTGAAACTGATGGTAATATCGATAAAGCGGTTGACCTTCTTCGTGAAAAAGGTTTGGCTGCTGCTGCTAAAAAAGCAGGTCGTATCGCAGCTGAAGGTGTAGTACAATCCTACATCCATGCTGGTGGTCGTATTGGCGTATTGGTAGAAGTTAACTGCGAAACTGACTTCGTTGCTAAAACTGATGATTTCCAAAGCTTAGCACGCGATATCGCTATGCAAATTGCAGCTGTTAACCCTGCATACTTAAACCGTGAAGAGGTTCCTGCTGAAGTAATCGAACATGAAAAACAAGTATTGTTGGAACAAGCTAAAGTAGAAGCTGAAGAAGACGTAAAAGCTGGCCGTAAACCAAAACCTGAAGCTGTTTTGGAAAAAATGGTTGCTGGTCGTATTGAAAAATTCTATAAAGAAAACTGCCTATTAGAACAAGTATTCATTAAAGATAGCGACAAAACAGTTACAGACATCATTAATGAGAATATTGCAAAAATCGGTGAAAACATCAACGTACGTCGTTTTGTTCGCTACGGTTTGGGCGAAGGCATTGAAAAACGCCAAGATGACTTCGTAGCTGAAGTAATGGCATCTGTTGGTAAATAATTAAGAAATAATAAGAGAACACCGTACAGTGTTCTCTTATTTTGCAATAGAGGAGTAAACACATGGCAAAGAGAAACTTTAGACGTATTGTTTTGAAGTTGAGTGGTGAAGCATTAGCGGGTGAACAAGGTTTTGGTATTAACCCTGATGTTGTTGAAGAATTTGCAAAAGAAATTGCTGCTTTAGCAAAATCCACTGATTTAGAAATCGCAATTGTTGTTGGTGGCGGTAACTTATGGAGAGGGTTAGCTGGTAGTAACCAAGGTATGGATCGTGCTACAGCTGACTATATGGGTATGCTAGCAACAGTAATGAACTCCTTAGCATTGCAAGATGCATTAGAACAAGCAGGTGTAGATACTCGTGTTCAAACTGCTATTGAAATGCAAGAAATTGCAGAACCTTATATTCGTCGTCGTGCCATTCGTCACTTAGAGAAAAAACGTATCGTAATCTTCGGTGCTGGTCTTGGTAAACCATATTTCTCTACAGATACGACTGCTGCATTACGGGCTGCTGAAATTGAAGCAGATGCAATTCTGATGGCGAAGAAATTTGCTGACGGTGTATATGATTCCGATCCTAAAACGAATCCTAATGCCGTTAAATTTGATGAATTAACATATAATGATATCATTACAAAAGAATTAAAGGTTATGGATGCAACATCCACAACTTTATGTAAAGATAACAATATTCCTATTATCGTATTTAGCATGGACATTCCGGGTAACATTACAAAAGCCGCTAAAGGTGAAGAGATTGGTACCATTGTTCGAGGAGAATAATTCAAATGGAAATTAAAGAATTGTTACAACAAGCAGAAGAACGCATGAATAAGTCTATTGAGGCTTTAAAACATGAATTCGCATCTATTCGTACAGGCCGTGCTAGTGTAGCATTGCTTGATAAAGTAATGGTTGATTATTATGGTAGCCCTACTCCAATTAACCAAGTTGCGAATATCTCTGTACCTGAGCCTCGCATGATTGTAATTGCACCTTGGGATAAAACTATGATTGGTGCCATTGAAAAGGCAATTTTACAATCCGATCTTGGTTTAAACCCAGGTAATGATGGTGCTCAAATTCGTTTAACTATTCCTCAATTAACTGAGGAGCGCCGTAAAGAAATCGTTAAGGTTGTTCATAAAAAAGCTGAAGATGCTAAAGTTGCAGTACGTAATATTCGTCGTGACGTAAATGATGCATTGAAAAAAGAAGAAAAAGCTAAAACAATTACTGAAGATGATGCTAAAGACGGTTTAGATCAAATCCAAAAACTTACAGATGCTAAAATTAAGCAGATTGATGAGTTAAAAGCAGTAAAAGAAAAGGACGTATTAGAAGTATAATGTTAGATTCTAATAGCCTTATTGGAATGCCATGGCAGCTTGCAAAGTCTCGTTTGCAGGCTGCCCATATTCCTTTTAAGGTAATGATTGGGGGATCCTTTAATCGCTTTTTTAATATTGCCGATAAAGGACTTTATGTAGCACGTATTACCAAGGTTGATGAGTGTTTACATATACTAGTGTATAGACCAATGATTGCCAGCGACTTCGGAAATTCTATCGAGGTAGACTATGCTAAAGAAATTATTTAACCGTAAACCATCTGATACGCTTGATATTGATAGTAATGCGATACCAAAACACGTTGCTATTATTATGGATGGCAATGGTCGTTGGGCTAAACGAAGAGGGATGCCACGATCTATGGGGCATCGTGCAGGAGCCGACGTATTAAAGCAGATTGTTATTGCTGCAGATGAGATTGGAATTAGAGCTCTTACGGTATATGGTTTCTCCACAGAGAACTGGAAGCGTCCTGAACAGGAAGTTTCTTTACTTATGGCTCTCATAAAAGAATACTTAAACAATAATGTTAAGTATATGCATGAACATAATGTACGCATCCGCTTTATTGGATATATTGGTGCTCTTTCAGAGGAGCTTCAAAAGATTATTCGCGATGCAGAATTATTAACTCAGAATAATACAGGCCTTACTTTACAGTTAGCTCTTAACTATGGTGGGCGTGATGAAATAGTTAGGACTATCCGCAACATCACCAATTCTGTTGTAGATGGATCTATTACTACAGACGATATTACAGAAGACTATGTTAGTTCTCAACTTTTCACTAAAGAGTTTAGTGACGTAGACTTATTAATTCGTCCAAGTAGTGATTTTAGAATTAGTAACTTTTTATTGTGGCAGCTAGCTTATGCTGAATTCTGGTTTACTGATTTACATTGGCCTGATTTCACTAAAGAAACTTTATTAGAGGCTGTTGCAGCATATCAAAAACGAGAACGCCGATTTGGTGGCTTACGTGATGAGGAATAAAAATGTTAAAAACACGTGTTATAACCGCTGTTATAGGTTTTATTATTGCTTTAGGGGCCATTACATTAGGCGGATTTGTGTATGATGTTCTTATTACATTATTAGCTCTATTGGGATGGCGTGAGTTTGTTTTACTAGGTAAAGCTAAACATGTGCGAATGTCCATTTTATGGGGGTATATTAGTATTTTATTATTGATGATTGCCTTTGCATGTCATCAGTATATTTTAGCAACTGCTATATTAGTATTGAGTTTATCAGCCAATTATATGTTATGTACATTTGGTGAAAATAAATACTCTTTAGCTAGTGTTTCTTTTAGTGTATTTGGTTTATTATATGTTGGTATTGGTATGATTTCTTTGCTCATGATTCGTCATGACTCTATTTACATGTCTTTATCAATGCCTTTTGAACTACATAACTGGGGAACAATTACACTTTGGTTATTATTGTTTACTACGTGGGCTAGTGATACTTTTGCATATTTTGCAGGTCGTGCCTTTGGTAAACGTAAGATTGTACCATCCATTAGTCCTAATAAAACATTAGAAGGTTTTATTGGTGGCTTTATTGGCTGTATCATTACAGGCACAGTATTTTCGTATATCGTGGGTATTCCATGGTGGATGGGTATTCATGTTGGTATGATCAGTGGTATATTAGCACCATTAGGTGATTTATTTGAATCAAAGATTAAACGATTATGTAATGTGAAAGATTCTGGTACCTTATTACCAGGTCATGGCGGTGTATTGGATCGGTTTGATAGCTTATTATTTACTGCACCTATTACATTGATTTATATATTACTATTCTCGTTCTAATCTAATAGAGGTAAGCTTATGAAATACCTAAGTATTATTGGCAGTACTGGCTCAATCGGTACACAGACACTAGATGTGGTGTCTCAACATCCAGATCAATTCAAGGTGGTTGCCTTAGTGGCACATCATAATATTGACCTCTTAGAAAAACAAATTAAAGAATATGAGCCATTAATAGCCGGTCTAGTTGATGAAAGTGCTTTTAAAGAACTACAGGGACGCTATGCCGGTCCTACAAAACTTGTGGGCGGTAAGGAAGCACTCATAGCTGCTGCTACGATTCAAGAAGCAACTATGGTTGTAACTGCTATTGTTGGTGCTGCAGGTATTGAACCTACTGTAGAGGCTATAAAGAAACGTAAGACTATAGGTCTAGCTAATAAGGAAACGTTAGTTGCTGGTGGACCATTGATTACATCTTTGGCTAAGGAGTATGGCGTACAAATTCTACCTATTGATAGTGAACATAGCGCAATATTCCAGTGTTTAGAAGGGCAAAATCGCGAGAATGTTGATTCCTTAATTGTTACCGCTTCTGGTGGTCCTTTACGCACTTGGGATTCTGATAAAATTCAAACTGCCACAGCTGCTGATTGCCTACGTCATCCAACTTGGAATATGGGCAACAAGATTACGATTGACTCTGCATCTCTATTTAATAAAGGGTTAGAAGTAATCGAAGCTCATTGGCTATTTGGTTTTGATTTTGATCATATTGACGTAGTGGTACATCCACAAAGCATTGTTCATTCGATGATACGAATGAAAGATGGGGCTATCTTAGCACAAATGGGGAATCCCGATATGAGGGAGCCTATTCAGTATGCTTTGACATATCCTAAACGTGAAACTTTACATATGAATCACCTAGATTTTTCAAAGGCTTTACAATTAGAATTCTTGCCTCCTCGATATGATGATTTCCCGGCTCTTCGTCTTGCTTATGAAGTGGGCCGATCAAGCGGTTTTAAACCAGCTGTGTTTAATGCTGCAAATGAAACTGCAGTTTATGCATTTTTAGATGATAAAATCGCCTTTGGTGATATTTATAAAGTCGTCACATCAGTCCTTGAATCTATGGGACCTGAAGATGACTTTACATTAGACAATTTATTAGCCATTGATAGATGGGCTCGAGAAAAGGCTACATCATTGATGGTATAGGAGTAAATATGACAACGGCATTAGCCACAATATTTGTATTTGGTTTAATCGTGTTTATTCATGAATTAGGCCATTTTATTACAGCAAAAATGTCAGGTATGCAAGTAGATGAATTTGCCATTGGTTTTGGACCTGCCATATTCAAGGTTCAAAGAGGGGAAACTTTATACTCGATTCGTATCATTCCTCTTGGTGGATTTAATCGTATTGCAGGTATGACACCTGACGAGCCTCTTAATGAGCGTTCATTTTATACTAAACCTGCATGGAAGAAATTTATTGTTATTTCTGCAGGGGCTGTATTTAACTTTTTATTGGCCATAGTTTTATTCTTTGGTCTCAATGCAACAGTAGGTAATCTCACGTATACAAATGATCCTGTTATTGGTAATATCATCCCAGGTAGCGCTGCTGAACAGGCACATTTACAATCTAACGATAGAATTCTTACCATCGATGGTAAAAAAATCTCTACATGGGATGAAATCCGTCCTAGCCTACAAGGTACTGCCAATCATGGTGTTACTGTTGTAGTAGATAGAGAAGGGGAAACTGTAGAAACTACAGTGATTCCAAAAATGGAACAGGATAGTCCTAAAATTGGTATTTATCCTAGTTATACTCGAGAAACTTATAGTATTGGAGAATCTTTTAGTTTAGCCGTTACTCGCACAGGTCAAACAATTGTTGCTATGTTAAGTGGCTTATATGATATGATTCGAGGCACACAGGCAGCAGAGCTATCTGGCCCTGTAGGGATTTCACAAATGGCTGGTACTATTGCACAATCTGGCTTTGCGCCACTATTAAGTTTTGCAGCATTTTTAAGTATTAACTTAGGGGTTATTAATCTTTTGCCATTACCTGTATTAGATGGTGGTCATTTAATTATTATTTTGGCTGAAGCTATCACAGGTCGTAAGTTACCTGCTAAGGCACTTATGTATATTCAAATGGTTGGTGTTGCTTTGATGGTAGCATTATTCTTATATGTAACAACTCAGGATATATTCCGATTACTATAAGATAGATGGGAGATTACAATGATTGTACGTAAACCAACAAATGGTATCTATGTAGGTACAGTTAAAATAGGTGATTATGCACCGGTAAGCATTCAATCTATGATTACCACTGATCCGGTTCACACGGAAAAGGCTATTGCTGAAATAAATCGCTTAGCTGAGGCTGGTTGTGAATTAGTACGTGTTGCAGTACCTACAATGGCATCTGCAAAAGCTTTAAAAGCAGTTCGTGCTGGTATCGATATTCCTTTAATTGCTGATATTCATTTCGACTATAAATTAGCTTTAGAAGCTATTGAGAATAATGTTGATGGATTGCGTATTAACCCAGGAAATATTGGCGGAGAGGATAAAGTATTAGCTGTTATTGAAAAAGCTAAACCTAAACAAATTCCAATTCGTATAGGTGTCAATGCTGGTTCTTTACCTAAGCATATCCTCGATGCTCATGGCGGTCATCCTACAGCAGATGGCATGGTAGAGACTGCATTAGAACATGTGCGAATTCTCGAAAAGCTCGACTATCGCCAAATGAAATTATCCATTAAAGCAACGGAAGTTCCTTTAATGGTAGAAGCCTATCGTAAGTTATCCGATAAGATTCCTTATCCTTTACATTTAGGTGTTACTGAGGCAGGGACGATAAAACAAGGTACCATTAAGTCTGCTATGGGCATTGGTGCTTTATTATTAGACGGCATTGGTGATACATTACGGGTATCTTTAACGGGTGACCCAATACATGAAATAGAAGTAGGCCGAAGTATTTTAAGTAACTTGGGATTACGTAACTTTGGTGCTACAATGATTTCCTGCCCTACATGTGGCCGATGCCAAGTCAATCTGTTTGACATGGCGGGAATTGTAGAGGAGCGCTTAGCATCTATTAAAGCACCGATTAAAGTTGCTGTTATGGGATGTGTTGTAAATGGGCCCGGTGAGGCTCGTGAAGCTGATTTTGGTATTGCTGGTGGTAATGGTCAAGGTATTGTTTTCCGAAAGGGTGAAGTTATCAAGACTGTACCAGAAGCTGAATTAGTAGATACATTATTTAGAGAAATTGATCAATATTTAGAAAGCTTAAATGAGGAGTCTTTATGTTAGCCACTAAATTATATGCACCTACATTGCGTGAGGTTCCATCTGACGCTGATGTAGTTAGCCAACAGCTTATGCTTCGCGCTGGTTTTATGCGCAAAACTGCAAATGGTTTATATAGTTTTTTGCCATTGGGGTGGAGAAGTATCAAAAAAATTGAAGCCATTGTACGTGAAGAAATGGATCGTGCTAGTGCTCAAGAAATCATGATGCCTATCTTACAACCTGCAGAAATTTGGAAAGAGTCTGGCCGTTGGAACGCATATGGCGCAGAAATGATGCGTATTAATGATCGTCATGATAATGAATTCTGCTTGGGGCCAACTCATGAAGAGATGATTACAACTCTTGTAAAAAATGAGATTAACTCCTATCGTCAATTACCAGTAAATTTATATCAAATCCAAAGTAAATTCCGTGATGAACGTCGTCCACGTTATGGTTTGATGCGTAGCCGCGAATTTATTATGAAAGATGCATATTCTTTTGATGTAGATGAAGCTGGTTTAGACGAATCTTATAAATCTATGTATGATGCATATACACGTATTTTTACGCGTTGTGGACTTTCATTCCGTCCTGTAGAAGCTGATAGTGGTGCCATTGGTGGTAGTGGAACACATGAATTTATGGCAATTGCTGAAGCTGGTGAAGCTGATATTATATATTGCACAAAATGTGACTATGCTGCAAACATTGAAATTGGTAAACCTGGTATTATGAAACAGGAAGAAGAAGCACTGCAAGAGTTATCCGTTGTAGATACTCCTAATGCAAGCTCTATTGAAGCTGTGGCGGAAATGTTGAACTTACCACTACATAAAACTATCAAAGCTGTAGTCTTCTCCATTGATGGTAAAGTGGTATTAGCAATTGTTCGTGGTGATCATGAAGTCAATGAAGTGGCAGTACAACATGCGGTTTTGGGTTCTGTAGAACCTGAAATGGCTACACCTGAAGAATTAGAAAAAGTTGGCTTAATAGCTGGCTTCATTAGTCCAGTAGGATTAAAACAAACAGAGGAGTTTGCTATTGTTGTGGATGAATCTGTTATGGAAACTTACAATGTTTGTGGCGGTGCCAATAAAAAAGATGCGCACTATGTTAATATCAACCCTAAACGTGACTTTAATGTAGAAGATATTATTGTTGCACCAATTCGTTTAATTACAGATGACGATGTTTGCCCAACTTGTGGTGGTGCATTAGAACATGCTAAAGGTATTGAAGTTGGTCAAGTATTTAAATTAGGCACAAAATATTCTGAAGCATTACAAGCTACATTCTTAGACCAAAATGGTCGTCCTAATCCAATGATTATGGGCTGTTATGGCATTGGTGTATCTCGTACATTAGCTGCAGCTATTGAGCAATACCACGATGAAAATGGTATTATTTGGCCTCGTTCTATTGCACCATTTGAAGCTGTTATCGTACCGATTAATGCTAAAGACGAAGCGTTGATGTCTACAAGTCAAACCATTTATACTGCATTACAAACTGCAGGTGTAGATGTGTTACTTGATGACCGCAAAGATCGAGCTGGTGTAAAATTTAAGGATGCTGATTTAATTGGTTATCCACTTCGTATTACAGTAAGTAAAAATACACTTGAAAATAATGAAGTAGAAATTCAAATTCGTAAGTCTGGAGAGGCCATTACATGTGCCATTGATTCTGTAGCAACTAAGGTTACTGAATTGCTTCAAGATTTATAATTAAATTGCGATTCTAGTGAATACTCATTAGGGTCGCAATTTTTCTTTCTAAACTTGAATTAATAGACTAAATCAGTCATAATTAAAAGATAGGATATTTGTAATGGGAGGTGCTCTATGCTTGTAGATTTTCACATGCACTCTATTTATTCTGATGGAGTCAAAAGTCCAGAGGAATTATTACGTCATGCATTAGATTGTAATCTATCTATGATGGCTTTGACTGATCATGATGAAATCGATGGTATTAAAGCATTGCGTACCGCTCAGGAACAATTAGATCCAGAGAAAACCATTAAAATTATTAATGGTTGTGAGTTTAGTGCCGATTATAAAGATAAATCGATTCATATTTTGGGCTATCGTTTTGATGAAACTAATAAAGAATTAAGAGATTTTATTGAATATTTTAAATCAAAACGAGAAGAACGAATCGATGAGATTATTAGACGTTGTAATAATGTTGGATATTTTATATCGAAAGATGAATTACTTAAAAAATTTCCTAAAACACAAGCTTATGGGCGTCCACATATTGGTCAATTATTAATTGATGGTGGCTACGCTAAGGATATTAATGATGTGTTTAAAGGTATTCTTCGAAAAGATAGTCCTTGCTATGTGCCTAAGGTAAAGATTGAGGTTCCATATATTATAGACATAATTCATAAAGCTGGAGGCCTTGCCGTTATGGCTCATCCTAAATTAGTATCTAGTGATGAGTATGTTGTAGAAATGTTAGCCTATGATTTTGATGGTATGGAAGTTTACCATACTAAACATAATGATGATGATGTGAAACGATATAAAACATTAGCAATAAAACATAACTTGTTTATTACAGGTGGTTCTGATTATCATGGTATTCCAGGAAAAGCACCAGATAAATTTGGAGACTACTTGGTATCATCTGAGAATGTATCAGAATTTATTTGTTTGTTATAAATAATGAGGTTGACTATGGAAGTCGTTGCATTTGTAGGTAGTAGTGGCACTGGTAAAAGCCATCGTGCGCTCGTAGTTGCTCATGAAAACAATATTGAATGTATTATCGATGATGGTATTTTAATTCACGATAATAAGATTGTAGCTGGTTTTTCTGCTAAGAAGGAATCTAGCCGATTAAAAGCTGTTCGTCGTGCCATTTTCCAAGATGAAGTGCAAGTAAAATCAGTACGTGAGCAATTAGACAAAATCAATCCTAATAAACTTATGATTATTGGTACATCCGATAATATGGTTAAAAAAATTACGAAAGCATTAGGCTTGCAAGATCCTGATCGATATATTCGCATTGAGGACGTTGCTACGCCTAAAGAAATTGAAAGGGCACAACATGCTCGTCTAAAAGAAGGTAAACATATTATTCCAGTTCCAACGATGGAATTGAAACCTCACTTTAGAGGGTACTTAATTGATCCAATCAAAACTATGTGGCGTCGACGTACATTAAAAAAACAAGACCAAGATACATTGGGGCAAATTGGGTCAGAAGGCTTTGAACGTTCTGTAGTACGCCCTGCTTTCAGCTATTATGGACGACTCACCTTTGATGATGATGTAATTATTAAATTGATTCGCAATGGCTTAAAAAAAGTTGTCGGTATTGATGAATCAAGTGTTATTTCTTTCAAAAAAAGCGATAAAGGCCAAAATGGTCTAGTCGTAGATATGGCTGTTGTTATTGAACATGGTTATCCTGTTAAATCATTAATGCAACAGGTGCAAAAGTCTGTTCGTAATGAAATCGAATATATTACAGGCATGTCTATTGAACGGATGTCCATAAAAGTTAAAAATATTATAGAAACAAAACGTAAGATTGTTAAAGTATAGGAGTTAGAATGAAGTCTTATTATATTTACACCTATGGTTGTCAAATGAATACTGCTGATTCTGAGCGCTTATCGCATCAGTTAGAATCTGTTGGCTATACACCTACAGAGGACGTAGAAACTGCAGATTTAATATTATTAAATACTTGTGCAGTACGTGAGAATGCAGAAACAAAAGTCTATGGCCGCATAGGTGAGCTAATGAGACTGAAGAGAAAAAATAAAAACTTGATTCTTGCTGTTACAGGATGCATGGCACAGAAGAATCAAGCAGAAATGTTTAAGCGCGCTCCACATATTGATATTGTTTTAGGTACTCATAATATTCAACATATTAATGAAATGATTGAAGAGGTACAACGAGGTCATACACACCAAATTAATGTAGACATGGATAACTCCGTGTTACCTGAATTGGAAGCAAAACCTAATGGTACCTTTTATGCATGGGTACCTATTATGAATGGATGCAATAAGTTCTGTACGTACTGCATCGTTCCTCACGTTCGTGGTAGAGAAATTAGTCGTCCTGTAGAGGCCATTGTAAAAGAGGTAACCGAACTAGGAGCAAAAGGGTTTAAAGAGATTACTTTATTGGGGCAAAATGTAAACTCTTATGGCTTAGATTTTAAAGATGGTACCGATTTTGGTACATTAGTGGACGCTCTCGATGGTATTCCAGGTATTGAACGTATACGTTATATGACAAGTCACCCTCAAGATATGACTAAATCTATGATAGATGCCCTTGGTCGATCTTCTAATATTGTTACTCATTTACATTTACCGATTCAATCTGGTTCGGACCGTATCTTGAAGAAAATGAACCGACATTATACGGTGGAGCATTATAAAGAACTACTTTCTTACTGTCGTGAGAAAATTAAAGATGTAGTGGTTACTACAGATATTATTGTAGGCTTCCCAGGGGAAACAGAGGAAGATTTCCAAGCTACATTACAATTATTGAAAGACGTACGTTATGATATGGCGTATACTTTCATCTATTCCAAACGCTCTGGTACGCCAGCAGCGACTATGGATGATCAAGTTCCAGAAGAGGTTAAACGCGTGCGTTTACAAACATTGATGGACGTACAAAATGAAATCTCTTATGAACTAAATAAACCTATGGAAGGGCAAGTGTTTGATATTATTGTAGAGGGGCCAAGTCCTCGTGATGAAGATATGTGGTTTGGTCGCACATCGGGCAATAAAATGGTATTATTCCCGAAAGACGACTCTTTATCAATTGGCGAAACCGTACCAGCCTATATTGA
>ERZ1699256.197-NODE-197-length-14018-cov-1.836441_pt1 | contig 14018 bp, 15 predicted proteins | sample MGYA00581530_ERZ1699256 | MGnify/ENA primary metagenome ERZ1699256 (study PRJEB42319, sample SAMD00040337) | human oral metagenome | material: saliva | host: Homo sapiens | study: EMG produced TPA metagenomics assembly of PRJDB4115 data set (Metgenomic analysis of...
ATACCTATGAAGTTGTGGATGAAGACGAACGATATAATTAGGAGGAAATTATGGGATTTATTCGTATGGCCAAAGAGCAAATTAAGGGAGTTGTTGATGTTGCCAAATCTGCTTGAATTAATAGTCTTAATGACAGTAAATTTAAGTAAGCCGTTGTACTTCCAGAACACGTATCATCAGAAGCATTAGCTGTTAAAGGAATTCTTCTTACAAAAGACCCTGACGGAGTTTCTAGACAAGGTAATCAACATACAGGACTTTTAACAGATGGTTCTGTCGTAATTGTGCCACAAGGTTATGTTGCTATCCTTGTAAATAACGGTACTTTCCTTGGTGATGTCTTAGAAGCTGGTAGCCATGAATGGCGCTCTGGCGAAAACGCTTGGCTTCTAGAAAAAGGGGGAATTAAGGGCACTTGGGAAAACTTCAAGCACCGCTTTTCATTCGCTGGTCAAGTCGTTACTCAACAAGAAATCATCTTTGTCCGTATCCAACCGATTGCGGGTAATAAATTTGGTACCCAAAACGCTGTAGAATACTTCAGTGAACGTTACCAACAATTGCTCAACATCCGTTTCTATGGTTTATTTGATATCAAGATTTCTGATCCAGTCCTTTTCTACGTTAGCTCGATCAGTCAACAAATTGAGGAACATAAACCATTTACACTCCAAGATATTGCTCAAGGAACACTTCGACAAAATATCTCTCCTAAAATCGCAATTGCTATCGCTAAGTATACCAATGAAAACGGAGTTGATATCTATAGCCTAAATGCTAACCAAGACACTTTCAATGAAGTAGCTAAACAAGAAGTTAACAAGGTTTGGACAGGACTTTATGGTATCGAAGCAACCAATATCTTGCTTGAAGATCTCAGTTACGACCAAGAAAGTCTAGAAATTGTTCGTAAACTTGATAGCGAACTCGTTGCTATGAAATACAATACCATCGAAATTGAAGAACGTCGTGCTCGTAACGAAGCTCTAATTGCGGCAGCCAATAACGAAGGTAATGGCAATGGTATGAACATGTTTATGGGTATGAATCTCGGTCAAACTCTCGGTGGCCAACTCACCCAACAAGCTCAACCTGTTAGTCCAAATCAAACTGTTCCCCCAGTACAACCTGCTGATCCAAACCAAGCATTTACTCCGACCCAAACTGCAAGTCCTGAGCAAGTTGCTAGCCCAGTAGAAACTGTTATCCCTGAACAACCCGCTAACTCAGTAGAAACTACTAATCCAGAAGTAACAACTCCTGTTCAAGAATCTACAACTCAAGAAGTAACAACTCCTGCAGAAGAAACTACTAGTCAAGAAAAACCAACTAATAAAAACTTCTACATCGAAGTCGATGGCAAGTACGTATTGGTAACCAAAGACGAAGAAGGAAACATCGTTCCTGTCAACTAATCTCACTTCCCTGATATTTGAGAAATCTTACGACTTATGATACAATAAAGAGTAAATTATTTTATTAAAGAGGTAAAAACATGATTGAAGCAAGTAAATTAAAGGCTGGTATGACCTTTGAAACAGCTGACGGAAAATTGATCCGCGTTTTGGAAGCTAGCCACCACAAACCAGGTAAAGGAAACACTATCATGCGTATGAAATTGCGTGATGTCCGTACTGGTTCAACATTTGAAACTAGCTACCGCCCAGAGGAAAAATTTGAACAAGCGATTATCGAAACTGTGCCAGCACAATACTTGTACAAAATGGATGATACAGCTTATTTCATGAACACTGAAACTTACGACCAATACGAAATTCCTGTTGTAAATGTTGAAAACGAATTGCTTTACATCCTTGAAAACTCAGAAGTAAAAATCCAATTCTACGGAACTGAAGTAATCGGTGTGACTGTACCAACTACTGTTGAATTGACAGTTGCTGAAACACAACCATCTATCAAAGGTGCTACTGTTACAGGTTCTGGTAAACCAGCAACTATGGAAACTGGACTTGTTGTCAACGTTCCTGACTTCATCGAAGCTGGACAAAAATTGATCATCAACACTGCAGAAGGAACTTACGTTTCTCGTGCCTAATCTCTAGAAAGAGGTCATTCTATGGGAATTGAAGAACAATTAGGCGAAATCGTTATCGCCCCACGTGTACTTGAAAAAATCATTGCAATCGCTACAGCTAAAGTTGATGGTGTCCACTCTTTTTCAAACAAATCAGTATCTGACACCCTTTCAAAACTTTCACTCGGTCGTGGCGTCTATCTAAAAGAATCTGAAGAAGAACTAATAGCTGATATCTATCTCTATCTTGAGTATGGTGTCAAGGTTCCTAAGGTTGCAATGGCTATTCAAAAAGCTGTAAAAGATGCCGTTCGTAATATGGCTGATGTTGAACTCAATGCTGTGAATATTCACGTTGCTGGTATTGCACCAGATAAGACACCAAAACCAGCATTAAAAGATTTGTTTGATGAGGACTTCCTCAATGACTAGTCCATTATTAGAATCTAGACGCGAACTACGAAAATGTGCCTTCCAAGCACTGATGAGTCTTGAATATGGTTCTGATATTGAAACAGCTTGTCGCTTCGCTTATACTCATGATCGAGAAGACGACGAGGTAAAACTCCCTAGCTTCCTAATCGATCTTGTATCTGGTGTTCAAGCTCAAAAAGAGGAACTAGACAAACAAATCACTCAGCATTTAAAGGCTGGTTGGACGATTGAACGTTTAACCTTAGTTGAAAAGAATTTATTGCGTTTGGGAGTTTTCGAAATCACTTCATTTGATACTCCTCAACTCGTAGCTGTGAATGAAGCTATTGAACTTGCAAAAAGCTTTTCAGATCAAAAATCAGCCCGTTTCATCAACGGACTGCTCAGCCAGTTTGTAACTGAAGAAAACTAAATATAGAAAAAAGTGTTTGACTATTATCAAACACTTTTTTACTACACTTCCATCGAAACTTGGAGTCCAGGTTAACAAAAAAGTTAGAACTATTATAAGTTCTAGCTTTTTTATATTTCTTAATATTTTCTAAAGCGTTTGTAACGTTCCTCAATAAGTTGATCTAGTGGAAGTTTCCCAAGTTCATCAAGTTCTGCTCGGAGTTGTTCTTTGACTTGCTTGATTAAATCTTTGCTTGATAGGCCCACCTCAGAAATAACCTTATCTACAATCTTCATATCTAGCAATTCGAAAGAAGTAATTTTCATCAACTCTGCAGCTTCCATGGCACGACTGCCATCCTTCCAAAGAATAGAAGCAAAGCCTTCAGGACTGAGAACTGCATAGATCGAGTTTTCTAACATCCAAACACGGTCAGCTACTGCAAGAGCTAAAGCCCCTCCTGAGCCACCTTCACCGATAATAATGGCAATAATCGGCACCTTGAGGTCGCTCATCTCCATAAGGTTACGAGCAATAGCTTCACCTTGACCACGCTCCTCTGCTCCAACACCAGGATAGGCACCCGCAGTGTTGATAAAAGTGACAATAGGACGACCAAATTTTTCAGCCTGCTTCATCAAGCGAAGGGCTTTTCGATAACCTTCCGGATGAGGTTGTCCAAAGTTACGGTTAAGATTATCTTGTAAGCTTTTACCTTTTTGGATTCCAACAACAGTTACTGCTTGGTCTCCCAACCAGCCGATACCACCAATAACAGCACCATCATCTCGGAAAGAGCGATCACCATGTAACTCTACAAAGTCATCAAATATTCCTGTTGCGAAGTCCAAGGCAGTTAAGCGGGTTTGTTCACGTGCTTCTCTGACGATTTTTGCAATATTCATCAACAATCCCCCTTATGTAACCTTACTAATCGAGCAATCATATCTGGCAATTCTCTCCGTTTAACAATCGCATCCACAAATCCATGTTCTAACAAAAACTCTGCCTTCTGGAAATCCTCTGGCAAATCTTCCCTTACGGTATTTTCAATGACACGACGTCCAGCAAATCCTACCAAACTTTGAGGCTCTGCCAAGATAATATCCCCTTCCATAGCAAAGGAAGCTGTAACACCACCAGTTGTTGGATCAGTAAGGATTGTTAGGTAAAAGAGACCTGCATTGGAATGACGTTTGACTGCTGCAGAGATTTTAGCCATCTGCATCAAACTCATGATTCCTTCTTGCATACGTGCTCCACCAGATGCTGTAAACAAGACGACTGGTAATTTTTCAGCTGTCGCGTATTCAAACAAACGAGTGATTTTTTCACCAACTACTGTTCCCATAGATGCCATGATAAAGTTAGAATCCATGATTCCGAGAGCAACTTTTTCACCCTTAATCAAAGCAGTTCCTGTAACAACAGCCTCATCAAGACCTGTTTTTTCACGCATAGAGGCTAATTTTTTCTGGTAGCCTGGAAATTCCAATGGATCTTGCGTCTCAATTCCTGTAAACATCTCTAGGAAGCTTCCCATATCAATGGTTAAAGCAAGACGCTCTTGAGCTGAAATACGGAAGGTATAGCCACAGTGAGGACAAATACGTTCACTCCCCAAGTCCTTTTGGTAAATCGTATATTTGCAACCTGGACATTGGGAGAAGAGCTCATCTGGAACCTCTGGCTTGATCTGAGGTTGATTTACAGTCGAACGATTGGGATTGATTCGAATATATTTATCTTTTTTACTAAATAGAGCCATACATCCCCCTTTTCAGTCTTATACTATTTTTACATTATTCTTTTTCTTGATAGTGTGGTAAGAAAGTTTCCATCAAGAATGAAGTATCGTAGTCTCCTGCTATCACGCGACGATCTGAAATCAAATCGAGTTGGAAATCAGCATTGGTGACAACCCCTTCAATTTCGAGTTCATAAAGAGCTCGTTGCATTTTCATGAGTGCATCAAAACGATTTTCACCATGAACAATAATTTTAGCAATCATACTATCATAGTATGGTGGAATGGTATACCCTGGATAAACTGCAGAGTCAACACGCAAGCCCACACCACCACTTGGTAGATAAAGATTGGTAATCTTACCTGGACTTGGTGCAAAATTAAAGGCTGGGTTTTCTGCATTGATACGGCACTCAATAGCATGTCCTTTTAGAACAATGTCTTCTTGCTTCAAGGTCAAAGATTGACCTGCAGCGATTCGGATTTGTTCCTTGACAATATCCACACCTGAAACAAATTCAGTTACCGGGTGTTCCACTTGGACACGCGTATTCATTTCCATAAAGTAGAATTTACCAGTCGCTTCATCTAGCAGGAATTCAATGGTACCAGCGTTTTCGTAGCCTACAGACTCCGCTGCACGTACTGCCGCTGCACCAATTTCATTACGAAGTGTTTTCCCGATAGCAATCGAAGGACTTTCTTCTAAAACCTTTTGGTTATTCCGTTGAAGCGAACAGTCACGCTCACCTAGGTGAATAACATGTCCCATCTGGTCAGCAAGAATCTGTACCTCAATGTGGCGAGCAGGATAAATCACACGCTCAAGATACATAGCCCCATTACCAAAGTTGGCTTTGGCTTCACTAGAGGCTGTTTCAAAGGCTGACACAAGATCCTCTGCCTTTTCAACCTTACGAATCCCTTTACCACCACCTCCAGCTGAAGCTTTCAGCATAACTGGATAACCAATTTTTTCGGCAACAGCCAGAGCCTCTTCTGCAGTATGGACTTCACCATCTGATCCTGGAATGACAGGCACGTTTGCCTTAATCATTTGAACACGGGCGTTAATTTTATCTCCCATGACATCCATTACTCGAGCTGATGGCCCGATAAATTTGATACCGACTTCTTCACACATAGTTGCAAATTTGGAATTTTCACTTAAAAAACCAAATCCAGGGTGAATAGCTTCAGCTTCAGTCAAGACCGCAGCTGATAGGATGGCATTGATGTTCAGATAAGATTCTGTAGCCTTCCCAGGGCCGATACAGATAGCCTCATCAGCCAAAAGCGTGTGGAGAGCTTCCTTGTCAGCAGTTGAATAGACAGCGACTGTTGCAATTCCTAACTCTCGTGCCGCACGAATAATACGAACAGCAATTTCACCACGATTGGCAATTAAAATCTTACGAAACATGGAAAACCTCCCTAGTTTCCAATAGCAAAGGTCAGAGTACCGCTTGCTGCAAGCTTACCATCTACTTCTGCCTTCGCTTCTACTACGGCGATTGTGCCACGACGTTTGACAAAAGTTGCTGTCATGACAAGCTGATCACCAGGAACAACCTGTTTCTTAAACTTAACCTTATCCATACCAGCATAGAAGACAAGTTTCCCTTTGTTTTCAGGTTTAGACAATTCCAAAACACCTGCGGTCTGAGCCAAGGCTTCCATAATGAGGACTCCAGGCATAACTGGGTATTGAGGAAAATGACCGTTGAAGAAAGGTTCGTTAATCGTCACATTTTTAATGGCAACAATGGTATCTTCGCTAACTTCCAAGACACGATCCACCAAGAGCATGGGATAACGATGTGGCAAAGCTTCTTTAATTCCTTGAATATCAATCATTTGATACGTACCAAGCCTTTCCCAAACTCAACCATTTCTTCATTTTCAACAAGAATTTCTGTTACGACACCGTCTTTAGGTGCTGGAATTTCATTCATAACTTTCATAGCTTCAATGATGACCAAGGTTTGGCCTTTTTTAACAGTATCACCAACTGAAACAAAATTAGGTTTGTCTGGTCCGGCAGCCAAGTAAGCAACTCCGACAAGTGGACTTTCTACAAGGTCCCCCTCAGCTACAGATTCACTAGCATTTGATTCTGAAACTGTTTCTACAGCTGGTGTAGTTGGAGCTTGTGGTGCAACTGTGGGTACAGCTGCTGGAACTACAGGTTGAGGTGCTGGACTTGTTTCTGCCACAAGTTTCGCTTCATTCTTACTGAAGACCAACTCGTCCGTTCCATTTTTATAAGAAAATTCTTTCAAGCTCGACTGGTCAAATTGTGCCATCAAGTCTTTGATTTCATTTAAATTCATTTTTACTTATTCTCCCAACGTTTGAAAGCAAGAACTGCGTTATGCCCACCAAATCCAAAAGTATTTGAGATAGCATAAGGAATTTCACGTTCCACACCTTGTCCATAAATAACGTTTGCTTCAATGTAGTCTGACAATTCTGTTGTTCCAGCTGTCATTGGAACATAGTTGTTACGGATTGCTTCAATTGTTGCAATGGCTTCAACTGCACCTGCTGCACCGAGCAAGTGTCCTGTAAATGACTTGGTTGAAGATACAGGTACTTCCTTACCAAGAACTGCTACGATAGCACCACTTTCTCCCCTTTCATTAGCAGGAGTTGATGTACCGTGAGCATTGACATAAGCTACTTGATCTGGTGTGATTTCTGCTTCATCCAAGGCAAGTTTGATAGCTTTAATAGCACCTTGGCCTTCTGGATGTGGTGAAGTCATATGGTAGGCATCACAAGTATTCCCGTAACCGACAACTTCAGCTAGGATAGTTGCACCGCGTTTTTCAGCATGCTCTAAGCTCTCAAGAACCAACATCCCTGAACCTTCACCCATGACAAATCCATTACGGTCTTTGTCAAATGGAATAGAAGCACGAGTTGGATCCTCTGTTGTTGAAAGAGCTGTTAAGGCTTGGAAACCAGCGATTGCAAATGGAGTAATTGAAGATTCTGAACCACCAACTAGCATGATATCTTGGAAACCAAATTTGATAGAACGGAAGGCATCTCCGATAGCATCATTTGATGAAGCGCAAGCTGTGTTGATAGATTTACAGATACCATTGGCACCAAAGCGCATAGCTACATTTCCTGCAGCCATATTTGGCAAAGCTTTTGGAAGTGTTAATGGTTTAACACGTTTTGGTCCTTTTTCGTGAAGTCGAAGGACTTGGTCTTCGATTTCTCTGATTCCACCGATACCTGATGCAACGATGACACCAAAGCGGTCTTTATCAAGTGCTTCTACGTCAAGATTAGCATGGTCAACTGCTTCTTGAGCAGCATACAAGGCATACAAAGAATAATCATCGAAACGATTGGTATCTTTTTTTACAAAATATTTGTCAAAAGGAAAATCGTTAATCTCTGCTGCATTATGGACGTCAAAAGCACTGTGATCAAACTTGGTGATTTCACCAATCCCAATCTTTCCATTCTTTAAACTGTTCCAAAATTCTTCTGGCGTATTCCCAATTGGAGATGTTAGTCCATAACCTGTTACTACTACACGATTTAGTTTCATTTTCATACCTCTATTTTAACTCTTATTGCATGGTAAGTCCACCATCAATTGCAATGACTTGTCCCGTTAGATAATCTTGGCTTGCAAGAAAGGCTGTGACCTCTGCGACTTGCTCAGCTTGGCCAAATTGTTTCATCGGAATTTGTGCCAACATGGCATCTTTTACCTTATCAGATAGGACTGCAGTCATATCTGATTCGATCATTCCTGGTGCAATGGCATTGACACGCACATTACGATTGGCCACCTCACGTGCTACTGATTTGGTAAATCCAATCAAACCAGCCTTAGATGCAGCGTAGTTTGCTTGACCGATATTTCCCATCAAACCAACGACACTAGACATATTGATAATGGCCCCTTCACGTGCTTTTATCATCTGCTTCAAGACTGCTTGCGTCATGTTGAAGGCTCCCGTTAGATTGACTTTCAAGACCTTCTCAAAATCTTCTTCTGTCATCTTCAGCATGAGAGTGTCTTGAGTAATCCCAGGATTATTAACGAGAACATCAACTGAACCCAGCTCTTCAATGGCTTGGTCCACCATACGCTTTGCGTCCGCAAAATCAGAAACGTCACCAGAAATAGCAAGGACCTTCACTCCGTATGCTTTAAATTCGTTTAGAAGCTCCTCGGAGATTTCACCACGACTATTCAAGACAACATTGGCTCCCAAGCTGGCAAATTTATGAGCAATGGCAAGACCAATTCCTCGACTTGAGCCTGTAATAAAGACATTTTTCTGTTCTAGTTTCATTTTTCTCCTTTCAGAACTTCTACCATTTTGGTCTAATTTTCTAAGAGTGCTTGTAAACTTGCTTGATCTTCCACATTTGCAAGTTGAGCAGTTTTATCAATCTTTTTGACGAATCCTGACAAGACTTTTCCAGGGCCAATCTCGATAAAACGAGTGACTCCCGCTTCTTGCATGACTGCAATGCTTTCATAAAAACGAACAGGTTCCTTAACTTGACGAGTCAAGAGTTCTGCAATTCGTTCTTTTTCCATGACCTTTGCTTCTGTATTACCAACAAGTGGACAAGCAAAGTCATTAAACTCAACATCTTCTAGGACTTGAGCTAATTTTTGACTAGCAGATTCCAATAAAGCTGTATGGAAAGGTCCAGAAACATTTAGCGGAATTAAGCGTTTTGCTCCTGCTTCTTGCAAGAGTTCAACTGCACGATCCACAGCAACCACCTCACCACCAATAACAATTTGGCTTGGGGTATTGTAGTTAGCTGGAGTCACAACACCAAGTTGAGAAGCTTCTTGACAAGCTTGTTCAATAACTTCAACTGGAGTATTGAGTACGGCTACCATTTTACCAGACCCAGCAGGTGCCGCTTCTTCCATATAAGATCCACGCTTAGCAACTAGAGCCACCGCATCCTCAAAATCCAAAGCACCACTAGCTACGAGGGCAGAATATTCACCAAGAGACAGGCCTGCCACTATATCTGGTTGGTAACCTTTCTCCTTTAGTAGTCGGTAAATGGAAACGGATGTAGCCAAAATAGCTGGTTGTGTGTAACGAGTCTGATTTAGCTTCGTTTCATCGTTATCAATCAAGTCACGAAGATCATAACCTAAGACCTGGCTAGCTTGGTCGATTGTTTCCTTGACGATAGCATATTGGTCGTATAGTTCACGTCCCATTCCAAGGTACTGGGCTCCTTGACCTGCAAATAGAAAGGCTGTTTTAGTCATTTCTTGTAACTCCTGCCCAACGAGCGGCTTCTTTTTGAATTTTCTCAGCTGCACCATAGTAGATATCTTTTAAGATTTCTTCAACTGTTTCTTCTTTCGATACCAAACCTGCAATCTGGCCGGCCATTACTGAACCGCCATCCACATCACCATGGACAGCAGCCTTAGCTAAGGCTCCAGCACCCATTTGCTCAAAGATTTCCAAATCTGGATTTTCTTGTTTAAAGGCATCTTTTTCAGCTTGCTCGAAATCACGAGTCAATTGGTTTTTGATAGCACGAACTGCGTGTCCAAAATGTTGTGCTGAAATCGTTGTATCAATATCTCGGGCTTTTAAAATTTTAGCTTTATAGTTTGGATGAGCATTAGATTCTTTAGCAACTACAAAACGAGTTCCTACTTGAACAGCTTCAGCACCAAGCATAAATCCAGCTGCAGCTCCCTCGCCGTCTGCAATACCACCTGCAGCGATAACAGGAATTGAAACAGCCGCCGCAACTTGGCGAACCAAGGTCATAGTTGTTAATTTACCAATATGTCCGCCGGCTTCCATACCTTCAGCAATGACAGCATCCGCACCGATTTTTTCCATACGTTTAGCCAAAGCAACACTTGGAACTACAGGAATAACGGTAATCCCCGCTTCATGGAATCGCTCCATGTATTTACTTGGGTTTCCTGCACCAGTTGTGACTACCTTAACCCCTTCTTCAATAACGAGGTCAACAATATCATCAACAAATGGAGACAAGAGCATGATATTGACACCAAAAGGCTTGTCTGTTAAAGATTTAATCTTATCGATGTTGGCTTTAACCACTTCTTTAGGTGCGTTTCCTCCACCAATGATTCCGAGACCACCAGCTTTTGAAACAGCTCCAGCCAAATCGCCATCTGCCACCCAGGCCATTCCACCTTGGAAGATAGGATATTTAATATTTAATAGTTCAGTGATACGTGTTTTCATATTGCCTCCATAAGTCTTGCTTACGTAATAGTTCGACTTTATTATAATTTGACGGTCAAACTATTACCTAAACAAGAGGGAGCGGGTCTCCCCTACTCCTTCTTTATTTATTCTAATTATTTTGTTTGCTCTTCAACGTAAGCAACCAAGTCGCCAACTGTTTTCAAGTTGTCTTCTGCTTCGATTTGGATATCAAAAGCATCTTCGATTTCTGAGATTACTTGGAACAAGTCCAATGAATCTGCATCCAAATCATCAAAAGTAGATTCAAGTGTTACTTCTGATGCATCTTTTCCAAGTTCTTCAACGATAATTTCTTGTACTTTTTCAAATACTGCCATGATAGACTCCTTTAAAATAAATAGTTTTTTTATAACAATGTGATCACCACATGATTACCTAAATTGTAACAATAAGTGTGCCCCATGTCAAACCTCCACCGAAACCTGACAAGAGAATTTTTTGGCTACCATCCAAATGGATGAGCCCTTCTTCTACACACTCAGAAAGTAAAATCGGGATACTTGCTGCACTAGTATTTCCATACTTCATCATATTAGCAGGAAGCTTGTCACGATCGACACCGATTTTTCTAGCCATCTTATCCAAGATTCGAATATTAGCTTGATGAAGCAAGAGATAATCGAGTTCATCTGCTGATATTGGACTTTTTTCGATGGTCTGTTTAATAGATTTAGCCACGTCTCGAATTGCAAAGTCAAAAACTGCTCTCCCATCCATTTTCAAGAAAACATCTGGTTCTTCTTGAATCGAAAATGGTGAAATCAATCCTGTCTGTCCATAAGTGAGACACTCACCACGAGAACCATCGCTATTGAGACTTTCAGCTAAGAAATGTTCTTGGTCACTTGCCTCAAGTAGTACACCACCAGCTCCATCTCCGAACAAGACAGCTGTTGAGCGGTCAGACCAATCCAAAGATTTTGACATGGTCTCACTACCGATAACAAGACCTTTGCGATATGTTCCTGAAGAAATGAACTTTTCTGCAGTTGATAGGGCAAAAACAAATCCACTACAAGCAGCTGTTAAATCATAGGCAAAAGCCTTATGAGCGCCAATTCTTGCCTGAACACGAGCTGCTGTAGAAGGCATCATCGAGTCAGGTGTCATAGTAGCCAGAATAATAAAATCTAACTCTTCAGCAGAAATCCCTGCCTTGTCCAGAAGTTGTCTTGCAACCTCTGTAGCCAAATCTCCTGTTGATTCTGTTTTAGAAATATGACGTTCTTTAATCCCTGTCCGACTTGAGATCCATTCATCACTCGTATCCATGACCTGAGCCAAGTCTTCGTTAGTGATAATCTGCTCTGGAGCATAATGAGCGACCTGGCTTATTTTTGCAAAAGCCATTACTTCAAATCCTCCAAAAAGTGATAAAGATTAGTCAACCCTTTACCCATAACTTCCATCTCTTCAGGACTCATGCCTTCGATAATTCTTTCGACCATGGCCTTATGGAAACGTTTATGGAGACGATGTACAAGGCGACCTCTCTTTGTCAAATGAAGATGTACTACACGACGATCCTGATCTGAACGAATCCGTTCGATGTATCCTTTTCGCTCCAGATTGTTTAAGCTCGTTGTCACAGTCCCTAGTGTTACCATCAACTCTTTGGAAACTTGACTTGGAGTCACTTCTGGATACTTACCGATAACATCAATCGTGTGCATTTCTTTGATAGAGATATCTTTGAAACGACTACCTCGCAAACTTACTTCCTCGATCACTAGGACGTTGTTAAAAATTGATGTTAAATAGTCATTGACTTGTTGGTAGTCCATTTCTCTTCCCTCCTTTATCAAAAAAAGTTTAATAATCAAAACATTTGACAAGAAAAGTATATCAAACTTCAAAGAATAGTGCAAGTATTTTTTATTTCCCGACAAATTTTGGACGTCTTCTTTCAGAATGTGCACGAACACCTTCTTTAAAATCTTCTGTGTAGGATAGTGATTCTTGCAATTCTAATTCAAGTTTAGCGTATTCATGCCACTGTTTAAACTCACTTTCCCAAACAAGTTTCTTAATCGCAGCATAGGAATTTGAAGAACCACGTCTCAACTTCTTCAACAATTGTTCTCTTGTTTTTTCTAATTGTTCACTAGTACATAGACGATATAGAGCTCCTGCCTCCATTGCTTTTTCAGCGGTGAAAGCTTCTCCAGTCATAGCTAATTGAGTTGCTCTAGTTGCACCGAGCGATCTTGTCAGCAAGAATAAGCCACCCGCGTCAGGAGCCAATCCTACACCTACAAAAGCCTGGATAAATTTAGACTTGTCAGATGCGATACAGAAATCAACTGCCAAGGCCATATTGGCTGCAGCTCCAGCAACTGCTCCATCCACCTCCATGATAACAGGTTTAGGAATCTGTTTAATCTTATAAGAAATAGTATTGACCAATTCAGCAATTCGAGTTAAGGAATCAATATCATCCTCATCGACAGCACGTTTCATTTCAACTAAATCGCCACCAACAGAAAACACCTTACCAGCAGCATTGATGAGAATAAATGAAATAGAATCGTCTTTTTCAGCTAATTCCAGTGCTTCTAAAATTTCTTCACACATAGGAATATGGAAACCATTTGCCACCTCGGGACGATTTAAAGTAATCACCGCTAAATCGTCTTGAATTTGAAAGATAATATGATTCATAGCCACTCCTTTTAATTTAAAAAGCTGATTAAATTATTTTATCTTCAAAGTATATCTTTTTCTTGTTTATAAGACAAGAGAAAAATCGACCGAAAGTGTCTCGGCCGATTTTAAAATCTTAGTTTGGTCTCTAAAAATACAGGAAAACCAGTACTTGTATCATCCATGAAATCATAAATCACTTCAAGCATTCGTCCTCCTTCTCTCTGATAAAGCTGTTCTTGGTTTGATCCCTTATGGTAGAATTCTCCTGAAACCATGTAAAAAACACGATTTGGATCTTCTAGGTAGGCAAAAAGATTTCCTGTAAAAGGAGCCTCCTTATTTCCGTCCTTGTTGACCAGACTTGTAGCTAAGAGTTTCGTGATTCCTCTAAATTGTCCACTTTCATCTGTTCGACAATAAAACTTGACTCTAGCTTCATAGTTAGGATTGACGATAATCTTTTCAGAGAGAATTCGATAGGTCCTTGAC
>ERZ1699256.207-NODE-207-length-13679-cov-1.807630_pt1 | contig 13679 bp, 8 predicted proteins | sample MGYA00581530_ERZ1699256 | MGnify/ENA primary metagenome ERZ1699256 (study PRJEB42319, sample SAMD00040337) | human oral metagenome | material: saliva | host: Homo sapiens | study: EMG produced TPA metagenomics assembly of PRJDB4115 data set (Metgenomic analysis of...
CTATACAATGGTTTCCTGGACACATGTCCAAAGCTAGAAGACAAGTACAAGAAAATTTAAAATTTGTGGATTTTGTGACGGTTCTGGTAGATGCTCGTTTGCCCCTATCAAGCCAAAATCCTATGTTAACCAAAATTGTTGGTGATAAGCCTAAATTAATGATTTTGAACAAGGTAGACTTGGCAGATCCTGTGGCAACAAAAGAATGGCAGGACTATTTTGAGTCTCAAGGCATCAAAACCTTGGCTATCAACTCCAAAGAGCAATCTACGGTTAAGAAGGTCACAGATGCTGCTAAGTCTTTGATGGCCGATAAAATTGCTCGTCAGAAGGAACGAGGGATTCAGATTGAAACCCTTCGGACCATGATTATCGGGATTCCTAATGCCGGGAAATCAACTCTGATGAACCGCTTAGCGGGGAAAAAGATTGCTGTTGTTGGAAATAAACCAGGGGTGACCAAGGGGCAACAATGGTTGAAAACCAATAAAGACCTTGAAATCTTGGATACCCCAGGGATTCTCTGGCCAAAGTTTGAAGATGAAGAAGTGGCTTTAAAGCTCGCCTTAACAGGAGCGATAAAGGATCAGTTGCTTCCAATGGATGAAGTGACCATCTTTGGCCTTAACTATTTTAAAGAGCATTATCCAGCTGTTTTGAAGGAACGTTTTAAACAAATGGATCTGGAACAAGAAGCTCCTGAAATCATTATGGAAATGACCCAGAAATTAGGATTTCGAGAGGATTACGACCGTTTTTACCAACTCTTTGTCAAAGATGTTCGCGATGGGAAATTGGGACGGTATACGCTGGATCGCGTAGGTGAAATAGATGTCAACGATTAAAGAAGTTAAAGAGCGTTTGGCAATGATTGACGAGCTAGATCATCCCTTATTTGAAGAGTTGATCCTTGATGGTCGAGCAGGCGTTCAAGCGGCTATCAGCAAACGAAAACGCGAACTCCAAAAACAAGTGGACGAAGATTTGCGTTTGGAAAAAATGCTAGCCTATGAAAAAGAACTTTATACTCAAGGGATTCACCTTATTGCAGGTGTGGATGAAGTAGGGAGAGGTCCTCTGGCTGGCCCTGTCGTCGCAGCAGCCGTCATTCTGCCGGAAAATTGTAAAATTCCAGGGTTAAATGATAGTAAGAAAATTCCGAAATCGAAGCACCATGCTATTTACCAAGCGGTTTTAGATCAGGCTCTCTCTGTCGGGATTGGGATAAAAGATAATCAGGTCATTGATCAGGTTAATATTTATGAAGCAACCAAATTAGCTATGCTAGAGGCTATTCAAGAATTAGACCCACGACCTCAACATCTTTTGATTGATGCCATGAGGTTGGATCTTCCTATTCCCCAAACTAGTATCATCAAAGGGGATGCTAACTCCTTATCCATTGCTGCAGCATCCATCGTAGCCAAGGTGACTCGGGATCAGATGATGGAAGAGTTTGATTGCGAATATCCGGGTTATGATTTTACGCAGAACGTTGGCTATGGGACGGCTAACCATCTGGCTGGCCTTCACAAGCTGGGAGTGACCCCTATCCATCGGCGTTCATTTGAACCCGTCAAATCAATGTGTGAGGATTAGGTTATGCTATTTACCATCGATATCGGAGGAACCTTTATAAAGTACGGTCTGATGGATGCAGACTATCAATTGATCCGTACAGACAAGATCCCAACACCATCTACGATTGAGGACTTTTGGCAAGGATTAGAAGGAATCGTTGCTCCTGTACGGGAAGAAATCGAGGGAATCGCCATTTCATGCCCTGGTGAGATCCAAAAGAGCCTTGGCTTTGTCTTTCGAGGTGGTCTCATTCCATATTTGCGAGGCATTCCTCTAGCTAGTAGATTAGAACAAACATTTCAAGTACCCGTCACCGTTCTTAATGATGGAGAAGCTGCTGGTCTAGCGGAAGCAAGGCTTGGTAATCTAAAAGATTGTCCTTGCGGTGCGACCTTGGTCCTAGGGACTGGAGTTGGTCTTGCTCTTCTTTCGAATGGTGACCTATTGAGAGGATGGCAACTGACAGAATACATTCGGTCTATTGATAAGGCAGAAAGAACACCAGAAAATCGCCGCTTTCATCGCGAACTCTTTTTGCAAGGCATTTCCAATCTTTTGGAAAACACCGGTTCAGCTGTTCAATTTGTTGAGAAGGCTAGTCACATCTTGAACCTAGAAAAGGCAGATGGTATAGCCGTTTTCAAGGCTCTTGATCAAGGAGGCCATGAGGAGCTGAAATCCTTGTTTCGGGAGTATTGTCATGATATTGCTATTCTGATTTTTAATCTTCAATCATTGCTCCTGCTTGAGAAGGTGACAATTGGAGGGGGCATTAGTAGCCAACCGCTACTGATCGATGAGATCAGTCGACAATACCATAACCTACTCTCTCAAAAAGGGCATAAACAATTTGAGGCCTTGCCGATCCAAGCGGCTCGCTTCCATAATGAAAGCAACTTGATTGGTGCCGCATCTTACTTTTATTCTTCGACATATCAAAAAAAGTTCTAGAAATAGAGCTTTTTTCTTTTCTTTTTCGAATAAATAAGTGAGAGGAAGTAGAAGGTGACCATGGAGAAATTTGAAATCTTTAAATTAAAAGAAGCCGGTTTATCAAATGAGCAAGTCTTGAGAGTTTTGGACTACTGTAGGAAAGACCAAGCCTTACCAAGCTTAGAAGAGATAGCAAGGATCGCTCGCTGTCGCAGTATTATTCATTTTGTAGACAAATACCGGCAGCTGGATGAAGAGCATTTACACAAGGAGTTTGAACGGTTCCCATCTCTATCCATTTTTGATCCTGAATACCCTGAGGAATTGCTACAGATCTACAATCCTCCTGTACTCCTTTTTTACCAAGGGGATTTGCAACTGTTAAGCAAACCGAAGATTGCAGTTGTTGGAGCTCGAGAGACCACGCGAGAAGGGGTTCGTTCTGTAGAGAAGATAATTAAGGAACTTGGAAATGAACTGGTCATTGTTAGTGGACTTGCTAAGGGAATTGATGCGACAGCGCATTATGCCAGCATTCGTAATGGTGGAAAGACCATCGGAGTGATAGGAACGGGGCTGGATGTTTTTTATCCGAAAAGTAATCAGAGATTACAGACCTACATGGGAGAGCACCATCTGATCTTGAGCGAGTATGGTCCAGGACAGGCCCCTTTGAAGTTTCATTTTCCTGAGAGAAACCGCATCATTGCAGGACTCTGTCAGGCTGTGATTGTGGCAGAGGCACGACTTCGTTCAGGGAGTTTAATTACTTGTGAGCGTGCCATGGAGGAAGGACGAGATGTTTTTGCTATTCCAGGAAACATTTTAGATGGAAAATCTGCAGGATGCCATCACTTGATTCAAGAAGGTGCAAAGCTTGTCACATCAGGCCAGGACATTCTTGATGAATTGAAATACGAATTGTGATTTTCCTATAGGAGAAGTTCCTAGTTGACATCTTTCTTAAAATGTATTAAACTCAATGAGATTTATACAATACAGAGGGATAAAACGTGGTAACAAAAAAGAAAAGCAGTACAACCAAGAAAAATTTGGTGATTGTGGAGTCTCCTGCTAAGGCGAAAACAATCGAGAAATACCTTGGTCGTAACTATAAAGTCATGGCCAGTGTTGGTCATATTCGGGACCTGAAAAAATCAACCATGTCAATTGACTTCGACAATAACTATGAACCGGAATATATCAATATTCGCGGAAAAGGTCCCTTGATTAATGATTTGAAAAAAGAAGCTAAAAAAGCCAAACAAGTCTTTCTCGCAAGTGACCCGGACCGTGAAGGAGAAGCTATTTCTTGGCATTTGGCTCATATTTTGAACTTGGATGCTAAGGAAAAGAACCGTGTGGTCTTTAATGAAATCACTAAGGATGCAGTTAAAAATGCCTTTAAAGAACCGCGTCAAATCGATATGGATTTGGTTGATGCCCAACAAGCACGTCGGGTCTTGGACCGGATTGTAGGGTATTCGATTTCACCTATTCTTTGGAAAAAGGTTAAAAAAGGACTTTCTGCAGGGCGCGTGCAATCAGTTGCCCTCAAATTAATCATTGATCGTGAAAATGAGATTAATGATTTCAAGCCGGAAGAATACTGGACCATTGATGGTGTCTTTAAAAAAGGGACCAAGCAATTCCAAGCCAGCTTCTATGGGATTGATGGCAAGAAGATGAAGCTCAACACCAATGAAGAGGTGAAAGCTGTTCTTGAACGCTTAGATGGCAAAGATTTTACCGTTGAAAAGGTGGAAAAGAAAGAACGTCGTCGGAATGCGCCACTTCCATACACCACCTCTTCCATGCAGATGGATGCTGCCAATAAGATCAACTTCCGTACACGTAAGACCATGATGGTCGCCCAGCAGTTGTATGAAGGAATCAATATTGGCTCTGGTGTTCAAGGTTTGATTACTTATATGCGTACCGATTCCACACGGATCAGTCCAGTTGCGCAAAATGAGGCAGCGAACTTTATCGTGGATCGCTTCGGTGAGAAATATTCCAAGCATGGAAGCCGAGTGAAGAATGCTTCTGGTGCCCAAGATGCCCACGAAGCGATTCGTCCATCCAGCGTCTTCAATACTCCTGAGAGCATTGCTAAATACTTAGACAAAGACCAATTAAAACTCTACACCTTAATTTGGAACCGCTTTGTAGCTAGTCAAATGACAGCAGCTGTCTTTGATACCATGAATGTCCGTTTAGGTCAAAATGGGGTTCAGTATACGGCAAACGGGAGCCAGGTGAAGTTTGATGGTTATTTGGCTATTTATAACGACTCAGATAAGAACAAGATGTTGCCGGATATGGTAGAAGGTGATATTGTCAAGCAAGTCAATAGCAAGCCTGAGCAACACTTTACCCAACCACCTGCTCGATATTCTGAAGCGACTTTGATTAAGACCTTGGAAGAGAACGGTGTTGGTCGTCCTTCAACCTATGCTCCGACGATTGAGACCATTCAAAAACGCTATTATGTGAAGCTGGTAGCCAAACGCTTTGAACCAACAGAGTTAGGGGAGATCGTCAATAAACTGATTGTTGAATTCTTCCCAGATATTGTCAACGTGACCTTCACAGCGGAGATGGAAGGGAAACTCGATGATGTTGAACTTGGAAAGGAAGAGTGGCAAAAGGTCATTGATGCCTTCTACAAACCATTCTCTAAAGAAGTCGCAAAGGCTGAAGAAGAGATGGAAAAAATCCAAATCAAAGATGAACCGGCTGGTTTTGATTGTGAAGTCTGTGGCAGCCCGATGGTGATTAAATTAGGACGTTTTGGTAAGTTCTATGCTTGTAGTAATTTCCCAGATTGTCGCCATACCCAAGCGATTGTCAAAGAAATCGGGGTGGAATGTCCAAACTGTCATCAGGGACAAATCATCGAGCGTAAAACCAAACGAAATCGTATTTTCTATGGCTGTAATCGATATCCACAATGCGACTTTACGTTGTGGGATAAGCCAACTCATGAGTTCTGTGATACATGTGGTAGCATTATCGTTGAAAAAACGTATAAAAACGGTACGACGAAGAAATTCTGCTCCAATGAAACCTGTCCAACTAGACCGCCTAAGAAAACGAGAAAGAAAAAGTCTGATGAGTCAGTAAAGAAAGAAGAGGATACAAAGAGTGAGTGAACATAAAGTTACTGTTATAGGGGCTGGCTTAGCTGGTTCTGAAGCAGCGTGGCAACTTGCCAATCGTGGTGTTGCTGTCGATTTATATGAAATGCGTCCTGTAAAGAGTTCTCCGGCTCATCAAACGGATCAATTTGCTGAACTAGTTTGTAGCAATTCTTTGCGCGCTGGTAATATAGAGAATGCTGTTGGTCTACTAAAGGAAGAAATGCGTCGATTAGGCTCGTTAATTATGGAATGTGCAGATGCAACAGCTGTACCTGCTGGTGGTGCCTTAGCGGTTGACCGTCATCTATTCAGTGCTATGGTAACTGATAAGATAAAAAGTCACCCTAATATTACAGTGCATCATGAAGAAGTGACATCTATCCCTACAGAAGGAACCGTTATCTTTGCTTCTGGTCCATTAACATCTGAAACACTAGGTGATGCCATTAGAGAATTAACCGGTAATACGGGTTTTTATTTCTATGATGCAGCGGCCCCTATTGTGACCGCAGAGTCTCTTAACTATGATAAGGTGTTTGCTGCGTCTCGCTACGATAAAGGCGATGCTGACTATCTTAATTGCCCTATGAATGAAGAAGAGTACAAACACTTCTGGCATGAATTGACCCATGCTGAAGCCGTACAGCCTAAGGATTTTGAAAAGGAAATCTATTTTGAAGGTTGTATGCCTGTGGAAATCATGGCATCTCGTGGAGAGGATACATTGCGTTATGGTCCATTGAAACCAGTAGGCTTAGTGGATAAACGTACTAATGAAGAATCCTATGCGGTAGTGCAATTGCGTAAGGAAAATAAAGAGGGCACTATGTTTAACCTCGTAGGGTTCCAAACTCATTTAAAATGGGGCGAACAAAAACGCGTATTTGGCTTAATCCCTGGCCTAGAAAATGCAGAATTTATTCGGTATGGTGTGATGCATCGTAATACGTATATCAATTCTCCAGAATTGCTCAATCATGCATTCCAATTACAGTCTGATCATCGATTATTCTTTGCTGGTCAAATGACAGGTGTAGAAGGGTATCTTGAATCAGCCGCATCAGGGCTTATGGTAGGGTTACAGGTAAAACGATATCTTGATGATAATGCATTTATCAACTTCCCTAAAACGACGGCTATCGGATCATTGAGCCACTATATATCTTCCTATGAAGGATCTAATTTCCAGCCTATGAATGTTAATTTTGGCATTATGGAATCATGGCCTCAACGGATTCGTAAGAAAAAAGAAAAAAACGCTCTCATTGCCAATCGTGCATTAGAAGAACTTGACGCATTAAAGGCACAAGAACAACTGTAAATGATGCTTGTTGCTCATGGTCTATCGTTAGAATAATTGAATAGATATAAAAAATCCTTCATTCATGGATGTTGTGTATACGTGAATGAAGGATTTTGTTATTTACGTTTCTTTTGTTTTTGTGGTGCTTCTGGTACTGTTTCAGCCACATCTTGTTGCTTTTTATCTAGATAACCAAAGTAGATAAATAAACAGATGCCTACAATCATAACAATGAGGCTCGTCATCTGTGCTGATTTAAGTCCCATTGTGAGGTTTACATAATCACCGCGTAAGAATTCTAAGCAGAATCGCGCTGCGGAATACAAGATAGCGTATAGAACGAACACTTGTCCTTTAGCATGTTTGAATGAGCTAAAGAGTAGTAAAATCACGAAGATTAGAATATCGATTTGGCCTTCCCAAATTTCAGCTGGCCATAATGGCTGATTACCGTAGGTGCGGAATGCAAGGGTACTTTCAGGATAGAGAATACCAAAATTTCCACCCGTAGGATGACCAAAGGCATCGCCGTTAAACAGGTTAGCCATACGCCCAACCGATTGAGCTAAAATGAGGGCTGGCGCAAAAATATCGGCAAAGGCCCAGAAATCGATATTATGTTTTCTTAGATACCAATAACCGGCTAATGTACCGAATACGACGCCTCCTTGAATGGCCATGCCGCCTTGCCATACGAAAGGAATTTCGAGGAGATGATTGCCATAGTAATGCCAATCGAAGAAAAATACATCCCATAAGCGGGCGCCGATAAGACCTGCTATAGCAACTGTAATAGAGAAATCAACAATGTGCTCGTGCCATCCACGACCGTCTTTTTTGAGTAAGAAATAGGCTACAGAGGCACCGCTAATGATGGCTAGTGCTAACATGACACCGTAGGCCCTAATTGGAAAATCGCCTATGAAAAATAGATATTGATGCATATGAACTCCTTTATGAATAAACGTTCATGCTTTTATAAGCATAGAAATTATAAGTGTCGATATATGTATGATATAATATAGGAATTGTTATGTAAACAAAAGCTAGTCAGCATAAATTATAGGAGACATACATGTTACGTAAATTTGCTATGGTCACTACCTTGGCAGCCGCTGTATTATCTAGTATTTCTGGTAATACTGTACAGGCTGAAGTGTTGGTGCCATTACAACAATATTTAAATACGACCAACCGTAATTATGAGGCCAATCAATATAAGACATCTTATACAATCTATGTACCACAGCTAGAACTGAATGGTACAACCATTACGATGAATCCTAAAGCTGTTGGAGAGCCCGTTAAATTACCGATTACCAAACGAGATGGTGCCGAGTATGTTGATGTAGAAAATGCAACACCGTTGCTAGGCGTCACCTATACGAAGGATGGTGACCACGTTCAATTGACCGCTGCACCAGAGACGATGCAAGTATTGCAAAATAAACCTGTCCAAGGACCTCTATCTTGGGCCTTTGACCCATGGCCTAACCAAGATGCGCCGTATGCGAAAAAATTGAATGTCAGCGGAGATAACATCATCTCTCCAAGTTGGTTCAAATTGCATAGCCTTGGCTTAGAATCTAGTCCTAATATTAATGTGGACTATGTGAAAGCATACAAGGCCAACGGATATCATGTGTGGCCGCTTATTACAAATCGTTTTGATCCAGATTTTACGAGTGGTATCTTAGCCGATGAAGCAGTGTGGAAGAAATACGCTCAAAATCTCATTCAATACGCTTATATTTATGGATTTGATGGATATAATTTTGACTTTGAAAATGTAGACTATTCTGACCGGGATAAATTGACAAGATTCGTAGCATACTTAGCTGACGAATTACATAAGTATAATATTCAATCCTCTGTAGATGTAACGGGATATTCCAATAGTCCAAATTGGTCTCTTGTATATGACCGTAAGTCCTTTGCTAATAGCGTAGACTATGTCGTATTGATGGCCTACGATGAAACTTGGGCTAAGAGTACTACAGCTGGCCCTGTTGCAAGTTATCCTTGGGTACGCGATCATGCTGAGAAGATGTTGCAAGAGGTGCCAAGTCATAAGCTTGTTCTTGGCATTCCATTCTACACTCGAATTTGGCATGAATCAGGCGGTGTGGCACGGGGTGAAACATTGGCCATTAAAAATGAATCATCTTATTTCACAAATTACGCATCGAATATTATTTGGAATGATACGTTAAAATCTTATTATGCAGCTATTCCAACAACTAGTGGTACCGATAAGATTTGGTTTGAAGATAATAAATCCTTAGGATATAAATTAAACCTAGTGAAAGAATTACAATTGGCCGGCTTTGCTGCATGGCGTAAAGGCTTTGAAGATGATACTACGATTACAATGATTCAAGGCGTTGATTTAGGTAAAGGTACACCTAACACAGCACCAGTTGTTGAAGCTCCTAAGCCTGTTGTTGAAAAACCATTAACAAAAGCTGAACGTAAGGCTCTTGAAAAAGCAGCTAAAGAAAAGGCGAAAGCAGAAGCTAAAGCAGCTAAGGAGAAGGCAAAAGCAGAAGCTAAAGCTGCAAAAGAAAAGGCGAAAGCCGAAGCTAAAGCATCTAAAGAACGTACAAAAGCGAATGCTAAGACTGTGAATGAAAAGCAAAAGGTTGATAATGATATAGCGTCTATAGTTCCCGCTGTTCAAGTAGTAAAAAAGTAGATAAATTGACGGTTTATGGTACGAAGTAGTACAATAATACTATTAATTAGAATCACAAACAGATTTGAGGAGGCACCTACATGAACGAAAAATATGTAGCCCAAGATATTGAGAAAAAGTGGCAAAAGTACTGGGATGAGAACCATACTTTTAAAACTGAATATGACGAAAGTAAAGAGAAATACTATGCATTAGAAATGTTCCCATATCCATCTGGCAATTTGCATATGGGCCATGTGCGCAACTATTCCATCGGCGACGTAGTAGCGCGTTTTAAGAAAATGAATGGTTTTAACGTATTGCATCCAATGGGCTGGGACTCCTTTGGTATGCCTGCAGAAAATGCAGCTATCAAACATGGCATTGCCCCTAAAACATGGACACTCGACAACATCGAGAACATGAAATTGCAACAAAAAGCACTGGGCTTGTCCTATGATTGGGACCGTGAAGTTGCAACATGTAAAGAAGATTATTACAAATGGACCCAATGGTTCTTCCAACAATTTTATAAAAAAGGCTTAGCATACAAAAAAGAAGCTAAAGTAAACTGGTGTGAAACGTGCCATACTGTATTGGCGAACGAACAAGTTATCGACGGTGCTTGCTGGCGCTGTGATAACCCAGTTGAGAAAAAAGATTTGTCTCAATGGTTCTTGCGTATTACAGAATATGCTGATCGTTTATTAACTGATTTAGACACTCTTGATCACTGGCCACAACGTGTTAAATTGATGCAAAAGAACTGGATTGGCCGTTCTGAAGGTACAGAATTCTCCTTTGAAGTGCCATCCATTAATGAACGCGTATCTGTGTATACTACACGGGTTGATACTATTTACGGTGTAAGCTATGTAGTATTGGCTCCTGAACATCCATATGTAGAACGCCTTATTGAAAATGCCCCTAATAAAGCTGAATTAGAAGCTTTCATTACGCGTATGCGCAATATGAGTGATATTGACCGTACATCTACAGATGCACCTAAAGAAGGTATGTTCACTGGTTCCTATGCAGTAAACCCTATGTCTGGCGAGCAAGTTCCTGTGTGGATTGCTAACTATGTATTGGTAGACTATGGTACAGGTGCCGTAATGGGTTCCCCTGCGCATGATGAACGTGACTGGGAATTTGCTCATAAATATGATTTGCCTATTAAACAAGTTGTAGCTCGTGAAGGTGAAGAATACAGCCTTGAAAAATGGCAAGAATGGTACCATGAAGATGGTATCCTCGTTAATTCTGGTGAATATAATGGCCAAACATCTGAAGAGGCTCGTAAAACTATCACAGCTGCTCTTAACGAACGCGGCATTGGTGAAGGTAAGGTAAACTTCCGTCTTCGCGACTGGTTGATTTCTCGTCAACGTTACTGGGGCGTGCCAATTCCTGTGGTATATTGTGAGAAATGTGGTGAACAACTCGTTCCTGAAGAACAGTTGCCAGTACGTTTGCCAGAGGATGTTAAATTTGAATCTGGTGCCGTATCTCCATTGGCTACATCTGAAAATTTCTTAAATACTACATGTCCTAAATGTGGTGGTCCTGCACGTCGTGAAACAGACACAATGGACACATTTATCGATTCCTCTTGGTACTTCTTGCGCTATACAGACGCTAAAAACGACCAAGCTCCATTCGATAAAAAAATCGCTAACTACTGGATGAATGTTGACCAATATATCGGTGGTATTGAACATGCTATCTTGCACTTGTTGTACTCTCGATTCTTTGTGAAAGTTATTCACGATTTAGGCCTTATTGAGTGTAATGAACCATTCCGTGGCTTGTTGACACAAGGTATGGTTCTTAAAGAAGGCAGCAAAATGTCTAAATCCAAAGGTAATGTAGTTTCTCCTGAAGAAATTATCAATACTTATGGTGCTGATACTGCACGTTTGTTCATTCTCTTTGCAGCGCCTGTAGATCGTGACCTTGATTGGTCTGACCAAGGTGTTGAAGGTTCCTATCGTTTCTTAGGTCGCGTATGGCGTATTGTTGATGCATACAACGAAGAAGCTAAGAAAAATGTAACAGGTGAACTTACAAAAGACGAATTTGCTTTGCGTCGTGAATTACACCGTGTTATCAAAAAGGTAACAGAAGACCTCGATAACAACTTTAACTTCAATACAGCCATTTCTGCCATCATGGAACTTGTAAATGCTATGTACGCTCATAAGGATAAAGCTGAAACAATCAATAGCGCTTTGGCTAATGAATTGACTCATTCCTTATTACTTCTTTTAGCACCATTCGTTCCTCATATGACAGAAGAGTTGTGGCATGAATTGGGTGAAACTACATCCATCCACACTGAAAACTGGCCTGTATACGAAGAGGCTGCTCTTGTTGTAGATGAAGTAGAAGTAGTATTACAAGTAAATGGTAAAGTTCGTGATAAACTTACTGTTTCCGTAAATATTACAAAAGAAGAATTAGAAACAATGGCTAAAGAATCTAGCCGTGTTCAAGAGTTTACAGAAGGTAAAAATATTGTAAAAGTTATTTATGTTCCTGGTAAACTTGTCAATATCGTTGTTAAATAACGATATTCTATTCGTTTAATACAGTAAGCCCCCAACTACATAGGTAGAAGGGGGCTTATTTTATAGTGAGGTAATTATGGCAAAACGTAGCGATTATATTTCCTGGGATGAATACTTCATGGGCGTTGCCATTTTGGCAGCACAACGGTCTAAAGACCCAAATACACAAGTTGGTGCATGTATCGTTAGCAATGACAATAAAATTTTATCCATTGGTTACAATGGTATGCCTTTAAACTGTAGTGATGATGATTTCACATGGGAACGCGATACAGCAGATGATAATAAATACTTTTATACCGTTCATAGTGAACTGAATGCCATACTTAATTATCGGGGCGGTTCTTTAGAAGGTTCTAAAATATATGTAACACTATTCCCTTGTAATGAATGTGCAAAAGCCATCATTCAAAGTGGTATTAAGGCTGTTATCTACCGAGATGATCTTTACAAAGATACAAAAGAGGTTAAGGCATCTAAACGGATGCTAAAAACAGCAGGCGTAGAAATTATTGAATATAAACCTACGGGACGGACTTTACATATTACCGTATGATAAAGTATAAAACATTAATATTACAAGAAAAGCTCTTATCTATTAATTAATGGATAAGAGCTTTTTCTATATTTTTACTATGTTAGATTGTATACCTAAATTATACTTGTAAACGACCGTCAATCATGATATCAACAGCTTGACCATCACGAGTATATCCCTTAATATTCATGCGTTCATGACCAATCATAAAGTCCACATGTGTTAAGGAGTGGTTAAGGCCGCGTTCCTTTAATTCTTCTTCAGATAAACCATCGCTGTTTTTAAGGCATGTAGGATAAGATGCACCAATTGCTAAATGGCAGGACGCATTTTCATCAAATAATGTTTCGTAGAAGATTTGGTTAGATTGGCTAATTGGGCTGAAGTGATCCACTAATGCTACTTCGCCAAGATAGTGGGAGCCTTCATCAGTTTCTACTAATTCTTTTAGAACTTCATAACCTTCTTTTGCAGTGTATTCTACGATTTTACCTTCTTTAAAGGTGAAGGAGAAATCAGAAATTGTATTGCCATGATAAATTAATGGTTTTGTGCTGTGCACAACGCCATTTACACCATTATATTGAGGTGCAGAGAAAACTTCTTCTGTAGGAATATTAGCATTGAAAATAGTACCATCTTTAGAGGATTCTTCACCACCTAGCCAGATATGGCCTTCGGGCAATTCTAATAAAAGGTCGGTGCCGTTTTCACAAGTGTAACGCAATGATTTTAAGTCTAATTTATTCAATGCTTCACAGCGATGACGCAATTTTGCCATGTGATGACGATATGTATCTTTCGGTTCAACACCTTCAATACGACAAAGTTTTAATAATGTTGCCCACAATTGGTCAATTTTTTCTTCGTCAGTACCTTCATAGCCAAGTAAATTTGCCCATAGAACGGTCGGTACAGATGCTACACACCATGTAAC
>ERZ1699256.209-NODE-209-length-13634-cov-2.729251_pt1 | contig 13634 bp, 7 predicted proteins | sample MGYA00581530_ERZ1699256 | MGnify/ENA primary metagenome ERZ1699256 (study PRJEB42319, sample SAMD00040337) | human oral metagenome | material: saliva | host: Homo sapiens | study: EMG produced TPA metagenomics assembly of PRJDB4115 data set (Metgenomic analysis of...
GTGGGCTCGGAGATGTGTATAGAGGGCAGAAATAATGCAGTAGCTCGTCGCTTGTTAGGCATATTAAAAAAACAATATGAATTACCTACCAATGTATTAGTACGACAAGGACTAAATTTGCGCAAGAAAAATATGTATACTTTATCTGTAGAGCCATCTATAGAAGGGCGACAGGCGTTAGAAGATCTTGCTTTATGGCCTGTAACTGAACAAATTCCTCGTAGTTGGCTTAAATCTATGGAGGCACGACGTGCTTTTTTACGAGGTGCTTTTTTAGGCGGTGGCTCTGTTAATAAGCCACAAAGTGATTATCATCTTGAGTTTATGACGGGGAATGAGAATTTTGCAAAGGAAATTATACATGTATTGCGGTTATTTCATATTCATGCAGGTTTGACTGAGCGTAAGGAAGAGTACGTAGTATATCTTAAAGAAGGGGACGCTGTAACGAATTGCTTGCAAATTATGGGTGCTCAATCAGCACTGATGGAATTTGAAAACGTGCGCATAATGAAAACTGTGCGAAATCAAATTAATCGACAAGTAAACTGTGAGACCGCAAATTTGCAAAAGGTTGTAGATGCTGCAGTACGCCAGGTAAAGGCTATTCGAATTATCGATAGAGAAATTGGTATTGATGAGTTGCCTGAAAAGTTGCGAATTGTAGCAAGATTGAGATGGGACAATCCAGAAGCGAGTCTGAAAGAACTTGAAGAATTGATGGATGGCGAATTATCTAAGTCGGGTATTGGACATCGCTTAAAGAAAATCGAAGCATTAGCACTTACGTATGACCCTATGGGGCTTGAAGAAATATAGAGGTATTAATATATGTTTTCTTATAAATCAAAATATTGTGTAGCCGCAGCGATGGCCGCCATGGCTGCTCTTACAGGCCATGTAGAGGCTCGTGATATAGATTTACAATCAATTGGATATTTTCAGTTTTCTCCGTTGCCACCAAGTTTAGTGTCCCAAACGGATACATTGCTACTATCAGATAGCCCTGAATATGTAGGACCAGTAGGTGGTACGCTTAGTGCAGGTACAATTAATGGAAATGGTCGTATCTATTTTTACCATGTAAATGAAATGGATCAGCCCCATAAGATTGCTATCGTATTGGAGAATCAATCGGCGTATCCCAATACTGTTCAGGTGATGAGACAGTTGAAATCTGTGGCTACACCAGATTATTTCGCTGCTGGTCGTGATTTATCCCGGAAGGACTTAGAGAATCCTTTAGATGAAAGTCCCAATGCGAGACCTTTATATTCGCTAAGTATTCCGCCACAAGGGCGCCAATTAATCTTTAGTGATTTGGAAAATACACCAGTATATCAAGATGCATTATTTACCGGTATCGTAGATATTAAAACAGAGGCACCAATCTTTGCTCGTGTTATGATGTTGCCTATGGGGATGGATGCTGTAGATGCATCTCATTGGGCGAAAAATTTGCCTATTGATGAAATTCAGTTGCGTGGTACCTATACTGGGTCTAAGCGTAATATGGAGGTTGCTACACCTTTTGATACTACATTAGGTGGTGCTTTTGTAGAAATCGGTAATGACCGTGAAGATATGTTTATCAACGGTGTAGACGAAATGCAAAATAAAGCATTTGTTCGTGACCGTGGTAACTATGGTGTTTCATATACTTTAAAAATTCCTACAAAAGGTAATGAACCATTTAGATTGTATTTTAACCCTCTTGGTGGTCCCTATTCTGGTTCCTTTACGGTGAAAGCACTTCATCACCAAGGTGCTCGTCGCGGTCAAACAGATACACGAACCTATCATATTGGCGGTGCTGATGGTATCTCTGCACTTGGGGATGGAACTATTTTAGATAGTCGCATCATGGGTAACTATAACGCAGGTGATTTATTAACATTAAACTTTATGCCTGCAGGGGCATCTAACTTGCCGATACGGTTCTTGTTAATTCCTGAATCTCTTGCGAATCCACAAAAACATCAAACTATTGCTGTTAATGTTCCTAAGGATGTAAAAGATAGTTTAGGTCATCCAACTCAAGGGACTACGCAAATTCCAGTAGGTCCTATAGGTAGTAAAGATAGCAATAAAGGTACTGTAGATACTACAAAATCCACATTGACACCTAGTAAGCAGGCAGAGAATATCGCTCATGAAGAAACAAAAAAATTGAGTGATAAAGCTGCGGCAGATGCTAAAAAAGAGGCACAACTCAAAAAAGCAAAAGATGCAGAAGAAGCATTAGCGCGTAAGAAGGCTGAAGAAGCTCGTATAGCAGCAGAAAAGGCCGAATTGGCGCGTAAAGCAGCAGAAGCAAAACATGCTGAAGTGGAGCGCAAACTAGCAGAGAAAGCTGAGGCGGATCGCAAAGCTGCTGAATTGAAGGCGGCTCAAGAAGCACAAGCTGCAAAAGAAAAAGCTGCATTAGAAGCTAAAAAAGCTGAAGAAATGCGCCAAGCAGAAGAAGCTAAACGTCTAGAAGCTGAAAGAAAAGCTGAGCTTGATCGAAAAGTAGCTGAAGCACGTAAGGCTGAAGAAGAACGTAAAGCAGAAATGGCTCGTATTGAAGCCGCTCGTAAAGCTGAAGAAGCTAGACAAGCCGCAGAAGCCAAGGCTCGATTTGAAGCACAACGGGCAGCAGAAAAGGCAGCATTAGAGGCAAAAAAAGCTGAAGAAGAACGCTTAGCAGCTGAAGCGAAAGCGCGTTTAGAAGCACAGCGAAAAGTAGAACAAGAAGCATTAGAAGCACGCCGCGCAGAAGAAGCACGTCGCTTAGAAGCAGCTAAACTTGAGGCACAACGCAAGGCTGAGCAAGAACGACTTGAAGCGGCTCGTAAAGCTGAAGAAGCTCGCGTTGCTGCTGAAGCAAAACGCCAGGAAGAATTGCGTAAAGCCGAGGAAGCTCGAATTGCAGCAGAAGCAAAACGAGCAGAAGAACTTCGTAAGGCCGAGGAAGCTCGAATTGCAGCGGAAGCAAAACGTGCAGAAGAGGTTCGTAGAGCAGAGGAAGCACGCCGCATAGAAGAGGCTAGACGAGCAGAAGAAGCACGAAAAGCCGAAGAAGTACGTATAGCTGCTGAGGCACGTAAAGCAGAGCAAGCTAGATTGGCTGCAGAACGTGCAGAGGCTGAACGCCAAGCAGCAGAGGCAAAACGCATTGCTGACGAACGTTACCAAGCTCACTTAGAAGCGGAACGTAAAGCGGAAGAAGCACGTCAGCAAGCTCTTGCGCAAGCCGAAGTTGAACGTAAAGCAAAAGAGCGAGCTGAAGCGATTCAACGTGTCAAAGAACAACAAGAAAATGCTCGTCGTCGCGCAGAACTTGCACGTCAACAAATTGAGGCAGAACGTAAGGCAGCACAAGCTGCTAAAACAGGACCTTCCTTCGGCGAACTTGATGATGTACATGAGGATACACCAAGTGTAACTATTCCAAATGCTGTATCTATTGATGAGTTGACTAAACCTAGACCGACTGCATCTCAAAATACACGTCGTCGTGACCAACGGCAACCACAACAAAATCAACAATATGCACAGCAAAATCCAATGACTGATGGTCAACAAGGTCAAGCTCCTTATAGTTCACAGCAAGGTCAACAAAATGATGATCAAAATCCACCAAAATTATATCCTATGGGTCAGTAATATTAGCTTATAATAATGAAAATTATTTGTCTCTAATTATAGATTGATTATAAGGAAACAATTGGTGAAGTATAGAGAGGACAAGCCACTTTTGAGGTTTTGTCCTCTTTTTAAAATACTTATGAACTTTTGCTTTCACATTGACTTTCAAGGGCAGATTCAGTACAATAAATAAAGAAAATGCATCCATGGTACGAGAGACCATTGCATATTACAAAACCTTTTAATTTAGTCCAGAGAGGCTGAGAAAGGAATATAGTTGAAGCGCCCCCATAAGGGCTTCTTTGTGCAAACTATTTGACCTTTTGCCCTGGGCAAAAGGTCTTTTTTGTTACGTGAGTTAGGAGGAAATCATGGGACAAGTTAGCCTAAAAGGCAAACATTTATTAGGTTTGCAAAATGTGTCACCTGAAGAAATCAAATTGATTTTAAATGTGGCAAAAAAAATGAAAAAAATCGTTCTTTCTGATGACAAGAAGGTTCCACTTTTAAAGGGGAAATCTATTGTTAACCTCTTTATGGAGCCAAGTACTCGTACCCGTAGTTCCTTTGAATTAGCCGGCAAATATTTAGGGGCTGACGTTATCAATCTTTCTCCTAGCGGTTCTTCCATGGGTAAAGGTGAAAGCTTCCGTGATACTTTGCTAACATTATCCTATATGGGCACAGATGCTATCGTAATGCGTCATAGTGCAGAAGGGGCTCCTTTATATGCCACAAAAGCAGTAGATCCTATTATTATCAATGCTGGTGACGGCGCTCATGAACATCCAACACAAGCATTATTAGATATGTACTCCATTTTGGAGAAAAAAGAATCTATTGAAGGTCTAAAAGTTGTTATCTTAGGCGATATTATGCATAGCCGTGTAGCAAGATCTAATATTTATGGCCTTACAAAAATGGGTGCTAAAGTACATTTGGCTGGTCCTCGTACTATGGTATATCCAGAGCTCGAAAAATTAGGTGTTACCGTACACCACGATATTCGTGAAGCAGTGGCTGATGCAGATGTGGTTAACGTACTTCGCATTCAATTAGAACGTATTCATTCTGCGTTGTATCCTACAAATAGAGAATATGCACGTATCTTTGGTATTAACAATGATGTATTGAAATTGGCTAAAGATGATGTGATGGTAATGCATCCAGGTCCTATGAACCGTGGCCTTGAAATTGCACCAGATGTAGCATATTCTGATCAATCCGTAATTCAAGAACAGGTACGTAATGGCGTAGCTGTACGTATGGCTGTATTGTACTTAACTATTATCGGAGGTGACGGTAGTGAGCTTGCTTATTAAAAATGGTACGGTAGTTAATCCGGCAAAAAAACAAAACGAAGTAGCAGACGTTCTCGTAAAAGATGGTAAAATTGCAGCCATCGGTCAAAACTTAAGTGCTGAAGGCGCTGAAGTATATGATGCAACAGGTCTTATCGTAGCACCTGGTCTTATCGATATTCACACACATTTGCGTGAACCAGGCCAAGAAGCTAAAGAAGATTTCCACTCTGGTACACAAGCGGCTGCCGCTGGTGGTTTCACACGTGTTGTAACTATGGCTAATACAAACCCAGTTGTAGATAATGCTGCACTCGTAAGAGGTTTACAAAAACAGGCTGAACTCACTGGCGTTGTGAAAGTAGAATTTATTGGTGCTGTATCCAAAGGCCTTGAAGGTAAAGAACTTGCTGAAATGGGAGATATGGCAGAAGCCGGTGTAGTAGCCTTCTCTGATGATGGTCACTATGTAGAAAATGCCGCGTTTATGCGTCGTGCCTTAGAATACTCCTCCATGTTCAATAAAATGGTTATCGACCATGCAGAAGACATTACATTGACTAAAAATGGTCATATGCATGAAGGTATCGTTTCCTATGAATTAGGTGTTATTGGTCGTCCTGCAGTAGCTGAAGATTTGGCTGTTGCTCGTGACATCTTGTTGTCTGAAATGACAGGTGGTCACATTCATATTGCTCACGTAAGTAGTAAAAATACTGTGGATATGGTTCGTCGTGCAAAAGCAAAAGGTCTTAATGTAACATGTGAAGTTACAAGCCAACATTTATCTTTCACAGATGAATATTTACGCGAATATAACCCAGCGTTCAAAATGGCTCCTCCAATTCGATCCGAAGATCATCGCCAAGCATTATTAGAAGGCTTGAAAGATGGCACAATTGATGCAATTATTACAGACCATGCACCACATGCGTATGAAGAAAAAGACCATGAGTTCTGCTGTGCACCAAATGGTTTCAGTGGTCTCGAAACATCTTTGGCAGCGGTTATTACTAATGCATATGGTCCAGATAAACTTAGCATCGACCAAGTTGTATACTATATGAGTACACGTCCAGCTGAATTAATGCGCCTTGATGCAGGTGTTCTTGAAGTTGGTAAACCAGCAGACATTACTGTATTCTCAACAACTGAAGAGTGGACAGTAGATCGCAATAAATTCTATACAAAAGGCAAAGTCAGCCCATTTGATGGTATGACTGTTACAGGTAGGGCAAAACTCACAGTAGTTGATGGCAAAGTAGTTATGAAGGAGGGCGTAGTCTTATAATGAAAGGCAAGTTAGTTCTTGAAGATGGTTCCGTGTTTGAAGGTTCCTTATTAGGTGGCGCTCCAACAGTAGGCGAAGTTGTATTTAACACAGGTATGACAGGGTATCAAGAAATCTTGACAGACCCATCCTATGCGGATCAAATTATTACATTAACATATCCTTTGATCGGTAATTATGGTACATTGAATGCTATTACTCAAGGTCCTAAACCATATTGTAAGGGCTTTATCGTAGGAGAACTGTGTGATTTCCCATCTAACTGGCAAAATGAAGGCTTATTTAGCGAGTATCTTCGTTTACACGGCATCCCTTGCCTTTATGATGTAGATACACGTGCTATTACACGTGTTCTTCGTAACCATGGTGTAATGAAAGGCGTACTTGTACGTTCTGATTACCCTATGGAAGATATCCAAAAATTATTTAAACAAGACTTGCCAACAGATCAAGTTATGCGTGTAACTACAAAATGGCAAGGTATGCGTGGCGATAAAAATGCAGAGTTCCATGTAGCTGTAATGGACTATGGTGTAAAAGAGAATATCCTTCGTTCTTTAGAAGAAGCTGGTTGCCGATTAACAGTGTTCCCTGCAGATGCTAAGGCTGAAGATGTGTTAGCAGCAAATCCAGATGGTGTATTCTTATCCAACGGCCCTGGAGACCCTCAAGATCTTGGCTATGCTGTAGAAGAGGTAAAGAAATTGTTCGGTAAAAAACCTATCTTCGGCATTTGCATGGGCCATCAAGTATTGGCACAAGCCTATGGTGGTACAACATTTAAATTGAAGTTTGGTCACCGTGGCTCTAACCATCCAGTACAAGATTTACGTACAGGCCGTGTATATATTACATCTCAAAACCATGGCTATGCAGTAGATGATACTTCCTTGCCAGATTTTGTAGAAATTACACATCGCAGTGTAAATGATGGCACTGTAGAAGGTATGCGCCATAAAGAATTGCCTATTTTCTCTGTACAATATCACCCAGAAGCGTCCCCAGGACCTACTGATAATCTATATTTATTTGACGAATTTGAAGACTTAATGAGAAAGGGAAAATAATATGACCACAGAAGCAAAAAAAGTACTTGTAATTGGTTCTGGTCCAATTATTATCGGCCAAGCTGCAGAGTTTGACTATGCTGGTACACAAGCATGCCGTTCCCTTCGTGAAGAAGGTTATAAAGTAGTATTGGTTAACTCCAATCCTGCTACAATTATGACTGATACAGATATTGCAGACCGCGTATATGTAGAACCAATTAGTCTTGAATTCGTAACAGAAGTAATCAAAAAAGAACGCCCTTGGGGCTTATTGGCTACATTAGGTGGCCAAGTAGGTCTTAATATGGCCGTACAATTGTCTGAAGCTGGCGTATTAGAAGAATACGGTGTAAAACTTCTAGGTACAACACTTGAAGCTATTAAACAAGCAGAAGACCGTGAACTCTTCAAAGAAGCGATGAAGGAAATCAATCAACCAGTTCCTGAATCCGATATCTTTAACGATCTTGAAGAAGCTGTAGCCTTTGCTAATCGCATTGGTTATCCTATCATCATCCGTCCTGCTTATACATTGGGCGGTACTGGTGGCGGTATTGCGCATAACGAAGATGAAATGTATGAAATCACACGCCGTGGTTTGAAACTTTCACCAATTCACCAAATCCTAGCAGAACGTTCTGTAGCAGGTTGGAAAGAAATCGAATACGAAGTAATGCGCGATAGTGCAGATAACTGTATCATCGTATGTAACATGGAAAATATCGATCCTGTAGGCGTACATACTGGTGACTCCATCGTTGTGGCACCAAGCCAAACATTGAACGATATTCAATACCAAATGCTCCGTACTGCATCTGTAGAAATCATTCGTTATTTGAAAATCGAAGGTGGTTGTAATGTACAATACGCCTTGAATCCTAATAGCAATGAATATATCGTTATCGAAGTAAACCCTCGTGTATCTCGTTCCTCTGCATTAGCATCTAAAGCAACTGGTTATCCAATTGCGAAGGTAGCTGCAAAAATTGCAGTAGGCATGACATTGGATCAAATTACAAATGCTGTAACTGGCGAAACAAAAGCATGCTTCGAACCTACACTGGACTATGTAGTAACTAAATTCCCTCGTTGGCCATTTGAAAAATTTAATTTGGCAGACCGCACATTGGGCACTCAAATGAAGGCTACAGGCGAAGTTATGGCTATTGACCGCACCTTGGAAGGTTCTTTATTGAAAGCTATCCGCTCCTTGGAAATCGGTTTAGACCATATTGAGCTTAAGAAAATCTCTCATGAGTCCATGGAACAATTGATTGAACGTTTACATTTAGTAGATGATGAACGTATCTACGTTGTGGCTGAAGCACTTCGCAAGGGAATTAGCGTAGAAAAAATCCACTACATTACTAAAATCGATACATTCTTCATTGAAAAAATCAAGAATATCGTCAATGTAGAAAAAACGTTAACTGAACATGGTTTGACTCAAGATGTATTGCGTCTAGCTAAACGTTATTCCTTCCCTGATACTGTTATTGCGCGCTATGCGAACACAACGGCAGAAGACGTAAAGGCGAAACGCAAAGAATGGAATATTCTTCCAACCTATAAATATGTAGATACATGTGCTGCCGAATTCGAATCTAAAACACCGTACTACTACAGTGCTTATGCACAAGAAGACGAAGTTAAACCACTAGGTGAAAAATCCGTTGTAGTACTTGGTTCCGGTCCAATTCGTATCGGTCAAGGCGTAGAGTTTGACTACTGCTCCGTACATTCCTCTTGGGCACTTCGTAAAGCGGGTTACCAATCTATTATGATCAATAATAACCCAGAAACAGTGTCTACTGACTTTGATATTTCTGATTCCTTGTACTTCGAACCATTAACAGTGGACGATGTAATGGAAATCATTGATAAAGAAAAACCAGCTGGCGTTATCGCTCAATTTGGTGGTCAAACAGCTATCAACTTGGCGGGCCCATTGGCTAAGCGCGGTGTCAAAATTCTCGGTACATCCGTAGATAGCATCGATATGGCGGAAGACCGTGAACGTTTTGATGAATTGTTGGCAAAACTTGGTATTCCTCGTCCAGTAGGTGCTCTTGTAACTTCTGATGAAGAAGCACAAGCAGCAGCTAAAAACCTGAAATATCCATTGATTGTTCGTCCTTCCTATGTATTGGGCGGTCGTGCCATGGAAATCGTATACAACGATAAAGAACTCGATGTATACATGAAGGAAGCCGTAGTAGCATCTAAGGAACATCCAGTTCTTATCGACCGTTACATGGTTGGTATGGAGGTAGAGGTTGATGCTATTTCCGACGGTACCGACGTATGTATCCCTGGCATCATGGAACAAATCGAACGCGCCGGTGTTCACTCTGGTGACTCCATGGCAGTTTATCCAGCACAACATTTGAGCCAAGAAATTATCGATCAAATCGTAGATTATACACGTCGTATTGCAATTGGCCTCAATGTAAAAGGTGTACTTAACATTCAATATATCGTGGCTGATGGTGAACTTAACGTAATTGAAGTTAACCCTCGTTCTAGTCGTACTGTACCATTCATTTCTAAGGTTACAGGCATTAATATGGTAGAATATGCAACACGCATTGCTCTTGGTGAAAGCTTAAAAGATTTAGGCTTGCCACTCGGTCTTGTACCTAATAAACCATATGTAGCTGTAAAAGCAACTGTATTCTCCTTCTCCAAAATGGGCCTTGTAGAAATTGCTCTCGGACCTGAAATGAAATCTACTGGTGAAGTTATGGGTATTGGTCGCACATATTCTGAAGCTTTGTTTAAAGCAATCAATGGCGCTAACATGCGTATCCCAGAAGATGGTACAATCCTTATGACTGTTGCAGATCGCGATAAAGAGGAAGCGAGTCAATTAGCAAAAGGCTTTATTGAATTGGGCTATCACATTGAAGCAACGGGTGGTACTGGTAAATACTTCAAAGAACATGGCATTGACTGCAAGGTAGTTAACAAAATCTCTGAAGGTGATGACAACTGTGCTGACCACATTCGTCAAGATAAAGTCGATCTTGTACTTAATACATTGACGGCAGGTAAACGTCCTGAACGTGAAGGCTTCCAATTGCGTCGTCTTGCTGTAGAAATGGGTACACCATGCTTAACAAGTCTTGATACAGCTCGTGAAGTATTGCGCGTTGTAGCAAACCGTAAAGATGATGCTAACTACAATGTAGAAGCATTACAAGATTTTGAATTGGAGTAAAACCATGAGTGGTTATGTAGAACAGGGCGAAGTCGTTCGCAATGAGCAAATAGGCTCTGATGTGTGGATTATGGATATTCACGCACCAAAACAGGCAGCAGAAGCAAAGGTAGGACAGTTTTGTAATGTTCGCGTAGCGGACTCTACGGCGCCATTATTGCGTCGCCCTATTAGCTATGCTGGATTCGATGTACAAAAGGGGACTATTACCCTTTTGTATCGCGTCGTAGGCAAGGGGACTGAAATTATGACACGTCTCGTGCCTGGTGATACATTAGATTGTTTAGGACCTTTGGGTGAACCATTTGTAACATCTAATAATATGCTACTTGTTGGTGGTGGTGTTGGTATTGCACCGATGCTATGCATCGCGTCTCACTTGCAAAACGGTGAAGAAGCACAAGTTATTTTGGGCTTTAGAAATGAAAGTGAAACCTTCTGGGCAGACTTATTCAAAGATACGCCTGTAGAGGTACATATCACTACTGATGATGGTAGCGTAGGTACAAAAGGTTTCCCTACAGCGATCATGCCAGAACTTATTAACGCTAATACGTTCACATCTGTTATGACTTGTGGTCCTACACCGATGATGAAGGGTGTGGCAAAAGTTGCTAAAGAGCTCAATGTACCATGCCAAGTATCTCTTGAAGAACGCATGGGATGTGGTACAGGCGGTTGCTTAGGTTGCGCTTGTGATGGTGCCGGTGGCAAACGTTATAAAGTTTGTAAAGATGGTCCTGTATTCCCAGCTGAGGAGGTGTTCTTTTAATGAGTGAACGCGATTTAAATAACACCGTTACACCTAATCCAAAGCTTGCTGTAGATTATTGTGGGATTAAGATGAAAAATCCTATTATCGCTGCATCTGGTACCTTTGGTAATGGCCCTGAGTATGCTGGTTATTTAGACCTTAGTAATGAAGTAGGTGCTATTTCTATAAAAGGATTAACGCCTAAAGGTCGTCATGGTAATCCAGGAACTCGTATTGCAGAAACACCATCTGGTGTATTAAACTGTATTGGACTTGAAAATCCAGGGGCAGAACATTTTGTTACAGATATTTTGCCAGACCTCAAGAAATATGATGTACCATTGCTAGCAAATATGTCTGCTGGTACGGTAGAGGAATTTGCGTGGATGGCAGAAACACTATCTGTAGATGGTATTGCAGGCCTTGAAGTTAATGTATCTTGCCCAAATGTTGCCTGTGAAGGCATGGCTTTTGGTATAGATCCAAAGGTAGTAGAACAGGTAACAAAAGCGGTTCGTAAAGTAACAGATAAGCCTGTTATTGTAAAACTTTCACCAAATGTTACGGATATTGTGGAAATCGCAAAGGCTGTAGAAGCTGGTGGCGGCGATGGTGTCAGTCTCATTAATACCATTCTTGGTATGGCTATCGATATCCATCGTCGTAAACCTGTATTGTGTAATATGTATGGTGGTTTAGCTGGGCCAGCTGTTAAACCGGTTGCACTTCGCATGGTGCACCAAGTATATAAAGGGGTTAATATTCCTATTATGGGCCTTGGTGGGATTATGACAGGCACTGATGCTGTTGAATTTATGATGGCTGGTGCACAAGCAGTCCAAGTTGGGGTTGCTACAATGGTAGATCCAACGGCGATTTCTCGTATTGCTCGTGAAATGGGCGATTATGTGGAACAATATAATCTAAACAGTACTACTGATATAGTAGGTGCTGTGAATCAAGGGTAGTAATAGTTTGTATCTAGTAAATGTAACGACTAAAAGTTTACTTGTGCAGCTTAAGATGGCTTACCATACATATTAAGATGACAAAGAAAAGACCTAGTACATAGTGTACTAGGTCTTTTCTTATGTATTGTATTGGTATCTAACATAGGGTAGGTACCAATCGTGGAAACTGTTGATATCATAATAGTAATCATATGTAGAACTTTAATTATACATAAGCTTTATAGAAATCAATAAATTGCTGTGCTACCGGAGATAAAGCATGTCCTTTGAGGGTAATAAATGCTTTTTTGAAATCTCCAGAGAATTCTGGTAATTTAATGCGGGCCATTTTACGATGGTTAACAAGCTCTTTACCATCCATAGGAACTAAAGAGACAGTTCTACCAGAAGATGCCCATTCGATGGCAGAACTCTTAGTTGTAGTGATAGCAACGGCATTGAGTTGGTCCATATCTGTCAAGCTAGATTGCATAATCATTCGCACAGAGCCGCCGGAGAGGGATAATGGGCATTTTTTGATATCATCCCAAGTGATTGTATCATGTTCGCGGTCTATCCAGAATACATCACGACGGAAGATAGCATATAAGTGTTCTTCTTGTGTGAGAAGAATATCAAATTTGTCAGTGTCTACCATTTGGATGTTGGCAATTCCTAGTTCAGCATTACCATTAATCAGTTGATTAACTACATTCGTCATCAGTCCTTCATAGATTTCAAAGTGAACTGAAGGATATTTCATGGAAAAGGCTGGTAAATATTGTTGTACAATTGGTGTGGAACGAGATGCTGAGGTAGCGATTCTCAACGTACCTTCAATGCGTGAATTTAACTGCTGTACCGCATTATACGTAGATTCTTCAATAGAACATAGTTGTTGGGCTTTTTCGTATAAGATTTTACCTGCATCAGTAAGTTGTAAGTTCGATCCTCTTTGACCGCGCTTGATATTGATGAGTTGAGCCCCAAATTCAGCTTCTAAGTATTTTAATTGTTTACTTAAAGCTGGTTGTGTAATATGAAGAATCTCTGCGGCTTGTGTCATATTGCCCGTTTGAACGAGGGTAATAAAATTGTGGTAGTAAGATGTATCCATAGAATCTCCCTATTATACACAAAATAAGATAAATAAAATTTATAACGAACTAAGTAATAGTAATTTCACATTTAATAAAATGGTATATATACTATAGTTATCAAGGAAAGAGAAAGAATAATGTGTTTAAAATAAACTTTCTATCCTTATCACAAATTTTTATATAATATAGTGATTAAGAAAGTAGGTACTATCATGGGCGTAGTAAAAAGAACATTAAGTAAAGCAATTCGTAACTGGGAAGCACGTAGATTAATGACTGCACATAATGCAGGTGTTAGTCGTAAAAAACAACTAGAACGCGTATGGCCTCATCCATTGA
>ERZ1699256.215-NODE-215-length-13413-cov-3.098901_pt1 | contig 13413 bp, 9 predicted proteins | sample MGYA00581530_ERZ1699256 | MGnify/ENA primary metagenome ERZ1699256 (study PRJEB42319, sample SAMD00040337) | human oral metagenome | material: saliva | host: Homo sapiens | study: EMG produced TPA metagenomics assembly of PRJDB4115 data set (Metgenomic analysis of...
AAGGTGTACAGCGGGTCGCCGTTGGAGCGGACGACCACGTAGTCGGGTACGGTACCGGCCTTGAAGGTGATTTCACCGCGAACGAGGTCGTTGAAGGTAATGTCTTCGTCGGGCATGCGCAGGCGCCACACGGGCTGGCGGCCTTCTGCGCGGTAGGCTTCCTTCTGCTCTTCGGTGAGGTTGCGGTCGTAGTTGTCGTAGCCGAGCTGCGGGTCCTGACCGGCTGCCTTGCGGCGTTCCTTCACCTCGTCGGGGGTGGAGAAGTCTTCGTACACGTAGCCGCCTTCAACGAGCTTTTCGAAAATCTCGTTGTAGATGCCTGCGGCCTTACGCTCGGACTGGCGGTAGGGCTCGTGGGGGCCGCCGACGCCGACGCCTTCGTCCCAGTTGATGCCGAGCCAGTGCAGGGATTCGAGCACCTGGTTGAACGACTCTTCGGAGTCGCGTGCTGCGTCGGTGTCTTCGATGCGGAAGATCAGTTTGCCGCCGGTGTGGCGTGCGTACGCCCAGTTGAAGAGGGCGGTGCGGACCATGCCCACGTGCGGGGTGCCGGTGGGCGAGGGGCAGAAGCGGACGCGGGTGTCTGCGGGGCTGTTGAGTACGGGACCGTGGTATTCGGTCATGATGTCTCCTTGACGGTGTGTTTCAGGATGTACGTTACGTTTTTGGGTGCGGGCTGTTTAGTCGCGCACGCGGGTGACGAGGGAGCCGATACCTTCGACTTCGACCTCTACTTCGTTGCCGTCACGCAGTACGCTGATGCCGGCGGGGGTGCCGGTGAGCAGTACGTCGCCGGGCAGCAGGGTGAAGATTTCGGAGGCTGCGGCAACCTGTTCGGCTACGGAGTAGTGCATTTCGGAGGTGTTGCCTTCCTGCACGACGTCGCCGTCAACCCAGGTGGTGATGTTCAGCGAGTCGGTATCCAGATCGGTTTCGATCCAGGGGCCGAGCGGGGTGGAGCCGTCGAAGCCCTTGGCGCGGGTCCACTGGCGGTCTTCGAGCAGGTCGCGGGCGGTGAGGTCGTTTGCCACGGTGTAGCCGAAGATGACCTCGTGCACGCGCTCAAGAGGCACGGACTTGGCGATACGACCGATAACGACAGCGAGTTCACCTTCTGCGCTGACGGCTTCGGAGTACTCGGGCAGGGTCACGGGGTCGCCGGGGCCAATCACGGTGGTGTTGGGCTTGAGGAAGAACTGCGGAGAGGCGGGCGCCTCGGTTCCAGCCCAGTTTGCGATCGCTCCAATCACCTTGGAGCGGGGGATGATCGGGGCGAGCAGGCGCACCTGGTCGATGGGGTAGGTGGTGCCGGTCGGTTCGATGCCCGAGTAGAAGGGGTCGCCGGCGAGTACGCGCAGGGTTTCTTCGCCTGCGTCGCCTTCTACCAGCCCGAAGTGGAGCTCATTATTTACGGTAAATCGTGCAATACGCATACTTTCTAGGGTACCAGCCTTCGAGGGCGGGGGCGGCGGGCGGAATTGGCAAGGCAGGTTTTAGCCCGGCGGGGTTCAACACTATTAGGTTCGGCGGGGTGCGCCTCCCCTGTCCTCGCGCTATCAACGCCGCGCGCAATATTCGCTGAGCACAGCACTGACCGGGCACAGCGAATCCCCGCGGGTGTGCGTTCCGGGTGGGAGCGCATCCTACGGGGATTTCGCGTGAAAGATTAGATGAGGCGGGTCATCCAGCCGTGGCGGTCCTCAACGGTGCCGAGCTGAATGCCGACGAGCTCTTCGCGCAGGCTCTTGGAGATTTCGCCGAAGTGCTCGGTGGGTGCCGGAATCTCGAAGTCTTCTGCCTTGAGCTTGCCGATGGGTGCGACCACTGCTGCGGTGCCGCAGGCGAAGATTTCGGTGATGTCGCCGTTTGCCACGCCTTCACGCCACTCGTTGAGGGTGATTGCGCGCTCTTCGACGGTCATGCCGCGGTCCTTGGCCAGCTGAATCAGCGAGGAGCGGGTCACGCCCTCCAGGATGGTGCCGGTCAGTTCGGGGGTAACAATCTTGTTTTCCTTGCCGAAGATGAAGAACACGTTCATACCGCCGAGCTCTTCGATGGCGTCGCCGCGGTGCGGGTCCTTGAAGATGACCTGCTTGCAGCCGTGCTTCTCGCCCTCGGTCTGCGCGATCATGGATGCTGCGTAGTTACCGCCGCACTTCGCTGCACCGGTGCCGCCTTCGCCTGCGCGGGCGTAGGTGGTGGAGAGCCAGATGTCCACGGGTTCGGGGGTGCCGAAGTAGTTACCTGCGGGCGAGCCAATCACGTGGTACTGCACGTGGCGTGCGGGGCGAACGCCGAGGAACGCCTCGGTAGCAATCATGAAGGGGCGGAAGTAGAAGGCCTCACCGTCACCGGTGGGAACCCACGATTCGTCCGCCTTAATCAGCTGGCGCAGGGACTCAATGAAGGTCTCGGCGGGCAGCTGCGGCAGGGAGAGACGATGTGCGGAGTTCGCGAAGCGTGCCGCGTTCTTTTCGGGGCGGAAGGTCCACACGGAACCGTCAGCGTGACGGTAGCCCTTGATGCCCTCGAAGATTTCCTGGCCGTAGTGGAACACGGATGCTGCGGGGTCGAGGACGAGCGGGCCGTAGGGGTGAACTCGTGCGTCGTACCAGGTGCCGCCGGTCTTGTAGTCGCCTTCCCAGTCGATGGTGACCATGTGGTCGGTGAAGTAGTCACCGAAGCCGGGGTTTGCAAGGATTTCGGCGCGGCGTTCGGCGGTGGCGGGTGACTGGTTTGCTTCGTGGCTGAATTCGATGGCCATCGTTCTGCGTTCCTCTTTGTCTAGTTGCTTGTGCAGGCGTTCTTTGATTCGCGGTTCTCGCGTCGGGGCGTAGAACCGGTGTGTGCCGCCGGGCGCGTTGTCGTGCGGGGCAGATGGTGCATCTAGCGGTCTGTGCTAGTCGGATGCATTGCAGTGAGTGGTGGAGGGTGTCCACCGCCGAGGTGCCGGGCGGGTGTGCCTGACCTGTTTTAGAGTACCGGAAAGATGCGTTTGCCGCATGCGCACCTTTTCTCTCATTCAGGATGTGAACAGGTGAAGCCCGGAAGGTGTGTTCCTTCCGGGCTTCACGGGTGTTTTGCGTTCAGCGGCTACGGCTGGCGGGTTTTAGCCGAGCCAATTTTAGCCAGGTGAGCTTAGCCTAGGCGTGCGAGTACGTCCGCGCCGACCTGATCGGTACCGCGCACGGTGGCGCCGTTTTCGCGCATATCTGCCTCGACAGCGTCCTCAATGCGGGCTGCGGCTGCATCGTGGCCGAGGTGGCGCAGCAGCATGGCACCGGCGAGGATTGCGGCGGTGGGGTTTGCCTTGTTCTGGCGGGCGATGTCCGGTGCGGAGCCGTGTACGGGCTCGAACATGGAGGGGAACTCGCCGACGGCGTTGATGTTGCCGCTGGCGGCGTAGCCGATACCGCCGGTGACTGCACCTGCGAGGTCGGTGATGATGTCGCCGAAGAGGTTGTCGGTGACGATCACATCGAAGCGGGCGGGGTCGGTGACCATGAAGATGGTGGTCGCGTCAATGTGCAGGTAGTCGGTCTCAACCTCGGGGAATTCAGCCGCGATTTCGGTGAAGTAGCGGTTGTAGAGGCGACCTGCGTGGGTGAGCACGTTGGTCTTGTGCACGAGGGTGACCTTCTTGCGGCGGGTGGATGCCAGCTCGAAGGCGTAGCGTACCAGGCGCTCCACACCGTGTGCGGTGTTGAGGGAGACTTCGGTGGCGATTTCGTGGGGGGTGCCCTGGCGAATCACGCCGCCGTTGCCGATGTAGGGGCCTTCGGTGCCTTCACGCACAACCACGAAGTCGATGTTGCCGGGGTTGGCAAGCGGGGAAACTGCGCCGGGGTACAGGCGGGAGGGGCGCAGGTTGATGTAGTGGTCGAAGGCGAAGCGCAGCTTCAGGAGCATTTCGCGTTCGATGAGGCCGGAGGGAATCTTGCCGCTGCGCGGGTCTGCACCGATGGCGCCGAAGAGGATCGCGTCGTGCTGCTTGAGGGCGTCCATGGTGGAGTCGGGCAGGGTTTCACCGGTTTCCAGCCAGTGCTCGGCGCCGAGCTTGTAGTGGGTGGGGGTTACGGTGATGTTTTCGAGCTCGCAGGCGCGGGTGAGGATGCGCTGGGCTTCGGTAATAATTTCGGGGCCGATGCCGTCGCCGGGGATGACGGCGAGGTCGATGCTACGTGCTTCAGTCATGCCTCTACCCTAATACGCACCACGGGTGGGCGGTAGAGTGTGCGGGCGGGTTCTCAGACTCTGGGCTAGACGGCGCCTGACTAGCTGTAGCTCCTGCCATGCCACTCCCCCTACCCTTCTGGTTCGACTCGGCGCCCACTGGCTTCTGGGGTTCTGGATTCTGGAGTTCTGGATTCTGTGGTGTTCAGCTTCTGCCGATTAAAACAATATTCCCCGGCTGATAATTCAGCCGGGGAATATCGTTATGAGTTCTCACTCAGAGTGAGGACCCTAGATGCTACTGCTATTAGGAGCGCTTGCAGAAGGTAATCTTCACGGAACCGGGGTTACGTACGCCGGATGCGTTACCACCGTTGCCTGCGGACTTGATGGAGCCGTCAGTTACGCTAGGAGCAAGGTAGGAGCCACCTGCGCCACCGGAACCTGCCTGCATCAGTGCGCCAACGTTCTGGCGGTAACGAGTGGGCTCTTCGTTACCGTTCCACTTCTGGGAGGTAATGATGGAGGAGAGGCCGCGAGCAGCACCGGAGCCACCGCCACCGTAGCCTGCGCCACCACCTGCGGAGACAACGGTCTGGTGACCGTTGAAGGACTTGAGGGTGGAGTCCTTGTCCAGGTTGGTCTTATCGTTGAGGTTAACAGGGTTGGTCGCATGAACGATTTCCAGCTTGGAGATATCGTTGTTGTCGATCTGGTAGGAGTATGCGAAGACACCGTCGCCACCCTTACCATCGAAGCCGTTACCACCGGTTTCACCTGCGGTGGAGGAGCTGAAGAGCACCTGCTTGTTCTGGCTCTTGAAGCCAATAACACCGAAGACATTAGCCTTTTCGTTGTACAGCAGGGGCTGCTCGCCACCGGCACCACCGGTACCGTTGCCGCCGCCCTTACCGCCGGCAACCTTCATAGCGGTGCCATCAGTGGTGTGCGGCTTCAGAACGGAGTAGTGAGAGATAGAGGTCTCTGCGTCGCTACCGGTTGCTGCGGATGCGTCTGCACCTGCGGGCAGAACGGACTTAACCGCGGTGTCACCCAGAGTGGTGGTACCTGCGTTGACTGCATTGGGGTTGAAGAACTTGTCCTTGGTGTCAAGCACGTTGTTGGTAGCGGGCTGGGTACGGATACCCGCACCACCACCGCCACCTGCCAGAGCAACAACTGCGCCGTCGATGAGCAGAGCAGAGGAGCCACCGCCGGAACCGCCATACACGGCTGCCTTCATGTCGCTGTCAGTACCAGGGTACTTAGCATCAACCAGAGCCTTAGCGTCTGCGGGAATAGCCTGGGCGTTTACGTCACCGCCGTTACCGTAGCCTTCACCACCGGTTGCCGGACGGGTACCCCAGACGTAGTACTGCTTCTTCGGGGTGGCTTCGTTACCAAGCACGCGCTCCAGGTAAGCTACACCACCGGCAGCTGCGACCAGTTCAACAACCTGGCCTTCCTTGACGGGGATTGCACCGGTCAGAGATGCACCGGAACCACCCTTGACCGACGAGGAACCGCCACCTGCGCCACCAACAACCTCGAAGATAATCTTGTCAACCTTGGCGGGAACAGTGAACTTCTGAGTGTTCTTGTTACCGGAGGGCTGACCGGAGATGGTGTAAGCTGCGGAACCTTCGGGCTCGCAAACGGTGGAGGAAGCAAAAGCGGGAACTGCAGCGGAAGCTGCGACAACCGGAGCAGCCCATGCTGCGCCAGCGACAACCTTGCGGCGAGAAATGTTAGTAGACATGTATGTCCTTCGAGAGTGATGTCATTTTGAGGAATAAAAGTTATCACCCGCCGTCGTGCGCGGCAGAAAACATCACTTGAAACAAGTCGAGTGAGTGAGTTGGCTTGCGCCTAACCTCTGGTGATAACGACATAATGCTGTAACCGGTCCCCTATCATAGGGACTTTCGCGCTTCAGAGCTCTTGGTGTTCGCTCTGCGAGGCCATAGACCATCGGCGTAGATTTCGGGTACAGCCAAAACTATACCCATCAAGGACCTACACCGCAATGGTTCCAAATGTGGCCCTGATTAGGAGGTTTCCCATAAACTCTCCGCACTACTTGAAGGTTTTTCAACCAAAATAGGTTACTTAAGGGAGTTTCAGGTCTCTTAAACCCGAATTGAAACCCCATACAACCCCAAACTCTCAAGTAGTGATTGAATAAATAATCTATAAAAAAGTAATCAAGGTCACTAAAAATAGCTGTTTTTGGCGTGTCATACTCACCCAAGCACACACCCCCACACACAAACCCACAGAATATTCCTGCACGTGAGAGCAAAAAGAGGCTCCCATTCCCTCACAAACACCCTCGATACACTAGAACCATGCCCCTCAAGCACACCGAACCCCAGAAGAACCCACAGAACAGCACTGAGACAGCCGAATCAGGCTACGCCGTAACGCATACCCGCGGCAGCTCAGAAAGCAGCGACCTGCCCGCCGACGCAATCAGCGCCTCCAGCCGCATGCAAAACTACCTCAGAGACAAACGCGGCTGGATGAACTTCATCGTCGTCGCGCACATGCAGTTCTTCTGTTGCGTACTCTCCGTTGCCTTCATCAACGGCTACGGCTGGATCCCGCTCATCTCCGCGCTCTGCAGCACCACCGCGCTCTACTTCCGCTACCGCTTCCCCTACGGCAGCATCTACGTGGTCATCGCGGCACTCTGTCTCACCCTCATAGTCCCCTTCCCCGACTCGCTCGCCATCACCTGCTACCCGCCGGTCAGTCTCGCCGCCTACCATATCGGTCGGCACTGGCGCCGCCGCGCCCGCTTCCGCGGTCTCATTCTCGGCTGGGTCGGCGCACTCACCGTCACCGTGCAGGCCTCGCTCTCGCTCCTCTACCATTGGGACGACCTGCCCGCCCGCATCTTCGTCTCCATGATGCTCGGCGTGCTCTGCGGATCCATCTTCACCGTCTTCTGGTTCCTCGGCGACTCCCGCCGCATGCGCGAACTGCGCAGCGAAGAATTCAAAGAACGCGCCCGCCGCCTCGAATACGAGCAGGAACAGGAACGCCGCCTCGCCGCGCAGGACGAACGCACCCGCATCGCCCGCGAAATGCACGATATCGTGGCGCACTCGCTCTCCAGCATTATTTCCCAGGCAGACGGGTCACGCTACGCAGCCGCGAGCGCCCGCACCGCACGCGCGCAGCAGACTGAACAGGCTGAACAGGCGGGTCAGGCTCAGCAGAACACGCCGGATATTGCGGAGCAGACCCTCGAGCTCATCGCAGACACGGCACGCGACTCCCTCACCCAGATGCGTTCCCTCCTCGGGCTACTCCGCACGGACGAGGCAACCGCCTACGCGCCCGTGCCCACCCTCAACGATGTGCCCGCCCTCGTGGAGCAGAGCCGCCGCGCCGGGCTACCCGTCACCTTCACCGGAATTACCGGCACCATGGCGCGCACCCTACCGCAGGGTGCCGAGCTGGCGGCGTACCGCACCGTGCAGGAGGCGCTCACCAATGCGCTCAAGCACTCCCCCGGCGCAGTAACCACCGTCGCCATTCACTGGGGTAAGGACGGCCTGCAGTTGCGGGTTCAGAACGGTCCGGTTTCCTCTACCGCGGCTCAGCACATCGCCCGCCCTGTACCCGGTAGCGGTAACGGTCTGCGCGGCATGAGCGAGCGCATCGCCCTCTACCACGGCACCCTCACCTACGGCCTGCAGCCTGACGGCGGCTGGCTCGTTGAGGCGGCGCTGCCCTACCGCGATCTCTAATACCCGTGCCCTCTACTACCTCGTGATCTAGGATTGAAACTATGTACTCTTCTGCACCACAGACTTCTGCACCACAGACCACCCAGCCAATCCGCGTGATGCTCGTTGACGACCAGCGCCTAGTGCGCGGCGGCTTGAGCATGCTCGTCAACTCCCAGCCAGACCTGCAGGTCGTCATGGAAGCTGATGACGGCCTGGCGGCTATTGACGTTTTTGACCGCATGGTGTCTGAGGGGCAGGCGCCGCAGGTCATCCTCATGGACGTGCGCATGCCGCACTGCGACGGCCTGGAGGCGGCGCGCCGTATTCTGGAGCGTGACGGCGAGCGTGAGGTGTCCGAGGATGAGCGGGTGCGCATTATTATGCTCACGACCTTCGATATTGATGAGTACGTGTATTCGGCGGTGCGTGCGGGTGCGAGCGGTTTCTTGTTGAAGGACACTCCGCCGGAGCAGTTGCTGGAGGCGATTCGTACGGTGCACCGCGGCGATGCGGTGATTGCGCCGTCTGCGACTCGCCGCCTGTTGGAACAGATGATTCCGGTGCTGGACTCCCCCGCTCCTGTTGTTCCTACCGCTCCTGCCACTCCTGCCGCCGGGTCTGTTCCAGTTACTCCCCCGGCTGCTGAGCTTCCCAAGGCGACGTTTATTCCGGCTGAGCATGCAAGCTTTGAGCCTGTGCAGGATTATCCGCATCGTGAGTTGATTGAGCAGTTGTCGCCGCGTGAGTTTGAGGTGCTGGGTTTGATTGCGCGCGGCTTGTCGAATGCGGAGATTACGCGGGAGTTGGTGCTTTCGGAGGCAACGGTGAAGACTCATGTGTCGCATGTGTTGGCGAAGTTGGGTGCGCGTGATCGTGTGCAGGCGGTCATTATGGCGTATGAGGCGGGCATCGCCCACTAGCCCTCCCCTATATAAGGGCACAACAGCATAGAGGACGCAGTAAAGCCCCGGCGGGCGCCTCCTCTCGAGGCACCCTCCGGGGCTCTTTAGTTAAGTGGTTTCTTGTATCTCGTCGATGATTCGCTCAAAGTCACTCATCAGCTCAGGCAACTTCTTATAGCGGTAGCTCCACCATGTCCGGTTCAGCCTCCGCGTAGATGCGGGGGCGCAACTGGGTAACCATATCAACGCTACGGCCGGTCAGCTGTTCAATACGGTGCTGAGCGTCCACCATCTGCATGAACTCGTCAAAAGGGGCTACACCCGGCATCTGCACCAAAAAATCCAGGTCGCTGGTTTCGGTCAGCTCACCGCGGGCAGCGCTACCGAAGAGTCGGGCACGGCGCACACCAGCGTCACGGAGGATCTGAAGGACCTCCGCTTCATGGGGTAGCGTGTACCCGCGACGCAGATTGGGGTGGCTAGTGCTCATACACCCATCATACGCGCAAAGCCAGATGACAGGTCAGCTCCAAGAATCTGAGGGCACAAACCAAGCGCAGCAGAAATATATAGGGCACAACAGAATAGAGGACGCAGTGAAGCCCCGGCGGGCGCCTCCTTATCAGGGGCACCCTCCGGGGCTTTCTCACGCCGAGTATCCGGGTTCGCCGGGTACTGTGACTATGCCAGGTACAGCGGGTTAGCCGCGCATGCCCTCAACCGGGGACATGCGAGCCGAACGAGCCGCCGGCAGAGCCGAAGCGAGCATCGCGGCGAGCACACCCACAACGAGGATAACCACGTACCAGACGTACGGCAGATCAAGCACGAGCGGGGCGCTGGAGCTCGTGGAAGCCATCACGATCTTCGCGGAGACCGTGCCGATGACTGTACCGGCAATCATGCCGAGCACCACTGCGGCGAGCGTAATCAGGATCGCCTCAATGGAAATCATGCGGCGCAGCTGCTTGCGGGACAGGCCCAGCGAGCGGAGCATCGCGTTCTCGCGGCGGCGTTCGTTGACCGAGAGGGTCATCGTGTTCGCCACACCAATGATGGAGATGACCACTGCAAGCATGAGCATCACCAGGGTGAAGGTCAGCATGACGGTCAGCAGCTGGTCAAAGGTCTGACGTTCCTGCAGGCCACCGTTGAAGGAGTTGTCCGGGCTGATTCGGTTCAGCTCAGTCTGCAGAGTTGAGCTTTCACTGCTGGTCAGCGGGGATGCGGCACGCACCAGAATGACGGTGCCGTTACCGGTTGCCTGGCTGGTGACAGTCAGGCGAGCTGCCTTTGCCTGAGCTTCCTGGTCGCCGCTGGCGATTGCCTCCTGCATACGCTTCTCGGCTTCTTCAGCGGCGGGGTTGGGAACTTCCTGCGGGTTCTTGGCGTCCTGCAGCTTAGCGGCGGTGGTCGGGTTGACGATCATCAGGTGCTGCTTGGTTACGGACTTGACGGGCTTGAGTTCCACTTCGCCGAGCGGGCCGTGTGCCTTCAGGCGGCTGGACTCGTTCAGACCGGCGGACTTCCAGAGGCCCTGCGGTACGAGCACGGTGTCATCGGCAAGGTTTGAGTTTTCGCCCGGCAGGATTGCCTTCAGATCGGAGGAGCTCAGCGCCACCAGGTCGGAATTCTGGTTGGCGGTCTGGCCTTCGTACTCGACGGTGTAGTCAACCACACCGGCTGCGTAACCAACAGCGGATGCCTGAACGTTCTTAATACCCTTGACCTTGGAGGCGATTTCCTCCGCCTTGGTCACGGTGGAGGCTGCCTCGGACTGGTCATACGAGCTGTACTTTGCCTGCGCAGAAATCGGGTACTGCTGATCCAGGGCCTTGGTCAGCGAGGCGCTCAGCACCGAGTAACCGGTCAGCACAGTCGACACGACCAGGGTACCCACCAGCACGGCACGACCGGTGGAGACGGTGCGCTTGGGCGAACGCAGTGCGTTGGCGAGCGCGAGCTTGCCGGTCTGGGTGCGGGTGACCGCGCCGAGGGCACGTACCAGCGGGGGTAGCACCAGCGGGGTGATGAGGAAGACCGCGATACCGAGCAGCAGTGCGGCGAGCATGCCGAGGAAGATTGCGGAGTTACCGTCACGTTCGGTGCTGGTTGCCTTATCGAGTGCAGTCACGACGGCGGCAACGCCACCGATGGCGAAGAGGGCACCGATGATGGGGCCGATCTTGCCGTGCTTGCCGACTTCGCGGTTGGTGTGCTCGCTCATCGCGCTAATGGGCGAGATGCGCAGGGCGCTTCGTGCCGGGGAGAGCGACGCCAGAACCGTCACGATGGTGCAGAGGAGCACACTCACCAGGATCGGGGTAATCGAGTACGAAATCATGATGGTGGTCAGGTTCGCACCAACCAGCGCGCCAACCGGGTAGGTCAGCAGCGCACCGATGAGGGAGAACACTACGCCCACGGTAACCGATTCGATGAGTAGCATCCGTACGAGGGAGCCGCCGCGGGCACCGAGGGTGCGCAGCAGAGCCAGTTCACGGATGCGCTGGCCGACCAGCACCGCGAAGGTGTTGGAGATGACGAAGGAGGAAACCAGCAAAGCCAGCGCTGCGAAGGCGCCCAGGACCACGCTAATGGAGGTGAAGACCGTGGAGATGCTCTTCTGGTAGTCCTCCAGCAGCTTCTGACCGGTCATAACGCGCGGGTCGTTCTTGCTGTCGCCGCTGCTCAGGGAGTCCTGCAGGCTCTTGAGCTTGGCGTCGGTTACGCCGTCCTTGAACTTGAGGTAGATGAGGTTCGCGCCAGCCATGTTTCGGTAACCGGCGGCGGAAGTCTTGTTTTCGGTTTCGGCTGCTTTCAGCGTAGCTTCGCCGAGGCTGGTACCGCCAATAAAGACAGCCTGGTTGGTGGTGGAACCTTCAAAGCCAGGGTCGAACAGACCGACGACGGTGTATTCGGCGGTCTTAGTGGTGCCGGGGGCGCTGACGGATTCCACAACGTCGGTGCTGGTGACCTTGCCGTTCAGCGAGAGGTTGTGCTTCTTCGCGAAGTAGGTAGAGACCATGATTTCGTGGTCGCTACTGGGGATTTTGCCCTGCACCTTGTACGGGAAGAGGCTCGAGTCGGCGGGCAGCTGGTTGTACTGCACGGGGGTTTTCTGGTCGCCGGTACCGATCGAACCCGTGACGGCGTACTGCACCCAGTAGCCGGAGAGCAGGTCGCTCTGCTCTACCTTCTGAATCTGGTCGCGAGTCAGATAGACGGAGGTGCTGTCTTTGCCATCGTAGGTGGTAGCGGCGGAGGCGACGACCGCCTCGGCGCGGGAGAGCACGTCACCAACGGAGGAGTTGACGGTCGCCTGCAGCGAGTTGGTGAGCATCATAATGGCTGCGATGAAGAAGGAGGAGATCGCGATGCCTATGCCCGTAAGAACGTATTTTCCTTTGGAGGCGCGCAGGTTGGAGCGCGCCACCGTGTTCAGTGTGGTTGCCACGGCTTATCGACCTTCCAGCTGTGCCATTGCGCCGAGGACGGCGTCGTAGGTGGGTTCGATCATTTCGCCGGCGACCATGCCGTCCTTGATGAAGACCACACGGTCTGCGTAGGAGGCGGCGTTTGCGTCGTGGGTGACCATGAGGATGGTCTGTGCGTGGTCGGTTGCGGCGGCACGCAGCAGGCGCAGCACCTCGGCGCCGGAGTTGGAGTCGAGGTTACCGGTGGGTTCGTCAGCGAAGACCACTTCGGGGCGTGCGAGCAGTGCACGCACGATGGCGACGCGCTGCTGCTGACCGCCGGAGAGCTGTTCGGGGCGGTGGTTGAGGCGGGTTTCCAGGCCGAGGGTCTTGACCAGGTAGTCGCGCCACTGCGGGTCGGGCTTCTTACCGGCAAGGCCCAGGGGCAGGTCAATGTTCTGGCCCGCGGTGAGGGTGGGCACCAGGTTGAACGCCTGGAAGATGAAGCCGATGTGTTCGCGGCGGAATTCGGTGAGGGCGTTGTCCTTCAGACCGAAGAGCTCGGTACCGCCAATACGGATGGAGGTTGCCGGGTTCGGGTCGGGGGTATCCAGGGTTGCGATGGTCTGCATCAGCGTGGACTTACCCGAGCCGGAGGGACCCATAATGGCGGTGAACTTGCCCTGCTCAAAGTCGACGGAGACGTTGTTGAGGGCGTGGACGGTGGCTTCACCCATGCCGTAGGTTTTGGAAAGGTTTCGTGCGGAGACGGCAGGCTGCGCCGCCTGGGCGTGATGAGTTGTCGTAGTCATAGTTCAATTATTTCACGCAATGTGGCGCTGACTACGGTGTTTTTATCATCCTCCAGGTTGATTTTGGTAGGTGTTCACCGGCTCTTGCCCTGCGGATGCGAAGATTCCCCACTCATTCCACGGGCTGAGGTGAGCCTGAGGCGGGCTGGGCGGGGTGCAGACCTCATCCTTAAGGATGAGTGGCGGCTCAACCTACGTCCTCTCTCTGTTCCCCCCATCCCTGCCCTGTACCCCCCCCCCCCCCCCCTCCCGGCGCCTATATCAGACTGCCAAACGCCCCCGCCTCCCCCCCCCACCGGGTAGGGGAAGGTGGCGCCTCACCACCGCATGCCCTTCGGCCACGCAGGTGGGGCTGATATGCCTTGGGTGC
>ERZ1699256.227-NODE-227-length-12935-cov-3.367349_pt1 | contig 12935 bp, 9 predicted proteins | sample MGYA00581530_ERZ1699256 | MGnify/ENA primary metagenome ERZ1699256 (study PRJEB42319, sample SAMD00040337) | human oral metagenome | material: saliva | host: Homo sapiens | study: EMG produced TPA metagenomics assembly of PRJDB4115 data set (Metgenomic analysis of...
CGTGCCCGGCGGGGTCGCTGAAGGAGCTCATAACCGGGCATCTCAAGCGGCGGGGGAGAGCGCCCCCAACCAGTAAAACAGCCCTGCGCAGCGTGGCGTTCCGAGCGGGGTTCGCATCCAGATTCCGTTGACTCCCGGCGCCTACCTGGGGTTGCGTATTCCGCGCGATAGCGAGGGGGAACTCTACCGTTACTGCGCCGGCTACACCACCGGCACGAGCAATGACGCCGCCCCCGAATCCGCGGGAATCCGCCGCGTACCCTGCCCCGAGGGCACCCGCATCCAGCGTGGCCAGCAGTGCCCGCGCTGCACCGCCCGCGACGAATTTACCGCCCTGCACAGCGCGCACCTGTACCCCGGAACGCTCACCGAATCCATGCGCGCCTACGCAATGCTGGAGCACCGCCTCTACATCGCGACCTTCCCGGACGGCACGCACAAGGTTGGTACGAGCTCCCTGCATTCGACCCCGCGCCGCCTGGATGAGCAGGCGGTCGCCACCGCCACCTACATTGCGCTCGCACCCGACGGCCTGGCGATTCGCCGCGCCGAGGATGCCGTGACCGCCCTCGCGAAGATTCCGCAGGTCAAGCAGGTGGCGAGCAAGTACCGCGCCTGGACGAACCCGCTGCCCGGTGCGCAGCTTCGTGTTGCCCATCAGGAGGCGGTTGCCCGCGCCCGCGAAGCGCTCGCCGAACTGGCGCGCACCGACCCGGAGGTGCCGCTCACCGTCCTGGATGAGCCGTGGATTCCATCGCTCGCCATGAACCGCCCGTACGCGGCTCTGCGTGCGCAATCGCCCGAACCGCTGGCGCCGTGTGACCCCGGCCTGGGTGATTCCGGCACTGAGAGCGGGGCGGCTGGCTTCTTCTGCACGGGTGCGGCGGGTCAGTTTTTGAGCGCCCACACCGGCGATGCTGATGCGGCGTTTCTGGTGAATACTGCCGCGTGGCGGAACGTGCTGGTGGAGCCGGCGCAGGAGTTCACGCGGGTGAGGGTGCAGGGTTCGCTGTTCTAGCTACCCCCGGCGCTTCGCCCTAGCCGGAGCCCCGCACCAAACCCCACCCCGCCCGAACCAAACCCCGCACCAAAACCCCAGTAACCCCGCCCCGTCCGGCATGAGCGAACGAGCCGGGCGGACCATTCAGCCGCTGGCGTGCGTGTACTAAAATGGTAAGCATGTCCAAACCCCTCATTCGTCTTCTCGGCCAGGGCGTACGCGCCGCGACTAAGCTTCGCGGCGGCGGCTCCGCCTTCCCCGGCCTTGTCATGGAAAAATTGCACCCCGACTTCGTCGCTGAAGAGCTCGCGAAGCTGCCCTACGGCGTCGTTGTTGTCTCCGGCACGAACGGTAAGACCACCACCACGAAGATGGCTGTGCAGCTGCTTGAAGCTCAGGGTCTGAAGGTTTTCACTAACCGCACCGGTTCGAACTTTGTGCGCGGTGTCGCCGCGGCACTGCTGGGCGAGATGACCCTCGGCGGCAAGCTTGACGCTGATATTGCTGTGCTTGAGCTGGACGAGGCGCACGCCGTGCACTTCGTCAAGGCCGTCAAGCCCGACTACGCTCTGCTGCTGAACGTTCTGCGTGACCAGCTGGACCGCTTCGGTGAGATTGACACGACCCGCCGCATGCTGGCGACCGTCGCCTCCGCAACGACCGGTACCGTGGTGCTCAACCGTGAGGACCCGCGCATCCGCTCCCTCGCTGAGAACGTGCAGCCTGGCGTGACCGTCAAGTATTACGGTCTGGATGAGTCCTTGCGCTCGTACTTCCCCTCGGATGATGAGATGCGCGGCGGCACCGTCGCGAAGGCGACCCTGCCCGATGCCGACGTCACCCTGACTGCGTTCTCCGGCACCTCCGCAACCTTCGATCTGGCGGGTGTGGAGCGAGTCGGCGAGATCAACCTCTACGGCATTTACAACATCTTCAACGCGGCAGGCGCTATGGCGCTGACCCGCGCCGTCATGGGCGAGAAGCTCAACGAAGATAAGCTCATCGCGGAGCTGGCGAAGATTACCCCCGCCTTCGGTCGCGGTGAGACCCTGAACGTGAACGGCCGCCCGTTGCAGCTGCTGCTCGTGAAGAACCCGAGCGGTTTCCGCCTGTCCCTGGCGAGCGCGAACGCTGACGACTACGCCACCATGATCACGATTAACGACCAGTACGCTGACGGTCGTGACGTGTCCTGGCTGTGGGATGTTGACTTCGACAGCTTGAAGAAGACCGGCGTGCAGATGGTTTCGGGTGTGCGTGCCTGGGATATGGCGCTGCGCTTGGAGCATGACGGCGTGAAGGTTGACGAGGTCAACGAGAACCTCGCCGATGCGCTCAAGGGCTTCATTGCCTCCAGTGGTAACGCGCCCATGCGTATTTTCTGCACCTACACCGCAATGCTGGCTCTGCGTGAAGAGCTCGCAAAGATCACTGACGTTGAGAGGGTTTCCTAATGACGGCAACTCACACTTTTGAGGGCACCCCCGCCTCCGGCCCCAATAACGGTAAGACTCTGCGTATTCTGCAGCTGTACCCGCTCGACATGAACATTTACGGCGACTGGGGTAACACTCTGGCGTTGGCTCGTCGCGCGCAGGCGCACGGCTTTGACGTGCAGATTCTGGACCACAACCCCGGTCAGCCTTTCCCGGAAGATGTTGACATTATTCTGGGCGGTGGCGGTCAGGACTCCGGTCAGTCCGTGATTCAGGATGACCTGCACGCGAACGGTGATACGCTGCGCTCGCTGGCTGAGGCTGGCGTGCCGATGCTCGTCATTTGTGGCCTGTACCAGCTGTTCGGCAAGGAATTCCGCACCCGTGAGGGTGAGGTGCTGAAGGGTATCGGCATTTTTGATGCGCACACGGTCGGCGGCGATGACCGCCTGATCGGCAACATTGTTGAGGAGTCTGAGGAGTTCGGCACCGTGATTGGTTTTGAAAACCACTCGGGCCTGACTTACCTGGGTTCCGGCTGCACCCCGCTGGCTACCGTCACCAAGGGTGAGGGCAACAACGTGACCGATGCGTATGAGGGTGCGCGCGTGCACAACGTGATTGGCACTTACCTGCACGGTTCGCTGCTGCCGAAGAACCCGAAGATTTCGGACTACCTGATTAAGCAGGCGGCTCAGCGTAAGTTTGGCGAGTTCACGCCGAACACGATTGACGACTCGCTGGTGGAGAAGGCGCGCGCTTCGGCTGCGTCCCGCCCCCGCTAGCCTATTCCTGGCGGTGGCGTGCACTTTCTGAGGTGGTGTGCGCCTCCGCTACGGTATAGTTATGTGAGTACAGTACGGTGCGTGGGACGTTTCGCCGTGCCCGCACGGAGGTTTTGACTAAGGGAGATACGAATGTCCGGTCACTCTAAATGGGCGACTACTAAGCACAAGAAGGCTGCTATCGACGCTAAGCGCGCGAAGGCTTTCGCGAAGTTCATTAAGGCAATTGAAGTTGCGGCACGTATGGGTGGCGCTGATATTGCTGGTAACCCCGCTCTTGACCTGGCTGTGTCGAAGGCGAAGAAGAACTCCGTTCCTAACGACAACATTGACCGCGCAATCAAGCGTGGCGCTGGCCTGACCGGTGAGACCATTGACTACACCGAAATCATGTACGAAGCACGCGGCCCGCAGGGTACCGCTCTGTACATTGAGTGTCTGACCGATAACCGTAACCGTGCAGCGTCTGAGGTTCGCCTGGCTGTGACCCGTAACGGCGGCACCATGGCTGACCAGGGTTCGGTTGCGTTCCTGTTCGAGCGTAAGGGCGTTGCTGAGGTCACCAAGACTGACGGTCTGACCGAGGACGACGTTCTGATGGCTGTTCTGGATGCAGGTGCCGAAGAGGTTCTGGACGAGGGCGACGTGTTCACCGTTGTTTCCGCACCGACCGACCTGCCCGAGATCCGTAAGGCACTGGACGAGGCTGGCCTGGAGTACAACAACGACGACCCGGTCTTCCGCCCGACCATGCAGGTTGACCTGGACGCTGAGGGTGCTAAGAAGTTCATGAAGCTGGCAGACGCTATTGAAGAGCTCGACGACGTTCAGAACGTCTACTCGAATGCTAACGTCTCTGACGAGGTTATGGCAGAGCTGGAAGCTGAGTAATCACAGCTGAGTAATCACTCAGGTTCTGATATCTGATGCTTGAAGAAGCCGCTCCTTTAACCGAGCCGCCGTAGGGTGGCTGGTTGGGGGAGTGGCTTCTTAGCGTTTGGGCTGTATTGCCTGCGATACCGCATTTTGGGGATGCGCTGGGTACTTTTCGCGGGGCGCACGGTGACTGTTTACGCGGTGACCACGCTTGTGGTGACTGTGCTCGTGGCACGCCCCGGTACCGGGTGCTAGGATTCTGAAGGGCTAGAATCTAGAGATTCTATAGGGAGTTTGTCGAAAGGGGAGATGATGGCCGCCGCTCAACCTGCCGCACGCGATAGCATGCGTGAAAACCGTACCGCCGCCGCTGTGGAGCGTGTGCCGGGTGCAACCCGCATCATGGGTGTTGACCCGGGTCTGACCCGCTGCGGCTTCTCCATGCTCGATATGACCGCCGACCGTAAGGCGCACTTCGTGAACGTGGGTGTTGCCGGCACGATCCCGGCGGAGTCCCTGGACCAGCGTATTCTCTGGATTTTCAACGCCGCCTCCCACTGGCTCGACACCTACAAGCCGGATGCCCTGGCGATTGAGCGTATCTTCGCTCAGGAGCAGGTGAACACGGTGATTGGTACGGCGCATGCTTCGGGCGCGGTGATTTCTGCGGCGGCGATGCGCGGCGTGCCAGTGTTCTTCCATACCCCTTCGGAGGTGAAGGCGGCGGTGACCGGTAGCGGCCGCGCCGATAAGGCGTCCGTGGGTCGTATGGTGACCCGCATTTTGGGGCTGGATTCCATGCCGAAGCCCGCTGATGCTGCCGATGCCCTGGCGATTGCAATCTGTCACGGCTGGCGTGGCGGCGGCATCGGTTCGGGTATCAACATGGCGGCCCAGACGCAGACTCACCAGGGTTCACGCCCGGTGCAGGCTCGCCGTGGAGGGTCGTTGACTCCGGCGCAGCGTGCCTGGATGGAGGCGGAGGCGCGCGCTCGCCGCTAGAGGTGCCTTCGTGGGCCTGTGTGCCGCCTCCTGCTGGCTCGCATGTATTCGCTAAGAAGTTCGAATATATGCTTGATTTCAGAAGAAATATTCTAATATACTTGTAGTGTCTCCCCGTGAACTGGGGGAGTGCGTTCTGTGGGTGCCGGAGTTCCCGGTGCCCTCACACTGCCGCGAGCCTCATTCCTGGGCGCGGTGTTGAAAGGTGGAGAGAAATGATTGCATCCCTGACCGGTCGTGTGTCTCAGGTGGGCCTTGATCATGCGGTGATTAACGTGAACGGTTTCGGCATGCTCGTGTACGCTACCGCGCGTACTCTCTCCAAGCTGCGCACCGGTGAGGAAGCTACCGTGCTGACCACCATGATTGTGCGTGAAGAGTCGATGACTCTGTACGGTTTTTCGGAGCCTGCCGAGCGTGAAGTGTTCGATATGATGCTTTCGGTTTCCGGTATTGGTCCGCGTATTGCGCTGGCGGTGTTGAGTGTTCACACTGCCGCTGAGGTGGAGCGCGCCGTGGCGACCGGTGACGATAAGGCGTTCACGAAGGTTCCCGGCATTGGTCCGAAGGGTGCCCGCCGTATTGTGCTGGAGCTTGCCGGCAAGCTGATTCTCAGCGATGGTCAGACCGATGAGCTGCCGCTGAGCCAGGGCATCGTCTGGAAGCCGCAGGTACTGGATGCTCTCACCTCTCTGGGCTGGAGCGAGAAGGACGCTTCCGCCGCTATTTACGCCTACGTGCAGCATAACCCTGCCGCAGAGACCGAGCCGGTGGGTGTGGCTCTGCGCGGTGTGCTCGCCTCCTTGGGTACTCAGAATACGGTGAGCCGCCACTAATCGGCGCGCCCTGTTCGACGTATCCCACTCAAACTTTTGTGAAAGAAGAATTCTATGAGCCAGAATCCCTATGAGCCGCAGGGCGCGGCGTCCCTGGTTTCCGGCGGGTATTTTCCCGGCCAGGTGCCCGGCACTCAGGCGTCTTCAGCTCCCGCCCAGCGCCTCGTGGCGATGGAAGAAGAGCCTGAAGAAAAGATGATTGAGGCGGCACTGCGCCCTAAGTCCTTGGACGACTTTGTGGGTCAGCGCCGTGTGCGTCAACAGCTGTCCTTGGTGCTGGAGGCTTCGAAGATGCGTGGCCGTAGCGCCGACCACGTGCTGCTGTCGGGCCCTCCCGGTCTGGGTAAGACTACTCTCGCAATGATTATTGCGGCGGAGATGGAGGCGCCGCTGCGCATCACCTCCGGCCCGGCGATTCAGCATTCGGGTGATTTGGCGGCGATTCTGTCTTCGCTGACTCCCGGTGAGGTTTTGTTCCTGGATGAGATTCACCGTATGAGCCGCCCGGCTGAGGAAATGCTCTACATGGCAATGGAAGATTTCCGTGTGGACATTGTGGTCGGTAAGGGTGCGGGTGCGACCTCCATTCCGTTGGAGCTGCCGCAGTTCACCCTGGTCGGTGCGACGACCCGTGCGGGTCTGCTGCCCGGGCCTCTGCGTGACCGCTTCGGATTTACCGGTCACTTGGAGTTCTACTCGGTGGAGGAGCTTGAGCTGGTGCTGCGCCGCAGCGCTGGTCTGATGGATATGCAGATTACCTCCGAGGGTTTCACCGAGATCGCCGGTCGTTCCCGCGGCACGCCGCGTATTGCGAACCGTCTGCTGCGTCGTGTGCGTGACTGGGCGCTGGTGAACGGCGTGGACCGCATTAACGCGACCGATGCCGCAACCGCGTTGGACATGTACGAGGTGGATTCGCGCGGCCTGGACCGTCTGGACCGCGCCGTGCTGGAGGCGCTGATTCACAAGTTCGGCGGCGGCCCGGTGGGTCTGTCCACCCTCGCCATTGCGGTGGGTGAAGAGACGGAGACCGTGGAGACGGTTGCCGAACCGTACCTGGTGCGTGAGGGCCTGATTGGTCGCACCCCGCGCGGTCGTGTGGCTTTGCCCGCGGCGTGGGAGCACCTCGGCTTGGAAGCGCCGGAGATTCAGCTCTAGATGCGCACCGGCTGATAACACTGTAGTAGCCCGTGGGAGGCAGTAACCTCCCGCGGGCTACTCTGTGCCCCGGTTTCTGCAGGGGCGGTAGCTCTTCTGCAGGCGGCGGCGCTCTTCTACCGGTTCTGCAGGCGCTGTCGAGTTCCATTGGGCTCTGCCGGTCTTTACCAGCGACATAAAATTACGCCGAGAGAGTCCAAAACTCAGGTTAACCTCACAAAAACGCTGGTTCGGGGCGCTAAAGCTCATGCTCTCGCGTAGGATGGATACGTACTGTATCTACGATTCCAAACCTTCTGGTACGCTCAACCCTCGCGGTGAGCGGCACGGGTGCGGATGTGAAAGTGAGACCATGGATTTTAACCTCCTGATTATGATCGCCATGATGGCGCTGCTGGCATGGATGATGTTCTCTGCACAGAAGCGTCAGCGTAAGCAGATGGAGGAACTGCGCGCAATGCAGCAGTCTCTCGTCCCCGGCACCCAGGTGATGACTGGTTCCGGCATCTACGGCACCGTCGTCAGCACTGACCTTGAGAACAACAAGCTGCAGCTTCAGATTGCGGACGGTGTTGTTATCACCCTGGCACTGAACGCGATCCTGAACCTTGTTGAGGATGAAGCCCCCGCAGCGCCCCTGACCGAGGACGTGTACGAGGCTACCGCATCCGAAGCTCCCGCTTCCGATACCTCTTCTGATACTGCTAAGTAATTCAGCGCGTATGAGCCCGGCGCCCAGTGAGCGGCGTCGGGTTTTCGCGTTACGGAATCTGTAGAACACTCAATACTATTCACACGAAGAAGGAACATTATGGCTAAGCGTTCACCGCTTGCAGCCGCGCGAGGGGCGCTCCTCTCGATGGTCCTGCTCATGGTTGTTATGGCTGCCGGTATTTTCGGCACCACCTACGCGGGAGGTTCTTGGGCACCGAAGCTCGCCCTGGACCTTTCGGGTGGTACTCAGATGATTCTTTCTCCGAAGGTCAATGGCTCTTCGGATGAGAACGTCTCCCAGGAGCAGTTGAACCAGGCGGTTGAGATTATTCGTCAGCGCGTTGATGGTGCCGGCGTTTCGGAGGCGGAGGTTACCACCTCTTTCGGCTCGGGCAATAACGTGGTTGTTTCGGTTCCCGGAACGATTAGCGCTGAGACTCGTCAGCTGATTCAGGCGTCTGCAAATATGACGTTCCGCCCGGTGCTGCTTTCTGGTGCCGGTACTGCGGTGGCTGAGGATGCCCGCACTGCGGACGATAAGCTGCCCAAGCCCTCTGCGGAGCCGACTGATGGTTCGGACCGTAACTGGATTACTGCGGACCTGTACAAGCAGTATGAGGCGAAGGACTGCACCGCGGCACGTAATGAGGATGCCGATAGTGCGGACCCGACTAAGCCGATGGTGGCGTGTTCCACTGACGGTCAGGAGAAGTACATTCTGGGTCCTGTGGAGCTGAGCGGTAGCGATATTTCTACCGCAAGCCACTCGCAGGAGACGACCGGTCAGGGCGTGACTACGGGCCGTTGGGCTGTGAACATTCAGTTCAACGATGCTGCTCGTGAGAAGTTCCAGAACATTACTTCTCGCCTGAACGCGATTCGTGCGCAGAACGCACATGATCCGCGTGCCCGCTTCGCGATTCTGCTGGACGGCAAGGTGCTGTCTTCCCCGGTGTCGCAGGCAGTGATTTCTGACGGCAAGCCGCAGATTACCGGTAACTTCACCGAGCAGGAGGCGAAGGCTCTCGCCGATCAGCTCAAGTACGGTGCCCTGCCGATTAGCTTCACGATCCAGTCGGAGCAGCAGATTTCTGCGACCCTGGGTTCGGAGCAGTTGCGTGTGGGTCTGCTGACCGGCCTGATTGGTCTGCTGCTGGTGTTTGTCTACTCGCTGTTCCAGTACCGTCTGCTGGGCTTTGTCACGATGATGTCGCTGATTGTTGCGGGCATCATCTCGTATGAGGCGATTGCGCTGCTGGGTTGGGCGTTGAACTACCGCCTGTCCCTGGCTGGTGTGGCGGGTCTGATTGTGGCGATTGGTGCTACGGCTGACTCGTTCATCGTCTACTTTGAGCGTATCCGTGATGAGATCCGTGCGGGCCGCACGATCCCGTCGGCGGTGAATCACGGTTGGCAGCGTGCATCCCGCACGATTTTGGCGTCGAAGGCTGTGAACCTGCTGGCTGCTGTGGTGCTGTACGTGGTGTCGGTCGGTTCGGTGAAGGGCTTTGCGTTCACCCTTGGTTTGACTGCGATTGCTGACCTTGTGGTCGTGTACCTGTTCACCCACCCGATGCTGACTCTGCTGGCGAATACCCGCTACTTCGGTGAGGGTCACCGCCACTCGGGCTTGTCGCCTGAGTCGCTGGGCGCTACGCCGCTGTACCGTGGTGCCGGTCGCCTCCGCAGCCCGGAGGAGAAGCAGCTGAGCATCGCTGAGCGTCGCCGTGCAGAGCGTGCTGCCGCTGAGGCTGACGAGTCTGCTTCTGATGAGAAGAAGGAGAGCTAAGCATGGCTACCGATGTGAAACCTAATGCTTTTGCCCGCTTCGGTAATGACCTGCATTCGGGTGCCCGCTCGTACCCCTTCGTGGGTAAGCGCCGCCTGTGGCTGCTGCTTGCGGCTGTGCTGATGGCGGTTTCGGTTCTGATTCCGGCTGTTGGTGGCGGCTTCAATCTGGGTATTGATTTCCGTGGCGGTTCGGAGTTCGTGGTCTCGAAGACCGCGCACGTTGATACTGCTACAGGTGAGCGCATTATTCACGAGAAGGCGAAGGACGCTTCGGATGTTCGCGTGACCAATATTGCGCCGGGTACGATTCGTGCCCAGATGAGCAAGCTCAGCGATGATGAGACTCTGCAGGTGAAGGCAGCTCTGCAGGAGGGTTACGGCGTGTCTGAGAATGACGTGACCTCTTCGTTTGTGGGCCCGACCTGGGGTGCGGATGTGACCCGTCAGGCGTTCTGGGGTCTGGTCGCGTTTGTGGTGCTTGCGCTGATTGGTATGGCGTTCTACTTCCGCACCTGGAAGATGTCGCTGGCGTCTATTGCGGGCCTGTTCTTCACCGTGGTGGTGACGGTTGGCCTGTACGCCGCGTTCGGCTTCGAGATTACTCCGAGTGCGATTATTGGTTTCTTGACGATTCTGAGCTACTCGCTGTACGACTCGGTGGTGGTGTTCGATAAGATTCGTGAGAACACCGAGGATGTGCTGGAACGCCGCGACACGACCTTTGCCGAGCAGATTAACCTGGCGGTGAACCAGACTCTGGTCCGTTCGATTAACACCGCTATTGTGGGTGTTCTGCCGGTGGGCGCGATCTTGTTCATTGGTGCGTTCATCCTGGGTGCGGGTACTCTGCAGGACCTGTCCCTGTCGCTGTTTGTGGGTATTCTGGTGGGCATGTTCGGTACGCTGTTCGTGTCTGCGCCGCTGTATGCTTCGCTGCGTTTGGGTGAGGCTCAGATTCGTGAGCACACCGCGAAGGTGGAGAGCGGCAGCTTCAAGGACGCTGAGGATGCTGACGAGGCTGAGGGTGACTCTTCGGAGGAGCCCGCCGAGGCTGAGAAGGCTGCGAAGTCTGAGGAATCTGCTGACAAGGCGACCGAGGACGAGAAGGCAACCGAGAAGCCTGCTAAGAAGCCGGCACGTGCAACCATTGAGATTCACCGCGTGAACCTGAACGGTTAGCCAGCGTTCCGCCAGCGCTACTGGCGTTGCTAACGATAGGGGAGTCGATACCGAAAGGTGTCGGCTCCCCTTTAGCGTGCCCAAGAGTTTGTTCCCGCCGGCCTAATGTGTCACAGCGCGGCATAGTTTACGCGCATATTTTGGCGCATATCCGCGTGCTGGGTAGGATAAAGGTAGAAGATACTGCGCGCCCGCATCCACGCCTTTCAATGACGAGCAGATTCGGGGGCTCAGGTCATCGCTGTTACGTCCAAAGGAGCCTGGAATGAGTGCAGAACCTGCCGTGAACACCAACGCTGAGAACCCTGCAGGGACCGCCGAGAAGCCCGCGGTTCGGCCCGCTGGCCCGATTCCTCTGCCTGAAACTGATTCGTCTGACGCAAAGAAGAAGCGCGGCTCGCACCGCGTCATGGCTGCTGGTGGACGTGTGCCGAACCGCCTCGTCTTCGGCAGCCGCAGCAGCAAGATGGAAGCCTCCGACTCGCACGGCGGCACCATCCGTTTCTCCCCGATGATCGCGCCGGTCGTGCGTGCCGTGCGCCGCTACCACCCGGATGAAGACATCCAGGTGCTGCAGCGCGCCTACGAGGTGGCGAACCGCTGCCACGAGGGTCAGAAGCGTAAGAGCGGCGACCCGTACATCACCCACCCGGTCGCGGTGACCGCAATTCTTGCGGAGATGGGCGCGACCGGCCCCGTGCTCGCCGCCGGCCTGCTGCACGACACCGTGGAAGACACCGACTACACGATGGAGCAGCTCACCGAAGAGTTCGGTGAGGAGGTCGCCTACCTGGTCGACGGCGTGACCAAGCTGGACAAGATGACCTACGGCGAGAACGCCTCCATTGAGACGATTCGTAAGCTTGTGCTGTCCATGAGCAAGGACATCCGCGTGCTGCTCATTAAGCTTGCCGACCGCCTGCACAACGCCCGCACCTGGCGTTTCGTGCCGCAGGCTTCCGCCGCGAAGAAGGCGGAGGAGACCCTGAAGATTTACGCGCCGCTCGCGCACCGCCTGGGCTTGAACACGATTAAGTGGGAGCTGGAGGACCTCTCCTTCGCCGCCATGAGCCCGGAGATTTACGCCGAAATGGTGCGCATGGTCGGCGAACGCACCCCCGCGCTCGAAAAGTTCCTGAACGAGGCACGCACCAAGATTACGGAGCGTCTGAAAGACGTGGGCATCGACGCGACCGTGACGGGCCGCCCGAAGCACTACTATTCGATTCATCAGAAGATGAAGACGAAGGGCCGCAGCTTCGACGAGATTAACGACATTCTCGCGGTGCGCATCATGGTTGAGGAAGAGGCGGAGTGCTACACCGTGCTCGGCCACGTGCTGTCCCTGTGGCCGTCGATGACCGGCCGCTTCAAGGACTACATTAAGAACCCGAAGAACAACAACTACCAGTCGCTGCACCTGACCGTGTACGGTCCGGGTAACCTGCCGCTTGAGATTCAGATCCGCACCTACAAGATGCACGAAGAAGCTGAGTACGGTGTGGCTGCGCACTGGCGCTACAAGGCGGCATCGCGCGGCGAGAAGGTCGCAGCTCGTGGCGGCGCGCCCGCGAAGGACCCGAAGGAGCCGAGCACCCAGACCTCGGCGATGATGAACGTCGGCATCCTGCAGTCTATTGCCGAGATTTCGAACTCCAACCCGGAGTCGGAGAAGTTCTACGAGTCGCTCGCTGACACCCTCGACACCGACGAAATCGTCGTACTTACCCCCAACGGTGAGGCAATCGCCCTGCCCAACGGCTCCACCCCCGTGGACTTCGCCTACGCCATCCACAGTGAAGTTGGCGACCGCACCGTTGGCGCGAAGGTCAACGGCCGCCTCGTGCCGCTGCACACGGTCCTGCCCACCGGCGCGACCGTGGAAATCATGACCACGAAGAACGAAGACGCCGGACCCAGCGAGGACTGGCTGAAGTTCGTGCGCTCCTCGCGCGCTCGCACGAAGATCCGCCAGTACTTCGCGAAGGAACGCCGCCTGGAGGCGCTGCTCGCCGGCCGCGAGATGCTCACCAAGAGCATGCGCAACAGTGAGCTGCCGCTGCAGAAGATGATGAGCCCGGAGATTATGACTCAGGTGGCTCAGCTGCTGCACAAGAACGATGTGGCGTCGCTGTACCGTGCGATTGGGGAGCACGAG